>WNFU01002447.1_pt1 | contig 25299 bp, 27 predicted proteins | sample 5400121 | NCBI WGS metagenome assembly WNFU01 (sample SAMN13153360, study PRJNA577476) | soil metagenome | isolation source: 100 cm soil or saprolite under grassland replicate 1 | place: USA:California | collected 2016-06-15 | reverse complement strand
AACCCTTCAAGCCTGCCGCGCGCTGCACCAGCGGCACCTCTGTCCCGGCAAGCTCCCGCTTGGCTTTGGCCGCCTGACGGCCCGTGATGGAATTGAGAAGCCGGGACAGCTCCCATCGACACGGTGTGCGACGACCGCCCGAGAAAGAGATGAGCGTCCAACCGTCCGGGAGCAGCAGAGGAGGTGCGATCAACCAGCCGAGAACTTGACAACCGGCCCTTCTTCAGAAAGAGCCTGGCGAATTCCGTCAGAGCCTTTCATTCGATCTGAGGCTCAGGTCCGCGCCCTGGCAACCCACGCGTCGACGATCTGTTCCCTTCCCCGCAACTCCAGCGTCCGTCGTTCGAGCCCCGTCGTCTCGAGGCCGCCCTCGGTGGCCGCCTCGGCGCTGATCAGGATCTCACCCGCCCCGGCAAGGCCCGTGAGCCGCGCGGCCGTATTGACCGTGTCGCCCAGGGCCGTGAAGTCTCGGGCATCACCTTCGCCGACCGTGCCCACGAAGGACCTTCCGGTGTGGACCCCGGCGCCGACCGGAATCCACGGCTCTGGCCCGTCGTTGCCGGTCTGCTCGAGCAAGCCCCGTGCGGCTGCAATCGCGTCTGCCGCATGGTCGCTCCCGGCGAAGCCGGGAATAAAGAGCGCCACTGCGCCGTCGCCAAGAAACTTGTCGACGATGCCATCCCATTCGTCGATGACCCCCGCCGCCGCCCCGTAGAAGCGCGCCATCAAGCGCGAGAACTCCTCCGGCAGCATGCGCTCGGCGATCGCCGTCGACCCGCGGACGTCCACAAACAGCACCGAGATCTCGACCTCAGCGCCCCCGGGATGCTTGTGAGCCGCGCGTATGCACCACTTACAGAGCCGTCGGTTCAGTGGCGACGGGCCGTAGGCGATAGCCCGCATTAGTGCACCGCCAGGCCCTCGGAAAGGGGCGTTGCAGAGCTTGCAGCGCGGCGGCGATGGCAGCGCCCCCCAGATTCGCCGCATGCGCTGGAGGCGGGGAAAGTCGCCGGTCAGCATCCTTTCCCACATTTCCTCAGGCGTCAGCTTGGCCATGGGGCCTGGACGCTACATGCGACGCCCGTCTTCGATCCGGGCAGCATTCCCCGAGGTTGTCCATTTCCTCGTCCGCCGTTCGTCTTAGGGGCGACCAAGCATCATGAAAGGAGGAAGCGATGAAGTACATGCTGCTGATCCATCAAGGCGACGCCCCGACGCCACGGTCGCCGGAGGCGTGGGCGACCCTCCCGGAGGACGAGCAGAAGGCCGTGTACGCCGACTACCAGGCGATCAGCCAGACCCCTGGGGTCACCCCGGGCCTGGGGCTGGACGCTCCCGAGACGGCCACCACCGTCCGGGTGCAGGACGGCAAGACGCTGACCACCGACGGGCCGTTCGTCGCCGTCAAGGAGGCGTTGGGCGGCTGGCTCGTGTTCGAGGCCGACGACCTCGATGCCGCCATCGAGCTCGCGTCGCGCATCCCGGCGGCCCGCCTGGGCGGTGCGGTCGAGGTGCGCCCGATCGTGGAGTACTAGGGATCCTCGAGCAGGTCTTCCGCGACGAGTGGGGCCGCGTCCTCGCCGGCCTGATCGGCCTCCTCGGCGACTTCGACCTCGCCGAGGAGGCCGCCCAGGAGGCGTTCGCGATCGCCGCCGAGCGCTGGCCCCGCGACGGGACGCCCGCCAACCCACGCGCCTGGCTGGTGACCACCGCGCGCAACCGCGCGATCGACCGCATCCGCCGCGACCGCACGCTCGCGGCGAAGACCCGGTTGCTGGACGTGCCCGAAACGATGGAGGACGACGTGGACGAGACGACGATCCCGGACGAGCGGCTCGAGCTCGTCTTCACGTGCTGCCATCCGGCGCTCGCGCTCGATGCCCAGGTCGCGCTCACGCTCCGGACGCTCGGCGGCCTCCAGACCGAGGAGATCGCCCGCGCCTTCCTCGTCCCCGAGACGACCATGGCGAAGCGGCTCGTCCGGGCGAAGCACAAGATCAAGGCCGCCGGCATCCCGTTTCGCGTGCCGCCCGCTCATCTGCTCCCGGACCGCCTGGCCGCGGTGCTCGCGGTCGTCTATCTGATCTTCAACGAGGGCTACGCCGGCCGCGGAGACCTCTCGGTCGAGGCGATCCGGCTCGGGCGCGCTCTCGCCGAGCTGATGCCAGACGAGCCCGAGGTGCACGGACTGCTGGCGCTGATGCTGATCAACGACAGCCGGCGCGAGGCACGATTCGCCGACGGCACGGTCGTCCTCCTCCGCGACCAGGATCGCTCGCTCTGGGACTTCGACCAGATCGCGGAGGGAAGGGCCTGGCTCGACCGCGCGCTCGCGCTCGGCGGCCGCGGTCCCTACGTGCTGCAAGCGGCGATCGCGACCCTGCACGTCGACGAGCCCCAGGACTGGCCGCAGCTCGCGGCCCTGTACGGCGAGCTCGCCTGCCTCACCGGCTCGCCGGTCGTGGAGCTCAACCGGGCCGCCGCCATCGCCGAAGCGGGCGAGGTCGAAGCCGCGCTCGCCCTGGTGGAGCGCCTCGAGCTCGACAACTACCACTATTTGCACGCGACGCGCGCGGAGCTTCTGCGCCGGCTGGATCGCATCGAAGACGCCCGCGCGGCCTACGACCGCGCGCTCGAGCTCGTTCACTCGGACGCCGAGCGGCGCTTCATCGAGCGGCGGCTGGCGGAGCTCCAAGGCTGACCCGCGCAGACGGTCGCGAGGTTTCAGCGGGGCCGCCAGGCGGGATAGATCCCGTCTCTGATCATTCCACCCGCGACTGGCGAGAAGCCGCTGCCGTCGCGCTCGACGACCGCGAGCCCGCTCGGCGAGTACGTCGTTCCAAAAACGATTCGCGAGCCGTCGGGGGACCAGCTGGGGTAGGTGTCGTAGGGCGGCGAGTCGTCGGGCCAGTCGCCCCCGGGGTGGAGCTTGTGCGGCGAGGACGCGTCGGCGTTCATCGTCCAGAGCTCGGGACCGCGAATCCAGACGATCGTGCGACCGTCCGGAGACCAGGCGGGCGCCCAATCGTCGTCGTTGCTGGGCTGTGTGAGCTGCCGCTTTTGGGTGCCGTTCGCATTGATCACGTGCAGGCAGGTGTGAAGCTGGTCCTGATCGCAGCGGGCCGCGAAGGCGATTCGCTTGCCGTTGGGCGACCAACTGGGGGCGCCGCCGCCGACGCCACGGCGTGCCAACGGTCGTGCGTGGGTCCCGTTCGGGCGCACGACCCAGATGCCCGCTGGCTTCGCCGTCGACGCGTACGCAATGAGCGAGCCGCCCGGTGACCACGCCGGGTCCGCGACTTTCGACTTCCCGCGGGTGAGGCGACGCAAGGCGCGGCCGTCTGCGTGCACGATCCAGAGCTTTCCGACCGCTTTCTCGTCGCTGACGAAGACGATCCGCTTTCCGTCGGGGGACCACGCAGGGAACGAGTCGTAGGCTCTCGTGTGGGTCAGGTTGCGCATGTCGCTGCCGTCCAGCCGCGCCGTCCAGACGTCGAATGCACCTCCCTGAGGGCTGACAAACGCAACCCGCGCCGCGTTCGGTAGCTGTGCTGCTGCGGCCGGGCTGACACATCCCACCACGACGAGCGTCAACAGCCGTGGCAGCAAACGCCCATCTCTTTTGTTTTCCCGCCTCCTGCCGACGCGAACCAACCGCGTGCGGTTTCGTCGAGTCCCGCCGCCGAGTCTGCAAATGACGAGGCGCGCGACGGAACGTTCAAGGGCCGGACTGCTTGCGAGCAAACCGGGGCATTCCACTGCCTCCGTTTCGCTCGGCCAGTCCCGGCCCTCGCTCGCTACCTGCTCGCTACTTGATTGTCTTAGCGCTTGATGATGTTGTGGATCTCAAGCATCTCGGGCTCGCCCGAAAGCTCGATCCCAACGTCCTTCAGCACCGGCATGAGGCGCTCACCGAACGCGTCGAACTGCTCCCGCGAGTCCCAGATCTCGCTGACTCGGAAGTTACCCTCCGACCGGAAAGCGACGTGGTAGGCGAGCCCTTCCGGCGGCCAGTTGCCCAGGGCCTCGAGGCGGCGGACGGTCTCGTCGTACTGCTCACTCGTCACAGCAGGCGCGGCCTTGAAGCGAGCTAGGACGCTCGATGTGCGAGCACCCATGATCGGCGTCGCAGAGTCATAAGTGGTGGTGGCCATTCGTGGCCTCCTTCGTGTGGATGCTCCTGACCGAGCCGACCTACAACCGAACACGTCCTACCGCGCTCGCCTGGCGGGCGAGGAATCTAAGCCAGAAGACACCACACAACCTATCACCCTTCTCGACGGCTCGGCGCCCTTCTTGGCGACAGGAGCCAACACGCGTCTCTAACGCGTGTGCCGGGGGCGGCGCGCGGGACGTACAGGCTTGCGCCAATACTTCGGACCAGTCCCGCGCGCTGACGGTGACCGAATCGCATTCGCCCCACCGAATCTGATGAACCGTCGCAGACGAGAGCGCGCTCGCTCACGCGACATTCGTTCACGAGCTTGGGTGTCGGCGCCGCGCCTCTGTAGTCCGTTGTAGGGATTGCAGCGCTCGTGATCACGCCGGCCGAGTGAGTGATGCTGCTGATCCTCGCGCGTCTCGAGACGTTCAGAGAGAGCGCTCAGGTCTTGTCGCGCCGGCGCTCTTTGTGTGCGTGTGCATGGGGTCGCGACGCGAGTACCGCGAGAAGGGCGACGGCGACGAAGTTGCGAAAAGTCGGGTCGGGCCAGTGCACGCGCGCGGTGCCGTGGAACCAGGAAGGATCGATCAGGAAGACGATCGCGGTGATCACGAGTTTGGGAAACCAGCCGACCACGAGGAACAGCGTTGCCAGCACGATCGCCCAGAAGCCGAGCTCCGGCAGACCGATCGCGCGACCGAAGTCGAGCACGTTCCAGGCGAGCCAGAACAGCAGCGGTCCGAGGAGGATCGCCGCCGCGAGCGCGGCGACCGCGATCGCGAGCCCGCCGGCAACGAGTGCGCCGATCCCAAGGATGCGCATAAGCAGGCGGAGCACAGGGTTCACGCACCGGAGCTTACGGCGGGAACGCCAGTCCAACACGCCGCAACCACTCAGCGGCGCGTCCTAGAGGACTCGGCGCCACCGAGCCATTCGTCGAGAGGCAGCCTCGCCCCCAGCGACGAGAAGTCGCCCGTGTCGCGGATCGCGGTGGCTGCATCAGCCATCGCTTTGACCGCAACCCAGGTCAGGCCGCCCCCGACGCTCACCCGATGCGCGCCGCCAGCGACGATCTCTGCCAGCGACAGCCCGGGCAGCGCCAGCACGTTGACCGGCTTCGAGACGGCCTCGCACACTGCTCGGATTTCCTCGGGACTCTTCAGGCCGGGCGCGTAGAGAACATCGGCGCCAGCCTGTTCGAAGGCCTGGAAGCGCGCGATCGTGTCCTCGAGGTCGGGGTTGCCGCGGATGTGGTTCTCGGCCCGCGCGGTCAGCGTGAAGGGGAACCCCAGGCCGCGTGCAGCTTCTGCGGCGGCTGTGACCCGCTCGACGGCGTGGTGCAGCTCGTAGAGGCGGCCGCCGGGGTCGTAGTCCTCGATCGAGCCGCCAACCGCCCCAGCCTCGGCGGCGCGGGTGATCGCGAGCGCGGCACTTTCCGGCTCGGGGCCGTAGCCGTTCTCGAGATCGACCGAGAGCGGAAGGTCCGTGGCCCGATCGAGCATGGCGGTGTGCTCGACCACCTCGTCCAAGGTGACGCGTCCGTCCAGACGTCCGAGCGTGAACGCAAAGCCGGAGCTGGTGCTGGCAAGCGCCTTGAACCCGAGCGCCGCCAGCACCCGGGCGGAGCCGGCGTCCCAGGGGTTCGGGATCACGAACGCCTCGCCGGCATGCAGCGCCCGGAACTCAACCGCCTTCTGCTCTTGCCTCGTCATCGGCGACGACCGAGGGCAGTCTTCCACCCGCGCGTGGGGTCAGGCGCCGGCCAGGCGCTCCGCGATGCGGTCGAAGAAGGTCGACCACCCTTCCTCGGCGCGTTCATAGACCTCGGGCGGCAGGAGCCCGCGCTGCTCGAAGTGCATCTCGGTCCGGCCATCGCCGAGGTCGGTGAGGACGACGCTGATCAGCTCGTAGGCGTCCTCCCCCGGCTGGTCGGAGAGGGTGAACACGAGCCGCTCGGGCTCGACCACCTCGCGGTACTCGCCCTTCCAGTGGATCTCGCGGCGGCCGGCATCGCAGAACATCGTCGCCCGCCAGGAGCCGCCGGGCCTGACGTCCATCGAAACGGTGGCCAGCGGCACCTCGCAGTCGCTGCCGCCGAACCAGTCCGCGAAGGGCTCGGGGTCGGTCCACTCCTTCCACACGCGCTCACGCGGTGCGTCGAAGACGCGGGTGATCGTGATCCCCTTGGTCGGGCTGTCGGGGGCCGGCGGCTCAGCCATTCTCGGGTCCCCTCTCGGTCGCTTGCAGGCGCTCGTCGAGGCGTTCGAAGCTTCCCTCCCAGAACCGGCGGTACGTCTCGAGCCAGGCGACAGCCTGCTGCAGCGGCGCTCCCTGCAGCCGTGAGGGCCGAAGCTGCGCCGAGCGGCCGCGCGTGATCAGGCCCGCACGCTCGAGCACCTTGAGATGCTTGGAGACCGCCTGGACGCTGATCGGAAACGGCTCGGCCAGCTCGTTCACTGTGGCCTCACCCTCGGCGAGGCGCTCCAGGATCGCGCGCCGCGTCGGGTCGGCGAGGGCCGCGAAGGTCTCCGTGAGCTGGTCGACGGCCATCCTCTATTCATCTTCTCGGTTTATCAACTCTATCGTTGACTATGGTATCGGGGTTCCCGGCGGAGCGGCAGTCCTAACGAGAAGGAGGATCACGTGGGAAGGATCGTCGTAACGGAGTTCGTGTCGATGGACGGCGTCATGGAGGACCCGGGTGGAGCCGAGAGCTTCAGGTACGGAGGTTGGACCTTCGAGATCGAGCGCGGAGACGAGGGCGACAAGTTCAAGCTCGACGAGACCCTCTCATCCGAGGCCCTGCTGCTGGGGCGGGTGACCTACGAGGGCTTCGCCGCAGCCTGGCCCTCGAGGGAAGGCGAGTTCGCCGACAAGTTCAACACCATGCCCAAGTACGTCGTCTCCTCGACCCTCGAGGAGTCCGAGTGGAACAACTCGACGGTGCTGAAGGGCGATGTCGCGCAGGAAGTCGCGAAGCTGAAGCAGGAGCACGACGGGGACATCGTCGTCCACGGGAGCGCCCAGCTCGTGCAGGCGCTGGTCGAGCACGACCTCGTCGACGAGCTCCGGCTGATGGTGTTCCCGGTCGTGCTCGGAAGCGGAAAGCGCCTCTTCGGCGAGACGAGCGACAAGAAGCCGCTGCGGCTGGTCGACTCGAAGACGGTCGGCGACGGCGTCGTCATCCTGATCTACGAGCCGGCGGGAGAGGAAGCCAAGGGCTCGGACTCCGACTAGAGGCTTGATGTCCATCATCCCAGTCGGCGTAGCGGTCGTGGTCACCGTCGAGTGCCATCGATGAGTTCTTGGCGGCTCGGCAGTCAACACTCAACAGCAACCGGTTCCCGACCCGAGGAGGCCAACGCAAATGACGAAGCACAAGGTCGGAACGCAGGAGGAGTGGCTCGCCGCTCGGAACGAGCTGCTCGAGCGGGAGGAGGAGCTGGCGCGGATGAGCAAGGAGCTCGCGCAGCAGCGCCGGGAGCTGCCGTGGGTGCCGGTCGAGAAGGAGTACCGCTTCGAGACCGACGATGGTCCGAAGACCCTGGCCGAGCTCTTCGACGGCCGCTCGCAGCTCCTCGCCTACCACATCATGTTCGGCCCGGGTTACACGAAGGGCGCCTGCCCAGGTTGCTCCAACCTGGCCGACCACCTGGACGGAGGCGTGGCTCACCTCAACCACCGCGACGTGACCTTTCTCTGCATCTCGCGCGCCCCGCTGGATCAGATCCAGGCCTACAAGCGGCGGATGGACTGGGAGTTTCCGTGGGTCTCGTCGTTTGGGAGCGACTACCCCTACGACTTCGGGTTCGCGTTCACAGAGGAGCAGATGAAAGAGGAGCCCTTCCCGCAGATGATCGAGGAAGCCCCCGATTGGCTCGTCGAGTGGGCCGAGGCGGTCGGAACCGATCTCGCGACGGGGCTCGCCGAGGGGCCGGGCTGGAACGCGTTTGCACTGGAGGACGGCGTCGTCTACCACACCTACTCGCGCTACGCGCCCGACGGAGACCTGCTGGCTCCCTACTACTACCAGCTGCTCGACCAGGTGCCGAAGGGGCGCGGCGATGAGGTCCGGGTACGCCGCCACGACGAGTACGAGCACACCGCCGCGCACGCGTCCGGGTGAGAGTAGGAGACACGATGGCAAAGCTGACGCTCGACATCACGATGTCACTCGACGGGTTCGTCGCGGGGCCGAACCAGACGCTCGAGCAGCCGCTCGGGGAGGGCGGCGAAAGGCTGCACGAGTGGGCGTTCGCGGCGAAGGCCTTCCGCGAAGCCCACGGAATGTCCGGCGGCGATGACAACGCCGACTCTCAGGTGGTCGAGGAGCATCTGGGCGCGATCGGGGCGACCGTGATGGGCAGGCGGATGTTCAGCGGCGGCGCAGGGCCGTGGTCGGACGACCCGAACGCCGACGGCTGGTGGGGAGACGACCCTCCGTTCCACCACCCCGTCTTCATCCTCACGCATCACCCCCGAGAGGCGGTGACCAAGCAAGGAGGCACCTCGTTCACCTTCGTCACGGACGGCATCGAGGCCGCGCTCGAGCAGGCGCGGGCAGCGGCCGGCGACAAGGACGTGGCCGTGGCAGGCGGCGCGAACGTCGCGCAGCAGTACCTCAGGGCGGGGCTGCTCGACGAGCTGCAGATCCACCTAGTCCCTCTGTTCCTGGGCGGCGGCGTCCGGCTGTTCGACAACCTGGGCCCCGACCTGGTCGAGCTCGAAGCGTCGAGGGTGATCGAGTCACCCTCCGTCACGCATCTCCGATACCGCGCTGCCGGGCAGCACGCCTAGGGGGCCCGCCGGGCCTGGTGCCCGGCCGGCCCCCTGCGAGCCTCAGCTGCTCATCGCGGCCATCGCCGCCTTGCCGCGCTCGGCGATCTCCTCGGGCGAGAGGTCCTCGACGTGCGTTGCGATCGACCATGTGTGGCCGAAGGGGTCGGAGACCGTGCCGAAGCGGTCGCCCCAGAACTGGTCCGCAACCTCCATCGTCACCGTCGCGCCCGCGTCAACGGCCTGCTTCACCACAGCGTCGACGTCCTCGACGTACATGAACACGCTGGCGCTCGTGCCCCCCAGCTCCGTCGGCGGTTTCGTGTTCGCCTGCGGGAATGGGTCGGAGAGCATCACCAGCGAGTCTCCGATCTCGAGCTCCGCGTGGCCAATCGTGCCGCCCGGCGCCTCCATTCGTACGCGCTCCTTCGCGCCGAACGCCTTCTTGTAGTACTCGATCGCCTTGGCGGCATCGTGGACCGCCAGGTACGGCGTGAGGGTGTGGTACCCCTCCGGAATCGCCTTCGTCGCCATGGTCCCCCCTTGGTTGCTTGTGAACGACGCGCCCACGATCCTAGTGACTGGGACGCTCGCCGCGCGGCGCCGCGCGAGTGTCTCGTAGAGGCTGCGGTGCTCAGCCGCAGACGAGCGCTTTCGGAATGCCGACGGCGCTGCGCCGAACACTCGGCGAAAGCTGGAGGTGAAATGGCTGTGGCTCGCGTATCCCAGCTCGTGCGCGAGACTCGAGAGCTCGGTGCTCGGATCGAACAACCTGTCGAGGGCGAGACGCAGCCGGAGCTGATCCCGATACTCGTGAACGCCAAATCCAGTGTGGCGGCGGAAGATGCGAGCGAGGTGAAACCCCGAGGTGAAGACCGCTCGAGCGATCTCGCCAAGTGAAAGGTTCTCCCCGAGCCGGCTTGCGAGCAGCAGCTTCGTGTCCTCGACGACGCCTGCGTGCATCCGCTCGGTCTGCTCCCGCGCGGCGCGCACGTGGCGCAGGCAAAGCGCATCCGTGAGGACCCTGCCGAGAAGCAAGTAGAAAGCCTCCTCCAGCTGCATGCGGTCGTTCGATGGCGCTGGTTCTGTCCGCAGCCCCCGGACGAGGAGGCGCTGAAGCAGGTACGCGGACGCGCGCACCGGTCCATGGGTCACCGGGAAACGAAAGCCGCTTTGGGTTTCAGCTCCCGGGAGGACCTCTGACAAGAGACCGGCGGCAACCAACAGGAACACGCAATGGTCGCCTCGCGGGTCGACCAGGCGCCGGTGGTACGTCTGGTCGCGGTTGTAGAGCATGACCTGGTTCTGATCTGTCACGACCGGCTCGCTCCCGGCGGGCGCTATCTGCACCGTCGTGCCCGGGAAGACGACGAAGTGGCCCTCGTCTGCGCAGTTCTCGCTCGACCAGCGCCAGTCCCTGGGCGAGCAGTGGAACTCGCCGACGCAGATCTCATCGCTCTCGAACAAGAGGCGGACCGCTCGATCGCGCCTCACGCGCTCTACGTCGGCGGGATCGAGGGCGGCGGGCGCCATCGTCCCTACTAGACGACGATTGGGAACGAAGGTTCGAGTCGAGTGGGGCGCGGCCGAGGCGCTGACGTCCGTCAGCCGACGTGGAGGCGCCAGACCTGGCGGCCACGGAGATGCGTCAGCCACAGGTCGCCGAACGCCGGCCGGATCACGATCGGGCCGGCCCCGACTCGGATCGTCTCGATCACGGTATTCGTCGCGGGGTCGACGCGCGACACGGTGTTGTCGCCGTTGTTCGGCACGAGAATCGTTCCGTCGCCGGCCTGCGCAGGCCAGCCGGGTCGCGAGCCGACGGATACCACGGAAAGCACCCTGTACGTCTCGCGATCCAGCCTTGTAATCGTGTTGTCGACGCTGTTCGCAACCCAGAGCGACCCGTCTCCCGCCTCGACGGAGGTCGGCGCCTGCCCACCTGCCTCCACCGTGGTCACGGCATTCGTGCTCGGGTCGATCCGGAAAACGCTTGTGCCCGTCGTCGAGCCGACCCAGACGTAGCCGAAAGCGAAGGAGATGTTGGCCGGCCCGCCTCCCGTTCGGATCCGCCTCACGACCCGGTTCGTGCGCGGGTCGACGCGAACGACGGTGCCTCCCCCGGAATTCGATACCCACAGCGTGCCGGCGATGAACTGGACGTCATACGGCCGGCTGCCGACCGGAATTCGACGCGCCACGCTCGCTCTGCCCAGGTTCAGCCGCTCGAGACGATTCGTGCCGTACCCGTCGACCCACACGGTGCCGGCCGCGTAGGCGAGGCCGCACGGCTGAGAGCCGACCCGGACGCGAAGCCCCACGACCCGGTTCGTTACCGGGCTAACGCGCACGAGGTCGGAGCTGCCGTAGTTCGAGACCCAGACCCGCCCTCGGATTGGCGCGGCCAGGCACGGTCGGCTTCCGGTGCTGATCTTGGCGACGACCGCCACCGGCGCGACCGACGGCGACGCAGTCGCCCCAACGGACACGACGAGAGCGAAGGCGACGACGGTGACGAAGACTCGGCGAGGACTGCCAGGCACTGCCATTCGCGCCGACGATAGTCAGCGGAGGCGGCAGGCCGATATCAGATTCCTGCTCAGTTTTCTGGGAGCAGGCTGCGGGACCGCGCCCCTTCTATTCAGCCCGCGCGCTATTCAGCCCGCGCGGCGGCAGGCGGGCCGAGCGCTTCCTCGCCTTCGTGCGCGGCAGCCGGCAGCTCGGCGCGGAGGAACACGGCCCCGATCACCGCGGCAGCAAGGGCAAAGACGGCGCCGACGAGGAACGCGAGGTGGTAGCCCCCGGTGAGCGCGGCAAGCCCGCCGTCACCGGCGGCGCGCAGGCTGTCCGTGCGCGACGCGGCGAGGCTGGCGAGGACCGCGAGACCTAGCGCGCCGCCCATCATGAACGAGGTGTTGACGAGCCCGGAGGCGAGCCCTGCCTCCTCGGGTCCGACATCGCTCATGGCAGCCAGAAGGACTGGGTTGAACGCCATGCCCGCGCCGACCCCGAGCAGGAGCATGCTCGGCAGGACGTCGACCACGAAGTTCCCGTCGACGGGGGCCCGCACGAAGAGCACGAGACCGACGGCGGCCAGCAACAACCCCGCTGCCAGCGGCTTCTTGATCCCGAAGCGCATCACGAGCTTCGCGGAGAGGCTGATCGAGAACACCCCCATGATCAGGTTGGCCGGCAAGAAAGCGAGGCCAACCTGGATCGGCTTGTAGCCCAGCACGAGCTGCAGATAGAGGGCCGAGAGGAAGAACCACGCGAACATGGCTGCAGCCCACAGCACGCCGATCACGTTCGAGGTCGCGATGTTGCGCAGCCGGAAGAGGCGGAGCGGCATCAGCGGCGCGGAGATCCGCGACTCGATCGTCAGGAAAACGGCCAACAGAGCCACGGATGTGCCGAGCAGGCCGAGGGTCCGGGCGGAGGTCCACCCCTCCTGGTTGCCGTTGACGATCGCGTAGACGGCGAGCATCAGAGAGGCCGTCACGGTGACGGCGCCGGCGACGTCGAGGCGACCGGTCCCGGCACCCCGGGCAGCCGGGAGTAGTCGAAGGGAGAGAGCGACGACAAGGATCCCGATCGGGAAGTTGACGAGGAAGATCCAATGCCAGTCGAGCCAGTTCGTGAGGACGCCGCCGAGCAGCACGCCGATACTTCCTCCACCGGCTGCGACGAAGCCGAAGACGCCCATCGCCTTCGCGCGCTCGGCGGGCTCGGTGAAGATCGTCATCATCAGCGACAGCGCCACGGCTGATGCGACGGCGCCGCCGATGCCCTGAACCGCCCTTGCCCCGACCAGGAAGCCCTGGGACGTCGAGAGCCCGCACGCGAGCGAGGCCGCCGTGAAGAGCGTGATGCCGGCGAGGAAGAGCCGCCGATGGCCGAAGATGTCTCCGAGCCGGCCGCCGAGCAGGAGAAAGCCGCCGTACGTGAGGAGGTAGGCGTTCACGATCCAGGCGACCGACGTCTCCGAGAAGTCGAGGTCCGTCTTGATCGACGGCAGCGCGACGTTCACGATCGTCACGTCCAGCACGATCATCAGGCTGGCGAGGCAGAGCAGATATAGAGCCAACCAGCGAGTGCGGCTGTCCTCGATGGTCATGAGCGTCTTCCTTTCACGGCATTCGCTTTCGGTTTCAAGGCTTGGACCCCACCGCGCTCCGGAACTCATCGGTGGCCTGCGCCGATGAATTTTCCCGGGCCGGACGGTCTACCTGCTGATGACCGCCGGTGCGTCGCAGACAATCGCCTTCGCCATCGGCGGCCCGATCACCCGAGCCGACCTGCCCGGGCTCTGCAACCGCGTCTGCACGTTACTGGAAGGGAGCGGCGCCGACGTCGTGCTGTGCGACGTGAGCGGCATCGACCCCGACGCGGTGACCGTCGACGCGCTCGCCCGTCTCCAGCTCGCCGCGGGGCGGCACGGCTGCCAGGTCCGGCTGTGTGGTGCGTCAGCGGAGCTGGTCGAGGTCGTCGCCTTCATGGGTCTGCGAGACGTCCTGCCAGACTAGTTACGAGTCGAGCCGCGGGGGCAGGCCGAAGAGCGGGAATACCCGCTCCGTGTCGAGGAAGAACGTGAGCTCGGCGATCCGCCCGCCCGACAACTCGAGCACCTGCAGCGCCCACGGATCGTAGCCGCTGCCGGAGTCGCTCGGCTTGTACTGTCCGAACGCCGGCGAGCCGTTCGCCGCCACGGTCGCGATCACGCGCGAGCCGCGGCAGCCGATGCCTGGCCCGAGCCACCACCTGAAGATGTCATCGCGGCCGCTCAGCCACAGGTCGTACGGCGGCATCGACTGCGTCGCGTCCTCGTGGATGAGAGACGTGAGCGCCTCGATGTCGTAGGCCTCGAAGGCCTGCACGTAGCGCGCGAGGAGCTCGCGGCCGGACTCGTCGAGCTGCGGGGCGGGGTCGGCGGCACTCATGTTGCTCGCGTCGAGCGTCGCCCGGGCGCGCTGGAGGGCGCTGTTCACGGACGCGACGCTCGTGTCGAGGAGCTCCGCAACCTCGCTCGCCTTCCAGCGCAGCACCTCGCACAGGATGAGCGCCGCGCGCTGGCGCGGCGGCAGGTGCTGGAGCGCGGCGACGAACGCGAGGCGGACAGTCTCACGCGCGACGGCAACGTCGGCCGGATCGCACTCCGGTATGACGAGGCCGTCTGGAATCGGCTCGATCCATGTGACCTCTGGCAGCGTGCTCAGGTTCGACTCCACGGGCTCCCGCGCGGGCCCGAGGTCCATGGGGCGTGCCCGGCGCTCTCTCCCGTTCAGCATGTCGAGGCACACGTTCGTCGCGATGCGGTAGAGCCACGAGCGCAGCGCTGCGCGGCCCTCGAAGCGGTCGAAGCCACGCCAGGCGCGGATGAACGTGTCCTGCACCGCGTCCTCGGCCTCGAACGGCGAGCCGAGCATGCGGTAGCAGTACGCGGTCAGCTCCGACCGGTGCTGCTCGAACCCGCTCTCCAGCTCGCCGGGCGACCGCGCGACGGAGGATTCCTGCACGACGCTCATCGTACGTGGTCCCCTCGGCCGCGCGTCCGTCGCCCCATCGAGATCAGTCGGCGAGCGGCTTGCCGGTCTCGAGCAGCGGCCACCCGCCGCCGGTTCGGAATCGAGCCGCCGATGAGTGGGTCTGCGTGGCGACGCTGGTCTCGGTCCTGGTGGTCACGCCGTCTCCTTTCCTTGTGATTACGAACTGACGCTAAGACGGCGCCCCGGTCGAAAACTCATCGCACTGCCCTGACACGCGCGGTGATCAGCAGGTGAGGTGAAGCGCAGCCGCGGTGCGACGCGGATCGAGGCCGGCGTAGCGGCGGACGGCCTCGGTCGTCGGCAGCGCCTCGACCTCGATCCCCCGCTCCCGCAGCTGCTCGAGCGCCTCGCGCTCGGGCCGGAGTCTGCCTTCCGCGCCCGTACCCAGGATCAGGCGCTCCGGCAGCTCGTCGAGCACGTCGTCGAGGTCGGCGAGAACGAGGCGGTGCCCGTCTTCACGCCGCCAGTTCGTGACGATCCGGTCCGGGAGCACGATCACGTCGCGCGTCTGCTCCTCGCCGTCGACGACGATTCGACCGAAGCGATATCCCTCGACTCTCGGCATCGGCCCCCGCACCTCAGTGCACGAGCAGCACATCGCAGCCGGCGCGGGCGGCCACGGCCTCGTCGACGTGGCGTCCCAGCAGCCGGTCGAGGAACCCGTGCTCGCGGCTGCCGACCACGATCAGGTCGGCGTCGCGTTCCGCCGCGAGCGCGAGCAGTCTCTCCGCGGCCTCGCCGACCTCGGCGACGTACTCGGCTTCGATCCGTCTCCGCGTGAGCGACATGCGCGCACGCTCGAGCTGGTGCTGCGCAAGCTCCTTGGGCTCGGGTCGTGGCTCCTCCAGGGGTACGGGCACCGGCGCTCCCGTCGCCACGGGTCCCGGCAACGCGGGGACGGGCTCGTCGGCCGGTACGAGCACGGGCACCGCCTCGGCCAGCCGGGGTGACTTCGCCACGCTGACCACAACCAGCTGCGCCGCCAGGGCCTGGGCGAGCTCGGCGGCCCGGTCGAGAGCCCGCTCGGCCGACTCCGTCGCGTCATACCCGACGACAATCGTGTCCATGCTCACCTGCATACCCGCCTGCGTGCCATTTGATGCAGGAATCCGATGGGCGCCGACATCCTCGCTGCTCACCGATGCTAGGGATGACTCTGTTCCTGCTCGGCATCTCCGGCCTGGATCTGCACGAGCTCGACGCCCTCGTGCTGGTGGTCGACCTGGAGCGTCGAGTGCTCGATCTCGAAGCGGCGCTCGAGCAGCAACTCGAGCTCCCGGCGGATGCCGTGACAGTCCGCCCCTGGCTCGACGAGCACGTGCGCCGACATCGAGGGCAGGTCGGAGCCGATCGTCCAGACGTGCAGGTCGTGGACCTCGCGCACGCCGGGATGGGCTGCCAGCGCCGTACCGATCTCGTCCACACTCATCCCCTCGGGCGCCATCTCGAGCAGCACCCGACCCGAGTCCTTGAGCAGACCGTAGGAGGCACGCAGCATGATGGCCGCGACGATCAGCGCCGCGACCGCGTCGGCGCGCACCCAGCCCGACACGAGGATGATCGCGCCGGCGATCGCGGTCGCGACGAAGGCGAGCAGGTCGGTGAGGATGTGCTGGAAGCTGCCTTCGATGTTCATCGACTGCCGGTTCGCCTTCCCGAGCTGCAACGTCGCGACCAGGTTGACGACGATCCCGACGAGCGCGACGACGAGGATCACGGTTCCCTCCGGCTCCGGCGGGCTGATCAGGCGCTGGATTCCCCCGTAGACGATCAGGCCGGCCAGGATCAGCAGCGTCATCCCGTTCGCCTGCGCCGAGAGGATCTCGCTGCGCTTGAGCCCGAAGGTGAGGTTCCCGCCGGCCGGGCGCGCGACCAGCCGGATCACCACCAGCGACAGCAGCAGCGCGCCGGCGTCGATGAGCATGTGGGCGGCGTCCGAGAGCAGCGCGAGCGAGTTCGCCAGGATCCCGGACACGACCTCGACGACCATGAACCCGACGATGAGCGCCAGCGCGACGGCAAGCCGTCTCGTGTCGGTCTCAGGGCCGACCCCGTGGCTGCGGTTGCCGTGGCCGTGCGCCTGGACGTGCTCGCTCACCGTCCTCCGAGGATATCCAGGCCCGCCTCGTGCCCCTACGACGCGATGACGGCCGGCGCGCCGGTGGGGCGGAGAGCCGTCCCCAGGATCCGGATGCCCGCCTTCGTGATCATCACCCGGCGCAACTCAAAGGGGGCCAGATCGGTCCGCCGTCCCTGGACGATCGCGTCGAGGTTGCCGCTCGCCTGAAAACGGGCGACAAAGCTCGGGCCGTTGAACGTGATGCGCGTGCGTCGACGGAGCAGACCCTCGTACAGCGTTCGTCCTGCCGGCAAGCCGGACCGGATGCTGACCCAGGCGGGCCCTCGGGCGGCGACGAGCGTCAGCGTGGCGCCGGCACGACGACGGCGAGGGGCGGCCCTGACCGGCTTCGGCTCGGGCGTCGGCCGCACGTGCACTGCCGGAGCCTTGACGGCCACGTGCGGCTCGTCTCGGGAGGACCAGGTGAAGCCGTGAGCGGCCCAGAGGGCGAAGAGCCCCAGGCCGAAGCAGGCCGCAGCTGCGAGGACGGCGACGTCGGCGTTACGCGAGAGCGTGCGCCACACTCGACCCGCTTCGGTCTCAGCGGCGACAGTCCTGCAACAGCTGGGTCGGTGTCAGCGCGATCCTGCGAGCTCTTCCCCGCGTCCGTAGCGCACCGCACGCGAGGCGGTGGCGGGATCGATTCCCTGCTCGATCAACTCCTGGCGGAGCTCGGACTCGCCCGCCAGCTTCAGGAAGAGCCAGGCGAGCGCGAGGATGGTGACGACGGAGTCGACGATCATCATCAGCGAGCCGGCGATGCCCTGGTCGGCCGAGGCGGAGATGCCCCAGCGCGCCACCGGATGCTCGTAGATCGAGTAGAACGGATCGCTCGACCAGATGAAGATGCTCGCCAGCACCATGCTCGTGAGCCTGGCCGCCAGGATGTAGAAGAGCTTCGCTCCCGACCCGAACCAGGCGGGCCCCGGAAGGGGCTCCAGGACCGGCGCCCAGAACAGCGCACCCGCCGCAAAGAAGCAGCTGTGCTCGAGGCCGTGCACGGCGCCGTGACGGACGGCGGCCTCGTACAGGTACGGCAGGTGCCAGACGTAGAGGTTGACGGCCCAGAGCGGGAAGGCGACGAGCGGATGTGCGAGCACGCGCAGGCGGTTGATCCGGTGAAAGGCGAGGAGCGGCCGGAGCACGGGTCCCGTCAGCCCGGCGACGATGGCCAGCGGGGCGAGGTCGCCGACGATCACGTGCTGCGCCATGTGCGCGAACAGGAACTGCTTCTCGCCGAATTCGTGCAGCGGTGAGACGAGCGCGAGGACGAGGAGCCCGAGGCCGAGGCCGAAAAGAGCCTGCCGCCAGCCCTGTACCGGATATCCGCGGCGACCAAGCGTGCGTGCCCGGCGGTAGTAGAGGATGCCCAGCAGGGCGATACCGGCCAGGACGACCGGATCGAAGGTCCAGCTCGTCAGCGGGGACGGGCCGGGTTCCACGCGACTGAGTGTAGGGCCTGGGCGACGGAGACCGCAGCGACAGTCGCCGTCAGTCTCAGCCTCTGGTGCCGCAGACGCGCATCGCGTTCAGGCACGACCTCACGAGCCGCGTCAGCTCCTGCTGGCTCCACGCGTTGAAGAAGTCGGCGTGGCCGGAGTACTGCCCGCCGGAGGAGAGCTGGAACCCTGCGCCGCCGAGCACCGGATACTTCATGATCAGCTCGACCGCCGGCACGGAGACCGGGTGACTCTTCGGGCAGCGGCGGCCGATCGCGTAGGCCATGTGGCTCTTGTGGTCGGCGCTGTCGAGGTTCTTGCCGTCCCAGCAGCTCGGGAAGCGGACATGGAGGCGAAGGTTCGCGCCACCCCCCGGGCAGGTCGGGATCTCGCTCGAGTTCGCCACGTCGACGAGCGGCCCGCAGTTCCAGTAGGTGACGCGGGCGCTCTGAGCCGTCGTCGCAGAGGAGGCGCCGGCGATCATCTTCAATCCGGCCGGGAAGGGCTTCACAGCCTTCAGCGTGCTCCGCCTGTAGTAGATCGTGGCCCCGGTGGGAGCGACAGGCGTCGTTCCCTGGAGTAGCGCCGGTGCCCAGTAGGCGGCGGTGTCGCCGCTGCGGCGGCACGACGTGCTCGCCGACAGCAGCGACTGCAGCGTCGAGGCCGCATTCGTGGAGTCGTTGCCCATGAACTGATGCAGGTGCGACTTACCGAATTGGTTGGGATAGACGATGGGATCGTCGTTCGACTGGTGACTAAAGGCGCAGGCGCTGATGAAGTTCGAGCGCAGGACCTGCGCCGCCGAGGTCCTCGCCGCGCTCGAGCCGGCACCGGCGAGCGTGGCGAATGCAGCCGCGCCGATCGAGAGACCGAGAACCGAGAGCAGAAGGCCGAGCCGGTGCGGTGTCATGCGGGTCCCCTTTCCTCTGGCCGGCTCAGTCTGGGACACGGGAGTGAGTCGATGGCAAGGCGCAGGTAAAACCGAGAGCAACTGCCCGTAAAGCGTACAGCCGGCCACGCCGTCAAGCTGCCTCCCGCGGCTGCCGATAGGTCGAGCATGCAGATGTCAGCGGAGGCAACCGCCCGGCGGCGCGCGGCGATCGTGCGGGCCTGGTACGTGCTGGCGGCAGGAGGACTTGCCGTGTTCAGCCTGCACGCGATCCAAGGCTTCGGCGGCCCGGCCGTCGACGATTTCTTCAATCGGACGTTCTACAACGCGCTCGTCCTGCTCGCGGTCCTCGGTTGTGCGCTTCGTGTCGCGTGGGTGCGCGCCGAGCGCGGCGCCTGGCTCGCGCTGACTGCCGCCGTGGCCATGTGGGCGACCGGCGAGATCCTCTTCGACTTCGCCTACGGAGGCTCGCCGCCGTTCCCCTCCCTCGCCGACCTCTTCTACCTCGGTTTTGCCCCTGCGTGCTACATCGGACTGATCCTGCTCGTCCGGGGCCACGCCTCTCGACTCAACGGCAGCGTCTGGCTGGACGGCGTGATGGCCGCGCTGGCCGCCGCCGCAGTCGGCGCCGCCCTCCTCTTCGAGGCGGTCCTCGAGACCACCGACGGCAGTCGGGCAGCCATCGTCACCAACCTCGCGTACCCGCTCAGCGACATCCTGCTCCTCGCCCTCGTCATGGGGGTCTTCGCCCTCTCCGGCTGGCGGCCCGGCCGCGTCTGGGCGCTGATCGGCGGGGCGCTGGCGACGAGTGCGATCGCAGACGGGATCTTCCTGTACCAGGCGGCAAGCGGTTCGTACGTGGAGGGAACCCCGCTCGACGCTCTATGGCCCGCCGCGATGCTCCTGCTGGCAGCGGCCGCCTGGCAGCCGGCCCAGCGCGCGGCCTCGGTCGAGCTCGAGGGCAGGCCGCTCATTGCTACACCGGCCGGCTGCGGCGTGCTGGCCATCGGCGTCCTCCTCTACGACCACTACCACCCCCTGCACGCGCTCGCTCCCATGCTCGCCGTCGCCACCCTGGCCGCAGTCCTTGTGCGCACCGGCCTCACCTTCCGGGAGAACTCCCGCATCCTCGCTCGCATCCGCGTTCAGGCAGTCACCGACGCGCTCACGGGACTCGCGAACCGGCGCAAGCTGCTCGACGACCTGGAGCAAGCGCTGGCCGGCGATTCCGGGGCTGAGGAACTCATCCTGGTGGTGTTCGACCTCGACGGGTTCAAGCACTACAACGACACCTTCGGACATCCGGCGGGCGACGCACTGCTCTCGCGTCTCGGCGTCAAGCTCGCCTCGGTCGCCCCACGAACCGCGTCGAGCTATCGCCTCGGCGGCGACGAGTTCTGCGTGCTGGCACGAATCCCGGACGGCGGCGCGGAGGCCCTGCTGGAGGCGGCGTCCGGCGCGCTGTCCGAGGTGGGTGAGGGCTTCGTCGTGGGCAGCTCGTTCGGTGCCGTCTTCCTTCCCGAAGAGGCCGCCGAGTCGAGCGAGGCTCTCCGTATCGCCGACCAGCGGCTCTACGCCCAGAAGCACTCCGCCCGGCTCGGACGCGGCCAGCCACACGAGGCTCTGCTCCAGGCCCTGTTCGAGCGCGAGCCCGACCTCCGCGACCACGTTCGAGAGGTGACTGAGCTGTCGCTCGCCCTCGGCCGGGAGCTGGAGCTAGACGGCGACCAACTCGAGGAGCTGCGCCTCGCCGCCCAGCTCCACGACGTCGGCAAGCTCGCCATCCCAGACGCCGTGCTCATGAAGCACGGCGAGCTGGACGAGGGCGAGTGGGAGTTCATCCGCCAGCACACCCTCATCGGGCAACGCATCCTCGGCGCGGTACCGGCGTTGCACGGCATCGGCAAGATCATCCGGGCGAGCCACGAGTGCTGGGACGGCTCAGGCTACGTGGACGGGCTCGTCGGAGAGGACATTCCCCTCGCCGCGCGCGTCATCGCCGTCTGCGACACGTTCGCGGTGATGACGTCAGACCGTCCGTACCGCGACGCGGCCAGCCCGATCGACGCCCTCGCCGAGCTCCGCAGCTGCGCCGGCACGCAGTTCGACCCCCGGCTCGTCAGCGCCTTCTGCGACCTCGTCGCCCGCTCGGCCCTGGCCCGCGCGAGCTGAGCACGGAACGCTAGACGACGCAGTCCTTGAGGCCCTGGGCCTCCGGAAGCGACTCGAGCTTCTTGAGCGTGTTGTTCTCGATCTGCCGGATCCGCTCCCGCGTGACGCCGAAGGCCCGACCCACCTCCTCGAGCGTGCACGGCGGCTCGCCGTTCAGCCCGTAGCGCAACTCGATCACCTTCCGCTCGCGCTCGGGAAGCGAGTCGAGGGCCCGCTCGATGTCCTCGCGCCTCAGGGACAGCGAGGCCGTGTCGAACGGCGACTCGGCCTGGTCGTCCTGGACGAAGTCGCCGAGCTCGGATTCCTCTTCCTCGCCGATCGGCTTCTCGAGTGACACCGGGTGCTGCGCCATGCGCAGGATCTCCCGAACCTCCTCGGTGGTCATGTCCAGCTCGTGCGCGATCTCGTCCGGCCGCGGCTCGCGCCCGAGGCGCTGAACGAGCTGCCGCTCGATGTGCACGACCTTGTTCAGCTTCTCGACCATGTGCACCGGGATCCGGATGGTGCGCGCCTTGTCGGCGATTGCGCGCGTGACGGCCTGGCGGATCCACCACGTCGCGTAGGTGGAGAACTTGTAGCCCTTGCGGTAGTCGAACTTCTCGACAGCCCGGATCAGTCCGAGCGAGCCTTCCTGGATCAGGTCGAGGAAGGAGAGGCCGCGGCCCAGGTAGCTCTTCGCGATCGAGACGACGAGACGGAGGTTCGCCTCGATCATCTGGCGCTTGGCCATCATGTCGCCTCGCTCGATCCGCTTCGCGAGATAGACCTCCTGGTCGGCGGTCAGCAGCGGCACCTTGCCGATCTCTCTGAGGTAGAGACGGAGCGAGTCCAGTGAGGGCTCGACGGTGAGGTCGAGCTTCGGCGCCGCCTTCTCCTCCTCGACCGGCTCGGGCTCGTGGGGAGGATGCTTGTGCTGCTCCCCCTCGAGCAACTCGACCCCGTGGTCGATCAGGTACGTGTAGAAGTCTTCGACCTGCTCCTTGCTGAGCTCGACGTCCTCGAGACCCGAGACGATCTCGTCGTAGGTTAGGAAGCCCTTCTCGACCCCGTCCTGAACGAGCTTCTGGAGTTCCTCGACGTCCGGGAGAGAGATGTCGACGGTGAGCACGTGACCTCGGCTTTCTCGCGCTAGGCGGGACGGGGATTGACCTACCGAAACGCAAAGAGCCGGTACGAGAGGCCCCGGCTCACCTGTGGGGCCGGATACTACACAGGAAGGGGCCCGCGTGCGATCGGTTTTTTCGGGGACCCGCACGCCCTTTTTGGGACAGGTCCCGAGGCCTGGCCCCGGGACCTGTCCCCAGGAGCCTGCGGTGTTGCATGTCCGGTCACGCTCGGTCCGCGAGAGCAGGGATTTCCCGCCCCGACAGTCCATTTCGGACAGGTCTGAGAGCCTGGCACCTGGACTCGTCCCGGATAGACGAGCGGCGGGCTCGCGCCCGCCGCTTGCCTGACTCCTACGTGCCGCAGGAAAGTCTGCCGTCAGTCCCCCGGCCCAGGAGTTCGGGGTCCTTATCGGCAGCCCTCCCACGCAGCTTTAGAGTGGCGTCATGGCCGATGCGTTCCTCGCCCGGCTCGCCGACGGGCCGCCGATCTGCGGCGACGGCGGCATGGGCGCCCTGATCACGAGCGCGGTGCACCGCCTGCGCTGCCCCGAGGAGGCCAATCTGCGCGCCCCCGAGAGCGTACTCTCCCTCCACCTCGGCTTCGTTCGCGCAGGCGCGGAGCTGATCGAGACCAACACCTTCGGCGCCAACCGCCGCAAGCTGGCCCAGCACTACCTCGAGGACGAGCTGGAGCAGATCAACTCGGCCGCGGTGAAGCTCGCCCGCGAGGCCCGAGACGTCTCCGGCCGCGAGGTGTTCGTCGCGGGCTCGATTGGGCCCCTCGGCGAGCTCGGCGACCTGAGCGCCGCAGAGCGCTCGAACGTGTTCGCGGAGCAGGCCACTCTGCTCGACGGCCGCGGCGTCGAGCTCTTCATGGTGGAGACGTTCTTCGATCTCGACGAGCTCGAGGCCGCGATCGCGGCCGTGCGCAGCGTCTCGTCGCGGCCGATCGTGGCCCTGCTCACCTTCGACGAGGACGGCGAGACTCCCGCCGGGGCGACGGCCGCCGAGGCCGCCGAGCGCCTCCGCCCCCTCCACGTGGCCGCCATCGGGGCGAACCACGGGACCGGCTTGCACGCGTCGCTCGCCGCCCTGGAGCAGATGGCACCCCTCGTCGACGGCCTGGCCCTCGCCGCCCTTCCCAACGTCGGCCTCGCGAGCCTCTCGGGAGGCCGGGTGATCTACCCGCACGCCACACCGGAGTATTTCGCTGAGTTCGCCGCCCACGCGCGCCGGCTCGGCGCCCGCCTGATCGGCGGCTGCTGCGGCACGACTCCGACGGAGATCGCCGCCGTCCGCTCTGCACTCGACGAGGAACGAGAGCCGTCAGCTCCACTCGTCTTCGTCGAGCGGGAGCTCGCCGTCCCGGCGGGGGAAGCCCCGCATGAGACAGCTCTCGCCCTGGCTCTGGACGCCGGCGAGTGGGTGACGTGCGTCGAGCTCGACCCGCCCAAGGGCTCAAATCCCGAAGCCATGCTCGGCGTCGCCCGGACGCTCCAGGAGTCGGGGCACGTGGGCTTCGTCGACATCAACGACAACCCGATGGCGCGGGCGCGGATGAGCGCGTTGATGTCCGCGGTGACAATCGAGCGCACCGTCGGGATGGAGACCATCCCGCACGTGACGCCCCGCGACTCGACGATCATGGGCCTCGAGTCGATGCTGCTCGGCGCCCACGCTGCCGGTGTGCGCAACGTTCTCGCCGTGACGGGCGACCCGCCGGAAGTAGGCGACTATCCAGGCTCCCGCGGGGTCTACGAAGTAGATTCGATCGGCCTCTCCACGGTCGTCTCTCGTCTGAACGCCGGCGAGGACTACAACGGCAAGGCGATCGACGCCCCCACCTCCTTCTTCCTCGGGGTCGCCGTCAACCCGTCGGCGGACGATCTCGGGCTGGAGCTCGAGCGCTTCCACCGCAAGGTCGAGGAAGGCGCGCGCTTCGCGATGACGCAGGCGCTCTTCGATCCCGCGTATCTCGACCGCTTCCTCGAGCGCCTGGGAGGGTCACCGCCGATCCCGCTGCTGGTCGGAATCTTCTACGTGCGCTCCCATCAGCTCGCCGTCCGCCTTCACAACGAGGTGCCCGGGATCACCGTGCCGGAACCGGTGCAGGAGCGCCTGCGACGGGCCGGCGCGAACGCCCCTGAGGAGGGTCTTCGCATCGCGCGCGAGCTGTACGAGGCCGCGCGGGAGCGCGCCGCCGGCGCCTACGTGATTCCCCCCTTCAAGCAGCCCGAGGCCGCACTGGAGGTCCTGGCGTAGTGGACGGGCCCGAGCTCCAGGATTTCATCGACCGCTACAACGCGGCCTGGAACGACCACGACGTGGCGGCGATCGCGGCCATGCACACCGGCGACTCGGTCTTCGAGAACCACGTGACCGGCGACCGCTACGAGGGCCCGGACGAGATCGCACGGGCCGTCGAGCGTATCTTCGCCGTCTTCCCGGACCTCGCCTTCGAGACGAGGCGGCAGTACCTGCGCGAGGACCTCGTCGTCCAGGAGTGGACCGCCCGCGGCACGCAGCTCGGCCGGATGACCCGGGCGGGGGTCGAGCTCGAGCCGACGGGAAGGTCCGTCGAGTACCGCGGTATGGACATCATCCCCATCCGGAACGAGCTGGTCGCGCGCAAGGATGTCTACTCGGACTCGATCACGCTCCTCCGCCAGCTCGGCCTGACCGAGATCGGGTAGCGGGCCCGGTTCGCCCAGGATCGCCCAGAACTTTGCCCGGTACACTGTGCCCGCCCGGGGGCGTAGTTCAGTTGGTCAGAACGCCGGCCTGTCACGCCGGAGGTCGCGGGTTCGAGTCCCGTCGCTCCCGTAAAAATCCCTGCAAATAAGCATATTGCGTTGTCGGTTCAGACGCCAGACTCGGGGCCGACTACACAAACTAGTGTTCGAGGAGGGCCGAAACAGTGAAGAACGGCCCGAAACCGTCCGAGGGTCACGAGTTCAAGCCGTGTTCGCCCGCGGCGAGACCGACCGCGAAGGCGGCGTGCGGCTACACAGAATGACCGGAGGTCACGGCTCGCGACACCGCGTTGCTGATCGCGTCTACGCGGAGCAGTCGTTGAACTTCTCGCCTCACGCT
>WNFU01007492.1_pt1 | contig 25309 bp, 26 predicted proteins | sample 5400121 | NCBI WGS metagenome assembly WNFU01 (sample SAMN13153360, study PRJNA577476) | soil metagenome | isolation source: 100 cm soil or saprolite under grassland replicate 1 | place: USA:California | collected 2016-06-15 | reverse complement strand
AGCCGCGAGTGGCTGTTTCGACACGGGATCGACACCTTCGGCGAGGCCGGCGGGCGGCGCAACTAGGCGTGGCCACGGAACAGGCCGCGTGGTCCTACGAGCTGATCGAGGAGCCCGACGCAACCTTTCGCGTCGAAGTGACCGACGAGGACGGCGCCATGCTGCCAATTGCGCGGCAGGTGACTCGCGGGCAGGCGGAGAAGCTGATTCAGCGCATCACGATCGAGGCGGCCCGCGTGCACAAGCCGATCAAAGCGATCATTCGCGACCCGTACTTCATGGCCGCAATGGTGATTACCATCAAACGTCAGGCAATCTGAGCTCATGACATTCGACTTCGGAAATTGGAGTCCACGGGACCGAACACAGGACGGGCCGCAGCGCGAGCGCCTCGAGCGACTGGTGCAACGGCTGAGTGACGCGGAGCTGGAGACGTCGCTTGGCGATGGCTGGACAGTCGCGGTCGCGTTGGTACACCTGGCGTTCTGGGATCGTCGCGCCGCCGCGCTGGTCGCGCGCTGGCAGCGCCAGGGCTCGGTGCCGAACTTCAGCGAGGGCGTCGACACCCCCGACATCATCAATCAGGCGGCGCTGCCGGTCTGGCAGGCCCTTCCGGCTCGGGCTGCCGCGAACGAGGCTGTCGCAGCGGCGCGAGCGGCCGATGGAGCCCTGGATGAGGGCGGCGCCGCGCTGATCGAGAAGATCATGGCGGCCGGCCCGCCGCTCAACCCGGCGCGGGCAATCCATCGCGCAGAGCACCTGGACCAGATCGAGCGCGCGCTCGGCGGTTGAGAGACATGCTCGCGGGCGATGCGCGAGCCGACCCCACCGTCGTCGACTTGATCGAGTTGGCCGGCTTGTGGCTCGCCGCGGACGACCGCGTGGCGTTGCGGCGGACGTTGCAGCAACTCATCGACGTGCTCGCGCAGCGCTTCCCTACGCAGGAGGACTTTCGCGCGCGCTTCGTCAACTTGCTCGCGCAAGCCGAGCGCGAACAGGTCTCGGGGGAGGTGCTACGCAGCAGCTACCGTCGGGCGACGCTCGGCTGATTTTCCAGCCAGCCTTCGAGCTCGTGCGTTGGCGAGGCGAAGCCGCCGCCGATGCCAACCGCCAGCACGGCGAGCACGGACAACACTGGCGCCACCTCGGCGCCGACCAGGCGCATCGCCACGCTCGCCGCGGCGGCGAGTACCGCTGCCGCGAGCCAGCTCGTGCGCGGATAGCGCGCCGACATGACCGCTAGCGCGAATGCCGCGACTCCAGCGGCGATCAGCGCAACGCTGCCGAGCGAGAGCGCCGAGTGCACGTTGCCCAGCAGGTCAAATGCAAGCGGTAGGACGCTCAACACCAGCACGAGGGGCGGCAACGTCGAGGCCACCAGGTGCGCCCGACGGGCGCGGGCGCGATGAAGAGTCGTTACGGCCATGCTGGTCCGGAAGGGTCACAGATGCATTACGCATGCCACCCCGAGCACGCAAACGCGCGCCCGAGAGGGTTACTCAGATGCCGGCGAGCACTTCGGACATGGCCGCGTGGATGCTGCGATTGCTCGCCAGGACCTGCCCGGACTCGATGTCGAAGGGGCCGCCGTCGAGGGCGCTCACCTGACCGCCGGCCTCGCTCACCATCAGCACGCCGGCTGCCAGATCCCATGCGTTGACCGTGTGTTCCCAGTAGCCATCGAGCCGACCGCACGCGACATAACACAGGTCGAGCGCGGCGCTGCCCGCGCGGCGGACCGCCTGACTGCGCATGCTCAGCGCCTCGAAACTACGCAGCGCTCGTGGGAACAGCGTCCGATCGTACGGAAAGCCAGTCGCAAGCAGCCCGCCAAGCAGGTCGTCGACCGCCGAGACGTGGATCGGTCGCCCGTTCAACGAGCCGCCCTTGCCCACCTCGGCCACGAACAGCTCGTCCAGGCACGGTGAATAGACCGCGCCAAGGACCAGCGCGCCCTCGACTTCCAGTCCGATCGAGACACAGAAGAACGGGAAGCCATGGGCATAGTTGGTGGTGCCGTCCAGCGGATCGACTAGCCAGCGAAAGCGAGGATCGCTGCCCACTCGGGCGCCGCCCTCTTCGCCCACGACCGTGTGCGTCGGAAAGGCTGACTGGATGGTCGAGCACACCTGCTGTTCGCTCTCCACATCGACGTCGGTAACGATGTCGACTGCACCCTTGTGGCGTATCTCGCGAATAGAGTCCATGCGATCGCGCAGGATGCGGCCCGAGGCTGTCGCCGCCGCGATGGCGACGTCACGCGCACGGGCAGTTGGGAACGACGCCACCGCGCTGGTGGACTGAGCCGAGGTATCAGACAAGGATCGGACGAGCGACTAACGCTGGAAGCGTGCCGCCGCGGGCGGAGCAACGTTCTCGGGCGGCCGCAGCACGATCGCGCCTTTGTCGCATGAGGCCTCGCACAGGTAGCACGAGACGCATGTCTTCGGGTTGGTCAAGGCGGCGACGGCCTGCCACGGCTTGTCCTCGTCGACCATGCTCAGGCACTCGAACGGGCAGATGTCGACGCAGTAGCGGCAGCCGCTGCAGATCTCCTCCTGCACGACCGGCCGCGCCCATTCGGTTCGGCGCTGCTTTTCCGCGGTGTTGCCGTAGGTGTCGAAGATCGCATCGTATGGACAGGCGCGACCGCACGCGCCACAGTCGATGCAGATCTTGGGATCGATGAAATAGAACTCCTTTTTGACCCCGTTGATCGCGGTGACGGGGCACACCGTCTCACAGGCGGTGCAGCCCACGCATTTGTCGTTGATGAAATACGCCATTGCTGGCCGCAGTTTAGCATTCGAGAGCTCTGATCCCGATGCCATTGGGTGCGCATGTCTCAACTTCAGGTGGCCTGTCGACCTGCATTGGTCGCGCGCAGGCGCTGGGTGCCGAGTGCATCCAGCTGTTCCTGTCCACGCCGCATCGCTGGCAGCAGCCCAAGCACGCTGACGAGGAGATCGCAGAGTACGAGCGGTTACGCACAGAGTACGTAATAGGGCCAAACTTCGCCCACGCCGCCTACCTCATCAATCTCGCGTCCGACGACGGCCCCCTACGCGAGCGCTCGATCGACAGCGTCAGCGCCGCCGCGCGCTGGTGCGATCGCCTCGACCTGGCGGGCGTCGTCGTCCACGTCGGCTCGGGGCGTGGTCAGCCGATCGAGGATGCCGAGCGCCAGGTCGCCGCGGCGCTGGAGCAGGTGCTGCTGAACGCCACGTCATGCGGCATTCTGCTCGAGAACTCGGCTGGTTCAGGCGACACCCTCGGAGCGCGTTTCGAGCAGATCGGCTCGGTGTTCGATCGACTCGGTCGCGACCAGCGGCTGGGGCTGTGCCTGGACACCGCCCATACCTTCGCGTCTGGCTACGACCTGCGCGAAGACGAGGGTCTCAAGAGAGCGCTCGATGAGATCGACCAGCACCTCGGGCTCGATCGGTTGCGACTGATCCACGCCAACGACTCGAAGGCTGATCTGGGCAGCGCCGTCGACCGCCACGAGAACCTCGGCCACGGCCTGCTGGGCGAGGCGGCCTTCGTGAGGATGCTGTCGCACCCGGCGCTGAAGGACCTGCCGTGGGTGCTCGAGGTACCTGGCTTCGAGGACAAGGGACCCGACCTGCCCAACCTGCAAACGCTCAAGCGGCTAGCGGGCCGCTAATACGCGTACGCGCAGCGCCTCGCGTGAGCGGTTATTCGGGGGAATGGCGCGGGCAATCGCGTACCATCGCGCGAATGGACGGTCGCGCGCTGCTGGTGTTGCCCGTGGCCGGCATCGGCTGGTGGGCGCTCGGATTTCCACCTGGCTGGGGCTGGCTGATCTTGCCCATGCTGCCGGGCATGCCGATCACCGGCGGCATGCTGATCGTGCTCGCGACGGTGGTGATCGGCGCCTATTCGGGCCTGGTCTGGTACCGCAACAACATTTGAGACGCGCCTAGGTGTCATCCCGAGCTTGCGAGGGATCTCGGCTGCTGACTTGAGATCCCTCGGCTCGCAGGCTCGCTTCGGGATGACATGCTTCCTCCCCCTCGGCTCGCAGGCTCGCCTCGGGATGACATCTCAGCGCAGCGCCTGCTCCAGGTCCGCGACGAGGTCTTCGGGCTCCTCGATGCCCACCGACAGCCGAATCAGGCCGTCGTCGATGCCGATCTCCTCGCGCCGTTCCGCGGGCAGGCTGGCGTGCGTCATCAGGGCGGGCAGCTCGATCAGGCTCTCGACGCCGCCCAGGCTTTCGGCGAGCGTGAACAGCCGCGTGCGCCGCGCGACCTCGCGTGCCGCGGCGACACCACCCTCGACTTCGAACGACAGCATGCCGCCGAAACCGCCGACCATCTGCTTACGCGCCAGCGCGTGCTGCGGATGACTCTCCAGGCCCGGGTAGTACACACGCTTCACCTGGCGATGCCTTTCGAGAAAACAGCCCACTTCCATCGCGTTGGCTGAGTGCTGGCGCATGCGCACCGCGAGCGTCTTGACGCCGCGTAGCACGAGCCAGCTGTCGAAGGCGCCTGGTACCCCGCCGACCGCGTTCTGCAGGAAGCGCAGCCGCTCGGCCAGCTCCTCATCCGAGGTCACCAGCGCGCCGCCCACCACATCCGAGTGACCACCCAGATACTTGGTCGTGCTGTAGTGGACGACGTCCGCGCCGAGCTCCAGCGGTCGTTGGCAGTACGGGCTGGCGAACGTATTGTCGACCGCGACCAGGATGTTTTGCCGCGCATGCGCCAGCTCGGAAACGGCCGCCAGGTCGATCAGCTTCAGCAGCGGGTTGGTCGGGCTTTCGATCCAGATGAGCCGTGTGCGCTCCTCGATCGCCGCCTGGACGTTTTCGATCCGCGTGGCATCGACAAAGCTGAACCGCAGACCCGTGCGCTCGAGCACGCGGCGGAACAGTCGGAAGGTGCCGCCGTACACGTCGTCGCAGGCGACCACGTGGTCACCCGACTCGAACAGGTGCAGCAGCGTGTCTTCGGCGGCCATGCCGCTAGCGAACGCCATGCCGAAGCGGCCGTTGTCGAGCGATGCGAGACACGTTTCCAGGGCCGCCCGAGTGGGGTTGGCCGTGCGGGAGTAGTCGTAACCCTTGTGGACGCCGACTTCAGACTGCGCGTAGGTGCTGGTCTGGTAGATCGGAACGATGACTGGGGCACCACCGAGAAGCAGATCGAAAGCATCGTCCATGTCCGCGTTGAGTGGGATGGTCGGAAACGGCGGATCCATCGCCGCGCCGACTGCCGACTCTACCAGGGTCGGGTCGCGATAGATGCGATCGAGCAGCGTCCGCTCCTGGATCGAGCCGACCATCTGCTGCTGGCCGTCGCTGCCCTGCATCACGGGCAATTGGCTGATCCCGTACTGCTGCATGGTGTCGATCGCGGCACGGACGGTGTCGCTGGCGTGGACGCCGACGAACGGTGGCAGCGCCCGTCCCGCAGAGCGCTCGCCGACGACTTCGCCGACCGAATGCGTCGGGAATTGCTCGAGGAACCCATTCGAGCGCATCCACTCCTCGTTGTAGATCTTGCTCAGGTAGTTGCGACCCGTGTCGGGCAGCAGCACCACGACGAGCGCATCAGGATCGTCGACCTCGCGAGCCACCCGCAGCGCGACTGCCACCGCCGAGCCACCCGATCCACCGATGAGAATTCCCTCTTCCCTGGTCACGCGCCGGGCTATCAGAAAGCTCTCTTTGTCGTCGACGACTTCGATGCGATCCACCACGCTCAGGTCCATCGTGGACGGCATGAAGTCCTCGCCGATGCCTTCGACCTTGTAGATCTTGGGCGTGAAGTGCTCGCCGGCCGAGTAGATCGAGCCGACCGGGTCGGCGCCCACGATCTGTACCCGCGGGTTGTGCTGCTTGAGGACCCGGCCGACGCCGCTGATCGTCCCACCGGTGCCCATGCCCGCGACAAAGTGGGTTACGCGGCCATCGGTCTGGCGCCAGATCTCGGGTCCGGTCGTGGCCTCGTGTGCGGCGGGATTGGCGGGGTTGAAGTACTGGTTGGGCTGGAATGCGCCGGGGATCTCACGAGTGAGGCGATCGGCGACCGAGTAGTAGCTCTGCGGGCTCTCACGCGGCACAGCCGTGGGGCACACCACGACCTCCGCGCCGTACGCCCGCAGCAGGGCGATTTTCTCGGACGACATCTTGTCGGGCATCACACACACCAGGCGGTAACCCTTGAGCGCCGCGGCCATGGCCAGTCCGGTGCCCGTGTTGCCCGACGTCGGCTCGACGATGGTGGCGCCTGGCAGCAGCTGCCCCGCGCGCTCGCCCGCTTCGAGCATTTTCAGACCGATGCGGTCCTTGACGGAGCCGCCCGGATTCATGGTTTCGACTTTGGCTACGACTGGTGTGCGCAGGTCTGATGTCAGCCGCGCCAGGCGCACCATCGGCGTATTGCCGACCGCGTCCAGGATCGTGTCGAGGATCTCGCTGGACATAGTGTGTCCCGCCGTGACGATTGAGACTGAGCATACCGCCTCACTCTGGCGCCTGCCTTTGGGCGATATCCTCGTCGGCCGTGGATGCCGAGCACGTCAGCGCTGTGCAGCGCCGCCTGCTCGGCTGGTATGCCGAACACGGCCGCGACCTGCCGTGGCGCAAGACGTCCGATCCTTACGCGATCCTCGTGTCCGAGGTCATGCTGCAGCAGACGCAGGTCGACCGCGTGATTCCCAGGTGGTACGCCTGGCTGGCGCGGTTTCCGACCCTTGTCGATCTCGCGCGAGCCAGCAGGGCCGATGCCATCCGCGCCTGGCAGGGTCTTGGCTACAACCTGCGCGCTGTGCGCTTGCACGGCATCGCCACGCAGTGCGTTGCCGAGCACAGTGGTGAGCTGCCACGCACACTGGACGGGCTGCTGCGGCTCAAGGGTGTCGGACGCTACACCGCGGGCGCCGTCGCGTGCTTCGCGTTCGGCCTCCCCGCCACGATGGTCGACACGAACGTACGGCGGGTGCTTAGCCGCGTGTTTTCCGCCTCACCTGAGGAAGTCGATGGTCTCGCCGTGGCCGTGCTGCCCGCCGACAACGCCTATGCCTGGAACCAGGCGCTCATGGATCTCGGCGCGACAACGTGCCGCGCCGCGCGGCCGCTGTGCCTGGTCTGCCCACTGCTCGACGTGTGCGCTGCGCCAGGCGCTTCCAGCCGTGTGAAGCCGGCCGCCGGAAATGCCGCTTTCGCGGGCTCGTCGAGGTACTTTCGGGGCCGAATCCTCGATGCGCTACGCACACTGCCGGACGGCCGCGGCGCCTCGGTTGACGAGCTGGCTCGAGCGGTAGCGTCCGAGCGTGAGCGAGTGCTGCCGCTGCTCGAACGCATGACACGTGATGGCCTGGTCAATCAAAACGGCGATAGCTACACGTTGTAGTCGGAGCGTTGCTACGTCAGTCGTGCGTAGCGTGCCGCGATCAGACCTAGTATCGCGCCGGCGCCAACGTCGCTCGGGTAGTGCAAACCCGCCGCCACCCTGCTCGCCCCCAGGAGTGCGGCGCAGGTGGCCATCGCGCGGGCCACTCCGACGTCGCTGGTGCGGGCGAGGAGCGCCATCGCCACGGCCGAGGCGACGTGGCGCGACGGAAACGATCGCGCGGGATGGTGGCTGAGCAGCTCTTCGACTTCGGCGTCCTCAACGAAGGGCCGCCGGCGTGCCAGCAGCAGGCCCAGGAGTTCGCTGATGACGTAAATGCCCGCAACTGCGAACAGCATGCGTAGCGCAGTTCGCCAGTGACCGCGCAGCACCAGCTTGCCCATCAGCAGCACTTCGGCGCCGGCCAGCCAGCCGGCCGCCGTCCGAGCCACCAGTTGGCCGCCTGGCGTCCGCCTCGTCCAGCCGTTCAATGCGCGCGCGCCGGCCTCGTCGAGTGCCAGCAAGTGCGCCGCGAGTGTCACCGGCGACAGGATAGACTGGCCCGCCCGCGATGCCTTCGCATGCACCACCGCCGGACAACGGCACGCTACGCCACTTCACCGTAGCTGTCTTCGTGGTGCACCGCGGACGGGTGCTGCTGCACTACCACCGCAAGCTCGGCAAATGGCTACCGCCTGGTGGGCACATCGAAGACAACGAGCTGCCCGACGAGGCCGCGCAGCGCGAGGTGCTTGAGGAAACGGGGATCAGAGCTCGACTCGTCGGGGGCCGCGGACTCCCCGTTGCGTCGCCAGAGCAACTGGTGGTGCCCGCAGGCATCCAGGTCGAGGACATCTGGCCAGGCCACCAGCACATCGACCTGGTCTATTTCGCGGTGGTCGACGGCTCGGACTTCGAGATCGATCCGCGCCTCGCCGAAAGCGATCAGGTCGGCTGGTATGCCGAGGCCGAGCTGGCGACGCTGGGGGCCAACGACGAGATCCGCGCGTGGGCTCGCCGCGCCCTGTCCGAACTTGGCTAAGGCCTCTCGACGCGCACTCAACAAAGCTGTTAACCTGACAACTTGTCGCAACGGCTATACTACAAGTCCGCGGCCGGGCCTGGTCGCGGCGCCTGATTTATGACCCTCCTGATTGACCCGCCCCAGACCGTCCAGCCGAGCGAGCCGCGGCACCGGCCGCGCGAGCGCCGGCTGATCGATTCGTTCGGCCGACGCATCAGCGACATGCGCATCTCGGTCACCGATCGCTGCAACTTCCGCTGCGTCTACTGCATGCCCGAGGAGGGGATGCAATGGCTGAAGCGCGATATCCTGCTTACCTTCGACGAGATCGAGCGCCTCACGCGCATCGCCGTTGAGTTGGGTATCGAGGAGGTGCGGCTGACCGGCGGCGAGCCGACGCTGCGACCCGATCTGCCGCGCCTGGTCGAGCGCCTGTCGCAGATCGATGTGCGCAGCCTGAGCCTCACGACGAACGGCTTCCTGCTGCGGTCGATGGCCCGTCCGCTGGCCGAGGCGGGGCTCACGCGCATCAATGTCAGTCTGGATACGCTGCAGCACGATCGCTTCCACCAGATTGCCCGCCGCCACGGCCTCGACGAGGTCCTGGCTGGCCTCGAAACCCTGGAGCAGTACCCGACGATCGCGCCGATCAAGGTGAACGTGGTGGCAATGCGCGACTTTACGGAAGATGAAGTCGTCGCCTTTGCCCAGCTCGCTCGACGCAAGCCGTACGTGATCCGCTTCATCGAGTTCATGCCCCTCGACGCCGACGGCAACTGGGAGCGTGAGCGTGTGCTCAGCGGCCCCGAGATCAAGGCGATTATCGAGCGCGACTTCATGCCGCTGATACCGATCGCCGCCGAGCCGAGCAGTACGTCGCGCCGCTACACGTTCCCCGACGGCATCGGTGAGCTCGGCTTCATCAACCCCGTCTCGCAGCCGTTCTGCGGCACCTGCAATCGCATTCGCCTGACCGCCGACGGCCAACTGCGCACGTGTCTGTTCTCGATCGACGAGTGGGACCTGCGCGGGCCGCTGCGCGCTGGCGCAAGCGACGACGACCTGGCCGGGGTGTTCCTGGAGGCGGTGGAGCACAAGGAGCTCAAGCACAAGATCAATGAAGGTGCGGCGTTCCAGCGCGCCTCGCGCTCGATGAGCCAGATCGGCGGCTGAGCCGCCACATGAATCTGTCCTCGAGCGCCCGGTGAGCGTGCTTTCGAGGGCCGCGGCGATCCGCGCGGGTATCGTCGCCAGTCCGCGACTCGTCGGCGCCGCGCTCTTCGTCCTGGTGCTCGGCACAGTGGGCAGCGCGGTGGTGGGCGCTCAGGCGCAGGTGCCAGAGGCGATGGCGGTCGTGACCGCCTACGAGATGGCGCGCAACCGCAGCGATCTCGACGTTGCCGTTTCCTACTTCGCCGCCGACGCCACCCTGACCCAGCGCACCACGGTCTACACCGGGCGTGATGAGATTCGAGCGTACTTGGAGGCCGCGATCGGACGCGGCCGGTTCGTGGTGGTCAGCAATCGCCGATTGAACGGCTCGCAGCTGTCGTGGGTCGAACGTCCATCTGGCCAGAACATCAATGGCATCGAGGTCAGCGTCGAGGCCATCGTCCACGACGGCAAGATCAAATCGCTCACCTACAACGGCGCCGTGGCGGCGGTCAGGAGCGAAGTAACCGCCGACGGGCGCGCGCAGCTGCCTGCGCTACTCGGCCTGGCGTCAGTGGTGCTGCTGATGTCGGGGTTGATCCTGGTGGTCTCAACCGGGCTGCCGCACCCGACGCAGCCGCAGTCGCACTTGCGCGGTCGGCTCATACAGGATCTGCAGGTGTGGCGGGCCGCGCGCAGCGTCAGCGGGTAAAATGAGCCGCCCAAGCGCGTCGCTATCGGTGCGTTGGGTTAGCGAATCCCTGGCCGGGGTGGCGTAATGGCAGCCGCGCGCCTCTCAAAAAGGCGTGGGGAAACCCGTGCGGGTTCGAGTCCCGCCCCCGGCACCCACTCTGACCCTGGCCTCTCCCAGACGGGGCGGAAGCTCAGGAAACTGGCGCGAATCTTGCGCCATTCGTGAGCGTGCCGCGATCGATCTGGAAGGGCGTTATCACCTTCGGGATGGTCAGCATCCCGGTGCGCCTGACGCCCGCGACCGAGGACAAGGACGTCTCGTTCCACCTGCTGCATGAGCAGGATCACAGCCGCATCAAGTTCAAGCGCTGGTGCCCGGTCGACGATCAAGAGGTGTCCAATGAAGAGCTGGTGCGCGCGTACGAAGTCAGCAAGGGCCAGTACGTCGAGGTCACCGACGAAGACCTCGAGCGGCTACCACTGCCCAGTAAGCACACGATCGAGCTGTCGGCGTTCGTGAAAACGGATGACATCGACCCGGTCTACTTCGAGAAGAGCTATTTCCTCGAGCCCGAGGAGACTGGCCTCAAGCCCTATACGTTGTTGATGCGCGTGCTCCAGGAGAAGGACGTCGCGGGCGTAGCCAAGATCGCGCTGCGCAACAAGGAGCACCTGTGCGCGCTGCGTCCGCTCGACGGCACGCTGCTGCTCGAGACGCTGCACTATCCAGACGAGATTCGCGAGCACGAGCAGAAGCTGCCGAAGGTGGTGGTCAGCGAGCGTGAGATCGACGTGGCCGGTTCGCTGGTCGAGGCGCTGTCCGAGGACTTCGACCCGGGCAAGTACCACGACGACTACCGCGAGGCGCTGCTGGAAGTCATCAACAGTAAGGCCGAGGGCCGCCAGGTCGTCTCACCCGAAGCGCCGGCGCCCGAGCAGGTCACCGACTTGATGTCCGCGCTGCGCGCCAGCGTCGAGGCCGCGCGCAAGGGCCGCCCTGGCGGCGAGCGGGCCGAAGTCGGCCAAGCGCGCACCAAGAAGCCCAACTCGAAGCCGGCCTCGAAAACGCCGCACAAGGCCGAGCACAAGCCAGCGGCCAGGCGTCGCAAGGCCGCTGCCTGAGCCATCCAGGCTACGCAACGCCACCCCAGCAGCTAGTACTGGCGGGCGCTGTTCCGCCGTAGGATGTCATCCCGAGCTTGCGAGGGATCTCATTGGACTGGATCCCAAACGTGTCGGGACATTGCCAACGAGATCCCTCGTCGTACCTCCTCGGGATGACATGGAACCAACGGCATTCGTTCGCCGGCCTGTACTAGTCGGTCCGACTTTCCAGCCACTCCTGGCTGATATCGAGCCCCAACCCCGGCGCGTCAGTCGGGCGCACCCGCCCCTGTCTGATCACCGCCGTGCCTGGCAGCACGGTCATCTCCTCGAGCGGGACGCCCGGCGGAGAGACGCCCTCCGAGCGCTCGCCGAGTTGGATCGCCGGCATCGCCAGCGACAGGTGCTGCCCCCACGGGTAGTTCATACCAGCGTGGGCGACTACGCTCAGCCCGTGCGCCTCGGCCAGGTGGCAGATCCGAATGCCGGCGCTGATCCCGCCGCACCAGGCCAGGTCGGGCTGGAGGATGTCGACCAGCCCCCGTCCGGCCACGACCGCGAATGGCTGGAGCCCGTACCAGTGCTCGCCGCTGGCCAGCGTTGTGCCCGGTAACCGCTGCCGCACCCGCGCGTACCCCTCGAGGTCCTCTGGCAAGAGGTAGTCCTCCAGCCACTTGATCTGGTAGGGCCGCAGCGCCTCGCCCAGCCGAACCGCGGTCTCGACGTCCAACGAGATCCAGCCGTCGACCATCAGTTCCACGCCCGGTCCGACCTGCTCGCGCGTCCGCCCGACCAGCTCCTCGCTCCGGCGGATCCCGGCGATGCCCGCCTCCGGCCCGTCGCGCAGGAAGACCTTGACCGCCTCGAAGCCGAGTTCGAGGAACCAGGTCACGCTCTCTGCAGTGCCGTAGGAGAGGTCGGTGTTGCTTGCGTAGCAGGGGATGCTCTCCTTCTGCGGCCCGCCCAGAAGCTCGTAGACCGGACGGCCGAGCAGCTTCCCCTTCAGGTCCCAAAGCGCGATGTCGACCGCACTGATCGCGTAGCTGGCGAGCCCGGCGCTACCGTACGGCGCCGAGCTGCGCCGCATCACGTCCCAGAGCTTCTCGGTCGCCGTGGCGTCCTGCCCGACGAGCAGGTGCTCGAAGTGGCCGTTCACGATCTCGCAGACTGGCCCGGCGTGGTTCGTGAAGCCGAGCCCGTAGGTGCCGTCCTCGGCGGTCACCATTACCGCGGCGCGCTTCCAGTGGGCGTGCCAGTCGGCCCGCCGGTACTCGTTGTATCGGCGCATCGGACTGACGAACCCATCGGTCGCTTGGGGCGGGACGCGCGGCACCGTCGTCGGCCGTGGTGTCAGATCGACGGTCGCCGCGCGGATCTCTTTGATTTTCAAGGTTGCCTCCGAGGGAGGTTGCAAAGTCTACCGGCGCTTCGCAGCCATGCGGCTTGTCGGATGGCGGCTCGCCTCATCGATCCTGTTCACACCCGACCAGGAGCACGGGTGCGATCATGATCAGCGCCTCAGTGTCTAACCCCATTCAGGACGGGCTGTGCGTCAGGTTCGATCCGCGCGTGTGCCAGACAGGTCGCCCATGAGCCCGCCGCTGGACACGATTCGCGTGGTCGACCTCAGCACCGGCATTGCGGGGCCCATCGCAGCGATGCTGCTGGCTGACTTCGGCGCCGACGTCGTTAAGGTTGAACTGCCTACAGGCGATCCAGCGCGATCGCTGCCGGGGTTCGCCGTCTGGAATCGAAACAAGCGCAGCATCGTCGTCGAACGCGACACGGCGGCAGGGCAGGAGCGCCTCGCCAGGCTGCTGGCTGGTGCCGACCTGTGCATCCTGAGCGAACCGTCGATTGCGGACGATCCGTGGACGCTCTCGACCACCTACCCGCACCTCGTCGTTGTGCATACCCCGCCGTACACCCCCACGCACACACCCTGGGCCGGCGGGGCGGAATCGCACGGTCTCCTGGATGCGTTCGCCGGACCGTCTGCTCGCCAATCGTCCTTCGATGGTGGGCCGGTGGACCTGGTCTATCCGATCACGCTGTACGTCCAGGGATCGTGGGCCGCTGCCGCGGCGGTCGCGGCACTGATCGAGCGGCACCGATCGGGCTTCGGCCAGGTGGTCAGCGTGGCCGGCGTCCATGGCGTGATGATCTGCTGCTCCGGCCAGTTCAACATCGTGCCCAGCCAGCAGCCGTTAACCACCAACGTCGGGCCCGGCGGCCGGCACCCGTGCTACACCACCTACCAGGCTCAGGATGGCCGTTGGCTGTTTCTTGCGGCGCTCACTCCGAAGTTCCAGGCCAATGCCTTCCGGGTGCTCGGGATCGGCGATCTCTTCGCCGACGAACGCATCGCAGGACTACCCGCTCGCATCCTGCTGCCCGAGAACCGCGGCTGGGTCCGCGCGCTGCTGGCCGACGCTTTCCGGACGCGACCGCGTGACGAGTGGGTCACCGTTCTGGAACAGGGCGACTGCCCAGCCGGTCCGCTCGGCGAACGCGACACGTGGCTCGACCACCCGCAGGTACGGGCTAATGGACTGTGTGCGGAGGTGGTCGACCCACAGCGCGGGCCCGTGCTGATGCCCGGAGTGCCGCTGGTGCTGACCGATACTCCCGGCCACATCCGCGCCGCTGCCCCGACCCTGGGGCAGCATGACGGCGATGCCATCGACTGGCCGGCGCGCCCGCACATCGGGGGTTCCCCGCCAACTTCCCACCACGGCCCTCTGGCGGGCTACCGCGTGCTGGATCTGGGTGCGATTTTGGCCGCGCCGTACGCCGGAGCGCTGCTGGCCGAGCTCGGCGCCGATGTCATCAAGGTGGAACCTCTGGACGGCGACGCGTTCCGCGAGACCGGCTTTGTCTACAACCGCGGTCAGCGAGGGCTTGCCATCGATCTTCGCTCGGCCGACGCACGCCAGGCGTTCTACGACCTGGTGCGCACCGCCGACGCCGTCGTCGACAACTCGCGCCTGGGCGTGCTGGAGCGGCTGCGGGTCGACTATGCAAGCCTCGCCAGGGTCAAGCCCGACATCGTGACGATGTCCGTCAACGGCTTCGGCGAGCAGGGCCCAATGGCGCCGATGCCCGGCTTCGACCCGGTGCTGCAGGCCATGAGCGGCATGATGTCCGCGCAGGGCGGCGACAGCGATCCCGTTCTTTTCACCATCCCCGTCAACGACATCGCCGCCGCAACGCTTGTGGTGCTTGGGGTGTGCCTGGGTGTCTTCCACCGCCTGCGGACCGGCCGCGGCCAGCGGATATGGACCTCACTGGCAGGCTGCGCGACGCTGATGCAGTCTGGTGAGCTGGTGCGCTTTGCCGGCCGACCGCCCGCGGTGCGGGGCGGCCGCGACTTCACCGGCCCGTCTGCCCTGGACCGCTTCTATCGCGTCCGAGACGGCTGGTTGCGCTTGCAGGCGCCGCATGCTGACAAGCTGCGCGCGGCGGGTCTGCTGCCCGATTTGGACTCCGCAGCCTCGGACGCCGAGCTCGGTCGCGCTCTGGCAGAGGCGCTGGAGTCCAGATCATTGGCCGATGCGCTGGCTTGCCTTAGCGGGGCCCTGGTGCCGGCCGCTGCCGTCCGCGGGCCGCACGAATTGCCGCTCGATCCACACCTCTGCGAGCTCGAGGTCTTCGCGAAGCACTACCTGCAGGACGGTACGCCGTACTTGTCACCGCAGCGCTACGCTCGCTTCAGTCGGACCCAGACGCAGGCGACGTTCGAATCACCGGGCCTTGGCGAGCACAGCCGACAGGTGCTGGCAGAAGCGGGTGTCGACGCTGCGCGGATCCAGGCGCTGCTTGACGCCGGCGTCCTCAAACAAGGCGAGTCCTTCCGCCTCGCCGCCATCCAGACCTATCGATAGAGACCGCGAAGTAAGCGTCCATGCGCGCATTGCAAGTCACCCAAGCCATCGGCGCCGACGGCGTGTGCATCGTTGACGTGCCCGACATCGACAGTCCGGACGGCGTTCTGATCGACGTACGCGCCGTCGGCGTAAGTTTCCCCGACCTGCTGCGCAGCCAGGGGCTGTACCAGGAGCGGGCCGCGCTGCCGTACACACTCGGCGGCGAAGCAGCGGGGGTAGTGGTCCATGCACCCCCGGTGTCCGGATTGCGACCCGGAGACCGAGTGGCGGGGAGCAGCGTCGGCGCGGCCGCCGAACGCGCTGTGCTCGATCCGGACGCGGTCTTGCAACTGCCGTCCGACATGAGCTTCGAGCAGGGGGCGGCACTGCCACTCAACTATCGGACCGCGATTCTCGGGCTCGAGGTTCGCGGGCGCATGCGGTCCGGCGAGACGGTGCTGATCCACGGAGCCGCCGGCGGCACGGGCACCGCCGCTATCCAGGTTGCTCGCGCGCGCGACTGCCGCACAATTGCGATCGTGTCGTCCGAGAACAAGGAACGTATCGCACGTCAGGCTGGGGCGGATGTGGTCCTGCGCAGCGACGGACCCTGGAAAGATGATGCCCTGCGACTTACCGATGGCCGCGGCGTCGACCTGGTGTGGGATCCGGTCGGCGGCGATCGCGTCCTCGACACGATGCGGGCGCTGACGCTCGGCGGGCGCTGGGTTGTGGTCGGATTCACCGGTGGTGACATTCCCAAGGTGGCGCTGAACCGCGTGCTGCTGCGCAACATCGACGTGGTGGGCACGTATATCGGCGGCTACCTTGCGCACGCCGACGAGGCGCCGCGGCGTTGGTTGATGGACCGTCTAGCCGAGCTGCTCGCAACTGGTCGAGTACAGCCTGTCGTCGGTTCCGTCCACGCATTCGAACGCGGAGCCGACGCGCTGCGCGAGATCGCGGATCGACGCGCCGTGGGCAAGGTCGTCATCAGCTTGACCTGAGGGGGTCGTCACGCCTGGTGCGTCGGCGTACCCGGTGAATTGGTCCACTCGCGGCAGAGAGCGCTCGGCTCGTGCGGCATGCACTGGACCAGGGCGTCAATCTGATTGACACCGCGCCAGGTTACGGCGACAGCGAAACGCGGCTCGGGCATGCCCTCGACGGCGTTTCGCGCGACAGGTATTTCCTGTCCACGAAGTTTCAACCCCATGCCAGCAATGACCATCTGTACACCGCACAAGACATGAGAAAAAGCCTTGAGGAAAGCCTGAAGCGAGGCCTGGAGTCGTGGAGCCGCGCGATGGGCTGCGCCACCTCGGCATGGTGCACCGAGCCGACCCAAGTGTCCATCCTGAGGGCAGCTTCTCGCTCCGCCAGAGGCTCGAGACTCGACCTGGCCCGCGTAGCGCGTCAGCCGCGGGCAGGTCCGCGAAACGTTGCGCGCACTGGAAGGCCAGAGGCTGGCAGCGCGCCCGCCAGGTTTCTGTTCGAGAGCTAGAACACAATTTCACGCGACGGAGTCCGACCGCCCGAGCAAGCCCAGCGCTGGTGCCGCAACGTGGCCGGGCTGCGCGTGCATGGCACCACGCGGCCTCTGCCGCGCGTCGTGTTCGAGGACGAAGAACGTCAGCACCTGCCACCGTACGAGGGCACACCCTACGACGTGCGTTGTGGCGCGAGGTGACCGTCCACCCCGATCACCACGTGAGCGTCCAGTACGCGCGGTACTCGGCGCCGTCGACCACGTGCCCAACCGGGCATCAAGCTCGAGGTGCTGGCCATCGTCGCCTTCCGCCAGCTGATCGCCCGCTCGGCATCGAGCTCATCCGCGGCTCGGCCAGTGAGAGCGCCATCGAGAAAACCGCTCGAGCGCGGCCTGATTGCCCATAACCCCCATCACCTGTGGTATGAAATAGTCGTTCACGCGGCAGACGAGTGCACCTCCACAGCCACGCCCAGGTTACGGAGACGCTGAAGCAGCCGCTGAGTGACACGCGTTCGGTCGCGCTCATCGAAATAGGTCTGGCCGAGATCCTGATAGACGCCACCGTCGCGCAGGAGGTGGTAGGCAATGACCAGCCGAGGAGTTGACCGACCGGCGGCGGGCTCGCCCGCGGGGGACCCTGGCGGAGATCGAAGCGGTCGTGTTCGAAGTGGGCAGCGGCTGCAGGCTCGATGCCAAAGGGCGAGGCCAGGCCGACGCCGCCAGCCATCTCGGGTCCAGACAGTAATCGATCGGCAGCACCCGCATGCCGCGGAAGAGCCGCGGCGCGGCCGCCCGCATCAATCCAGGATCGCCATCCGAGACTGGGATGACGAGCACGCGCAGGCCTGCAGATCGTTCTGACTCGGCTCTCGCGCTGGGGTGCGCATGTCTTTGTACTCGATTCACCCAGTCCGGCACTGGCAGAACGCGCTCTGGACTCTCGTCGCGGCGGGACGGTCGCGTGGCTGCTGGGAGCTCTGCCATTTCTGCGCTCACCGTCACCAATAGCCTCTAGACCGCGCCGGCTGGCAAACTCCGCTCTGAGCGATAGGTCCGGTACTTCCGCCACAGCGGCGACGAGATGAGCAAATCTGCCGAGGTGCGATTGCAGGCGATTGGTACGTCGTGCAGCACGGCTACTCGGATGAGCGCCTTCACGTCGACATCGTGCGGTTGCGAGGCGAGCGGGTCCCAGAAACCTCGTCAGTGGCGATCAGCGCGCCAGCCTGGGCGTCACCACCGCGGGGGCCGCTCAGCAGGAGACGGACAGGCAGCCCCGTGGCAGTCTGCACGGCCTGCCCAGTGCTCAGCGTGGCAATCAGCTCGCAGCGGGCAAGCGTCTGCCTGTTGAACTGAGTCCACTCGACCAGACTGTCCTTCCGGCCGTCATGCGCGATCAAAATGACTTTGAGAGCTCGGGGCAAGTGTGTACCTCCGCGTTTGAGTGTCTGCAGGCAGCGACCCTTGTGCTGCATAAGCGCGGTAAGAGCCTGCCCCAAATTGCGAGCGCGCTGGGCCGCAATACGAACACGATCGCACGCACGCTTGTGGCGTACTGGCGTACAGAGAACGTAGCAAGGGGAGCGGTTGTCGCACGGCTTTTTGTCCCTCGACAAGGTCAGAGGGACGAGAGCCGGCCCAGCCCAAGCTGCCAGCCCAGGGCTTGCGTGCGGTGCGCGTCCGAATCGCAAATGTGCTCGCCGGATCGTAAGCAACTCCAGGACAATAGTGGTGAGTATGGCCATCGGCGGGATTCCGCACATTGGGGTCTGGGTGCTCGAGCGGTGCAGCGACCCGAAATTCCCCTACCGCCTGCGAATCTATCGAGGCGAGCGGCCCGAGCCCGTCCTGTCCTTTCTGGTGCGCGACCGATGGCCAGGCCCCAATCAGCACATCTTCCGCCTGCGCGAGCAGCGGCGACCGTACCGCTCGAGATCGGCGACGAGGTCGAACGGGTCCAAGTCGTAGCCCTACAGCGCTACGGCAAGCGCCTGACCGTGATCCTGGATCGGGCGCGCCAGAAACGGTGTGACTTCCAGATCGTCGAGAAGGCCTACAAGGATCCAGAGCCCAGCGGACCGACGACGTATGAGCAGATCTTCTGGTTCACCCAGACGGCGATGCAGCAGCGGCGTCCACGCGGAGTGCGGCTTCGCTCGAGCTTGGCGCCGGCGGAGGCTCGGGTGCGGATCGCTAGCGACGAGCGGTACCCCTGGTCGTTTGGCGGCTTCGCCACCGAGCGCGGCCCGCTCCCGGCTGGCGACAATGCGCTGTTGGACAGCAACCAGATCGTGGCAGTGGTCGAGCGCAAGACCCCTCGAGGGGCTGCTGGTCGACTTCGGCCAGATGGACGTCCTACGTCAGCGACTGCTGGAGCTGATGGCGTTCGAACAGCACGCCGTGGTCTTCGAAGCGCGCTACGAGGACCTGTTGAGTCCTGAGAAGGTGCACCATTGGTCAGCCGCGTTCTGCGCCAGAGCGATCGCAGACCTGTATGCGCGCTTCCCTCGACTGCGGTTGGTGTTCTGCTCGAACCGCAAGACGGCCGCCGAGTGGACGCGCCACTACTTCGCTGCGGTGTGGACCATGCGCGGTCACGTCGGAGAGCCGCTGGACGAAGAGGCGTCAGGACGCGGGATAGAGGACGACCTGATCGCGGTCGACGTATGACTCCTCGTGCGCCAGGTGCCGTGGCCACCCTTCTGGCACTTTGCTCGCCGTCAACGGCACCAAGTCGAGCACCTCCATCCCGTGCAGCGGTCTCCTCGCCGCACGAGCGCCTACGCCGCACCGGCGGCTGAAAGCCCGGTCCGCGGTCCTGCACGACGCTCCGGGGTCAGGTGTCGGGCGGCGGCTTGATGACCGCCTGCGCCTTGGCGGCTGAACGAAGTCGTTGCGCGACAGACCGCCGATGGCGTGGGTCGTCAGCGACAGACTGACGCGATTCCACTGCTTCAGGCAGAAGTCTGGATGGTGGCCCTCGCGCTCTGCGATCTCGGCCAGCCGGTTCAGGAATGCTATGGCGCGCTCGAAGGTCTTGAACGTGATATGGCGTGTGAGGACCCGTCCTCCGTTGGCGAGCTTCCAGCGGCCATCCAGCTCTGACAGCAGTCCCTGCGCCGTCTCCAGGGGCAGCGACGGCGTGCCCGCCTGACACGCCACACAGGCCTGGCTCGCCAGATCCTGTCCCAGCGCGGGATTGTAGCCTCGCTAACGTCGTCCACCGCGTGCCCAAGGGCGCCAGCCTCGCCCGCCGCGCGGGATCTGCGGTCCGTTCAAGTGGAAAGTCGCAGTCGATGGCGTGGCTCAGCCGGCCGGCGGCCCTGATCGTCGCGAGGTCGGCGACGCGGCCTGCTTCGCGGCCTCGAGCGTCGAGTTGAATGCGAGCCACCGCGGACCGGCTTTTGATCGACGACGACGGCCGTGCACAGGTTTTCGATAGCCTCCGCGACCGGCTGCGGGTAGCGTGGCAAGAAATTGCAAATGAACAGACTGAAGGTCTCGTACACCTGCCGCTGGGCTTCCGTGGCGATCGTGTCGAATCAATCGAGGATTTGCTCGAGCCCCGTCACTCCCGTGAAGATCGTGAGTTTTCGTTTTGGAATGCGCAGCGACAGGTCCCTTCAGGTTGTTCTCGCGGGTTCAGTGGATCTCGACGCATCGCTCACAAACCACCTTTCGCCGGCCTCGGCAGCCAGGCCGCGGAAGAGGACACGAATACGCCAGCCCGCAACGCCCGCGAGCCAAAAGGTCGCCGAGTCAACCCGTCCATTTGAACAGGGGCAATCCCGCCCGAATGGGCAGCAATAAAAGCCGCTCTGATGTGTTGTTTATTGCAATGGCTCTAGGTTCAAGTACAAACACGCGCTCCATTCTGGCTCCCCTCATCGCCATCATCCTGGGCACTTTCATGGTCATCCTCGACAACACGGTCGTGAACGTCGCCTTGCCTACTCTCGGCCGAGTTCTGAACAGCGACCTCGGTCTGCTGCAATGGGTCATCACGGCGTATATGCTGGCGCAGGCGGCGGTTATCCCGCTTTCGGGCTGGGTTTCCGATCGCTTCGGTGCCAAGCGCGTCTATCTGATCTCGCTGGTCCTGTTTACCGTGGGCTCAGTGCTGTGCGGCCTGGCCATGAATGCCGAGATGCTGATCGTGACACGCGTGCTGCAGGGACTCGGCGGCGGCATGCTGATGCCAATCGGAATGGCGGTGCTCTATCGGCTCACGCCACCCGAGCGCCGCGGCGCCATCTTGGGCCTGTTCGGACTGCCAATCATGGTCGCGCCTGCCCTCGGTCCGCTCCTGTCCGGTTATCTCCTCGAATTCGCCGATTGGCGTTTGATCTTCCTGATCAACGTGCCCGTGGGCATTCTGGCGTTGATCGTGGGCTTGCGCGCGCTACCCAGCATTCCAGCCGGTCGGGTTGTAGGCGCGCTCGACTCCCTGGGCATCGTGCTCGGTCCGCTCGCGTTCGCGTCGCTGTCGTTTGGCGTAAGCCAGTCGACGAACGCCGGCTGGACAGCGCCGTCGACGCTCGCCGGTATCGGGGTCGGGTTAGTGGCGCTGGTGTTGTTCATCTGGCGCGAATTGAGCATCGGCGATCCGGTGCTCGAGCTGCGCGTGTTTCGCGGCCGCGACTTTAGCCTGGGCATCGTGACCCAGTGGGCCGCGTTCGCCGCCATGTTCGGGACGTTCTTCCTGATTCCCGTGTTCTTACAGCAGGTGCGCGGCTACGGCGCCTTCGAGACAGGTCTCTATACGCTGCCAATCGCGGTTGCCTCGGCGATCTTCATGCAGATCAGCGGACGCGTCTTTGACCGACTCGGACCGCGCATACCCGTGCTCTTCGGCATGACGCTCATCGGTGGTTCGATGTGGTCGTTGTCAGGCTTGAGCGGCGGGACAACGGGCACTGACCTGATTGTGGCGATGGTGCTGATGGGGTCCGGCATGGGCTCGATGATGATGGCGTTGAACACCCATTTGCTCAATGTCGCGCCACGTGACCTGGTCGGGCGGGTGACGTCGTTGACATCGGCGATGCAAAACGTGATCGCCTCGCTCGCCATCGCGACGTTCGCCACCCTCCTGCAAGCCCGAATCCCGATCCACGTCGCCGAAGCCTCGGTCGCCGCCGGCGCGGCTCCCTCAGCGACGGCTCTGGCCAATGCCACAGCATTTGCCTTTGGCGACGTGTATCGCACCGCGCTGATCGTGGTGGCTGTTGGCTGGTGCCTGGTGTGGACGCTGCGTCGCCCGGAGCCGAGGTCGGCCTCCGGGCCGCCCGCGCAGCAACGGGAAGGCGAAGGCCCGTCGACCAGTAGCCAGTCGGAATACGAAGAGCGCGAGCCAGTCCTGGCCGGTCGCTGAGCCTCCTCACGGGGCCGTGCACACGGCTCAGGGCATGGTTTACGTCTTTCAGCGAGTCAGGCCCGCCGCGCCCAGGTCCTGCATGGCCAGCACATCTCCCGACTCGAGGAGTGATAGGGCTGCCAGCCGACAACGCGAAACCACGTTTCGCGACCTGACTGACGCCCTGTGCCAGGAGGCCTGCTGGCGTTCGCCGTATTCAGCCCCGCGTGCGTCGCCGAGCGCTTCGACGCCAGAAAAGCTTCGTCGAATCGAGTCGCCCAATGCACCGAGCAAAGCCTTCCTCGAATTCAGCGGCGGGCAGCGCGTGCCGACCTTCATCCGCTCCGCGACCGAGTACACCCGGCTGGCGCGGAAATACGGCTTGACACCTCTGCTCGAGAATTACTCGCCGTGTACAGCGTTCCTGGCCCGCTTCGCGCCCGCCATCCCCACGACCGAGCCCGAGTACCTCGTCCTTGCCGTCAGAAAACGCGGCGCAGCCTGCGCGCCGGATGCAAGAAATTGGCGCGGTCGTGGATCCAACCGAGTGCTACTAGGGCTGGCAATTCCAGTCGGTCGAAGGACGCGCTGTAGCCGGACGCTGGGCGCGGCCTCGCAACATCGTCATGCTCTTCGTGCTGTGCTGCCGCCAGCCGGCTGCGCGACCGAACTCGTGCGCTCCTCGGTCAGGACTCCTTTACGAAGCGGTGTTGATCCTTGGATTTGCCAGGCTGGGTGACAAAACGCGCATTCGTCATTCGCGCCGGTAGGGAGCCGCCCGCGGCGAACTTTCGGCAGTGTGCCGGGCGGAGGGCGCTAGCGGGGGCGTGCACCACCGCCGTGGGCGGTCCACGGGTGAATGAGCGCTCGACGCTCAGCGAACGTATACCGCACTCGTTGACGGCCGTCGCCGCGCCGCGTCCGGTGAGCGCGTTGTAGAGTTGTGGCAGTCGGCCCTTTAGGGGCGTGCTGATGATTGAGGACGCATGACGCTGACGCTGAGCATCGGCTCCCTATTGGGGTTCATCGCCCTCATACTGCGGGGTGCTGATGCTCTTTACGGGCCGCTGGTCGCGGCTTCCGCTGGCCGCCGTCGCTATCATGTGCCTGGCGCTGAACCAGAGCGGCCTCCTCGCCAACGTCGGCGGCTAACCGCTCGGAATCACGCCCAGACTCTTCCACAGAATCTCAGCTGACGTGGTTTTAGCGCTCAGCGCTCGCGGCAGTAGGGTCTTTTGCGCTCGGCCGGATGCCAGGGCGGCGTGGACTCGCGGCTGCAACGGGTGGTCTCGCGCAGCCAGTCACGCCGGCAGCGAGCGCTCGCCGCAAGCCGACTAGGGCTCCTTGGGAGCCGTGATGCGTGACGTTGTGACACGTTTTTCAGGCGGCGGAACGTATGCGGGCGTGATCAATGTAGCTGTCCAGGGTTTGGTCGACGAGGCGGAGAGCGCGGCGGAGGGCGAGGGGAGCTGGTGGTTGATCGGCTGTGTAATACGGTCGAAAACGGACGGTCGTTTCGGCGGGGGTCGTACAGCGATTACGGCCGATGGCGTACACCCGTTTCGGGCAGCCGAACAGGGATTACGGCTGAAATTCGTACAGGCGAGGGGTTGAGCGCGGCGGTGTCGTGGAAGCCAAGGCGACACGTTAGCGTCCTCATTGGAGATTGGAAGCTTCAACGAGGGAGGGCTACGTGCCGCGGAGGAGATTATCCATGTGCCAGATCACCGAGGTCCTGCGGCTGAATGCGCAGAGCCTCAGCTACAGGCAGATCGCGCAGAGCGTGGGCATCAGCGCGTCGACGGTGCAGAGCTACCTCGAGCGTGCTCAGCGCGCCGGGCTCAGCTGGCCGCTGCCGGACGACGTGGACGATGTTGCCCTGGAGGCGCGGCTGTTCACGCGGACGGAAGAAGAGCTTCGACCTGGACGACCGGAGCCCGACTGGCTCGAGGTGCACCGCCAGCGCAAACGCGGCAAGCACGTCACGCTGCAGCTGCTGCATCTCGAATACAAAGCAGTTCATCCCGAAGGGTTGAGCTATACGCAGTTCTGCGTGCACTACCGGCGTTGGCGAGCACGTCAGGACGTGGTCATGCGCCTGGAGTACGCCGCCGGCGAGCGCATGTTTGTCGATTTCGCGGGCGACACGGTACCGGTCACCGACCCCGAGACGGGTGAGATCTGGAACGCGCAGGTCTTTGTGGGCGTGCTCGGCGCCAGCGGCTACCTGTATGTGGAAGCGACCAGGAGCCAGGACCTGGCGTCGTGGCTGGGCGCGCATGTGCGGGCGCTGGAGTTCTACGGCGGGTCCGTACGCGCCGTGGTGCCCGACAACCTGAAGTCGGGTGTGACCGTCGCCAGCTGGTACGAGCCCGAGCTCAACCCCAGCTACCTGGAGTGGGCGCGCACGTACTCCGTCGCAATTTTGCCTGCCAGACCGTATCGGCCAAGGGATAAGGCCGCCGCCGAAGTTGGTGTGCAGGTCGCCGAACGCTGGATGCTGGCGCCCTTGCGCAAACGGCAGTTCTTTTCGCTGGCCGAGTTGAACGCGGCCATCGCCGAGCAGCTCGCGCTGGTCAACGACCGACGCTTTCGTGGCCAGACCATCTCCCGCCGCGACCTGTTCGAGGAGCTCGAACGCGCTGCGCTGCAGCCACTGCCGATCAGACGCTACGAGTGGGCCACCTGGAAGCCCGCTCGGGTGAACATCGACTACCACGTGGAGTTCGATACCCGCTACTACTCGGTGCCGTACGAGCTGGCACGTCAAGCGGTCGAGGTGCGTGCCACCGCCAACGTCGTCGAGATCATCCATCGTGGCCGACGGGTGGCCAGCCATGCACGTGGCTACGGTCGACAGCGGTTCTTCACCGTGCGCGAGCACATGCCCGCCGCGCATCGCGCGCATCTGGAATGGACGCCCTCCAAGTTGGTGGCCCGGGGCGCGACCATCGGACCGTCGGTGGCGGAGCTCATGGAGACGATCCTGCGCACGCGGCCGCATCCCGAGCATGGCTACCGCGTGCCTGGGTCTGATGCACCTCGGCAAACGCTATGAGCCCGAGCGCATGCTGGCTGCCTGCCAGCGGGCACTGCAGATTGGCAGCACCTCCTACCGCAGCGTCAACGCCATCTTGAAGACGGCCTCGACAAGGTCCCGCTTCCGCTCGAAGCCGAGTCCCTGGCGAAGATCGTGCCGATCCAGCACGCCAACCTGCGCGGCGCGGCGTACTACCAGCAGACGCTGATGGAGGCCTG
>WNFU01002445.1_pt1 | contig 25309 bp, 23 predicted proteins | sample 5400121 | NCBI WGS metagenome assembly WNFU01 (sample SAMN13153360, study PRJNA577476) | soil metagenome | isolation source: 100 cm soil or saprolite under grassland replicate 1 | place: USA:California | collected 2016-06-15 | reverse complement strand
GGCGACTATCGCCACCACCGGGGCGGAGAAGACAACGGCGATGCCCACCTCAAGAACCTGCTCGTCCACCACCAGGCGATCGTCCCCGTAACCGACGGGCAGCTCGACCTCGGCCCCTGGCAGGCGATCTTCTACTGCGAGTTCGACGGTCGCCGCCCGAAGCGGCTCGTGATCAAGGTCCTGGGGGAATGATTAGAGTGCACGCGCGATGAACCAGACACCCGCGGGTTGGTATCCCGACACCCAGAACCCCCAGTTCCAGCGCTACTGGGACGGATCACAGTGGACCAACCACACCGCCCCCGCCGCGCAGCCCGGTCTGGCCCCGGCGGCTCAGACCCTGAATCCCTACGACAAGTACTTCAACCTCGCCCAGCTCCCGGAGCAGCAGCGCGAGGCGTACAAGCAGCACACGCTGAGGGCCTTCCCCACGTGGGCGGTGATCGTGCTGAGCATCCTCACGCTCGGGATCTTCGGAGTGATCTACCACGGCCTCAAGCATTCGAGGCTCCCGGTCGTAAAGTCCGACGACTTCGGCGCGGGCAAGGGGATCGGCTTCCTGCTGATCCCGTTCTTCAACCTCTACTGGCAGTTCATCTTCTGGCTGCGGCTCGTCGACCGCATCAACTTCCAGTACCGGCTGCGGGGGGCCCCGGACGCGGTCTCGCGCGATCTCGCCCTGTGGACGATCATCCTGTCGTTCTTCGCCTGGATCCTCCCCGTCTCGCCGATCCTTGCCCTGATCGTCGCGGGACAGATCCAGTCGGCGACGAACCGCCTCGTCAACGGTGAGGTCCAGCCGGTGGCGCTGACGCCCGGTGCTGCGCCCGGCGTCGCCCAACCGGCCCAAGCCCAGCCCGCTCAAGCGCAGCCGGCGCAGGCCCAGCCACAGGGAACGCAGGAACCCCCGCCCCCCGGGCCGCCCCCTGCCTAACAGGGGGACAGCGCCACGTCGAATAGCGCCTTCGCCGATCCGAATGGCGCCTTATCAGGCCTACAGCGACAGAAAGGCGCCATCCCTGATCGGGATCGCCGCACGCGGCGACGGCGACGGATGCGCTGACGCTGCTACTTGCCCTGGGTCCAGGGCATCATCGCGCGCAGCTCGCCGCCGACGTCCTCGATCTGGTGGCGTGCCGCCTCGTCGCGCATGCGCTGGAAGTTCTCGGCCCCGGCGCGGTTCTCGGCGATCCACTCCTTCGCGAACTCACCCGACTGGATGTCGTCGAGGATCTTCTGCATCGCCTCGCGGACCTCGGGGCCGATCACCTTGGGGCCGCGCGTCATGTCGCCGTACTCGGCGGTGTTCGAGATCGAGTCGCGCATCCCCACGATCCCCTGCTCGTACATCAGGTCGACGATCAGCTTGAGCTCGTGCATGCACTCGAAGTACGCGAGCCGCGGGTCGTAGCCCGCCTCGACCAGCGTCTCGAAGCCCGCCCGCACGAGCTCCGTCGCACCGCCGCAGAGCACCGACTGCTCGCCGAAGAGGTCGGTCTCGCACTCGTCCTTGAACGTCGTCTCGATGACGCCGGCGCGCGTCCCGCCGATCCCCTTCGCGTAGGCGAGCACGAGGCCGCGCCCGTTTCCCGTCGGATCGCGATGGACCGACATCAGGCAGGGGACTCCGCGGCCCTCGCTGAACTGCCGGCGCACCAGGTGGCCGGGCCCCTTCGGGGCGACCATCCCGACGTCGACCCTCTCAGGCGGCTCGATCTGGCCGAAGTGGATCGAGAAGCCGTGCGCGAACATCAGCAGGTTCCCGGGCGCGATCCCGTCCGCGATCTCGGCCTTCCAGACGTCGGCCTGGCGCTCGTCGGGCAGCAGGATCATCACGATGTCGCCGCGGCTCGCGGCCTCGGCGACGTCCACCACCTCGAGCCCCTCGCCCTCAGCGTCGGCGCGGCTCGCCGAGTCGGGCCGCAGCCCGACGACCACGTCGGCACCCGAGTCCTTGAGGTTGAGCGCGTGGGCGTGACCCTGGGAGCCGTAGCCGAGGATCGCGATCGTCCTCCCATGCAGCAGGGTGAGATCGGCGTCGTCGTCGTAGAAGATGTCGTCGCGCTCGGCCAACGGCTCGCGAGCCTAGCGAAGCTCCCTGCGAAGCAGCTTGCCCGACGCCGTGCGCGGCAGCTCGCCGACGAACTCGAAGCGCTTAGGGACCTTGAACCCGGCGAGCTGGGAGGCGCAGTGGCTGCGCAGCTCGTCCTCGGAAGCGCGCGCGCCCTCGCGCAGCACCACCACCGCCGCCACCGCCTCCTGCCACTCGGGATCGGCCCGCCCGACCGCGGCCGCGTCAGCGACCGACGGGTGGCGCAGCAGGACCTCCTCGATCTCCGCCGGAGCGACGTTCTCGCCGCCCGTCACGATCACATCGCCGAGCCTGTCCTCGACGTAGAGGAAGCCTTCGTCGTCGATCCGCCCGATGTCGCCGGTGTGAAGCCAGCCGTCCTCGTCGGCGCACCCGGGCGCCACCGTCGGCCCCTGGACGAGGATCTCGCCGTCCTGGATGCGCAGGTGGGTAGTCAGCAGGGGGCGCCCCGCCGACCCGAGCTTGCGAACCGCCTCCTGCGGCGCCAGCGTCGTCACCTGCGAGGCGGCCTCGGTGAGCCCGTAGGTCTGGACCACCGTCGCGTCGCGCCCCGTCGCCTCCTCCATCACCTCGACCGGCACCGGGCCCCCGCCGACCAGGATCGCGCGCGGGCCCGAAAGGTCGACGCCGGCCTCGAGCAGGCGCACCAGCCCGGTCGACACGAGCGACAGCAGGGTGACGCCGTCGGCGTCCAGCGACGCGGCGATCGCGTCGACGTCGAAGCCGTCGTGGACGATCGCCCCCGTCCCGTAGATCACCGACCGCATGACGATCGAGAGCCCACCCACGTGATAGAGCGGCAGGCAGCACAGCCAGCGGTCGTCCGGATCGACGCCGAGGTTGAACGCGGACCCGACGGCGCTCCACAGGTGGTTGCCGTAGGTGAGCGCGATCGAGCGCACCCCGCCCGACGTGCCGCTGGTCAGGATGCGGCAGTGCAGTGCGTCGAGGTCGTGCTCGCCGAGCAGCGGCAGGTCGGCCTCCGTCGCGGTGAGCTGGCCGGGCTCGGAGAGGATGAGCACCGGAACGGCCCGGCCCAGCTCAGCCTCGCGCTCGGGCGCCGCCAGGGCCGGATTGAGCGGGATCGCGGTCGCGCCGAGCTTCATCAAACCGTGCAGCAGAACGACGTACTCGGCCCCGGCGGGCAGCTCGAGCACCACGGTCGCTTCGCGGCGCACCCCGCGCGCCGCGAGCCGTCGCGCCGCCGCGGTCGCCTCCGCCTCCAGCTCGGCGTAGGAGATCTCGAGCCCGTCGGCGATCACCGCGGTGCGGTCGGGACAGGTCTCGGCGCGTTGGGCGAGCCAGTTGTCGAGGATCAAGTTGCGCGGGCTCCCGGCTGGCTATCGTTGCTGCGCATTCTTGCCGAGCCGCGGCGGTTCGTGGCTCCCGGCCGGTCCGAGCGACGCATGCCCACACCGCACAAGGACGCCCCGCCAACCGAGGAGCTCTACGCGCCGGTCGAGTGGCGCGCCGCCGGCGAGTACGGCGACATCGCCTACGAGAAGGCCGAGGGCGACGGGATCGCCCGGATCGCGATCGACCGGCCCGAGGTCCGTAACGCTTTTCGCCCCCAGACGATCGCCGAGCTGCGAGACGCCTTCACCCGCGCCCGCGACGACACGGAGGTCGGAGCGGTCATCTTCACGGGAACCGGCACGGAGGCGTTCTGCTCGGGCGGCGACCAGCGGATCCGCGGCGCCGATGGCTACATCGGCGACGACGAGGTCGCCCGGAAGGGAATCGGGCGACTCGACGTCGGCGACCTCCACGTCCAGATCCGCCGCCTTCCCAAGCCGGTCGTCGCGATGGTCGCCGGCTATGCGGTCGGAGGCGGCCACATCCTGCACCTCGTGTGCGACCTGACGATCGCGGCCGACAACGCACGGTTCGGCCAGACCGGCCCCCGGGTGGGGAGCTTCGACGGCGGCTTCGGCGCCGGGCTGCTGGCGCGCCAGATTGGCGCCAAGCGCGCCAAGGAGGTGTGGTTCCTGGCGCGGCTCTACGACGCCGAGGAGGCCCATGCCATGGGCCTTGTCAACGCCGTCGTGCCGCTCGACCAGCTCGAGCGCGAGACGGTCCGCTGGTGCCGCGAGATGCTGGCCATGTCGCCGCTCGCCCTGCGCCTGCTCAAGGCGAGCTTCAACGCCGTCGAGGACGGGCTCACCGGCCTGCAGCAGCTCGCCCACGACGCGAACCTGCTCTTCTACATGACCGAGGAGGGCCAGGAGGGCCGCAACGCCTACGTCGAGAAGCGGCGGCCCGACTTCACGAAGTTCCCCCGGCGTCCTTGAGCGGGCTTCGGATCTGGCTGATGGCGGCGCGTCCGCGGACGCTGCCCGCCGCCGTGGCGCCGGTGCTCGTCGGCACGGCCGCGGCCGTCGAGGCGACGCGAGACTTCCGACCGGGCGCGTTCGCCGCGGCGCTGGTCGGCAGCGTGTTCATCCAGATCGGCACCAACCTCGCCAACGACTACTCCGACGCCAAGCGCGGCGCCGATTCCGTTGACCGCCTCGGCCCGGTGCGGGTGACCGCCGCGGGCCTGGTGACGCCGCGCCGGGTGCTGATGGCGACCTGGATCGCGTTCGCGGTAGCGGTCGCCGCCGGTTCCTACCTCGCCGTCGTCGCGGGCCCGGTGATTCTCGCCGTGGGCGCGGCCTCGATCCTCGCCGGCGTGCTCTACACCGGGGGGCCTCGACCCTATGGCTACGCCGGCCTCGGCGAGCTGTTCGTCTTCCTGTTCTTCGGCCTCGTCGCGGTCAACGGCTCCTATTTCGTCCAGCTCGAGCGCCTCGACTGGCTGCCGTTCGCGCTCTCGATCCCGGTGGGGATGCTCGCCACGGCGATCCTGGTCGTCAACAACCTGCGCGACATCGACACCGACCGGCGGGTCGGCAAGCGCACGCTCGCGGTGCGCCTCGGCAGGGAGCGCACCCGTGGCCTCTATTCCGCTCTCGTGGCCGGGGCGTATGTCTCCCTGCTGGTTGGCCTGCCGGCCACGGGGGGGCCGGGCTGGGGGACGCTGGCGCTCCTGTCGGCGGTGCTCGCCGGCCGCCCGCTCGGCGCCGTGCGCACGCGCAGCGACGGGCCCAGCCTCAACGCCGCGCTCGCCGCGACCGGCATGCTGCTCGCCGCGTTCAGCGTGCTGCTCGCGGGTGGGCTGCTGGTGGCGCTTGCCTGATGCGGATCGAATCCCTGGAGACGGTCCCTTACGCGCTCCCCTTCCGCGAGCCGTACGTCACGGCGCGCGGCCGGCTCGAGCGCCGCGAGCTCCTGCTCGTGCGCCTGAGGACGGCCGGCGGCCCCACCGGCCTTGGAGAGGCCGCACCGCTGGCGCTCCGCGGTGGGCCCGGGCTGACCGAGATAGACGCCGAGCTTCGCGACCGCTGCGCGCCGCTCCTCGAGGGCGCGAAGGTCACCGTCGGGAGCCTGGCGGGGCTGATCGCGGCGGTCCGGGAGCTCGGGGTGTCCGCGCAGGCTCTTGCCGCGGTGGATCTCGCCCTGCACGATCTCGTCGGCAGGATCGAAGGACAGCCGGTGTGGCGCTTGCTCGGCGCGGTCGGGGCTCTGCCGGTGCCTTGCAACGCGACGCTCGTCGCGGGATCTCCGGGCGACGTGGCGGCGGCCGCGGAACGCTGGGTCGCGGACGGATTCGGAACTCTGAAGCTCAAGGTCGGGACGCCCGGCGACCTCGAGCAGGTCGCGACGACACGCGAGAGGGTCGGGCCGGGCCCGCGCATCCGGGTCGACGCCAACGGGGCGTGGTCTTCCGCGGAGGCCGTCGAGCGCCTCGATGCGATGAGCCGCCACGATCTCGAGCTGGCCGAGCAGCCCGCCGCGGACCTCGATGGGCTGGCCACGGTGCGGCGCCGCGTCCGCGTCCCGATCGCGGCGGACGAGAGCGTCGTCGACGCCGACGATGCCCGCCGGGCGATCGAGCTCGGCGCATGCGACCTCGCCACGATCAAGATCGCCAAGTCGGGGGGGATCGCGGCCGGGCTGGAGGTTGCGAGCGAGATACCCGTTTACCTGTCCAGCGCGCTCGACGGCCCCGTCGGGATCGCCGCTGCCGCCCACCTGGCGCAACTGCTGCCGAGCGGGGGCGCCGGTCTCGCGCACGGGCTCGCGACGGGGCGGCTGCTCGGGGCGACGATCGCCGCGCGCGGCCCCGAGCTGGCGGGGGGCGAGCTGCGCCTCCCCGACGAGCCCGGGCTGGGCGTCGAGATCGACGAGCTGGCGCTCGCGCGTCACAGGCTGTGAAGGTGCAGTCGGATCGGCGAGCGCCCGGGTAGCGTTTGGCGAGGTGGATCCGACCAACCGCAACACGGCGCTGGCGTCGGCGATGGTCGAGGAGCTGGCGCGCTGCGGCGTCCGCCGCGCGGCGATCTCGCCAGGGTCGCGCTCCACCCCGCTGGCGCTGGCGCTGTGGCGCCAGCCCGCGATCGAGGCTCGCGTGCTCGTCGACGAGCGCTCCGCGGGCTTCTTCGCGCTCGGTGCCGCCCAGGCCGAGGGGCGCCCGGCGGTGGTGCTGTGCACCTCCGGCTCGGCGGCGGCGAACCTGCATCCGGCCGTGGTCGAGGCCGACGAGGCGGCGGTGCCGCTGCTCGCGCTGACCGCCGACCGGCCGCCCGAGCTGCGCGGGATCGGCGCCGGCCAGACCATCGACCAGCTCTACCTCTATGGCTCGGCGGTGCGCTGGTTCTGCGAGGTCGGGACCCACGAGGCCGACGACTCCGGGCTGCTGCACTTCCGCTCTGTCGCCTGCCGCGCCTACGCGGCGGCGCGAGGCGAGCCGCGCCCGGGCCCCGTCCACCTCAACCTCGCGTGGCGGGATCCGCTCGCCCCGGTGCCGGTGGAGGGCGACGTGGTCGCCACCTCGAAGCTCGCGCTCGAGGGCCGCCGGGACAGGCCGCTGAGCGCGGTCGCCCCGGCCGCCCCGTCGCCGGACGACGCTCTCGCCGACGAGCTGGCGGAGCGCATCGCCGGCGCCCCCAGGGGTTTGGTGGTGGCGGGGCGTCAGGCCGACCCGGCACTGGCGGCGCCGGTCGCGGGCCTCGCGCGCGCCGCCGGCTATCCCATCCTCGCCGAGCCGACGTCGCAGCTCAGGCTCGGCGAACACGACCGCGAGCTCGTTGTGTCGCATTACGATGCGGTGGCGCGGGCGCGCCCCGGCGAGCTCGAGCCGAAGCTGATCGTGCGCTTCGGCGACATGCCCACGTCGAAGCCGCTGCGCCAGTGGCTCGAGTCGCTCGACGAGTTGCGCCAGGTGGTCGTCGATCCCGACTTCGGCTGGAACGAGCCCTCGCTGCGCGCCGAGTCGGTCGTGCGCGCCGATCCCGCGCGGCTGGCCGGTGGGCTGGCGGCGCGGCTCGACGGCCCAACTGCGGACGGGCGCGCGTGGATCGACGCCTGGCTCGGCGCCGACGCCGCCGTGTCAACGGCGATCGAAGCCGAGCTCGCGCAGCTCGATCGGCCGACCGAGCCGGGTGTCCACGCCGCGCTCGGCGGCATCTACTCCGACGGCGACCTCGTCTACACCGCGTCGAGCATGCCGATCCGCGACCAGGAGAGCTTCCTCCCGGCCGGCCCGGCGCGCGTCAGGTTCCTATGTAACCGGGGCGCCAACGGGATCGACGGCTTGATCTCGTCCGCTGCCGGCGCGGCGGCGGCGAGCGCCAAGCCCACATGGGTGCTCGTCGGTGACCTGGGCTTGTTTCACGACATGAACGGGCTCGCCGCGCTGCGCGACGTCGAGGCCCGGGTCAGGATCGTGGTTCTCAACAACGGCGGCGGGGGCATATTCGAGTTCCTCCCCCAGGCCGAGGCGGTGGACCGCGACGAGTTCGAAGCCTTGCTCGGCACCCCGAGCGGGCTCGATATCGGGCGCATCGCGGCGCTGCACGATCTGCGCCACGAGCGGATCGAGTCGCTCGCCGACCTCGGAAAGGAGACCGAAACGCCGGTCATCCTCGAGGTCGAGGTGGACCGCGCCGACAACGTCGCCCTGCACCGTCGCCTCGCCGACAGCGCCGCCGCCGCGCTGGCAAGTTTGTCCGAGCGCCCGTGAGCGTCGAGCCCCCTCCTCCCCCTCCGCCGCCGCCCCCGCCGCCGGGCTTTGCGGCGCAGCCGCCCCCTCCACCGGCCCCTTCGCTGGCGCCGTACGTCGACCCCGGTGTGCTTCGCCCGCGTCGCTTCTGGTACTGGGTTGCCGGCGCGATCGCCGTCGCGGGCGTCGCGGTGTCGATCGCCGTGTTCACGGGGCTGATCGGATCGCTGTTCGAGACCCTCACCGGCCCCCTGACGCCGCTCAACACCCCGGGCGACACGACGATCGAACTGGAGTCCGGCTCCGAGCGGACGATCTACCGCCAGACGCGAGACGCGGCCGGCCCGGTGAGATCCGCGCCGGGTGCGCGAATCGCCTGCTCCGTCGCGCGGGTCGGCGGCGGGCCGATCGAGGTCGGCGATGCATTCGACTGGACCCTGGAACGAAACACCGATCGCTACGAGGCCCTGTTCGACTTCGAGGCGACCGAGGCCGGCCAGTATCGGGTCAGCTGCACCGACCGGGCCCAACCGTCGCGCCGGATCCCGCTCGCGATCGGGGAGACGCTCGGGCTGCTCGAGCTGCTGGGCGGGATCGGGGCGGCGCTCGGATCGCTCTTCGGGGGACTCGTGATCGGCGCCGTGATCGCGACCGTGACGGCGGTGCGGCGCGACAGCCACAAGCGCCGCCTCCAGCACGAGGCGGCCCAGCGAGCCGCCGCGGGCTCGGCCAGCTAGGGTCGGCTGGTCCACCAGCCACCGGAAGGAGTCCTGATGCCGTCCACCCTGCGCACCGAACGCGACGGTCGCGTGATGATCGTGCGGTTCGACAACCCCCCGCACAACTTCCTCAACCGGGAGGTCGTCGGCGAGCTCGAAGAGCTCACCCGATCGCTCGAGGGCGATCGCTCGATCGGATCCGTGGTGATCACGGGCGCACGCGACGGTCTGTTCATCACGCACTACGACGTCGGGGAGATCCTCGCCGGCTCCGAGTCGATGGACATGGAGGTCGCGCCGGCGGTCGCCGGGGCTACGCTGCGCGCGGTCGGCGGCCTCTCCCGGGTCCCGGCGGGACGCGCCGTCGTCGGGCGCTCACCGGCCAAGGGCGTGCTCGAGCTCCGCGCGTTCCACGACATGTTCCTGCGCTGGAACAGGATGGACAAGGTGTTCGTCGCCGCGATCAACGGCCCCGCAATGGGCGGGGGCTGCGAGCTCTCACTCGCCTGCGACCTGCGCTACATGGCGGCCGAGTCGCCGGGCATCGGACAGCCGGAGGTTCTCGTCGGCTTCCCGCCGGGAGGCGGCGGAACCCAGCGGCTCACCCGGGTCGTCGGGGCGGGGCGCGCGCTCGAGATCATGCTCGAGGGGGACGCAGTCTCCCCCGAGCGAGCGCTGGAGATCGGCCTCGTCAACGCCGTCTTCCCCTCGAACGAGCTGCTCACCGAGGCGACCGCCACCGCCGCGCGACTGGCCCGCCGCGCCCCCGAGTCGATCGAGGGCCTCAAGCGCGACGTCCTCGAGGGATCACGCCTGCCGCTGCCGGACGGCCTGGCGCTCGAGCGCAAGTGGTTTTTGTCGACCGCCTCGCGGCCGGGGGCGCGGCGCGCGATGCGCGCCTACGTCGACGAGGTCGCGACCACCGGCACTCCACCGTTCGCAGACTCCGAGCGCCTGCGCCCGTGGCACGACGGCACTGCGGTGGACATCGTCGGCGATTAGCTGCCGCGCCTGCTGGGATAGTTCGCGGCGCACGTGGAGGCGGCCCCCAAGCCCGGAGCTCCGACCAAGCTGATCGGCGTCGCGCTGGCCGGCGCCGCGGTCTCGCTCGCGCTGGGGGTCTACGGAAGGTCGCACGATCCAGCCTATACCTCAATCCTCGGCGACGGGCTGTTCTTCAGCGCGACGCTCAACATGAAGGTTTGGCTGGCGACGATCGTCGTCGCGCTCGCCGTCTTTCAGCTCGCCACGGCGCTGCGGATCTTCGGGCGCCTCGGCTCGGGCGAGGCCTTGCCCCGCGTGCATTGGGCACACCGGATCTCGGGAACGCTCGCCTTCCTGATCTCCCTCCCCGTCGTCTACCACTGCCTCTGGGCGCTCGGCTTCCAGGACACGACCACGCGGGTCCTGGTCCACTCGCTCGCGGGCTGCTTCTTCTACGGCGCGTTCACGACGAAGATGCTGAGCCTGCGCGTCTCAGGGCTGCCGTCGCTGACGCTACCCGTGATCGGGGGCGCGGTCTTCACGTCGCTGGTCGTGATCTGGCTGACCAGCGCGCTGTGGTTCTTCGACAACTTCGGCTTCCCGCAGTTCTGAGCGGGCCGCCACGGGGAGCGGGCGCTACTTCTTCTTGACCTTCCAGGAGTCCGTCGCCGGCGTCGGATCGACGTTGCCCGCCGCGTCGATCGCCCGGACCTCGAGCGTGTGCTTCTTGCGCTTGACCTTGAAGGTCTCCGCCGGGTCACAGGGCTCGAAGTCGCCCTTGTCGAGCTTGCACTGGAACGTCGAGCCCGGCTCGTCGGCGGCGAACTCGAACTTCGCCTTACGCTTCTTGGTCTTGCTCTTCGGCCCCTTGACGATCGTCGTCTCGGGCGGATCCGTGTCGGCTCCTGGCGGGACCGGCACGAACTCGTCGGCACCGATGTCAGGCGCCGCGTCGACGAGGCGCGGATCCCCATCGACATCTAGCGCGCCGAGCGAGCTCGCGCCCGGCGTCCCGGCATCGATTGTCGGCGAGCCGGCTACCTGGTGGAAGTCCCCCGCTACGGCGTTCGCGAACGACGGAGGGGACGTCTGGTTGGCACCCGAGCCGGGGTCGGTGGCGCTCTCGGTGCCCGGGCCGGTTTGGCTCTCGGTCGCGTAGTTGGAGTTCGTGAGCGCCAGCGTGGCGCTGCCACCGGCCACAGTGGTGCTCACGGCGACGTCGGCCAGGGCGCCGTCGGCGACCACATTGGCGGCGTCCACGATCGACGAGAACGCCCCTGTTGACGAGGCGCGGACGCCGACGGACGACGCGCCGGTCGCCACGGCCGTCACATTGCGCAGCTTCCCCGTGCTGCTGCCGCCGACGACGTCGAGCGCAGCCCCGGCCCCGGATGCGCCGGTGTCCCAGCACACGCTGTCGCGGATGACCCCCCCGTCCAGGGGAACGCACGCTTTCGAGAAGTCTCCCGTTGATTTCACGACGATCCGCTCGGCGACGCCACCGCCCACAAAGAGCCCGAGGCCCGAAGCCGCCGAGTGCTGGATCTCGAGGTCGGCCACCCGCGCAAAGAGATTGCTCGCGAACACACCCGAGGATGCGCTCGTGACGATCACCGGGCGAGGCTGACCGGCGGCCCCGTGCACGTCGATGATGTTGCTCACCGCGACCGGGTCGCTTTCGACGTAGGTGCCGGGTCCGACGATCACCTCGTCGCCGTCGGCCGTCACGTCCTCCACGGCTCGCTGGAGATTGCAAGCCGTAGCGGGCGTCGTGCAGAGTCCGGACGCGAGACCCGTGGGCGAGGCGAAGCGCTGCACCGCAAGCGCGGGCGGCGCGACGGCAAGCAGGGCGAGCAGCGCGATCGCCGCCGCGGACCCCCATCGGATCTCCCTCACTGTGACCGCCAATGCAGCATCGGCTCGGCCACCGTAGCGCGTCCCGCGCGCCCCGGCGCTGATTCTCGACGCGCTGCTTAGCCCGCGAGCAGCGGCAGCAGGGCGTCGAGCTTGATCTCGGTCTCGGCCAGCTCCGCGGCCGGGTCGGACGCGCCCACGATCCCGTTGCCGGCGTACAGGTGAGCCGTTCGGTCGCGGAGCAGCGCCGTACGCACCCCGACGCAGAGCTCGCCGTCCTCGGCCGCGTCCATCCAGCCGATCGCACCCGCGTACCAGCCGCGGTCGATGCCCTCGAGCTCGGGGATCGCCGCGATGGCGGCGTCGCGCGGCTCGCCCCCGACCGCCGGCGTCGGGTGGAGCAGTCCGGCCAGCTCCAGGGCCGAGCGCGGTTCGGAAAGCTGGGCGTGAATCGGCGTTGCGAGATGCTGGATGTTGGCGACCTTGATCACGGTCGGCTCTGGCGCCGACTCGACCCAGACGGCGTGCCGGCGTAGCGTCCGCTCGATCCTGCGGGCGACGATCTCATGCTCCGAGCGGTCCTTGTCGCTGTGAAGGAGCTGCTCGCCGAGGTGGTCGTCGACGGCGGGATCGGCGCTGCGCCGCGTCGACCCGGCGAGCGCGACGGTCGCCGCGACCGCCCCGCGGCGGCGTACCAGCAGCTCGGGGCTCGCGCCGATGAACGCCGCCTCGGGCGTTCCGACGGAGAAACAGAAGCAGGACGGGAACAGCTCGCGCAGGGCGCCGTGAACGGCGGCCGGGTCGTACGCCGACGGCGCCTCGACGAGGATCTCACGCGCGAGCACGACCTTCTCAAGCTCGCCGGCCGCGATCCGCTCCACGGCGCGCTCGACCGAGCGCTCGAACTCGCCAGGGGAGCGGAGGCTTCGCACATGTGTGTCTGCGGTGAGGTGCGGATCGAGGAGCGGAAGCTTCGATCCGCGCAGCGATGCGAGCCGCTTCCGAACGCTTGCTATCGCATCCTCCGGATCCGCACCCGGCGCAACCACCGCGGCGGCCGTCAGGAAGGCGTCGTCGCCGACCCGCAGCATGGCGAGCTCCGGCAGGAACATCAGCGCGGGCGGAAGCGAGGACCAGTGCGGCTCGACTCCCCCCTGCGGGGAAAAGGCAAAACCGCCGACCCACACGGGGCCGGCGCCCGCCGGCGCGTCCTCCGGCTCGTCGGCGAGCCGGACGCGGGCGACCTCGGCGCAGTCCGCCACGACCTCCTCGAAACGGACCGGTCCTCGGGAGACCACGGTATGAGCGCAGCCGACCCCCGCCAGCGCGAACCCGTCGCGATCGGGCTGCTCCCAGCAGAACCAGCGGTCGTCGGCCCTCCGCGACGCGAAGGCGATCGCGCTCGGATCGCAGTCGCCGATCGGGGCAGTAGCGCTGACCAGGGTCCGCTCGCGGCGCCGGCCCGCCTCCTCCACCAGTTCCTCGAACGCCTCCAGCAGGCGGGTCTGGACGTCGACCGTCACCCGAGCGAGGTTACTTCTTGCGCCTCTTCTTGACCTTCCAGGAGTCGGTGGCGGGCGTCGGATCGAGGTTGCCGGCGCCGTCCTTCGCCCGGACCGCGAACGTGTGCTTGCCCTTCTTGACCTTGTACTCCTTCGGCGAACTGCAGGGCTCGAAGGAGCCGTCGTCGAGCTTGCATTCGAAGGTCGACCCGGGCTCGCTCGAGGTGAACTCGAAGCTGGCGGTCTTCTTCTTCGTCTTGTCCTTCGGATGGCCGGTGATCGTGGTGTCGGGCGGCGTGGTGTCCGCCTCGGGTCCGGAAGGCCCGGGCTCGGAGGCGGGGACGAACTCGTCCGCGCCGATGTCGGGCGCCGCCCCAAAGACCCGCGGGTCACCGTCGAGGTCGAGCGTTCCGAGCCCCGGCTCGAGCGAGTCTTCACTGCCGGCGTCGATCGTCGGGGAGGTCGAGGCCTGGTGGAAGTTTCCGGTGGGCGCGTCCACGAAAACCGGGGGCGCTATCTGGATCGCGGTCTGCTGGGTCGTGTCAGGGTCCCCGGCCGACACGAGCGCGTCGTAGTTGGAGTGGTCTGCGACCAGGGTGACCGTGCCGCTGGCGCCGTTCGTGACGCGGACGTCCGTGCCGGCGGTCGCGATGACATTGCGCAGGACGGCGGTCTGACCGGGTCCGAAGGTGCCGCTGACGAAGACGCCGTCTCCGTCGGACGGGCCTACGGAGGTGACGTTCCGGAGCTGTCCACCGGTGCCGCCCGTGATCACGCCCACGCCGGCCGTGCCGGCCGACCACGCGACGCTGTCGCGCAGGGTCGCTCCGTCGCGAAGCTGCACCGCGATCGGCGTCGAGGCGCCGCTACCGGCGACGTACAGTCGCTCGCCGGTTGAGCCGCTGAGTAGGTCGAGCGCCCTGCTCTGTGCGCCACTCAGGCCCGAGGGAAGGTTCGTCGCGACGATGTCGAGGTCCTGAAGGGTGGCTCCGCCGTTGCTGACGAGGAAGACTCCGGCCCCGCTGTTGGTGACGGTCGGCCGCGTCGGACCCGCCGCTCCGACAGTGATTGCGTTGCCGACCGAAACCGGGCTGGCGTCGGGCACGAGATACGTCCCCGGAAGGAGCAGCACGGTGTCGCCGTTCTGGACGCCGCCGATCCCGCCTCCCTGGATCGCGGTGCCGATGTCGCATGGGTCGTTGATGTCGGCGCAGGGCTGTGCTCCGTGACCCGTCGGTGACGCGTACCGGATAGCCGCGGCGGCACCCGCGGCACCGAGCATCGCCGCCGCGACCACGAGAGCGCCCACGCACGTTACCCGCCCTGCTCGCTTCAAATGCCGGCCTACCTTCGCCGTTACCCGCCTACCTTCGCCGTGCTTCGACCTGGCGTCAGGCACCCAGTGTAGCTGCGCTTCCTTCTTGCCCCAGCCGACCGCACGATGACAGGGATCTAGATGACCCTGCGGGCGGTTGAGGGGCCCTTCGGCTGACGCTCACTCACCGGATGGCGTCGCCTCGACCTCCTGCCTCGCCCACTCTCGAAAGGCCTGCGCGACCCGAAGCGCCGCTCCACGGTCCAGGGTGCTTTGCGGGACTGTTCCGTAGCGGAGCTCGGTGGCCCATGGGGCCAGCTCCTCCGCCTCTTCGATCGGCAGCGCCTCGGGGCAGGGCCTCGCGACCCACCTCGTCGAGCAGCCGGGAGAGATCGTGGGTGAACGGATAGTCGCTCCCGCGGCTGGCCAGAACCGCCTTGAGGCATTTCTCGACCGCCTGCTGAGCATGAAAGCCGACGATCGCGTCCCCGACGCGGCGGTTGTCGAGAAGCTCCCGGGCGGCCGCCTCGTCGTCGGCCGCGGCGCTCAGCAGCGCCTCGGCGGCCTCCCGCTCAGGACTCGGCAAGGATCTTCCCCTCACGGAACGCGAGCTTCACCACGCTCCCAGGCCATCGGCGGCGACGCTCCGCCTCCGCCGCGCTGACGGTCAGGATGTCGACCGGCACTCCCAGCGGGGGAAGGGCCCGGCGGAGCCGGGCGGCTTCCCGAACTGTGTCCTCGACCCGCTCCTCGACGACCAGGAAGTCGAGGTCGCTGCGAGGGCCCTCTTCGCCGCGGGCGTATGAGCCGAACAGGATGACCTTCGCCGGCGATCGCGCCTGCTCGGCCAGGATCTTCGCTGCGCGCCGGACCTCCCGATCGCTGACCATGTCGCCGACCGTACCGTGCGACGAAGACGGCCCGCCGCGGGACCCGAACGCTGGTGGCTTGCTCAGGACTCCGGCCGAGATCGCGTGATCGCGACCTCGCCTGTCCGCGCCATCTCGACGAGGCCGTGGGGGCGGACCATGCGCTCGAAGGCCTCGATCTTGTCGGCGGTGCCCGTGACCTCGATCGTCAGCGTGCGCCGCGACACGTCGATGATCCGACCCCGGAAGATCTCCGCGAACTGCATGATCTCGCCGCGGCTCTCGACCGACGCCGAGACCCGGAACAGCGCCATCTCCCGAGCGATCGTCTGCTCGGGCTCCATGTCGCGGATCTTGATCACGTTGACGAGCTTGTGGAGCTGCTTGGTGACCTGATCGATGGGGTGAAGCGCCCCGTCCACGGTCAACGTGATCCGCGAGATGTTGGGGTCCTCGGTCGGCCCCACGGTGAGCGTGTCGATGTTGAACCCGCGGCGGCCGAACAGCCCCGCGATCCGGGCGAGGACGCCCGCCTTGTTCTCAACCTGCAGCGACAGGATGTGCTTGCGGCCCGTGAGCCCGCTCGGGACCTCGAGGTCCTCGAGCTTGATCAGGTCAGGGGTGCCGGCTTCCATCAGCCCGCGCTCAGCCCACCATGTCCCGCGCGGCGGCGCCGGCCGGGATCATCGGGTAGCAGTTCTCCTCCTTGGTGACGTGCACGTCGACGAGCACGGGCCCGTCGGTCTCGAGCGCGGTCTTCATCTGGTCGCCGAGCTCGTTCTTGTCGGTGGCGCGCATCGCCGTCCAGCCGAACGCCTCGGCGAGCTTGACCCAGTCGGGACTCGGCCCCAGCTCGACGGAGCTGTAGCGGCGATCCCAGAACAGCTCCTGCCACTGGCGGACCATGCCCATATAGCCGTTGTTCATCAGAAAGACCTTGACCGGGATGTCGTGGACCGCCGCGGTCGCGAACTCCTGGCAGACCATCACCAGGCTGCCGTCCCCGGCGAGGCAGACGACCGTGTCGTCGGGGCACGCCACCTTGGCGCCGATCGCCGCCGGAAGCCCGAACCCCATCGTGCCCAGCCCGCCTGAGTTGATCCAGCGGCGCGGCTCGGGAAAGTCGTAGTACTGGGCGGCCCACATCTGGTGCTGGCCGACGTCGGATGTGATGATCGCGTTGCCCTCGGTGGCCTCGTACATCGCCTGCATCATGCGCTGCGGCTTGATCTCGGAGTCGGTGCTGTCGTCGTAGCGCAGCGGGTACTTCTCCTGCCACTCGCGGATCTGCTTCCACCATTCGTCGAGTCGTTCGCCGTCGGGCCGCAGGGCGCGATACTCGCGGGTCAGCTTCGGAAGGATGTCCTTGGCGTCGCCGACGATCGGGATGTGGGCGGGGACGTTCTTCGAGATCTCGGCTGGATCGACGTCGATGTGGATGAACTTGGCGCGCGGTGCGAACTCCGACAGCTTCCCCGTGATGCGGTCGTCGAAGCGCGCCCCGATCGCGACGATCAGGTCGGCGGCGTCCATCGCGTAGTTCGCGGCCCGCGTGCCGTGCATGCCGAGCATTCCGAGCCACTGCTCGTGGGGCGCCGGGAACGCACCGAGACCCATGACCGTGGAGGTGATGGGGAGCTTGTCCGACAGGCACAGCTCGCGCAGCTCCTCGGAGGCATTGGCGTTCACGACCCCGCCGCCGGAGTAGACCACCGGCCGCTGGGCGTTGGCGAGCGCCTTGGCCGCGAGGCGGACCTGCTTGATGTTGCCCTCGGTGGTCGGCTGGTAGCCGGGCAGGTGGGGCGTGCCGGTCGAGGGCTCGTACTCGATGTCGGCGCGCGACAGGTCCTGGGGGACGTCGACGAGCACCGGCCCGGGCCGCCCCGTCGAGGCGATGTGGAACGCCTCGTGGATGTACTCCGGGATGTGGCGCGGGTCGGTGACCATGAAGGAGTGCTTGACGATCGGGAGCGTGATCCCGGTGACGTCTGCCTCCTGGAAGCCGTCGGTGCCGATCAGCTCCGTGCGCACCTGACCGGTGATGAAGACGGTCGGAACGGAGTCCATGATCGCGTCGGCGATCGCGGTGACCATGTTGGTCGCCCCGGGGCCCGAGGTCGCGAGCGCGACGCCGACGCGCCCGGACGCCTTGGCGTAGCCCTCGGCCGCGTGGCCCCCGCACTGCTCGTGGCGCACCTGGATGTGGGTTATGTCGGCGTCGTACAGCGCGTCGTACGTGGGCAGGTTGGCGCCGCCGGGGATCCCGAAGACGTGCTTGACGCCCTCGTCCTTGAGGGCCTCGCAAAGTGCGTCGGCGGCGCGCATGGGTTCAGGGTAACGGGAGCGAATCTTCGCCGCACTGGATCGGCGGCGCGTGATCGGCCGGCTGCGCTAGCCGACCTGCTGGCGACCCGGTTGGCGCACCTCGCTCGGGTCCGGCAGGTAGAGGTCCTCGCCGCACACGCGGCACACCTGGACGTAGAGCTTGTGGACGGCCCCGCAGCGCGGGCAGCGCCGCTCGGGCTCGTCCTTCTCGACCCGGTAGAGGATCACCGCGATCAGGCCAAGGAACGGCAGGCAGAACCCGACCAGGAACCAGATGAAGAAGGAGCTCCCCTTCGCCCTGCCGATGATCGCCGTGGCGAGCCCGAAGCAGAACAGGATGATCAGCAGCGGCATGCCCACATTGTCGCGCTCGGGAGCGTCGAGCTAGCCGACGGGCCGGTGGGTGCCGCCGCGCTCGTACTCCTTGGCGCGCAGCGGGCGCGGATGGCCGATCGAGCCGACCTCGGCGACGTCGCGGCTGAACGGGAGCCCGACGGTCCAGTCGGCGATCGCCCGGAGCTTGCGCGCCGTGCCCGGGATCTGGCTCACGTGGTAGGTGCGCGCCATCCACCAGGCGGGAAAGCCGCGGAACTTCAGCCGCCCCGCCTTGGCGACCGCCTTGTGGCGGCCGAGGTTCACGAACGAGCCCTTGTTGCGGTACGCGAACGGGCGCGGCTTGCCCACCCCGAGCGCCGCGGCGACGTTGCGTCCCACGGTTCTTCCCTGGCGGATCGCGTGCTGGGCGGTCATCGGGCACACGCCACCGGTCGGGTCGGGGGCCGCGGCCGAGTCGCCCACGGCCCAGACGCCGTCTAGGCCGCGCACCCGCAGCATCTCGTCGACCGGGACTCGGCCGCGCTCGTCGAGCGGGACGTTCAGCTCGCGCAGGCTCGGGTGAGCGACCACCCCGGTCGTCCAGACCAGCGTTCGTGCGGGCAGGGACTCACCGGTCGAGAGCCGGACGCGCGATTCGGTCACCTCCTCGATCCGGGTCCCGAGCCGCACCTCTATCCCGCGTCCGCGCAGCTCGCGCATCGCGTAGTCGGCGAGGTCGGCGTCGGTCTCGGGGAGGACGCGATCCCCGGCCTCGATCAGGATCCAGTTCATGCCCTGAAGGCGGGCTCGGGGGTAGCGCTCGATCGCGTCCACCGCGAAGTCCTGTAGCTCGGCCAGCGCCTCGAGCCCGGCGTAGCCGCCACCGACGAAGACGTAGGTGAGGTGCTCGCGGCGGCGCTCGGGATCCTCGCTGGCGTTGGCGGCCTCGAGCGTCTCGATCACGTGATTGCGCAGCCAGATCGCGTCGGCGAGGCTCTTGAACCCGACCCCGTGCTCGTCGAGCCCCGGAACCGGCAGCAGGCGCGAGACCGAGCCGAGCGCGAGGACGAGCTGGTCATATCGCAGTTCGTCGGCCTCCCCCTCGTGGCTGGTGATCTCGACCGTGCGCGCGGCGGGATCGTGCGCGGTCACGGCGCCGAGCCGCAGGTAGGTGCGGCGCAGCATGTCGCGCAGCGGGGTGACGACGTGACGCGGCTCGAGCGTCCCCGCGGCGGCCTCGGGAAGGAACGGCGTGTAGAGCAGGAAGTTGACGTCGTTGACGAGCACGAGGCGCGCCGACTGGCGCGGCATGACCCGCTCGAGCTCGCGCGCCGCGTGAGCGCCCCCGAACCCACCACCGGCGATCACGACGTTCCAGGCCACGTCCTGAGTATTGCACTTTGTAACAAGATGTTACAAAGTGTCCGAGCGCACTATCTGGGGGCACCCGCCGAGGTGCCGGGCACGACTACTGGGCGCCCAGCTTCTCGCGGATCAGCTTCGTGACCTCTCCCCCGTCCGCGCGCCCCCGCGCCTCGCGCATCGCGGCGCCGACGATCGGCCCGATCGCCTTCGGGTTACCCCCTCGCACCTGCTCGGCGGCCTCGGGGTTGGCCTCGATTGCGGCGTCTACCCAGGCCTCGAGCTCGCCGGAGTCAGAGACGGCGCCCAGCCCCTTGCGCTCGACGATCTCGGCCGGATCGCCACCCGAGGCTACGAGCTCGCCGAGCACCTCGCGCGCCGCGCCGTGGGTGACCTTCCGCGCCTCGACCATCGCGACGAGCGCGGCGAGCGCCTCGGGCTCGACCTTCGACGTCGCCACGTCCTCCTCGCCGGCCTCGCGAACCCGCGCAGCCAACTCGCCGGTAACCCAGTTCGCGATCGTCTTCGGCTCGGCCCCATCGGAGGCGGCCACGGCGCGCTCGAAGTAGACGCTGAGCTCGCCGTCCGACGCGAGCTGCGTCGCAACCGCCGCGGGCAACCCGAGCTCGTCGCGGTAACGCGCCTCCCGCGCTTCCGGCAGCTCGGGGAGCGCCTCGCGCGCCTCGCGCAGCATCTCCTCGCTCGGCGCGAGCGGGACCAGGTCTGGCTCCGGGAAGTAGCGGTAGTCGTGCGCGTACTCCTTCGAGCGCAGCGGGGTCAGCGCCCCGGTCCTGGGGTCGAAGTGAAGCGTCTCCTGGACGACCGGCTCGCCGGCGTCGAGCAGGGAGGCCTGCCGCTCGAGCTCGGCCTCGATTCCGCGTTCGAGGAAGCGGAAGCTGTTCATGTTCTTGAGCTCGGCCTTGGTGCCCAGCTCGTCGCTCCCCGGCGCGCGCACCGAGACGTTGGCGTCGACCCGCAGGCTCCCCTGCTCCATGTTGACGTCGGAGACGGCGATCTGCCGCATCGTGGTGCGCAGCAGCTGCGCCCAGTGACGGGCCTCGGCGGCGCTTCGCAGGTCGGGCTCGGTGACGATCTCGACCAGCGGCGTTCCGCCGCGGTTGAAGTCGACCAGCGACTCGCCCGAGCCGTGGATGCGGCCCGACTCTCCGACGTGGATCAGCTTCGCGGCGTCCTCCTCGAGATGGACCCGGTGGATGCGGACGTCGCCGAGCCGCCCGCCGCGCGCCAGCGGGATGTCGTACTGGCTGATCTGGTAGCCCTTCGGCAGGTCGGGATAGAAGTAGTTCTTGCGGTGAAAGATCGAGCGGGGCGCTACCTCGCAGTCGAGCGCCGCCGCGATCATCAGCGCGTATCGGATCGCCTGCTCGTTTGCGACCGGAAGCGTTCCGGGATGGCCGAGGCATACCGGGCAGGTGTGGACGTTGGGCTCGTCGCCGAACGACAGCTCGCAGCCGCAGAACATCTTCGTCCGCGTCGAGAGCTGGACGTGGATCTCGAGCCCGATCACGGCCTCCCATCTGTCGCCCGGCACGCTCATCCGTAGCCCAGCTCGGCGAGCTGCTCCTCGCCCATCCCGAAGTAGTGGCCGACTTCGTGCAGGACCGTGCGGCGCACCTCGTCGGCGTTCGGATTGGCGTCGCGGAAGATCACGATCCGCTGCACCCCGCCTACCGGGTCGTAGATGCCCATGATCCCATCCGGGTGCGATTCCTCGACGATCACCGCGACGTCGCCGAGCTGCTCCGCCATCTCGGGCGGAAGCGCGTCCAGAGCTTCCTGGGCGGCCACGCGGCACTCCTCGTCGGTGAGCCGGGCGGTCATCCCGCCACCGTGGGCGGCGCAGCGTCGAAGCCGATCGCGCGCTCCAAGGCGTAGGCCGCGTCGAGCATCGCGTTCTCGGTGAACGCGGGGCCGGCGATCTGAAAGCCGACCGGCAGCTCCGGTCCGCCGGACGCGGGCTGGGCGAGCCCGGCGGGGATCGAGATCGCCGGGATGCCCGCCAACGACATCGGCACCGTGCAGTAGTCGGACAGGTACATGGCGAGCGGATCGTCGACTCGCTCGCCGAGCTTGAAGGCCACGGTCGGGGAAGTCGGCGTGACGACGAAGTCGAAGCGCTCGAACGCGCGCCCGAAGTCCTCGACGATCTTGGTGCGCACGCGCTGGGCCTGCCCGTAGTAGGCCTCGTAGTACCCGGCCGAGAGCGCGTAGGTGCCGAGCATGATCCGTCGCTTGACCTCGGCTCCGAACCCGGCGGATCGCGTGCGCTCGTACATCGCGGTGAGGTTCTCATCGTCCTCGCGCAGCCCGTAGCGGACGCCGTCGAAGCGCGCGAGGTTGGCCGACGCCTCGGCCGGCGCGATCACGTAGTAGGCCGAGATCCCGTGCTCCGCGTGGGGCAGCTCCGTCTCTTCGACCGCACCCCCGAGCTCCTCGATCAGCTTCACGGTGCGCTCGAAGACCTCCGATACCCCCGGCTCGATTCCCTCCGCCTCCGAAGAGAGCTCGCGCGGGACCCCGAAGCGCAGCCCGCCGAGGTCCTCACGGCTCGGAAGCTCGACGCCGCCCTCGATCCCGACCGACGTCGAGTCGCAGGGGTCAGGCCCCGGTGTGGGACCGAGCAGCATCCGCAGCAGCAGCGCCGCGTCGGTCACGTCGCGGGTCAGCGGGCCGCACTGATCCAGCGAGGAGGCGAAGGCGATCATCCCGTAGCGCGAGATCGCGCCGTAGGTCGGCTTGAGGCCGACGATCCCGCACAGGGCCGCGGGCTGGCGGATCGACCCTCCCGTGTCGGTGCCGATCGCCCAGGGCGCGAGCCCGCCGGCGACAGCCGCCGCAGAGCCGCCCGACGATCCGCCGGGGACGCGCTCGCGGTCCCACGGGTTGAGCACGGGGCCATAGCCCGAGTTCTCGTTCGAGGAGCCCATCGCGAACTCGTCCATGTTGGTCTTGCCGAGCACCCTTAGGCCGGCCTCGGTGAGGTTCTGTACCGCGGTCGCGGTGAACGGGGGCCGGTAGCCCTCGAGGATCCGCGAGCCGGCCGTGGTCTCGATTCCCTCCGTGCAGAAGATGTCCTTGACGGCGAGCGGGACTCCAGCCCGATCGCCGTCGCCGTCGCCGTCGCCAGTGGAGTCGTCGCTCGCGCCTCCCGCGCGCCACAGGTACGCGTTGAGCTCGTCTCCCGCCGCCGCGGCTGCCCAGGCTTCGAAGCACTCCTCCGCGGAGAGGTCTCGCCCGCGGATGCGCTCCAGCGCCTCGGCCGCCGTCAGCTCGAGCACGTCGCTCACGCGTGGGCCTGCGGCGAGGGAACGCGAAACGCGCCTTCGGATCGATCCGGCGCGGCCTCCAGGACGCGCTCGCGCGGCCAGCTGGACCGTGGCTCGTCGGGGCGCAGGACGTTCTCGAGCGCGACCACGTGCGAGGTCGGCTCGACGCCTTCGAGGTCGAGCTCGGAGATCCGCTCGACGTGCTCGAGGATCGTCGACAGCTCGGTGGCCATCCGCTCGACTTCCGGGTCGCTGAGCTCGAGCCGCGCGAGCCGCGCGACGTGCAGGACCTGCTCGCGATCGATCACAGCTCGATTCTAGGAGGCGAGGTGGGTAGGATCACCCGCCGTGAGAGGGGAGCGGGCAGAGCGGTTCGTGGTCTTCAACCTGCGCCTGCTTGCGGTGAGCTTCGCCGTCGTCGGCACGCTGTTCATCGCTGCGCCCGACGGCGTGCTCGACGTGATCTCCGACCTCGGGGACGACATCGGGGACTTCACCCGGGCGCCGGAGACCACCGAGCAGTTCTGGCTCGCGCTCGGGTTCGCCTTCATGGTGGTGATCGCCGGGATCGCCCTCGTCGTGTCGCTCGACGCCGTGCGCTTCCGCCCCCTGCTGCTCGTGCTCGCCGCGGGCAAGACGGCCTCGTCGCTCGGCGCGCTGGGCTTCTACCTCTTCGACCAGGACGTCTTCATCTACCTGCTCAACTTCCTCGTCGACGGGTATCTCGCCGGACTCTCGCTGCTGCTGTGGTCGCTGGCGGGAAGGATCGGGGAGCCGGCCGCCCCCTCCTGAAGGCGCGCCCCGGGGCTGGGCGCCGCCGAGCTGCGCACGCTGCGCGCGTTCGCCGAGGCGATGGCGCCCGGCGTCGGGGCGCTCCCCGCGGCCGAGCGCGAGGTGCCGGTGGTCGAGCCGCTGGTCCGCTACCTCGAGGCCCTGCCGCCGAGCGCGATCCGCCAGATTCGACTCGCGCTGCGGGTCTTCGAGTGGCTGCCGTTTCCGTGGAGGTTCAGCCGCGCCAGCCTCGAGGCGCGCGAGCAGTTCCTGCGCGAGATGGACGGGTCGCGGTTCTCGCGCTTCCAGGACCTGCTGCTGTTCATGAAGGTGCTCGCGGGGATGGGCTACGGACGTCACCCGCGCGTGCGCGACGCGATCGGGTACTCGATGCGCTGCGAGGTCGCCGAGGGCGAGCCTCCCGCCCCGGATCCCGGACCATCGCCACTGGGCGACCTGGAGCCGCCTGAAGAGGGCGAGGAGTGCGACGTCGCGATCATCGGATCGGGCGCGGGAGGGGCGGTCGCGGCGACGATCCTCGCCGAGGCGGGCCTCGACGTGGTGGTGCTCGAGGCCGGCCCCTATCTCGACCGGCGCACCTATCCCTCCGACCCGCTCGAGGCGCTGACGACCCTGTACCGCGACGGCGGGCTCACCGTGGCCCAGGGCAAGCCCTCGATCCCGGTGCCGATCGGACGCGCTGTGGGCGGCACCACCGTGATCAACTCGGGTACGTGCTTCCGCGCCCCCCAATCAACGCTGCAGGGATGGCGCGAGGACTTCGGCGTCGAATGGGCGACCGAGCTCGATGCCGACTACGCCGAGGCCGAGGAGATGCTCCGGGTCACGCCGGTGGATACGGAGCGCATGGGCCGCAACGGACAGCTCGTCATGGAGGGCGCCGCCGCGCTGGGGGCGAGCGGTGGGCCGATCTCGCGCAACGCCGGCAGGTGCGTCGGGTGCAGCTCCTGCCCGGCGGGCTGCCGGCTCGACGCCAAGCGTGCGATGCACGTCTCGTACCTGCCGCGCGCCGTGGCGGCCGGCGCCCGGGTGCGCGCCGGCGTCGCGGCGCGCGCCGTGCGCTTCGAGAACGGTCGCGCGGCCGGCCTCAGCTGCGCGACCGCCGCTGACGACGGCGCCGCGGGCTACGAGCTTCGGGCGCGCTCCGCGGTCGTGCTGTCCGGGGGAGCGGTCGGGACGCCCGAGCTGCTGCTGCGCTCGGGGGTGCATGGGGGTCAGATAGGGCGCAACCTGCGGATCCACCCGGCGTGCTGGATCGGCGCGCGCTTCGACGAGGAGGTGCGCGGCTGGGACGGGGTCATGCAGAGCTACTACGTCGACGAGTGGGAGGAGATGGGCCTGCTGATGGAGGCCACGTTCACGCCGCTTGCGTTCGGCGCCCAGTGGCTGCCCGGCACCGGTCGCGAGCACCAGGAGCGAATCCTCGCGTACGACCGGGTCGGCTCGAATGGCGTCCACCTCAGCGACCACTCCACGGGCCGGGTCGGATTGACGTCCGGCGGCGAGGTCCGGGTCACCTACCGGCTGGAGCGCGACGACGCCCGCAAGCTCGTGTTCGGGATCGCCCGGGCGGCGGAGATCTTCTTCGCCGCGGGCGCCCGGGAGGTCTACTCGCAGGTTCGCGGGATGCCGGTGCTGAAGCCGGGTCAGGTCGCCGACTTCGAGGCTGCCTCCCCGCTCGGCCCGGCGCTGCGGCTCGAGGCCTTCCACCCGATGGGAACGGCGCGGATGTCGGCGGATCCCGGTGCCGGCGTAACCGCCCCCGATGGCTCGATCCACGGCACGGAGGCGCTGTACGTCGCCGACGCGAGCCTGTTTCCAACCTCGATCGGCGTCAATCCGATGATGAC
>WNFU01007742.1_pt1 | contig 25320 bp, 21 predicted proteins | sample 5400121 | NCBI WGS metagenome assembly WNFU01 (sample SAMN13153360, study PRJNA577476) | soil metagenome | isolation source: 100 cm soil or saprolite under grassland replicate 1 | place: USA:California | collected 2016-06-15 | reverse complement strand
CTGCGCAACGATCTCCAGCTCAACGGACCGAAGTACGGTTGCGGCATGGCGCAATGCGGCGCCTGCACCGTCATCATGGACGGCAATGCCATCCGTTCCTGCGTGACCCAGGTCAGCGCTGCGCAGAATAAGCCCGTCACCACCCTCGAAGGTCTGGGCTCCACCAAAAAGATGCATAAGCTCCAGCAGGCCTTCGTCGATGAGCAGGCCGTGCAGTGCGGCTACTGTATCAACGGCATGATCATGAGCTCCAAGGCTCTGCTCGACAAGAACCCCAAGCCGACCGACAGCCAAATCAAAGAAGCCCTGGCCGGCAACCTGTGCCGCTGCGGCACGCATATCCGCATTCTCCGCGCGGTCAAGCGGGCCGCGGGACAATTGGTGTAGGAGGAGAATATTATGACAACAACATCGCTCTCGCGCAGACAGTTTCTCAAAGGCAGCGGCGCGCTGATCGTCAGCTTCAATCTCTTTCCCCCGGCATCGAACTTGTTCGCGCAGTCGTCGCCCGCTTCGGGTGGAGAACCCGATCCGACCCAACTCGATTCCTGGATCGCCATCGGTCAGGACGGCAGCGTTACAATTTTTACCAGCAAAGTCGAGCTCGGCACCGGCATCGAGACCGCCCTGGCGCAGATCGCCGCGGAAGAGCTGGATGTTTCTTGGAGAAAAATCAAAGTCGACATGGGAGATACCTCGAAGACCATCGACCAAGCGACGACATCGGGCAGTCGAACGATCGAGCGTGCCGGCCCTCAGGTGCGCCAAGCGGCCGCCGCAGCCCGCAAAGAACTCTTGCGCCTGGCAGCGGAAAAACTCAGCGCGCCCGCCGAGAAGCTCACCGTTCGAGACGGAGTGGTCAGCGTCGTTGGAAATCCGTCCAAACGAATGTCCTACGCGCAACTGATCGGCGGCAAACGTTTTAACGTAAAAATCCAAGCCGAAGGAAGAGGCAATGACCTCAAATTAGCGCAGGACGTTAAAGCGAAAGACCCGAAGGAATACACGACCGTCGGCAAAACTGTGCCGCGCTTCGATCTGCCGCCAAAAGTCACCGGCGAGGCGGTCTACATTCACGACGTGCGCATCCCCGGCATGCTGCATGGCCGGGTTATTCGACCGCCGACGGTCAGTACTGCGCCTGTGAATATTGATGAAGACTCGGTGAAAAATATTCCCGGCTTTGTCAAGGTCGTTCAACAAGGAAGCTTCGTCGGCGTCGTCGCAAAAACTGAATGGGCCGCGATCAAGGCAGCCGAAGCGCTCAAAGTCACCTGGGCAAAGCCGACGACCAAACTCCCCGCCAACACCGAAGAGCTGTATGCCTACTTGAAAAACACCAAGAGCTTCACGACCCTCAAGGGCGCCGAAAAAGGCGATCCCGCCGCTACGTTCGATAAAGCAAAAAAACAGTATGAAGCAACCTATCGCTGGCCCTTTCAGTTGCACGGCATGATCGGACCCTCGTGCGCCGTTGCCGACGTTCGTGGCGACCAGGCCACAGTTTGGTCCGGATGCCAAGGTCCGTTTCGGATTCGCGCTTCGGTGGCGGCCTTACTGAAACTTCCGGAAAAAAATGTCCGTATCATCTATCGCGACGGCTCCGGTTCCTACGGCCGTCTGAGCAGTGACGATAGCTCGGAGGATGCCGCGCTGCTCTCCCGCTTGGTAGGCGCGCCCGTCCGCGTCCAATGGTCGCGCCGGGACGAACATGGCTGGGAACCGAAAGGACCGGCCCAGCTGCAGACGTTGAGAGCCGGGGTCGATGACACGGGGAAAATCATCGCCTGGGAGTTTACCGATTACAGTCTTCCTTGGACCGTCTCTGCGACCACCACGCTCCTGGCTTCGGAACAGATCGGCATAAAATCAAAGACGCCGGGGTCAGGAAATGGCAATCAAGGTGGCGGCGAGATCTATGCGTTCGAAAATACCAAGGTCTCTGCCGAACAGATTCCGTGGCTTCAGCCGGAGCCGTTTCCTCTCCGTACCAGCAACCTGCGCGCTCCGGGGCAGTTGTCGCGCTGTTTCGCCAGCGAAACTCTTTTGAACGAGATCGCGGCGGATCTCGGCGCAGACCCGGTCGAGTTTCGCTTGCGTTACTTGACGGCGGATCAACGAGCTACGGACGTCTTAAAAGCCGTAGCTAACAAAACTCAATGGCAAAAACGTTCTTCCGCCTCTGCGAGCTCCAGCGGAACTACGGCAACCGGCAGAGGCATTGCTCTGACGCGCCGCTCCGGCGGTTATGCTGCCGCGGTAGCGGATGTTGAAGTCAACAAGTCCACGGGCAAAGTCACGGTTCAACGAATCACTCTGGCTCACGATTGCGGGTTGATCGTCAATCCTGATGGCGTCAAAAACCAGGTGGAGGGCAATATCATCCAAGGGGTTAGCCGCGCGTTACTCGAAGAAGTAAGTTTCGATGCATCTGGCGTTACCAGTCTAGACTGGTCTAGTTATCCCATCCTCAAGTTTCCGGAGGTGCCGAATCTCGACATCGTGCTTATCAATCGCCAAGAGGTGTCTCCGCTCGGCGCCGGCGAGCTGGCGACCGTACCGGTGCCGGCGGCTATTGCCAATGCCATCTTCAATGCGACCGGCGTGCGCCTGCGCGAAGTGCCTTTTACGCCGAAAAGGATTCTGGCCGGATTGCAAAAACCAAATTAACCGATGTGCCTTCATTGATTCTTAAGAGAGGCGTAAATTAAGTTTCGCAAGATCAAATTACTCAGTCTGGTTGGCTAATCTAATAAGGAGGCAACGATGGCGCGAATTCCACTCAAGGTGAATGGCAAGAGTCAGGTCGTCGATGCGGACCCGGAAACCCCGCTGCTTTACATTCTGCGCAACGATCTCCAGCTCAACGGACCGAAGTACGGTTGCGGCATGGCGCAATGCGGCGCCTGCACCGTCATCATGGACGGCAATGCCATCCGTTCCTGCGTGACCCAGGTCAGCGCCGCTCAAAACCGCGCGGTCACCACCCTCGAAGGTCTGGGCTCCACCAAAAAGATGCACAAGCTCCAGCAGGCCTTCGTCGATGAACAGGCCGTGCAGTGCGGCTACTGTATCAACGGCATGGTCATGAGCTCCAAGGCTCTGCTCGACAAGAACCCCAAGCCGACCGACAGCCAAATCAAAGAAGCCCTGGCCGGCAACCTGTGCCGCTGCGGCACGCATATCCGCATTCTCCGCGCGGTCAAGCGGGCCGCGGGACAGCTGGTGTAGGAAAGGAGGTATGGAGGAATGAAAACACTATCCCTTTCACGCAGACAATTTCTCAAAGGCAGCGGCGCGCTGATCGTCAGCTTTAATTTCTTTCCGTCTTCGCCACTCTTAGCGCAATCAATGGTGGAGCCGCGCAGCGATGCCGACCCGACACAACTCGACTCGTGGCTCGCCATCGCCTCGGACGGCACAGTTACCGTTTTTTCCGGCAAAGTCGATCTCGGCACCGGCGTTGAAACCGCGCTGGCGCAAATCGTCGCGGAGGAATTGGACGTTCCGTTCAACAAGATCCACATGAGTGGCTTGGACACGTCGAAAGCGATCGACCAGGGCATAACTGCGGGTAGTCGAACCATCGAACGAGGCGGCCCGCAACTGCGCCAGGCCGCGGCGGTGGCCCGCCAAGAGCTGTTGAAGCTCGCCGCCGCAAAACTCAACTCGACCCCGGAAAAATTGGTGGTCAAAGACGGCGTCGTCAGCGTCGCCGGCGATCCCAAGAAAAATGTCACCTACGCCCAGCTCATCGGCGGCAAAAAGTTCAATGTTAAAATTACTGCAACCGACACTGGCTGGAATATGAAAGTCGCGCCCGAAGTTCGCGCGAAGGATGTCAAAGACTATAAGCTCGTCGGTACCTCACAGAAACGACTGGAGCTACCGCCGAAGCTAACCGGTGAGTTCGTCTACGCCCACGACGTGCGCGTGCCCGGAATGTTGCATGGCCGCGTCGTTCGTCCCCCAACGATCACATCGAAGCCAGCGAGCATCGATGAAAGCGCGGTTAAAAGCATTCCCGGCTTGGTAAAAGTTGTCCAAGAAGGAAGTTTCGTCGGCGTCGTCTGCACCACGGAATGGACGGCCGTCAAAGCGGCAAAAGCGCTAAAAGTGACTTGGTCGCAAGCGGCTACGAAAATGCCCGCCAATTCGGAGGAAGTTTTTACTTATCTAAAGAATACCAAGAGCCTGCGCGATCAGGTCACCGTTAACCGAGGCAATCCGGACGCGGCGCTCGCGCAGGCGAGCAAAACGTACGAAGCCGCTTATCGCTGGCCGTTTCAGTTGCACGCCATGATGGGTCCGTCGTGCGCCGTCGCCGATGTCGGCAAAGATCAAGCGACGATCTATACCGGCACTCAAGGTTCATTCGAGACGCGCACGGCGGTTGCTGAGATGCTCGGCTTCCCCGAGAAAAATGTGCGCGTGCTTTGGCGCGAAGCCTCAGGTAGCTACGGCCGCATGGGCGCCGATGATGTCGCCGAAGATGCGGCTCTGCTCTCGCGCGCGGTCGGCAAACCGGTGCGCGTGCAGTGGATGCGCGATGACGAACATGCCTGGGAGCCGAAAGGTCCGGCGCAGCTGGACCTAGCCCGCGCCGGTGTCGACACGCAAGGTAAGATCATCGCCTGGGATTTTGCCGACCGCGGTTTTCCTCTGACCGCCGCCTCGGGCCGAGGATTGCGCCTGCTCGCCTCGCGGCAAATCGGCATGAAACCCACGGCGGATGGAAATTCCAACGGCACCCAGGGCGGCGGCGAAATGTATACGTTCGAAACCCAAAAGTGCACCGCACCGCTGATCCCGTGGGTGCAAGCCGACGAGACGCCGCTTCGCACCGGCTACTTGCGTGCCCCAGGCGATATCGCTCGCTGCTTCGCCAGCGAATCGTTCATGGATGAAATCGCCGCGGACGAGCGTGTCGACCCCGTTCAATTTCGCCTGCGTTATCTTGGCAGCAACAAACGTGGCATCGACGCGCTAACCGCCGTGGCAAAGCAAGCCAACTGGCAGGAACGACCCTCCCCTTCTACGCCATCCAGTGCAACGAAGGCAACGGGCCGAGGCGTAGCGATCTCCAATCGCGCGAATGCCATTTGCGGCGCCGTCGCAGAAGTGGAAGTCGACAAAACCACAGGAAATGTTGCGGTCAAACGTTTCATTTTATCGCATGACTGCGGACTGATCATCAATCCCGACGGGCTAAAAAACCAGATCGAGGGAAATATTATTCAGGGCGTCAGCCGATCGCTCATGGAAGAAGTCAAGTTCGATTCCACCGGCATCAAGACTCTTGATTGGAGCACTTACCCCATCCTTAGATTTCCTGACGTTCCTGAAATCGAGATCGTCTTGCTCAACCGCCCGGAGATGCCCGCCCTCGGCGGCGGAGAACCGTCCAGTGCGCCAATCGCCGCGGCTATTGCCAACGCAATCTTCGACGCCGTCGGCGTGCGCCTGCGCGAGGCACCGTTTACACCACAGCGCGTACTGGCAGGGATGAAGAAAGCGTAAGTGTGACTGCGGGGACGGGCTACTTTTTCGCTTTTAAAAAAAGTTGCCTGTCCCCATTCTTCCCTTCTTCTCTGTGACAATCCCGCGACCGGCAATCTTTCTACGGAGATCATGATTCCTCCACTCCTTCGCCGCGGCTTTTTCGCCTTCCTGTCAATGATTGTAATTACCCCGACTCCCTCGTTGTTGGCCTGGGGCGACGAAGGCCACGAGATTGTCGGTGTCATTGCCTACGCGCGCCTCACGCCGGTAGTTAAAAGGAAAGTCGATGCGCTGCTCGCCGCCGACAAAGATAATTTGACCGCGGCGGATTTTGTCAGCCGCACCACATGGCCGGACAAGTATCGTGACTCCGACCGAACCAGCACGAAGATCCGTTACAATGCAACCCGTAACTGGCATTTCGTCGATATCGAAATCGCTGACGGCAATATCGCCTCCGCCTGTAACTATCACCCGAAATTGCCGGCGGGCACAGTCGCGAGCACCGGTCCCGCTAACGCCTGCCTACTCGACAAGATCGACCAATTCATCGCCGAGCTGCGCGATGCCTCGATCGCCAAGCCCGAGAAGATACTCGCACTAAAGTTTCTGTTACATTTGATCGGCGACCTGCACCAGCCGCTGCATACGGCGGACAACAAAGATCGCGGCGGAAATGAAGTACCGGTCTTCTTCGGCGATCCCCCGACGTCTGGCAACCTTCACTTCTACTGGGACAACCATATCGTGCAGCGCCTTGGCAATGACGCAAGGGCCGTAGGCGCATCTCTCAACAAACAGATCACCCAAGCACAAGCTGACGAATGGTCGAAGGGAACGGTGAGAGATTGGGCGGAAGGATCTTTCAGCCAAGCGAAGAAAGTTGTCTACAATTTCGCCGGCACGCAGCAATTCATCGACGATCACGGCGCGAATGGCATACGCCTCGACGCCGCCTACGAAAATCGCGCGCAGCCGGTAGTGCGCGAGCAACTATCCAAAGCCGGCGTCCGGCTGGCAAGTGTTTTGAACAACATTCTGAAGTAATGAAGCCAATGCTCTTCGTTCACGCTCTCTGGAACTCTCGTTGCACAGCATAATTCGAAGACTGCATAGACGCATCGATCAATTCAATCCCAGGCTGAATCTGGTCTTCCCACTTGACGAATAGCTGTCGCTTTCCTCGTAAATCTCGCATTTCTCTACTAGCGCCCGCGCTGACGCTGCGACAGCAGCTTGACCGACAGAAGCCGAAGCCGAATCAGAGCGCATAGGCCATCTTTCAGATCGATTAATCGCTCTCAAGAACGCTACACTCATCGACCCGAACTGTTTAAACCTGGGACATATTGCCACACGCGCACATACCTTGGTGTGGGAAAGGTGTAAAGTCTGAGTTCGATTCTCACTGGGCGCAGCACGTTAAATTCAAAAAAAATTCACAATATCAGACTACTGATTTGAGGGATGTTTCCTACCGAATTCCTGGAGAAGTTTCTGAATTTTAGCATCAAACTGATGAAGACTAGCCGGCTTTCCGAGAATATCGTTAAACACATTCGGCATGCTTTCGTCAGTAAATGTTTTAGCCGTCACTGCGAGGATTGGAATGTGACGTGTTTTCGCGTCTTTTCGGAGTTCCAAGGCGATTTGCACTCCGTCCATGTCTTGGAGCATGACGTCCATAACGACCAAATCGGGGATTTCAGAGCCAGCGGTCTCGATCGCTTCAAATCCATTTTGCGCCTGTAGGACATGGTATCCGCGATGCGTTAAATACAGCCGCATTATTTCGATCAGATCTAGGTTGTCCTCTATTAAAAGAATCTTCTCCTTCACGGGAATTGTTTAATGCATTAAAAATGCCAACTCCCGAAAGGAGAAGCCAAGCCAATATTCGAACGGCTAACTTCAAAAGCTCCACTTACCCTCTCCCGCGATTTATTTAATTAGCGCTCGATCCCATGGCGCGCACACAGCAAGAGATCGAAGACGAAACTCAATGACGTCCGCTGCGCGATGAAGGCGATGCTCTCGACGAAAGAGGGGCAGCGTCGGCCTTTGCAACCGTGCAGGATCTCGGCGGCCGAGTGGAGCAGGGCATGCGGCCGACCTATGCGTTGCTCCAGCAACGGGAAAAAGATCTCCTCGCCGAGCTCGAGGCAATCATCGGCAGCATCCTGGTATTTCGCACGCGTTACGACAAGGGATTATGCAGCAAGCTGAGAAGCGATAAGCCGTATTGATCCAGGTATTCGCCCAGCCTCGGCGAAAGAATTGGGGTCACCCATAAGCAGGCAGATCAAGAAGCACAAACGTTTCCTATGAAAAGAATTTTCTTCTTTCCCCTTGTTCCTTCTCGCGCAGTCCGTGATCTTTCGGTAACGCGCCAGTGCTTTCTTTTTCATTCAGTGTCGGAGTAGGTCGCACCAGTCACCCATCAGGATCAAGGCCATGGGAGATTTCTAAAAGAGAATTCTTCCCGCCCCTGGCAATTAACATGCCTTAGAAAACTGTTAATTCCGCGTACACCGCCAGAGTGGGAGTGTATGCGGGATTAATTACTGCCCCGCCTTGGGCTGGGGGATTTCTTCGGGCCAATTCTCGATATAGACAGGTTCGGGCGGAAAGCCGAGCACATTGAGATAGAGATACTCCCTCCATGCGGGAAATTTCCGCACGTTCTCCACCGGCACGTTAAAGTATTTTCGCAGGAACTCTCTTCGCGGCGGATCGAAGATCGTGCGCGGGCGGCTGTTGAGAGCCTGAGCGTCGATCTCCGCGATCCGGCGCCGAATCGGTCCTTCGCCGTATGCTTCGATCAGCTCCCAGACATAGTCGTGCATTTTCTGCAAAATGGCATCGTGATGGCTGCGCTCCTCCGCATGGACCACGCGCTCTTCGAAATCGAGCAACTTCGGCGTCGTGATTTGAATGCTTTGGATGCTGACCGCTGTGCAATGGCCGTACGGCCACAGGTTGCCAGAGAAAATATAGCTGAGAAAATCCCGCTTCATTATTTGGTGGTGCTCGACACGGGGTGTGAGGCCGTATTGGCGCTCGAACTCGGGGTCGGGTCGAGCATGGTCGCGGCGCGGGTCGATAGCGTTGGCTTGATGGATATAGCCCCAGCCGTGGCCGGCTTCAGTGCCGATATGGTCCGCAAGAAAATAACGCCACTCGGAATCCATGTCGAAGTGCGAACAGGCGTAGCAGGCGGAGCCGACCGTGGTTTCCAGTTCGTCGCGGCCGCGATGAGCGAGCCAGCGGGCTAAACGCTCCCGCTCCGCGTCGTCTTTGGGCTCGCGCTTCAGGGTGTCGCGCTTCTTGCGGAACTCCTCCAACTCTGCGCTGATAGGATTGTCTTCGCTATAGGTGATTTTTTTTCCAACCCCTCTGATATCTGCCATGACAACCTCCTTACAGTTCCTTACTTCGCCGAATAGAGAGCCTTAACAAATCCTTCCTTATCGATGCGCTCGAGAATGCTCATATCCAACACACCGAACGGGTTGCGACTAGCGGGTTCGGTTGAAAGCTTCACCACCGTGTCGATCGCCTCTCTAGGCACAGTAGGTAGACGCTCGTAGCTGGCGACAGCCCGCTGATAGGCTTCCTCAAGTGCTTCCGGGTCCGTGAGTCTCATGTTTCGACTGAGAGTCTTTTTTGCCATATCTGGATTGGTCAAAGCAAGTTTGATCCCGTGAAGAATCCCTCTTAGAAATCGATCCAGCGATAATCGGGACTTTTCCAGCACTGCCTTGGAGGTAACCACTGAGGTGAAAGGGCAAGGGATACGCGCAGTGGTCAGGTCCATTAACATGCGCAGTCCGGATCTTCTCGCTTCGACAGTTTCCGGCGGTGATAGAAGCGCGGCATCGACAACCCCGGTGAACAGGGACTGCGAAACAAGCCCTAAACGACCGAATGCCACCAGCTTCACGTCCCTCATCGGATCGAGGCCGGCTCGCATGAGTAAAATCTGGTTAGCTAAGTTCAGAGACGTGCCCGCTGGAGTGTTTGCAATCAGTTTTCCTTTGAGATCCTTTAACTGCGAAAGCTCGGGCTTAGCCCAAAGTTGAAAGGGCACCGTGTTGACCAGTCCGCTAATGATCCGAACCTCCACACCCTTCACGTATGCATTCAGCGCCTGCCCACCACCCACTATGGCCACATCCAAGCTTCCCGAATCCAAAGCCCGAATCATGGTTGTTCCTGCTGATTGCGTTAGTTCCACGTTCACGGCGTAAATATCGAACAACTTCTGATCCACAGCCAGATAACCCGCCAACTGCGTTGCGCTCGCTCCCGAAAATCCCAGCCTGAGAGTTTCGGCGGCCTCAGCGATCGCACAGTTGTGGGTGACAATGACGGCTGTAAGCGCGAGGAGCTCGAGTGACTTCGTAAAGAAGGAGAGAATATCTTTAGATGCCATCTCTATGTTAGTCCTAGAGGAGAGAATCCGTTCCCTCCATTTGCGTTTGGCATTTATAGGTTTAACCGCTTTAGCTTGTCAACTTGTCGAATCTGCGGCAAAAAAGATTGCGTCGTTCAACGATGGAAACCTAGTGGACGGCAGGCTGCTTTCTACATTGCGGTCTGACGCCGCTCCGTGTTAGAGCGTGCGCATACCGATGAACCGACGCAGGTGTAACAGACGGGCTGTGCATTTGATATCAACGAATTGTTTGCGGTGAGGAGCATGAGCGTTTGTCAATGGTTTTCGCCGCCAAGGGCGGCTGGGGCATTCTTGCTTCCCATCATTTCGACGATTTTCACGTTGCTGCTGGCCTTTGCGGCAGCGCGCGAATCTCATGCCGCGGCTGCACGACCGCTGCGGATCGCGTATTTGTTCACGTCGGGGACGATGGCGTCGATGTGGATGGCGAAGGAGACCGGTGGTTTCGCCAAGGAAGGGTTAGATGTAGAAATGATTTCCATGTCCTCGACTCTCGCCCTACCGGCTCTTATCGCCAACGAGGTCGACGTTATTCAAATCTCCGCCGTGCCATTGATCAACGCGTCGTTGCGCGGCTTCGACGTGGTGTTCGTCGCGGGAATGCTCAATACGATGATATGGGATTTATACGCCAGGCCGGAGATCAAGAGCGCCGAACAACTGAAAGGTAAAATCGTCGGCACCGAGCGGCCGGGCAGTCCGGTGGCGTACGGCACGCTGGTGGCGCTGCGCAAATTAGGACTCACGGCCAAAGATGTTCAGCTTCGAATATTGGGTGGAAGTGCGCAGATCACCGCAGCACTGCTAACCGGCCAGATCGCCGCCGGTTCAGCGGCTCCGCCGGTGAGTTTCCAGCTCGACCGAGCTGGATTTCATTCCATGGCCACCACGTTGGATCAGCCCTATCAAAACGTCGGCGTGGTAATCAGGCGCGGCCGTATGGACGAATTGGCCGGGCGCATGGTGCCGTTGCTCCGCTCGGTGCGCGCCGGCATCGACCGCTACTACAGCGACAAAGCCTTCACGATGAAAGTCATTGCCAAATACACCAAAGAAACCGATCCCGACATCATCGAACGAACCTACCAGTTCTATCGCAAGGCCGGCTTCAGGCGCGAGCTCATGATTTCCGAGCCAGGAGTTCAAGGCATTCTGGATTTTCTTTCGGAGACCGTTCCTGAAGCGAAAAAGGCTGTGCCGGCGCAATTCTTCGACGATCGCTTCGTGCGCCTGCTCAATAGCGCGAAGTAGACGATGGTGAAATTCGTACTTCGGGGACTGGCTACTTTTCTTGTGCTCGTCAAAGAAAAGTTGCCTGTCCCCTTCTGATATCTAATCAGTTACTTAGATCAGCAGAAACAACGGGCTGAACCACAAAGGCCCATAGTTTGTACCGCTGCTCGTGGTCGACTCATGTTCCTTCTCCCCTTGCGGGAGAAGGTTAGGATGAGGGGTGATAGGCCATCACCTTAACCTCTGTCCTCCCATCAAGGATGAAAGATCCGGGCCAATATTACGGATCGGTCAGCGCTTTTTCGATTGCATCGCAAACGGAATCAAGTTGCTTCAATACCTCATGATCCCAAAACCGTAAGACTCGAAATTTTTGATTCTGCAACCAAGCAGTGCGCTTGGCATCGTACACAACCGTTCCTTCGTGATTATGCTGCCCACCGTCGACTTCGACCACCAACCGGGCTTCCAAACAAACGAAGTCCACAATAAACGGTCCGAGAGGCTGTTGCCGGCGAAACTTATGTCCGCCAAGCTGGCGAGAGCGGAGTACGCGCCACAATGCCCGCTCAGAGTCGATGGAATTCTTTCTTAACTGCTTCGCCCTTTCTATTGTCATGCGCAGAGACTGAATCTGCCTCCCGATCACGTCCCACGATCACGAACACGGCTTTTTGTCCTAAAGATACCCCTTCTCCCGATAATAACTCTCGGCTCCCGGATGTAGCGGAAAGTCCAGCGGGCCCGCTTCCGTGTTCGTGCACAGCTGCTTCATCGACGGCGTCTCCGCGGCGTCGTAGGGAATCTCTTCGCGAATGCGATCGAGCACTCCGGTGATGTGGTACGCCAGCTCGTCGGGAAATTTCTTGTGCACGACGATCGGCCAACCGCTGAAGTCGACGACCGTCGTCGGATCGTTGATACCCGCGACGCGGCCGTGATCCAAGCGCGCGCGCTGGAAACCGAACTTCTCCAATTTCTGCAGCACTGGCTCTGAATAAGACAGAAAGATCATGCCATGCTTCACCGCGACATCGCCCCAGGAATCCATGCCTTCGTCGATCACCATGTCGACCTTGCCGGAAATAATTCCTTCGGGCCGGTGCGGATTGCTCGGGCGCACGACTTCATCGACCTTACCGCCCCACTTGATGAAGTCCCGCTGGGAAATGCCGTGCGCTTTTAGCAAAAACTTAATCGCGAAGTCGACGCAATCGTTCACCGCGATCGCACGCCGAGCCGCGGCGACACCGCGATGACCAAGCGGTCCCAGGAGGGAAACACCGCCAACGCGCGCAATGGTGACTTGCCTTTGAACGGCCCGACGCCGCGCACAGCCATCGAGGGGATGATCGACGGATTGAGCCAAACGAGATCGAGCTTGCCGCTCGCGACTAATTTGGCGCCGTTCAAACCGCTGCACCAGGCGGGGCTGACGCCGATGGTGAAAGGATACGGCGGTCCGGACCCTGCTTTGCCGCCGGGTAATTCGACCATCAAGCGAATCGCGCTGGTCAAAATCGTCGGCGCGTCTTCGTAAAGCCCGGCTAAGATCTTCGTTGCGATGCGTGCGCGCATCAAACTTGCGCTCATCGGTTTCACGCTGCGATCGTCGTAAGCCACAAAACATTTTCTCCTTCAGCGAAATTGATGACAACGAACTATTCTGAATCTTGTTCGCTGTCAACCAAACGCAACGTCCACCGATTCCTTTCCTATATTCCGCGGAAAGGCTATAAACAAAAACTGTTTCGATGTTCACGCGGTGAGGGCGTAACCAAGGCAGCAAACATTTTTTCACCACAGAGACACAGAGGTCGCAGAGGTCGGAGTATTTTTATTAAGAACTCCTTACTCCGCGCCCTCCGCGCCTCTGCGGTGAGTTCTCTTCGGGATCGATACAATCAGAATAGCCCAAGGAACATTTGCGCGAGCCGCGAACATTTTCAGACTTAGTGATACAAGGAGCTCCACGCCATTCGCATTTTTCACTCTCTGCGCCACCGTGACTACGCGTTATTCTGGTTCACGGATACGCTCGGCTCCCTCGGCCACTTCGTCCAGGAAGTGGCGCTTTTCTGGATCACCTATGAGATCACCGGATCAGCGATGGCGTTGGGAATCTTGGGGCTGTGCAGTGCCGCGCCCCGTTTGATTCTTGGCGCCCTCAGCGTCTTGGTCGATCGCTATGATCGCAAGCTTTTGTTGATCTTGGTGCAGTTCGTCTCCGCCATCCCGACGGTAATTTTTCTGGCGATCTATATTTTCGGCACTCTGGCGTTCTGGCACCTGCTTGTGCTCGAAATCCTCTCCGGTTCAATCCGCGCGATCAATCCTTCGGCTGCCCAGTCCATACTTGCGGAATTAGTGCCGCGAGAAGATATCCTGAACGCCGTCTCGCTTTACACGGTCGGCTTCAACATTGCTCGGATAGCGGGACCGTCGCTCGGCGGCCTATTGATCATTTGGATCGGCGTCGGCGGCTGCTACGCAGCATTCGCAGTAACCCTGATGCTCTCCGGCGTGGGAATGCTGTTCCTTCGCACGAATAAGGAACCATCGACAAAGCGGGAAGAAAACTTCCTGCGCGAGTTCAAGGAAGGCTTTCACTATGTTTGGCACGCGCCGGTGATTTTGAGCAGCATAGTCGCGGCCTACACCTTTGCCGTGTTTATCGTCACCTACCAGAGTTTTCTCCCGGTTTTCGCCAAGGAAGTGCTGCAGGTAGGTCCCGAAGGATTGGGCATATTGATGGCCGCACCGGGATTGGGTGGTATCGCGTCGCTGAGCTTTCTTGCGTCTGTGGGCGAACGTTGGAACCGTGCCATGCTGCTATGGATCATGACCACGACGACGCCAATTTTTCTCATGCTCTTTTGCGCATCGCCGATCTTTTGGCTTTCAGTCCTACTACTCGCCCTCGTAGGCGCAGGCCAGGTAAGTTTCCGTACCATCAGCCGGGTGATCATTCAGATTGAAGCGCCGCGCAATCTGATGGGCCGGGTGATGAGCGTGTTTAATCTCGATCAAGGAATGCGCTCCATCGGTTCCATCGTCCTGGGCGCTTCCGCAACTTTTTTTGGCGCGTCGCTCGGCCTCGCGCTCACCGCCGCTGCGTCATTGATCGTAACGACGGCGCTTTTCTATCGTTTGCTGGCAAAAAGAAAATGAGAGTTGCGGATGATGTAAATTTGGGAAAAGTTGACGACTCCTGCCTAGCGCGGCAAATCCGCAACCAAAGAAAAAGAAGACTTTCACCGCAGAGACAGAGCACGCAGAGTTGTTTTTATAATTCTCCTCTCCGCGCCCTCCACGCCTCCGCGGTGAACCTTCCGAAAATTTGCGCGCGCAATAAGCGAGGGGACACTAGGAAGATGGACCGCCGAACCCGATGCTGTTTGGCGGCTAGAAGATTGTTGACAAGTTCGGATAGCCGGCGGATATTTCAGCCGATTCTAATTTTATTGGTGGAGTCATCTCAGGACAGAGCGACAGGCGTTTATCGCATCCTAAAGCGGCTCACTTAATAGTTAGAAGGCTGACAACGACAGACCGAGCACTCACGATGCGTAGACATAACGGGCCGAAGATTAAACTTCTGCCGGGGGGACTCGCGATCATTCACGAAGACCGAGATATTATCGTGGTGGATAAACCGCCGGGCCTGTTGACCATCAGCACGGATCGAGAAAAATCGCGCACGGCGTACTTCATTCTCACCGATTATGTCCGCAAGGGTGTCGCCAAGTCCAGGAATCGTATTTTTATCGTGCACCGGCTCGATCGGGAGACGTCAGGGATACTTCTCTTCGCCAAGAACGAAGCGGCAAAGTTTCGCTTGCAGAGCCAGTGGCAAGACACGAAGAAAAAATATCTCGCCGTCGTTCATGGCCGGTGTGAGAAGCGCGAGGAGACGATCACGACGTATCTGGCGGAGAACCAAGCGCACGGCGTATACACGACTAACGATGCACGCAAGGGCAAGCTGGCCCACACGGCTTACAAAGTGCTCAAGCAGACCAAAGACTTTAGTTTACTGGAAGTCGATCTCTTGACCGGCCGCAAGCATCAGATTCGCGTGCATCTCGCGGCCATCGGACACCCGGTGGTCGGCGACCCGAGGTACGGACCAGAGCGAAAAGTCCGCAACCGCCTGGCACTTCATGCCAAATCGATTTCCTTCGCGCATCCCTTCAGCGGTGAGCCGCTAACCTTCGACACAAAAGTGCCAGCCTACTTCATCGCGCTAATCGGTTTCCCAATGTGATCATCGTAGCTCACGAATTTTGTCGTTCCTTAAATTGTCTTTCCGGCCGACGCAAAACTATACGGCGCCGCACTCTTGTCTTTGTTACCCATGGCCCACATTGAGTCCTGGCAGCGACCACTGTTTAACCGCCATCGGCTCAAGCACGGGTTTACCCAGAGATGGCGAGACGACGAGATAGAGCCCGGTGCCGGTGCCGACCCAAATGAGCTTGCGATCCCACTCGACAAAGACATTGTCAGTGTCACGCGGGTAGCTTAAATAGTCGTCGAGACTACCGGGTTGCGGCGGAATGAAATATCCGATGTTGCGCGGTTTCGCCGGATCTTTGATGTCGAAGACCTGCAAACCGGCGTTAAAAAAAGTATAGGCCGTGAAATTCGGATGGGGCACGCCAGGCGCTTTCATATGCGGCGGATTATGCGAGCCGAAACGGCCGCGCTTATCACAAAAATTCCGGTAAGGCGCGTCAGGCGGCGGCACCGGCACCGGAAGCTCTGAGACCGCCTTTGGATTGGCTGGATTTTTCACATCGACGATCCACAGCGGCTGGTATGGCTCATTGCAATCCGGATTGAGCGCTTCAGGATTGGTAATTACAAAACCGCGGTCGAGCCGCACAATATCAATCGTGTGGAAAGGGATCGCGCCCGGTCGGACTTTGGGATAGAAGCGACCAACGAGTTTGGGGTTTTTGATATCCGATAGATCGTGAATCATCATCCCCAGGGAGCTAAAGCCGCTGTAACCGTATTTGCCGCCATCCTCGACTTTTCGCGGTACGTACATAGGACCGTGCAGCGTGGTAAACGATTTTTTATCACCGTACTCACGCCACTGTTTATACGCGCTATCTTCCCCTTCCCGTTGTCCGGGCAACCACCAATTGGCGACAAATTTCGGCTGCGTCGGATCCGACACCTCGATGATCTGGATACCATTGCTGTAATAACGCACCGAGCTCTCCATGCGGGTGAAGCTGTTGTCGGGCGCGGTATCGAGATAGGCGTACTGTCCGCCGTCATAAAAATTTCTATGTGTACCGGACCCGGTTTGGATCTCCCGCTTCGGATCACCCTGGTCGCAACTCCATTCCGACAGCGGCACGAGCTTCGCTGGATCACTGGCGTCGTAAAAACGCACGCCGCGCAGCCCTTTCTGATTGATGTTCTGTGTGATCAGCTCCGGATTGTCGTATTTACCGTTGGGCCATTGGGGCGTCGAAAAAGTCCCCGCGACACCCGCCCCCGTCATCAATATCCACTTGGCGAGTTTTCGGTTGTAACCAAGTTGCAGCTGGCTTCCCGCAAAAGCCTTTTTGTTGAATAGCTTCGGCTTTAGCGGATCGCTCACCTCAATGACGTCGCCGCGTTGAAAAATGAAACGCCGCTCGCCGATGGCCATCATCTGCAATTTGTTGCCGCGCTCTTCGCCGGGCTCGAAATGCGCCAGCACATCGGTGTTCTTCCGGTACATGTTGCGGTCGAGATACTTCAGGCTAGTGGCACGTGGATGCGGATGGCGATTGGCCACGGCGGTGCCAATCCATGCCGGCGCCGCGACAACTAATCCTCCTGCGGCAGCACCCAGCTTGATGAAGTCACGCCTCGTAATTCCCTTCGCAGCCATCGTAATGCCTCCTTGATCAGGGTAGCGAACCTCATTTGCCGGCTTGCGCTCGGTCACACAATCAGTCTCAGAGGCCGACACTAACCGATGGGTCAAATTCAAGTCAACCCAATCGGCTTGCTTTACTTCCGTCGCCGAGATCAGAGATACTCTCCTTCGTTTGTCTTTCTGCAGCGACACGTATATAGGCTGAGAAAAAATCGTTCGAGGTGATACTTATGCAACTTCCGCCGATCGCCGCCACTACCATCGGCAGTTTTCCACGGCCCAACTGGCTTGCACAGCCCGATCGCGCGCGAGTAATATTTCGACTCGAAGGCGATGCGCTGAAAGAGGCGCAGGACGATGCCACGGCGCTGAGCATACACAACCAAGAACAAATCGGTCTCGATTTACTCTCCGACGGTGAGCAGCGGCGCACGGGTTTCATCAATCATATTCTCGCCGCCTTCGAGGGCATCGACCTCGAACATGAAGCGGTGAAAACAATCTATCGCCGGCGCGAGCAGCCGCGCCCGGTGCCGCGCGTCGTCGGCAAAATAAAGCGCCGCGCGCCGGCCATCGTCGAGGATTTACGCTTTGCTAAAGCGCAAACGAACAGGCCGATCAAGATGGACGTCCCCGGACCGATGACCGTGGTGGACAGCACCGTGGACGAGTTTTACAAAGACGAAGCCGTCATGGCGATGGATGTCGCCGCGGCGCTCAATGAAGAGTTGCGCGACTTACAAGCGGCGGGTTGCGATGTGCTCGAAATTGATGAGCCGGCGATGACCCGTTACCATGAAAAAGTTTTCGCTTATGGCGCGAAAGCTTTGGATCGCTGTCTCGAAGGCATCACCGTGCCGACCGTCGTTCATCTCTGCTACGGCTACCCCGGCGGCGCCGGACAACAGCACGAGTACGAATATCCGGAACTTCTCGAAGAGTTGATGAAAACCAAGATCGGCGGCTTCGGCGTCGAGTTCGCGCGCAGCGGTTACGATCCGGCGGTGCTGAGTATCGCCAAAGGTCGCATTGTCATGTTCGGCTGCATCGACCCGAGCGACACACCCGTGCCGCAGGTTTCAAAGGTGGTCGAGCGCGTGCGCGCGGCGCTGAAATACATCGAACCGGAAAATCTCTGGCTCGCGCCGGACTGCGGTTTGATGACGATCAGCCGTGAGCTGGCCAATGCCGCCACGATCTGCGTGGCATGTGGCAGCGTGACGGATCGAGCTCGCCAAAGCTCCAGCCGCGACTTTGGCCCTGGCAGGAAGTCGCGCCGCTTCTCGACGAGTCTTTAAGAACAGTTCGCTTGCCCGAAGACACCGACCAACGCGTTATCGGGTTGACGGCTCCAAATTTTTCCAGCGGCGCGGTTTACGTCTCTTACCAACTTCTCAATCCTGGCGAGAAAGTTCCTTCCCACCGCCATACACCGGCGCAGATGCGGTTTATCATTCAAGGTACCGGCGCCTATACGACCTCCGACGGCGAGCGCATGTTTATGGAGCCCGGCGATCTTCTCGTGCAACCCAATTGGAGTTGGCACGGGACAGCTAACATCGGCGAAGGTCCGATTTACTGGCTGGATATTCAAGATCGCAACTTGGTGAATTATCTCGGAGCGTTTCGGCGCGAACTCTGGCCTAACGACGAAGTGCAACCCACCGTCCATCCGGAAAACTATTACTCCAAGGTCGCCGGCGGCCTTCGGCCGGTAAAATCTGTCGGCGCATCGCAGATTCTTCCGCCCACCCATTACAAATGGAATGATACTCTAAAGGCGGTGCAGGAGCTTACCGAGACTGCTGCAGTAAACCCCTACGACGGTCTAATGTTCGAATACACAAACCCATCTACCGGCGGCCATACCTTGCCCACACTCAGCGCGCAGATTCAGCTCTTGCAACCATCGCAAAAGACGCGCGAGCACCGGCACACTGGGATAACGATGTATTTCGTCGTCAAAGGCCAAGGCACGACGACCGTCACTGGCAGTACCACAATCGAATGGCGCGAGCGGGATTGTTTCATGCTGCCACCGTTGCACTGGCATTCACATCAGAACAGTTCGATGAACGAGCGTGCTACTCTTTTCACCGTCAGCGACCGCCCAGCGCTCGAGGCGCTGGGTCTGTACCATGAAGAGGGAAGGGAGTAGTGGAACGTTGGAGTAATGGGGATGAAACGGGGACTGGCTACTTTTTGTTCTTCAAAAGGTTGCCTGTCCCCCTGAGGGTGGAGCGGTGGGTCAGCTACCAATACACCATCACTCCAGTACTCCAGCACCCCATTTAACATCAGAGGAGGTTACGATGGCTCGTAAAGTTCAAATGGTCTCCGGCGATTCCCATCTTGATTTTCCGCCCGAGCGTTGGACCCAGCGCGTGCCCGCGAAGTGGCGTGACCGGGCGCCGCGGCGCATCAAGCTCGCCAACGGCGACGATGCATTTATCATTGAGAATCGCCGCCCGCACTCGCCCAGTCTCCAGATCACGGGTACGGGCGGCGCTTACGATAAGCACGACATCAACGGAGTCAGTTACGACGGGCCCGGCACCGGTAGTCCCGCACAGCGGCTGGGCGAGCAAGACCAAGACGGCGTCGACGCCGAGATCCTCTACACCCATCCTTCGTACATGAGCTCTTGGCGCGGCATCAGCGATGACGAACCGTACCTTGCTTTGATTCGCGCCTACAATTCTTGGCTCATCGAAGAGTATTGCTCCTTCGCGCCCGATAGATTGATCGCCATGGGCGTGATCCCGGACACCGGCGTCAACGACGCCATCGCCGAGCTCGAGTTCTGCGCGCGCGCCGGCTACAAAGGCGTCTGTCTCTACAAGTTCCCCAGCGGCAAAGGCTACGCGCTTCCCGAAGACGATCGCTTCTGGGCGGCGGCCGTTGAAATCGGCATGCCGGTTACTGCGCACACCAACGGCGGCACGACGAGATTCTCTCGAGAAGGCCCAGTCTACCGCTACAGCGAAACGCCGGATCGAGCCGCCCCCGGTCGCGATCCGGTGAGCTTGCTCGTCCGTTTCACCAGCGATAATGCGTTGGCGCCGTTGCAGCTCGCCTTCGCGGGCGTGTTCGATCGATTTCCAAAGTTACGCGTCTACTGGGCCGAGACACAGGTCGGCTGGCTGCCTTACTGCCTCTCGCAAATCGATGATAACTACGAGCGCAATCGCTACTGGGCAGAGCGCGATTGGGGTATGCAACCGTTCAAGTGCAAGCCAAGTGAGTATCTGCGTGAGCGCAATCTCTGGGGGTTCATGAAAGATCCGCTCGGTGTTCGGCTGCGTCACGACGTCGGGGTTAAAGCATTACTGTGGGGAAGCGACTTTGCCCACGCCACCGGCGATTGGCCGGAATCGCGCCGGGTCATCGACGAAACTTTTGTCGGCGTCCCGGCGGAAGAGCGCTACGCCATGCTGGCGGGAAACGCGATTGAGTTTTTTCATCTCAAAGATACTGTGCCGGAAGTGAGCAACCTCATCCGCGCGGCGTAATGTTAGCTTCGGACTCCGACGTAGGATGGGTTGAGCAAAGCGATACCCATCAGTCAGAACACGGACCGCAGAGCCATGGGTATCGATACAACACGCCTCAACCCATCCTACGATTTGCTCCTTTGAACAGAACCACTTGAAGATGAAACAGCTCAGCACGATTTCACTTCTTTTGATTTCCTGCTTTCTTTTTTCGCCCGCGACTTTCGCTGCCGAATCGGGCGGCCAGCGCGGCGAATGGGAAAAAACCGTCGACGCAGCCAAGAAAGAAGGCCAGCTTACGGTTTATCATTGGGGCACGCCGTTGATGCTCGATGCGGGCGCGTTTCAGAAAGCCTATCCTGAAATCAAGGTAACCACAGTCAGCGCTATGGGGACCGAGCTCATGCAGCGCATCCTTGCCGAACGGCGGGGAGATAAATTTATTCCGGATGTCTATATCGCCGGCATCGCGTCGATGGTGGTGCTGCAAAAGGCGAAAACTTTCGATCCGATCAAAAGCGCGTTGCTACTGCCCGAGGTAAGCGACGAGTCCAAGTGGTGGCGCGGCAGACATACCTACGGCGATGCCGAACGGAGCCACATCTTCACGTTTACCAAAAGTCCAGACTACGGCAGCATCGGATTTAACTCCAAGCTGGTCAACCCTACCGAGTTCCGATCCTATTGGGATTTTCTCCAACCGAAGTGGCGCTCGAAAATCACGGTGCAAGATCTGCGCGGCGGCGGACCGGGTTCCACGCCGTTACGCTTCATGTACTACAACGCGGATCTGGGACCTAAATTCCTGCGCCAGCTCTACAGCGGCATGGACGCCACGCTCTACCGCGACAACCGGCTGGCCCTCGATTGGCTTGGCAGCGGCAAGTTTTCCCTGGCATTCTTCGTTCAGAAAGTAGAAGAAGCGGAGGCCAAAGGGTTGCCCGTCGTGCAATTCAGGCAGGCTATGAAGGAAGGCGTCGGCCTGTCATCCCGCGTTGGCCACATGGCGCTGCTCAACCGTGCGCCCCATCCGAACACGGCAAGAGTTTTCATCAACTGGTACCTATCCCGCGAAGGACAAGATCTCTTCCAGAAACTCCAGATCGGCGCCCCATGATCCGGCGGACTCGCTAAGGATCGATATCGCGAAACAACAGATTCCCGCCGCCGACCGCCGCCAAGACGGCGTCAAATATATCGACTTGGATGAGCAAAAAGTTTTCGATCCCACGCCCGCCATCCAGCTGATTAAGGAGACACTCGGAGAGCTCGGCAAATAGAGCCGACGAAGCCATTGATGAAAAGCCCCGTTCCTCTATTGGCCATATGTCTCGCCGTCGCATCGAGCACAGCCATCCGAGACAAACAATCGTCGAAGAGGCGCTCGCACAGGCCGGCAAGAAGTGATTCTGGGTAAGTAGATTGTCAATGAAAAAGTTGCCCATGCGACGTCAGGCAGCAAGTAAACCTGCCCGCCTGTGTCCTGAGTGCGGCTCGACCGATATCGCGCCGATCATTCACGGCATTCCTACTCGTAAACAAGCGCAGCAAATCAAAGCCGGCCGCGCGGTTCTCGCTGACCGCGAAGAATGGGAAGGCATGACCGAGTGGTACTGCAAAACGTGCGGCTGCGACTGGAGCCGGCACTCGCGTCGGTTTAAGAAGCCGGGCGGAGTGAACGCGACAAAGGTGTGATGCTTGCACGGGAATTCTAATAAGAAAAGTTTGCAACACTGAACGGAGAATCTTCATGGCTGCCACCGAACCCAATCCGTTGCCCGATTTGCCTTCGCAGGTTTCCCGTGTACTGACTGATTTCATTGCGGCTGCGCAAGCGGCTCTGGGAAGTGATTTGCGAGCCGCTGTGTTGTTTGGCAGTGCCGCCGAGGGCCGGCTGCGCGCCACATCCGACGTCAATCTCCTGCTTCTGCTCGGTGGCTTTGATCCTGCGCGCGCAGATGAGTTGCGCCATCCGCTTCGAGTCGCACAGGCGGCGATTCGCCTTAGTCCAATGTTTATTCTCGAAACGGAATTGCCGTCCGCGATTACGGCTTTCGCGGAAAAGTTCGCCGACATCCTCCGTCGCCGTAAAGTTCTGCACGGACCGGACCCGTTCGTCGGCGTAACTATTCCCGGCGAGACGTTAATCACCCGCCTCGATCAAGTGCTGTTGAATCTCATTCTCCGTCTCCGTGAAGCCTATGTGATGCGCGGTTTGCGCGAAGAGCAACTCGCTCTCGCCATCGCCGACGCTGCCGGTCCGCTGCGCTCCTGTGCTGCGACCCTGCTTGAACTCGAAGGACAAAAGCAGAATTCGCCGAAAGCGGCGTTGGAACAATACCTAAAATCAACCGGCGAATCGGTGTGGCTGGAAGCGCTCCCGCGCATCTCCGAAGCGCGCGAGCAGCGAATATTGCCGCCGGGCGTTGCCGGCGCAGTTCTTTTGAAATTAATCGATGTGGCGAAATCTATACGGAAGCCGTCTCCAAAAACTCAGAGAAGCGGAATGTTAAATCCTTTCGATCTTTCGGGTCCGGATTTTCTGATTTTCTATAGCTTGCTGGGCGTTTTAGTTCTTGGCGGTTTATTTGTTGCCGGATGGTTATCGGAATCCGGCACCGTGCCGAGACTCGATTATTCCGATCCCTATCTTTTGGCTTACCTGAGAGGCGGCGACCGGGAGGTGATCCGCGTCGCCGCGGTATCGCTCGCCGACCGCGGACTTTTAAAAGTCTCTAACGATAAACTTTCTATCGCCAATGAGGCTGCTTCGAATCTCGTCAGAAGACCGGTTGAACGCGCGATCCTCCAGCGTTTGAGCATCGCGACTGACTTCGCGACGCTCTTCGATAGCGCGACTATCCGGGCGGCTTGCAAAGAATACAAAGACAAGCTCCAACAACTGCATTTGCTGCCGGACGAAAAGCTCTCCGGTGCCCGGATGAACCGCTTGCTGATCGCCTTGGTGCTCCTCATCGGCGTCGCGTTGATCAAAATCATCGTCGCCACCATGCGAGGCCGCCAGAACATTTGGTTTCTTATCTTGATGGCTGCGGTCCTCTCCTATATTGCCGTGCGAATCCACAATCCTTTCAGGACGACTCTCGGGAATGCTCTGCTCACCGATCTGAGGACGCTGTTTGCGCCGTTGAAGAATCGCGCCTCGATGATCAATCCTGGCGGCGCAACCGGCGAAGCAGCCCTGCTGATGGCGGTATTCGGCCTGAGTGCCCTGCCGATGAGCAGATTCCCTATCATCAGCCAGTTCAGAGAGAAACAAAAATTCTATGGCAGTAGCTGCGGCGCGACCGGTTGCGGCTCAACTGGCTCTTCGTGTAGCGGCGGCAGTTGTGGCGGGGGCGGCGGTTGCGGAGGTTGTGGTGGCGGGAGTTGAACGATGAATGATCGTTTCGGACTGGGCTGGCGTCCTGAGCTCGCCGCTGGAATACTATCGAATCTCGACCGCATCGATGTCGTCGAAGTGATTGCCGATGATTATTTCGACGCTCCGAAATCAAAACGGCGTGCGCTAAAAACTCTCGCGATCCAAGTGCCGGTTGCGCTACATGGAGTCAGCCTCGGTCTCGCGTCTTCCGTTTCCGTGGAGGCGACACGATTGGAGCAAACGGCTCGGCTCGTCGAGGAAATCCAGCCGGAATTTTGGTCGGAGCATTTGGCTTTTGTCAGAAGCGGTGGGATCGAAATCGGCCATCTCGCCGCGCCGCCCCGAACAGTCGCGACCATCGACGGCGCGGCGCGAAACCTGGCCGCCGCCAGGCAAATTGTCGGAACGCTGCCGCTCGTCGAAAATATCGCCACGCTGATCGACCCGCCGGGGAGCACGCTGAGCGAAGCGGATTGGACCCGCGACATTGTCGCCGCGGCAAACTGCGCACTGCTTCTCGATCTGCACAATCTCTACGCGAATTCAGTCAACTTCGGCTTCGATCCCTATGACTTCATCGATCGGATGCCTCAAGAAAGAATACACGCCATCCACCTAGCCGGCGGGCGTTGGATCAAAGCGAAAACCACCGACGAGCGCCGTCTGCTCGACGACCATCTGCATGATGTGCCCGAAGCCGTGTACGACCTCTTAGAATACATCGGGGCAAAGACGTCTCATCCACTGACCGTGATCCTCGAACGTGACGGTCGATATCCGCCAATCGAGGTTCTGTTGAATCAACTCGATTGGGCCCGTGACGCGCTACGGCGCGGGCGAGCAAAGCGGCTATCAGAGGCAGCATGAGCGCACAGAAGCTTGAAGCGTTCCTGGCAAAGCTTTACGTCGACGACAACGCACGCTCTCGTTTTCTCGCGGACCCGCGCCGAGAAGCTTCGAACGCTGAGCTAACGGAGGACGATTGTGCGGCACTCGAAAAGATCGACATTGTCGGCTTGGAACTTGCTGCTGACAGCTTCGCCCGGAAAAGGGTTTCGCGTCCGCCGAAAAAACCCCGTTCGAATCTGACTCGCTGGCTCAGGCGACGATAATCAAAACACGGCGGACACGGTCCAGCAACTCTTTAGCGGTTCCTCCAACAATGACAGACCCCGCGGCAAACTGCGGGTGACAGAACTCGGCGATGAGATTTGTCTTAAAGGGGATAGGGGTCGGAAACGGCTTTCGCCGTCCCCGCCCTCCGAACCGTGCGTGCGGTTCTCCCGCACACGGCTCTCCAGTCGGTGGTTTCCTCATCGGGATTGGCTCGCCAGCTTCCAGGCTGCAGTCGTAGTGAACAGTC
>WNFU01002444.1_pt1 | contig 25320 bp, 20 predicted proteins | sample 5400121 | NCBI WGS metagenome assembly WNFU01 (sample SAMN13153360, study PRJNA577476) | soil metagenome | isolation source: 100 cm soil or saprolite under grassland replicate 1 | place: USA:California | collected 2016-06-15 | reverse complement strand
CCTTGAGCCTGGTCAGGGACTGGCGGTGGCCCTGGTGACGCTGCTGGCCGGTCTTGTTCTTGTAGGTGAACACCAGGATCTTCTTGCCACGGTGCTGATCGACCACGCTGGCGGTCACGGTCGCCTTGGCGAGGTCGGCAGGCGCGGTGGTGACCCTGCCCTCGTCGTCGACCACGAGCAGGGGCCTGAACTCCAGGCTCGCGCCATCGTCCCCGGCGAGCCGCTCGACGTCGATGACATCGCCGGGCGCGACCTTGTACTGCTTCCCGCCAGTGCGGATGACGGCGTACACGATGAGTCAGTTCCTTTCTGCGCCGCCGAATTCGGCGGCGCACATCTTATCGAATTGTCCGCCCCCGGCGGACACCAGGCCTTCACTGGGCGGCGCGAAGCGCCGCCGTCTAGATCTCGTGGGTGATCACCACCCCGCGGCCTTCGCAGGCCGGGCAGGTCTCGGAGAAGCTGTCCAGCAGGCCGCCCGACACGCGCTTGCGGGTCATCTGCACCAGGCCGAGCGAGGAGACCTCCATCACCTGGCTCTTGGTCTTGTCCTTGGCCAGTGCCACGCGCAGACGGTCGACCACGGCCTCCTGGTTCTTCTCGAACAGCATGTCGATGAAGTCGATGATGATGATCCCGCCGATGTCGCGCAGCCGCAGCTGGCGCACGATCTCCTCGGCCGCCTCCAGGTTGGTGGCGACCACCGTCTCCTCGAGGTTGGACTTGCCGACGTACTTGCCGGTGTTGACGTCGACCACGGTCATCGCCTCGGTCTGGTCGATGACCAGCGAACCGCCGGAGGGCAGCCAGACCTTGCGCTCGAGCGCCTTGTGGATCTGCTCCACCACGCGGTACTGCTCGAACAGGGGCAGCCGGCCGTCGTGGGCGCGCATCTTGGGCAGCAGGTCGGGCGCGACCTCGTCCAGGTAGGCCTTGACCCGCTCGTACAGCCCGGGGGCGTCGACGACCAGCTCCACGAAGTCCGGCGAGAAGATGTCGCGGATGACCCGCACGACCAGCTCCGGCTCCTGGTAGATGACCGCGGGCGCCGAGGCCTTCCTCGCCTTGCGCTCGATCGCCTCCCAGCGGGCCTGCAGGCGGGCGAGGTCCGCGCGCAGGTCCTCCGCGCCGGCGCCCTCCGCGGCGGTGCGCACGATCAGCCCGAGACCCTTGGGCCGCACCTCCTTGAGGATCTCGCGCAGGCGAACGCGCTCGGCCTCGGGCAGGCGGCGGGAGATCCCGAAGGTCGAGTCCTCCGGCTGCAGCACCAGGTAGCGGCCGGCCAGCGACACCTGGGTGGTGAGGCGAGCGCCCTTGGCCCCGATCGGGTCCTTGGTGACCTGCACCAGGATCGACTGCCCTGGCTTGAGGGCCTTCTCGATGCGGGGCGCCTCGCCGTCGAGGTCCTCCTCCGAGTAGTTGACCTCGCCGGCGTACAGCACCGCGTTGCGGCCCCTGCCGATATCGACGAAGGCCGCCTCCATGCCGGGCAGGACGTTCTGCACTCGGCCGAGGTAGATGTTGCCCACCAGCGAGCGGCCGGCCTTGCGGGTGACGTAGTGCTCGACCAGGGTGCGCCCCTCGACCACGCCGATCTGGGTGCGCTCGGCGCCCTCGGTGACCAGCATCCGCCGCTCCACGCCCTCGCGCAGGTAGCGCTTCTGGTCCTCGGTCAGCCCCCGGCCGCGCCGCCGGCGGCCGCGGTCGGTCTGGCGCGCGCCGCGAGCGCGTGTCGCCGCCTCGAGCCGGGTGGAGCGCTCGGGGGAGGCGGTACGGGAGGGTGCCGCCTCGTCCGTGCCGGCCGCGACGGCGCGGACGCCCGTGTCGGCCGGGACGCGCGTCCCGGGAACGCGCCGCCGGCCACGACCTCTGCTCCTGCCCGCGGGCGCCTGCTCCGCCTCCGCCTCGGCGGGCGCGGCGGCGGGCGTCCGCTGCCGGCGGCGGCTTGGCTTGGAGGGCGCGGCGGCATCGGGCGCCGCCTCGGCGGTGGCCGGCGCGGCCGGCGCGGCCGCCTTCCTGACCGCTCGCGGCGGCGGTGCCTCCTCCGGCGGGGCCGTGGCGGCGGCGCTGGAACCGGCCTCAGCCGTTGCGGCGGGAGCGACCTCCGCCGCGGTGGACGCCGGGTCGCCGGTGCGCACCCGCGCCTTGGCCGCCGCCCGCCGGCGGCGGCGGGCGCGGGTCCGGGCGGAGCCGCTGCTTGACCCGCTGGCCCCGGCGGTCTCCTCCGCGTCCGCGGGGCCGCGGTCCACGACCCCCGCGGGCACCGCCTCGTCGGCGGGCGCGGGCGGCTGCTCGTTCCCCTCCGCCACGGTCGCGGCGGGCGGGCTCGCGCCCTCCGGCGCGGCGGTCCTCTCAGGCGGGGCCGGAACCTCGTTCCTGGCTGGCTCGGCGGTACGGCCGGACCGGCCGCGCCGCCGCCGACGCCCAGAGCGGGCCGGTGCCTCGGCGTCGGTCTCGGTCAGTGCCTCGTCGACCGCATCGGTCGGTGCCTCGGCGGCGGCCACCTCCGGCGAAGGGGCGGCGACCTGGGACGATGGGCCGGTGGCCTCATTCACCTCGGCGACCTCCGCAACCTCGGGAGCGGCCTCGGCCACCTCCGCGGGCTCGGCGGCCGTCTCGACCTCAAGTCGAGACTCGGTCCCAGCCTCGACCTCGACCGGAGGCTCGGCATGGCCGGCAGCCTCAGGCTCCTCGTCCTCCTCGGCGTCAGCCTCGAGGAGAGGCTCCGGGGCGAGCGCGGCGGGGGCGGGGCGGACGAATGGCGGCGGTGGGCCGGCGGGTCGGGTGGCGGCGGTGGTCTCGACCGTCGTGACCCGGAAGCGCGGGCCATCCGGGGCGGGGGACGGCTGAGGGAGTGGAAGGGTGGGAAGGTCGGGCACCGGCGTCACCGTGGGCGGCGGGCCCCCGGGGAACGAGGCCATCCCGCGCGGCCGAGCCGGCGAGACCACCACGCCCTCGGCCAGCCGCTCGCTTGCCGCTGCCGCCTCCCCGTTGCGCTCCGCGGTCGCCGCCGCGGGCTGGGGAGTCGCCTGTTGCTCCGCGGTCTCCCGCGGGCTGGTCTCATCCCCCTGGTCGGCCGCAGTGCCCTGGGGCGCGGATGTGCCAGGTAGGCCCCGGGTATCGTCAGTCCGGGGCTCCTCCTGCGAAGCCATCAATTCTCCTCACCAAGTTCAGGCGGCCACCGACGGGGGCGGCCGAAACCTCTGCGCGCTCGGGGTCGACTGCGATCCCCGGCCGAGCCGGGCGAGGACCCTGGCGCCACTGTCCGCGAAGCGCTGAGCCTTCCGCCCGGTCGGGCGGCGCCGCCATGCCATCCGGACCCGGTGGACGTGAATGGGACGACCGAGCACGCCCTCGGATGCCGCCCGTCGCCCTTGGTGACAGCCGCGAACTCAACGCCTCCCCCCGCCCGCGCTCTGGCGGTCGACCCTCGGAGAGGCGCTGGTAAGGCAGACTACCCGAGAGATCAGCGCAAAAGCGACGGGGACGTCGTCGGGCCGTACCGCAGGATCGGCATGGCGCAAGACTACGATCCAGTCTGCCAGATGCGGAGGGCGGGAGCAAAGGGGGGGTCGATGGCGGTCTGCGAGCGGGGACGGGGTTTCCATCCACTACCGGGACATCGGCGGGCATAGGAAACCGGTTCTGTTCGTCCACGGAGGCCTGCACGAGCTCATGCCGGCGGAGCGCTTCTGGGTGGTGGGCCGGGGTGGCCTTCGGCACCGCGGTGCTGCGCGATGCCCGCGCCCGCGAGTCGCTTCTGGAGCTTGACGCGGCCCAGGCCGCGCGGCTCGTGCGCGCATCGGCGCGGGCGCTGGTCGAAGGGGAGACGTTGCGCGGCGGCGCCGACGAGGAGCTGCGGAGCCTGCGGGCCACCGGCATCGCGGTCAGCGCGGTGGTGCGTCCCTACGCGGACAGGTAGCGGCGCATGTGGATGTTCTCGAGGAGCCCTATGGCCAGGAAGTTCGCCATCAGGGAGGAGCCGCCGTAGGAGACGAACGGCAGCGGGATGCCGGTGATCGGCATGATCCCGATGGTCATGCCGACGTTGACGAAGGTCTGGAAGACCACCATCGACACCACGCCGGCGGCGATCAGCGCGCCCAGCGGATCGCTGGCCATGGCGGCGATGCGCATGGCGCGCCAGGCGAGCAGGGACAGCAGGATCAGCAGCAGGGCTCCGCCGGCGAAGCCCGTCTCCTCCCCCACCACCGTGAAGATGAAGTCGGTGCGCTGCTCCGGCACGTACTGCAGGTTGGTCTGGGTGCCACGCAGGTAGCCCTTGCCGGTCACCCCGCCGGAGCCGATGGCGATCAGCGACTGCCGGTAGTTGTAGGTGAAGCCGAGCCCGCTGGCGTCGGCGCTCGGGTTCACGAACGCGGTCAACCGCTCCTTCTGATACTCCTTCAGCACGTTCAGCTTGAACATGCCGACCACGCCGATGCCACTGATCAGCGCCAGCACCAGCAGCCAGCGGAAGTGGATTCCGCTGGCGAGTATGATCCCGAAGGCGATGGCCACGAACACCATCATGGTGCCGAAATCCGGCTGCAGCAGGATCTCGCCCACTACCAGGCCGAGCGCGCCGAGCGCCAGCGCGAGCCGCCGCGGGTCCGGGCGGCCAGCCTGCTCGCGCCGGCCGCTGAGGATGGCCGCCAGGGTGACGATCAGCCCGATCTTGGCGAACTCCGATGGCTGGAGCTGGAAGGGGCCGAGGGCGAACCACGACTGCGCGCCGTTGGCCTGGGAACCGAGCGGGGTCAGGACCGCGCCGAGCAGCAGCACCATCAGCCCGTACAGCAGCGGCGTCCACGCCGCCAGGCGCCGGTAGTCGATCAGGGTGACCAGGGCCATCGCCGCCACGCCGAGCAGCAGGCTGATGAGCTGGCGGCGCATGAACATGCCGCCGGGCAGGCCCTGCAGGTGGAGGCTCGCGAACGTGGCCGAGTAGATGGCGGCGAGCCCGAACGCCGCGAGCGCGCACGCGGCCAGCGCCGCGAACGGGTCGAGGTGGCGCCAGGGCCGCCGCCAGGCCATCGGCCGCTCGCTGGCACCCTCCCAGCCCAGGCGGGAGATCCGATCGGTCCAGGACCGCTGCATCATCCTCCGCTCACCCGCTCCGGTCGTTGCCGGCCACGGTCGGTTTTATCGGCAGCCCGAAGAGCCGCTCGTAGAGCGCGCGGGCGACCGGCGCCGCGGACTCGCCGCCGTGGCCGCCCTGCTCGACCATGGTGACGACAACGTAGCGAGGGCTGTGCAGCGGAGCAAATGAGGCGAACCAGGCGAAGGGTGCCTTGGGCGGGAGATCGGCGGTCCCGGTCTTGCCGGCGATCGGGAAGCGGTCCATGGGGAAGCCGGCGAAGGCCCCGGTCGCGGTCCCGCTCGCCGGCACGGTCGCCAGGCCATCGGAGACCGCGGAGAAGTTCCCGGCGGGGATGCGCGCCGCCTGGACCACCTTCGGCTGGACGGCGTGGACGGTCTTGTGGCTCACCGGGTCGACCACCGCCCTGGCGACGTGCGGGGCGTACACCGTGCCGCCGTTGGCCACAGCGCCATAGCCGAGCGCGAGCTGCAGCGGTGACACCTGCACGGCGCCCTGCCCGATCGCGATGTTGAGGTCGTCACCTCCCTGCCAGTGCCAGCCGTCGCGGCACAGCTCCTGATAGAGCCTGCTGGTGCCCTTGCAGTAGAGGGCCTTGTTGGCCTCCCAGAATTCCTTGCGCCACTGGCGGGTGGGGACCGTGCCGCTGGCCGCGTAGGGCAGGTCGAGCTGGGGCGCGCGGCCGAAGCCCAGGTTGCGGGCGGTCGCCTGCATCAGCTCGCTCGCCTTCTGTCCCGACGCCTCCTGCGACAGCTCGGAGCGCGCGAAGGCCGCGCCGAGGTTGTAGTAGTACACGTCGCACGATATGCGCAGGCTCTCGGTCAGGTTGACGCGGCCGTGGCCGCTCGGGGTCCAGTCGTGCTTGACCGAGTTCCCGAACTGGTACGACCCAGGGCAGTGGAAGGTCGTCGAGGGCGTGATGATGTCGCGGCCCAGCGCGGCGAGGGCGGTGACCGGCTTCCACGTCGACCCCGGCGGATAGGCCGACTGGATCGCGCGGTTGAGCAGCGGGTTGGCGGGGTCCTTGGAGTAGGCGGTGAAGTCCCGCCTGGAGATCCCGCCGACGAACTTGCGCGGGTCGTACTCCGGCAGGCTCGCGAGCGCCAGCAGCGAGCCGTCGTTGGGGTCGAGCACCACCGCGGTGGCCGCCGGCGCCGGATAGTTGCCGCCGCGCTCCTTGTCGGGCAGCGAGCGGGCCAGCCGCATGCCGTCGGCCAGCGACGCCTCCGCCTGCTTCTGGATATCGAGGTCGATGGACAGCCGCAGGTCCAGGCCCGGCGCGGGCTGGCGCCCGCCGAGCGAGCGGATCACCCGGCCGGCGGCGTTCACCTCGAAGTCCTGGACCCCGTCGCGGCCCCGGAGGAAGCGGTCGTAGGTCAGCTCCACGCCCGCCTTGCCCACGATGTCGCCCTGCTGCAGGCCGCGGAAGCGGCCGCTCTTGAGCTCGTCCGCGGAGATCTCGGCGACGTAGCCCAGGACGTGGGCGGCGAGCTTGCCGTAGGGGTACTCGCGCAGCGCCACCACCTCCGGCGCGACGCCCGGGTACTCGTCGCCGTGCTCGGCCAGGTAGAACAGCGTGTCGGTGGGGACGTCCTCGGCCACGGGCACCCCGCGCAGGGGGGAGCCGGTGTAGTCGCGCAGCCGCTCGTCGATCGTCGCCCGCGCGATGCGCAGCAGGCGCGCCAGCCGGTTGAGCACGACCTGGCGCTGAGCCGCGTCGGTCAGCTCGCTCAGCTTCACGGTGATCGCCCAGGAAGCGCGGTTGCGCACCAGCACGCGCCCCTGCTTGTCGAGGATGCGCCCGCGAGGCGCCTCGACCACCACCTGTCGGACGCGGTTGACCTCGGCGAGGTCGCCGTAGCGCTCGGCCGCCAGCACCTGGAGGAACCACAGGCGCGACAGCAGCGCCAGGAACAGCGCGGCGGCGATGACGCCGAGCAGGGTCAGGCGTGGTCGGAGCGGCGAGTGATGCGGCAGCACGGCTCGGCCCTCACCAGCGGTCGGTCGGCGCCGGCCCGGCGCGCTCGGCGAGCGCCCGGACCAGCGGGTAGACGAGCGGGGTCAGCAACAGGTTGTAGAGGGCGATCCAGGGCCCGGAGCGGACCAGGAACGTCCAGGAGGAGAGGTCGAAGACGCGCAGCACCACGCCGGTGAGCCACACCGAGGCCAGGCTCACCGCCGCGGCGATCAGCAGGTGGACCCAGGTGTGGGAGCTGGTCATGTAGATGCGGGCCGTCCCCATGCCGAAGCCCACCACCGTGTAGACCAGCGCCGACACGCCCACCGGGGCGGCGAACTGGAGGTCCGAGACCAGCCCGGCGGCGAACCCGAAGGTCGCGCCGGTCACCGGCCCGCAGGCCATCGCCACCGCGATCACCGCGAGGACCAGCACATCCGGGCGGGTCCCCCGCAGCCGCAGGTGCGCGAGCACCGTCGACTCCAGCACCACACCGGCGGCGATGATGCCGGCCAGCACCAGTGCCCGGCGCATCCTCAGCTCCCCTTGCTGGTGCCGGGGCGTGGCGGCGGGGCCGGCTTGGCCACCACCACCGCGACCACGTCCAGGGCGCCGAGGTCAGAGAAGGGCCGCACCGACACCCTGGCGACCAGGCTGTTGGCGCTGGCGCGGTCGACGCGGCTGACCGCGCCGATCGGGATGCCCGCGGGGAAGATGCCGCCCTGGTAGCCCTGGCTCACCAGGGAATCGCCGACGCGTACGTCGGTGCCGGCGCGCACCGGCTCGAAGGTCAGGTCCTCCTCGCCCTGTCCCCGCAGGATGCCGGGCGCCTTGTTGCGGGCAAGGCTCGCCGCCACCCCGCTGGACGGGTCGTTGATCAGCACGACGGTGGCGTAGTCGGCGGTCACCTTGGCGACGCGGCCGACCAGGCCGTCGGCGTCGAGCACCGCCATGTCCGCGGCGACCCCCTGGCTGGTGCCGGCGTCGATGGTCACCGACCACTGGAAATTCGACCCGGAGGAGGCCACCACCGTGGCGCCGACCGTCTTGCAGCCGCAGCGCTTGGCCATGGCGAGCGCGCCGCGCAGCCGCTCGTTCTCGACCAGCACGTCCTGGTAGGTGCGCTCCTGGGCGCGCAGCCGGCCGACCTCCGTCTGCAGCCGGCGGTTGTCGGAGCGCAGCCGGCCGAGCCCGGCAACCCCGCCGATAAAGTCGGCGACCGGGCCGATCGTCGCGCTCACCACGCGCTGCACCGGGCCGAAGGCGGTGGTCGCCACGCGCTGCAGCCGCGCGACCGGCCCGTCCGGGCCCTCGCGGAAGTCGAGCGTGATCACCACCACCGCCGCCAGCAGAAGCATCGCCAGCACGGCGCGGCCACGACCCGGATGCTCGTACATGTGATCGCCCGGTGCTAGTAGTTCTGCGCCTGCGAGGAGATGAGTACCCGTTTCAAACTTTCGAATTCCTCGATGCATTTGCCGGACCCGATGACGACCGAGTGGAGCGGCTCGTCGGCGACGTGGATCGGCATGCCCGTCTCGTGCTTGAGGCGCTCGTCCAGCCCGCGGAGCAGCGCACCGCCACCGGTCATCACGATGCCCTTGTCCATGATGTCGGAGGCCAGCTCCGGCGGGGTGATGTCGAGGGTGTTCTTGACCGCGTCCACGATCGAGTTGGCCGGCTCCTCGATCGCCTTGCGGATCTCCTCGGCACCCACGGTGATCGTCTTGGGAAGGCCGCTGACGAGGTCGCGGCCGCGGACCTCGGCCGTGGGCTCGTCCCCCATGGGGAAGGCCGAGCCCAGGCTGATCTTCAGCTCCTCCGCGGTGCGCTCGCCGAGTAGCAGGGAGTACTCCTTCTTGACGTAGCTGATGATCGACTCGTCCAGCTCGTCGCCGCCGATGCGCACGGACTGGCTGGTGACGATGCCACCAAGCGCCACGACCGCGACCTCGGTGGTGCCCCCGCCGATGTCCACGACCATGTTCCCGGTCGGCTCGTGCACGGGCAGGCCGACGCCGATCGCCGCGGCCATGGGCTCCTCGATGATGAAGGCGGCGCGGGCGCCGGCGCGGATGGTGGCGGCGAACACCGCGCGGCGCTCCACCCCGGTGATGCCGGAGGGCACGCACACCACGACCCGTGGCTTTGCGACGAACTGGCGCCGGTGCACTTTCTGCACGAAGTAGCGCAGCATCTTCTCGGTGGTGTCGGCGTCGGCGATGACGCCGTCCTTGAGCGGACGGATCGCCTGGATGTGGCTCGGGGTGCGGCCGATCATCGCCTTGGCCTCGGTGCCGACGGCGAGGACCTGGTTGTTCTTGGTGTTGATGGCCACCACCGACGGCTCGTTCAGCACGACGCCACGGCCGCGCACGTAAACGAGCGTGTTGGCCGTCCCCAGGTCGACCGCCATGTCTCGGCCGAGGAAACGGAAGGCGTTCTGCAATGTGACCACCCCCTTCGAGCGGTTGTCCTCGCTGACGTGGTTCATGAGGGGACGGCGTGAAGCCACAGGTCGGTCGAGGCCGTCTCAGACGGCCAGCTCGGGGAAGAACAGGGCAACCTCTCGGACGGCAGAGTCGCCCGAGTCGGATCCGTGCACGAGATTGCGACCGATATCCAAACCGTAATCACCGCGGATGGACCCGGGCGCAGCCTTGACCGGATCGGTGGGTCCCATCAGCGTGCGCACGGCGGTCACCGCGTCGGGTCCCTCGACGCACATCGCCACCAGCGGATCGCTGGTGATGAACGACACCAGCTCGGCGAAGAACGGCTTGCCCTCGTGCTCGGCGTAGTGTGCCTTGGCGACGGCCTCGTCGAGCGTGCGCAGGTCCATGGCGACCAGCCGCAGGCCCTTGCGCTCGAGCCGGCCGATGACCTCACCCACAAGGCCGCGGGCGACGGCGTCAGGTTTGCAGAGGACGAGGGTACGTTCCACGGCCAACGGACCAACCTCCAGCGGGAGCAAGCAAAAGAAAACCGGTGTCGTGGCGATCATACCGGCCACGCAGCGGGAAGGGGCCGAGGCCGCGCAGGCTGTGGACAAAGATTCGGTGAAGATCGCGGGAGACGTCCCGGACCTCGGACGGATCAGGCCGGCCCCGGGCCCATCAGCAGCTCACGGGCCTCGCCCACGGTGTACAGCGAGCCGGTCACCACCACCGCCTCGGACTCGCCGGCCTGGTCCAGCGCGAGCCGCACCGCGCTGCCGACGTCGGGCTCGACCTCGGCGACCAGGCCGAGCGACTCGGCCTCCTTGCGCAGCCGCTCGGCGGGCGCCGCCCGCGGGCTGGAATTGGTGGTCACGATCAGGCGACCGATGGCCGGGGCGAGGCCACGGAGGATGCCGCCGAGGTCCTTGTCGATCAGGCAGGCCACCACCAGGGTGCGCCGGTCGACGACGAACTCCTCGAGCAGCGCGGCGGCCAGCATCCGCGCGCCGTCGGGATTGTGGGCGCCGTCCAGCAGCACCAGCGGCTCGTGCCTGACCACCTCGAGCCGTCCCGGCGAGGTGACCTGCGCGAAGCCTTCCCGGACGGTGTCGGCGTCCAGCGGCCGGCCACCCAGGAACGCCTCCACCGCGGTGAGCGCGCTGGCCGCGTTGTCGGCCTGGTGACGGCCGTGCAGCGGGACCAGCACGTCCTCGACCAGGCCGGTCGGGGTGCGCAGGTCGAGGAACTGCCCGCCATGGGCCAGGCGGCGCCGCTCGACGCCGAAGTCGCGGTCGGCCAGCAGCAGGGACGCCCCCTGCCGCTGGGCCCGCTCGCCGATCACCTCCAGCGCCTCGCGCTCCTGCGCCTGGCTCACCACGGTCGCGCCGCGCTTGATGATCCCGGCCTTCTCGCCGGACACCGCGGCGACGGTGTCGCCCAGCTCCGGGTGGTCGAGCCCGACGCGGTTGACCACGGCCACCTTGCCGTCCACCACGTTGGTGGCGTCCCAGGAGCCGCCCATGCCGACCTCGATCACCTGCGCGTCCACCGGCAGCTCGGCGAACCAGGTGAAGGCCATGGCGGTCAGCGCCTCGTGGAAGGTGACCGGCTGGTCGTGCGCGCGGTCGACCTCGGCCAGGAACGGCTCCAGGTAGGTCCAGGTGGCGGCCAGCTCCTCCTCCGAGATCACCCGCGTGGGCAGGGCGATGCGCTCGCGCACGTCCTGCAGGTGGGGGCTGGTGTAGCGGCCGGCGTCCACACCGAAGGCGGCCAGCAGCGTGGTGATCATGCGGGCGCTGCTGGTCTTGCCGTTGGTGCCGGTGAGGTGGATCGCCGGCGCGGTGCGCTCTGGGTGGTCCAGCAGATCGACCAGGTGCTCGATCCGCTCCAGTGTGGGCCCGATGCGGCTCGGCATGCGCCCGTACAGCGCCCGGACGGCCTCGCGGTACTCCATCAGCTGTTGGTTCCCTCCGGCTCAGCTACGACGGCTCGCTGCCGATTGTAGTGATTGCAGGGCCAAGGCCGAGGTCGACCTCGACGTCGAGGCCGGCGGCGGCGGAGCGCTCGAGGACGGCGATCGCGCCGGCCGCCCGCAGGTCGGCCTCCGCCAGGGCGAGGGCCGCCAGCCGCCGCGGCGTATCGCGCACCACCACGCGCGCCACGGAGGCCCGCATCGAGCGCCGGGCACGGGTCTTGGCGCGGCGCACGGCGCTGAGCACCTGGCCGGCGACCTCCAGCGGCAGCGGGTCGCCGCGCTCGCCAGGCCCCTGCCGCTCCGGCCACGGCGCCAGGTGGATCGAGCCCTCCCGCCACCACGACCAGACTTCCTCGGTCACGTAGGGCAGGAACGGCGCCAGCAGTCGCAGCAGCGTGGAGAGCGCACGCTCGAGGGCGGTCGCGGCCGAGGCGCGGGCGGCCTCGCCGCGCGCCCCGTAGGCGCGATCCTTGACCAGCTCCAGGTAGTCGTCGCAGAACTGCCAGAAGAACGCCGCGGAGCTGGCCAGCGCCCCGGTGTGGTCGTAGGCGTCCAGCGCTGCGGTCGCGCCGGCCACCAGCTGGTCCAGCCGCGCGAGCATGGCCAGGTCGAGGGGGTCGGTGACCGTCCCCGGGCCGGCGGCCCCGGCGCCGTCCTCGGCCCCCGCGGCCAGCCTCGACAGCACGAAGCGGCTGGCGTTCAGGACCTTGATGGCCAGCCGCCGCCCCACGCGGACCTGCTCCTCGTCGAAGGTGGTGTCCTGGCCGAGGCGCCCGCCGGCCGCCCAGTAGCGGACCGCGTCGGCGCCGTAGCGCTCCAGCGGCTCGGCCGGCGTGACCACGTTGCCGAGCGACTTCGCCATCTTCCTGTGGTCGGGGTCGAGCACCCAGCCGGAGATGGCCGCGTCCGACCACGGCAGCGTGCCGTGCTCGAGGTGGCCGCGGAGGATCGTGTAGAGCAGCCAGGTGCGGATGATCTCGTGGCTCTGCGGGCGCAGGTCCATGGGGAACACGCGCCGGAACAGCTCCGGCTCCTCGCCCTCCCCGCCGGCGATCTGCGGCGTGAGCGAGGAGGTTGCCCAGGTGTCCATCACGTCCGGGTCGGCCACGAAGCCGCCGGCACGCCCCCGGCCGGCCGGGTCGTAGCCGTCCGGCACGTCGCTGGAGGGGTCGACGGGCAGCCTGTGCTCTGGTGGCGCGATCGGGTGGTCGTGGTCGACCGTGCCGTCGGCGGCCAGCGGGTACCACAGCGGGACCGGCACGCCGAAGAAGCGCTGCCGGCTGATCAGCCAGTCGCCGGTCAGCCCCTCGACCCAGTCCTCGTAGCGCCGCCGCATGAACGCGGGGTGCCAGGCGAGCTGGCGGCCCAGCGCCAGCAGGCGCTCGCGGTGCGCAAGCAGCCGGATGAACCACTGCCGGCTGGTGACGATCTCCAGTGGCCGCTCGCCCCTCTCGTAGAAGGCGACGGCGTGGGTGATGGGTCGCGGCGGCTCAACCAGGTCGCCCGAGTCGGCGAGCAGCTCGACGATGCGCCGCCGGGCCTCGGCGGCCTCGGCACCGGCCAGCGCCGCCCAGACAGGCCCTGCGGGCACGCCCGGCGGAGGGTCGGCCCGCAGGCGGCCGTCGCGGGTGAGGATCGAGCGCACCTCCAGGCGCAGGTCCCGCCACCAGGTCACGTCGGTGGTATCGCCGAAGGTGCAGATCATGGCGATGCCGGTGCCCTTGTCGGGGCGTGCGAGCCGGTGCGCGAGCACCGGCACCCCGACGCCGAACAGGGGCGTCAGCGCCCGCCCGCCCACCATGTCGCGGTAGCGCCGGTCGTCAGGGTGGGCGACCAGCGCCACGCAGGCCGGCAGCAGCTCCGGCCGGGTGGTCTCCACCACGACCTCCCTGGTGGCCCCCGCCGCCGGGGCGACGGTGAAGCGCAGCCGGTGGGCGGCACCCGGGATCTCGCGGTCGACCAGCTCGGCCTGCGCGACCGCGGTCCGGAAGGTGACGTCCCAGAGGGTGGGCGCCTCGGCCTGATAGGCCTCGCCGCGGCCCAGCAGGCGCAGGAAGGACCGCTGCGAGACCAGCCGGGCGCGCTCCCCGATCGTGGTGTACGCCCGTGGCCACAGGACCGACAGGCCCAGCCGGCGCCACAGCGCCTCGAACGCGCGCTCATCCTCGCGAGTGAGCCGCTCGCAGAGCGCGATGAAATTCGGGCGCGAGACGGGCAGCTTGTCGCGCGCGGGCCGCGGCCGCGGCGGCGGCTCGAACGCCGGGTCGAACTCCAGCGACGGGTCGCAGCGCACGCCGAAATGGCCCTCCACCCGGCGCTCCGTCGGCAGCCCGTTGTCGTCCCAGCCGACCGGGTAGAACACCGACTTGCCGCGCATGCGCTGGTAGCGGGCCATCAGGTCGGTGTGGGTGTAGGAGCAGACGTGGCCGACGTGCAGCGAGCCGCTGGTCGTCAGCGGCGGCGAGTCGATCGAGAAGACCTCCTCGCGCGGGCGCGTGAGGTCGAACCGGTATATCCCCTCCGCCTCCCAGCGGGCCTGCCACTTCGCCTCCAGGCCCTCGAGGGACGGCTTCTCGGGGACCTGTGGGCGTCGCATGGCCCTAGCCTCCTGTCGCCGCGGTGAGCTCCTCCAGCCGCTCGGCTACCTTCTCGAGGGCGACGTCGACCTCGGCGAGCCGCGCCCGCGCCTTGTCCACCACGGCGGCGGGCGCCTTCTCCAGGAAATCGCTGTTGGTCAGCTTGGCCTGGGCACGACCGCGCTCCCGCTCCAGCCCGGCGCGCTCGCGCTCCAGCCGCGACCGCTCCTCCTCCAGGTCGAGCAGCCCGGCCAGCGGCAGGTACAGCTCGGCCCCGGCGGCGAGCAGCTTGGCCGCCGGCTGCCCCGCCTCAGCGGCCCCGACCTCGACCGCCTCCAGGCGGGCCAGGCGCCGGATGCTCTCGGCCTCGGTGCGGAACAGCGCCGCCTGGTGCTCGCCCGCCGCCACGATCGCCAGGCGCGGCCGCCGCGCGGGCGGCACCCTGTGCTCGGCGCGGAAGCGGCGCACCGCCGCGATCGTCTCCTGCAGGTCGGCCATGTCGGCCTCGGCGGCCTCGTCGAGGTCGCCCGGCCGCTCCAGCGGCCACGGCCCGAGCGTGATGGTGTCCACGTCGCGCAGGGCCCGGCCCAGCTCCTCGGTGACGAACGGCATGATCGGGTGGAGCAGCCGCAGGGTGACATCGAACGCGTAGGCCAGCACCGCGCCGACGCGGCGGGCGCCGTCGCCGCCGGCGGCCAGGCGTGGCTTGGCCAGCTCGACCGCCCAGTCCGCCAGCTCGCTCCAGGCGAAGGAGTGCAGCAGGCGGGCGGCCTCCGCGGGGTCGTAGCCGTCGTAGGCCGCGGTCACCGCCGCCCTCGTCCGCTCCAGCCGCGACAGCAGCCAGCGGTCGGCGAGGCCGCGCTGGGACTCCGCGGGCAGGTCCTCCGGCTTGGTGCCCTCCGGCAGCGACGACAGCAGGAAGCGCCCGAGGTTCCAGAGCTTGTTGGCGAAGTTGCGGCCGCCCTCGACCCACTCCTCGGCCAGCGGCACGTCGCTGCCGGGGTTGGCCCCGCGGATCAGCGCGAACCGCAGCGCGTCCGTGCCGTAGCGGTCCATCAGCTCCAGCGGGTCGATGACGTTGCCGAAGGACTTCGACATCTTCTTGCCCTGCGCGTCCCGCACCATGCCGTGGATGGCCACCACACGGAACGGCGCCGGCGGCTGGAAATGACAGCCGAACATCATCATCCGGGCGACCCAGAAGAAGATGATGTCGTAGCCGGTCACCAGCACCGAGGTCGGGTAGAAGGCTTCGAGGTCGGGGGTCCGGTCGGGCCAGCCGAGCGTCGACAGCGGCCACAGGCCGCTGGAGAACCAGGTGTCGAGCACGTCCTCGTCCTGGCGCAGCTCCGCCGAGCCGCACTCGGCGCAGGCGCTGGGGCCCTCGCGCGCGACGGTGACATGGCCGTCCGGGCAGTACCAGGCGGGGATGCGGTGGCCCCACCACAGCTGGCGCGACACGCACCAGTCACGGATGCTCTCCATCCAGCCGAAGAAGGTCTTCTCGTAGCGGGGCGGCTCGAAGCGGGTCTCGCCGCCACGGACCGCCGCCATCGCCTCCTCGGCGAGCGGCCTGGTGGCCACGAACCACTGCAGCGACAGCCGCGGCTCGACCTCCGTCTTGCAGCGGTAGCAGTGGCCGACCGCGTGCGGCGCGGCCTCCACCCGCTCGAGCAGGCCCTGCTCGGCCAGCGCGCTCTTCACCGCCTCGCGCGCGGCGTAGCGGTCCAGTCCTTCGAAGCGCCCGCCGTTGGCGTTGACCACCGCCTCCTCGGTGAGCACGTTCACCGCGGGCAGGCCGTGACGCTGGGCGATCTCGTAGTCGTTGGGATCGTGCGCCGGGGTCACCTTGACGGCGCCGGTGCCGAACTCGCGGTCGACGGCCTTGTCCGCCACCACCGGGATCTCCCGGTCGAGCAGCGGCAGGCGCACGGTCCTGCCCACCATGTGGCGGTAGCGGGCGTCGTCGGGGTGGACGGCCACGGCGGTGTCGCCGAGCATGGTCTCGGCCCGGGAGGTGGCCACGACCAGCGCGCCCGAGCCGTCGGCGAGCGGGTAGCGCAGGTAGGCGAGCTCGCCGGGGACCTCCTCGTGCTCGACCTCGATGTCGGACAGGGCGGTGAGGCAGCGCGGGCACCAGTTGATGATGCGCTGGCCACGGTAGATCAGGCCTTCCTCGTAAAGGCTGACGAACACCTCCCGCACGGCGCGCGAGAGCCCCTCGTCCATGGTGAAGCGCTCGCGCGACCAGTCGACGGAGTCGCCCAGCCGCTGCATCTGGCCGAGGATCATGCCGCCGGAGGTTGCCTTCCACTGCCACACGCGCTCCACGAACGCCTCGCGGCCGAGGTCGAAGCGGGTCTTGCCCTCCTTGGCGAGCTCGCGCTCGACCACGTTCTGGGTGGCGATGCCGGCGTGGTCCATGCCGGGCAGCCACAGCACCTCGTCGCCGCGCATCCGGTGCATGCGCGCCAGGTAGTCCTGGAAGGTGTGGTCCAGGGCGTGGCCGATGTGCAGCGAGCCGGTGACGTTGGGCGGGGGCAGGGCGATGCTGAAGTGGGGGCGATCGGAGCCGGCGTCGGCCCGGAAGGCGCCCATGTCCAGCCAGCGCTGGTAGGTGGGCTCCTCGACCGCGTGGGGGTCGTAGGTCTTGGGCAGCTCGCGCCGCCCTGCGGCGTCGGTCACGGGATGTGCTCCTCGGTCGGTTGGGTGTCGCCCGCTCCCGAGAGCGTGCCGGCCGAAGCCTGTTGGGTCGGGGCGCGACGGCTCGGGAGGTGGTTCAGGGTGCGCGCGTCAGCCAGATACTCGCAGAGCGGCGGTCTGCGCCGCCAACGTCGCCGCGAATCTGCTCACGTCACCAACCGTCCTGCTCGAGGGTGCTTGTTTCCTGTACGGCAAGCGTACGGGTGAGTGGGGGATTTGCTCAAGCTCGGGGCTGGCGGGGGCCGGGGCGGTCCCGAGCCCCGACCAAGCACCCACCCAGGCTTTAGCCCGGCATCCCCCAGGCCACTACCCCCCAGACAGCTCGATCACCGAGAACACCCCACCCTGTGGATCGCGCAGGATCGCGAAGCGACCGTACGGCGAATCGACCGCCGCCATGTTCACCCCACCGCCCATCCCCTGCGCCTTGGCCACCGTCGCGTCGGTGTCCGCCACCGCGAAATCCACCATCCAGCTCGCGGGAACATCGGCCGGTACGTCCTCGGACATCACGTAGGCGCCACCGACCGCGCGGCCGTCCACCGAGAACGTCGCGTACGGCGGGCCGCCCTCACCCGTGTCGACGTCCTCCCACTCGTCGCCGAACAGCGCCGAGTAGAAGCGGCGCGCCCCGTCCAGGTCGCGGGTGCCCAGCTCGCTCCAGCAGACCGCGCCGGGCTCGTTGACCAGCGCGGCGCCGAAATGCCTGCCGGGCTGCCACAGGCCGAACGCCGCGCCCGTCGGGTCCACCGCGACGGCCATGCGTCCCTGGTCCATGACGTCCAGCGGCGCCATCGTGACCGTGCCGGCGTTCTCGAGGACCCGCTTGACCGTCGCGTCGAGGTCGTCGGTCGCCAGGTACGTGGTCCAGGCCACCGGCAGCTCGTCCGGCTTCGGCTGGCCGCCGATGCCGGCGACCGGCTTGCCGTGGACCTGCGCCTGTGCGTAATAGCCCGTCTCGGGCGGGCCGACCTCGAGGTGCCAGCCGAACAGTTCGCCGTAGAACGCGCGCGCGCCGTCGGGGTCGCTCGTCGTGAGGTCGAACCAGCAGGGGCTGCCGGGAGCGTAGGACGTCACCTCGGGCATGAGCCGGCTCCAATCTACTCGAACTGATGTTCGGGACGACGGACTGTACCACGGTCGCCCAACAGTGAATGTCGTCGGTCGCGGGGGCCGGCTTCAGCCCCGGAGCCGATGCGGCTAGGCGGAGCGCTCGCGCCTGGTCCGCTCGCGGATCGGGGTCTCGCGGTCGCGCGGCACCAGGGTCGGGTTCACGCCCTTGAGCACCACGTCCGCGGTGATCACGCAGCGCCGCACGTCCGACCGCGAGGGCAGCTCGTACTGCATCTCGAGCAGCACCTCTTCGAGGATGGCCTTGAGCCCTCTGGCCCCGGTCCCCCGCAGGATCGCCTGGTCGGCGATGGCCTCCATGGCGTCTTCGGAGAACTCCAGCTCGATCCCGTCGAACTCGAACAGCCGCTGATACTGCTTGGCGAGGGCGTTCTTGGGCTCGACGAGGATGCGGCCCAGCGCCTCCTTGTTCAGCGAGTGCACCGAGCAGATGACCGGCAGGCGCCCCACGAACTCGGGGATCAGGCCGTACTTGAGCAGGTCCTCCGGCAGCACGTGGGAGAGGATCTCGCCGATGTCCTTGTCGCCGATGCGGCGAAGGTCGGCGCCGAAGCCGATGCCCTTGCGGCCGATCCGGGACTCGATGATCTTCTCCAGCCCCGCGAAGGCGCCGCCGCAGATGAACAGCACGTTGGTGGTGTCGATCTGGATGAACTCCTGGTGGGGGTGCTTGCGCCCGCCCTGCGGGGGGACGCTGGCGGTGGTGCCCTCGAGGATCTTGAGCAGCGCCTGCTGCACGCCCTCACCGGAGACGTCGCGGGTGATGGAGGGGTTCTCGGACTTGCGCGCGATCTTGTCGATCTCGTCGATGTAGATGATCCCGGTCTCGGCCTTCTTGACGTCGTAGTCGGCCGCCTGGATCAGCTTGAGCAGGATGTTCTCGACGTCCTCGCCGACGTAGCCGGCCTCGGTGAGGGCGGTGGCGTCGGCGATCGCGAACGGCACGTTGAGCATGCGGGCCAGCGTCTGGGCCAGCAGCGTCTTGCCGCAGCCGGTGGGGCCGAGCAGGATGATGTTGGACTTCTGCAGCTCGACGTCGCCGGAGGCGCCGGCGCCGACCTGGATGCGCTTGTAGTGGTTGTAGACGGCGACCGACAGGACCTTCTTGGCCTCGTCCTGGCCGATCACGTAGTCGTTGACGAAGTCGTAGATCTCCCTCGGCTTGGGCAGCTCGTCGAACTTGAGCTCGGAGGTCTCCGACAGCTCCTCTTCGATGATCTCGTTGCAGAGGTCGATGCACTCGTCGCAGATGTAGACGCCTGGCCCGGCGATCAGCTTCTTGACCTGCTTCTGCGACTTGCCGCAGAAGGAGCACTTCAACAGGTCGCCGCCGTCCCCGAACTTGGCCATCTGGTCGAGTCCTCTCGTGCGCTTACCGCGGCTACGATCGTCGACTGCAGGAGCGTACCCGCCCGGCGGGACCGCCCGCCACCGTCAATTCGCGCCTACCGGCCACTCGCTGCGGCGACCAGCTCCTGGGCGGCCGCCCGGTTCTCGATGATCTCGTCGATGATCCCGTACTCCTTGGCCTGCTCGGCGGTCATGATGAAGTCGCGGTCGGTGTCGCGGGCGATCTTCTCGACGTCCTGGCCGGTGTGGGCGGCGATGATCTCGTCCAGCATGCGGCGCATCCTGAGGATCTCGCGGGCCTGGATCTCGATGTCGACCGACTGGCCCTCGGCGCCGCCCGAGGGCTGGTGGATCAGGATGCGGGAGTGGGGCAGCCCAAGGCGCTTGCCCGGCGCCCCGGCGGCCAGCAGGACGGCGGCCGCCGAGGCGGCCTGGCCCATGCAGGTGGTGGCCACGTCCGGCTTGACGTACTGCATGGTGTCGTAGATCGCCAGCAGCGCCGTGACCGAGCCGCCCGGCGAGTTGATGTACAGCTGGATGTCCTTGTCGGGGTCCTCGCTCTCCAGGTGGAGCAGCTGGGCCATGACCAGGTTGGCGACGGTGTCGTCGATCGGCGTGCCGAGGAAGATGATCCGCTCGTTCAGCAGCCGCGAGTAGATGTCGAACGAGCGCTCGCCGCGGTTGGTCTGCTCGACGACGACCGGGACCAGATAGTTCGAGGGGGGCTGCATCGCCGTTACTCCTTGGGATCTGAGGCGTCGTCGGGCGCCGCATCGTATGGCTCGGCGTGCTCGACGAGGAACGCCAAGGCCTTGCTTCGCAGGATATCACCGCGGATCACCCCGGCCCGGCCGCCCGCCAGGGCGCTGCGGACCTCCTCGGGGTCGCGCCCGGCCCGCTGGGCCTGGCGGCGCAGCTCCGCCTCGATCTCCTCCTCGGTGGCGTCCATGCCCTCGGCGGCGGCCACCGCGTCCAGCACCAGCTGCGCCTTCACCGCCCGCTCGGCCTGGGCGCGCAGGTCGGCCTCGACCTGCTCGTTGCTCTGGTCGGTGGCCTGCGTGTACTGCTCGAGGGTGACGCCCATCATGCCGAGCTGCTGGGCGAACCGGCTGGCCCGGTAGTGGAGCTCGTCGTGGACCAGCGACTCCGGCAGCGGCACGTCGACCTGGTCGAGGTAGGCCTGGAGCACGCGGGTCTCGAGCTCGCTGGCGGTCTGGGCCTCGGCGGCCTCCTCCAGCCGCGCGTGCAGGTCGTCGGTCAGCTCGTCGAGGGTGTCGAACTCGCTGGCCTCCTGGGCGAAGTCGTCGTCCAGCTTGGGCAGGACCTTGGCCTTGGCCTCCTTGACCAGCACCTGGAAGGTGACCTCCTGGCCGGCCAGCTCCTCGCCGACGCCCTCAGGGAGGGTGTCGTTGAAGCGGAGGATGTCGCCCTTGCGCTTGCCCTCCAGCTCCTCGTCGAGCTTGGGGACGACCGTGCCGGAGCCGACCTCGTACAGGAAGTCGGTCCTGGTCAGCTCCGGGATCTCGGTGACGTGGCGGGTGGCGCGCAGGTCGATCTGGGCGAAGTCGCCCTTGGTGAGCGGCCGGCCGATGACCTCGAGCTGGGCGACCCGTTCGCGCAGCCGTTCCAGCTGGGCGTCGACGTGCTCGTCGGTGACCTCGATGCTGGGCCGCTCGACCTGGACGCCGCGGTAGGGCGGCAGGTCGACGGTCGGCTTGACCTCGACCGTGGCGGTGAACTCGAGCGGCTTGCCGTCCTGGTAGTCGGGCGGGTCGACCTGGGCCCTGGACAGCGGCTGGATGCCGTGCTCCTCGATCGCCTTGGCGTAGAACTCGGGCAGCGCCTCGTGCTCGATCGCCTCGTCCAGCAGCGCCTGGCGGCCGATGCGGGCCTCGATGACCTGGCGGGGAACCTTGCCCTTGCGGAAGCCGGGTACCCGCACCTCGCTGGAGAGCCGCCGGGCGGTGCGGTCGATCGCCGGGCGGAGCTCCTCGGGCTCCACGACGACGTTGATCCGCACCTTGGTGGGGTCGACGGGCTCGACGGTGCTGCGCACGGGTGCCTCCGGTGGAACGGGTCGAACCGAGCAGGCGCTCGGAAGGGTGGGTGGTCCGGGGAGCCGGTGCCGACGTGGCCCCCGGGCCCGGGCTGGACACGCCCGGGCGTTGGTCGGCGCGGGCCAGTATACCTGCCGTTCAGCGGGCGGCCCTGGTCGCCCGAGTCATGCGCCCGCGGGCCGCGGCGAGCCCTCGAGCTGAAGCTGAGGTTCAGCCATCGCGGACCGACCGGCCGCCGCATGGGTGAGGGGCCGGCCCGACTTCTCCAGCCGGGGTGCGGCCCCTCCACGCTTCAGCGGACGTAGGGGACCAGCTCACTCCCCCGCCCTCACGAAACGCTCATGACGGTCGCGTAGGGACCGCGAAACGGCTTGACATATTCCCATATGGGTATACGATAAGTGCCATGGCACGAGCAGCGACGACAGCGGACGCGTTCAACGCGGTGGCCGAGCCCCGGCGGCGCCAGATCCTGGACGCCCTCGCCGGCGGGGAGCGCCCCGTCAACGAGCTGGTGCGCCTGCTCGGGCTGGCCCAGCCACAGGTGTCCAAGCACCTGCGGGTGCTGCGAGAAGTCGGAGCGGTCCAGGTGCGGGACGAAGGACGGCAGCGGCTGTACCGGCTGAACGGCCACGCACTCAAGCCCATCCACGACTGGGTGAGCGGCTACGAACGCTCATGGTCGGAGCGGTTCGACGTGCTGGACGTCGTGTTGGAGGACCTCAAGCAGAAGGAGGAAGGAGATGGCAGTGAGCAGCGGGACGGCGACGGTGACGCTCCCCACCGATGAGCAGATCCTCATCACGCGCGAGTTCGACGCGCCCAAGCACCTGGTCTACCGGGCGTGGACCACGCCCGAGCTGGTCAAGCGCTGGTGGAGCGGCCACCAGGGCGAGATGACGATCGCCGAGATCGACCTGCGGGTGGGCGGCAGGTGGCGGTACGTGATGGTGGCCGATGGCGGATACGAGGTCGCCTTCCACGGCGAGTACCGCGAGATCGTCCCCAACCAGCGGATCGTCAACACCGAGGTCTACGAGATGCCCGGGGCGCCCGAAGGGGAAGGAGCACTGAACATCGTGACCTTCATCGAGGTGGACGGGCGCACCACCCTCACGCTGCTGGTGCAGGCCGCCAGCAAGCAGGACCGTGACGCGATCGTCAACTCCGGGATGGAGGTCGGCATGCAGCAGCAAATGGACCTCCTGGAGCAGATCGCGATCTCACTTCGCTGAGCAGGGCCTGAGCGCCGATCCGCGGTACGCTCCGTGCCGGTGTGGCTTGACGGGCGGGCGTTCTACGGAGAGGAGCGCGACCTTCATGGTGACCACGGCGATGCGGGCTGTCCGGCTCCATACGCCTGACGGCCCGGCGGGCCTGGTCGTGGAGGAACTCGCCACGCCGGTGCCGGGGGCTGGTGAGGTGCTGGTGCGCGTCCACGCGGCGGCGGTCACCCGCGGCGAGCTCGACTGGCCCGTGGATCGGCTGCCCGCGACGCCGTCGTACGAGCTCTCCGGGGTGGTCGCCGCGCTCGGACCGCAGGTCGACGGCGTGGCGGTCGGCGAGGCGGTGTACGCGCTGTCCGGGTTCGACCGTGACGGCGCGGCCGCCGACTACGCGGTCGTCCCCGCCGCCGTCCTGGCCCCCAAGCCGCGGACGGTCGGCCACGTGCAGAGCGCCGCGGTCCCGCTGGCCGCCTTGAGCGCCTGGCAGGGGCTGTTCGACCACGGCCACCTGGCGAACGGCCAGCGGGTGCTGGTGCACGGGGCGGCCGGTGGGGTGGGCGGCTTCGCCGTCCAGCTCGCCCACTGGCGGGGAGCGTTCGTCGTCGGCACCGCCTCGACCGCCAACGTCGAGGCCGCGCGCAAGCTGGGCGCCGATCAGGTCATCGATCACACCCAGGCGCGCTTCGAGGACCTCGTCGAGCCCGTCGACCTGGTCTTCGACACCGTCGGCGGGGACCGGCTCGAGCGTTCGACGGCGGTGGTGCGCCGGGGCGGCACGCTGGTGTCGGTCGCCACCGAGCCCTCGCAGCAGGCCGCGGCCGAGCGCGGGATCGAGGCGGTGTACTTCGTGGTCGCGCCGAGCCGGGAGCAGCTGGTCGAGATCGCCCGGCTGGTGGACGCGGGCCAGCTGCGGGTGACGGTCGCCGAGGTCTTCCCGCTCAGCGATGCCCGCACGGCGTTCGAGCGCACCCAGCGGCACCACGGCGCCGGCAAGGTCGTCCTTCAGGTCGCCGACCAGTAGAACCCGCGCGGATGTCAGACCTTCGGCGCCGGTTGCTCGCCGCGGAAGGTCGCGGCATGCCGCTCGGCGAACTCGTCGAAGCTGGTCGCTCGTCGCCTGAGAATCGTCTGGACGACGGGTGAGACCTGCGCTTCCTTGCCCTTCCGCCGCTCGGCGAACAACTCGGCCAGCGCGTCGGCGGTGAACGGGGGCATGCCGGCGGCAAGCTGGGCTCTGGTTGCCTCCTCGGGAGCGACGTTGATGTACTCGATCCTCTTCCCGGTGGCGGTGGAGAGCTTCTCGGCGACGTCCGCCATGCTGAGCGCCTCGGGACCGGTGAGGGGGTAGATGGTCCCCTCATGTCCCGGGCGGGTCAGGACGGCTGCGGCGACCTCGGCAATGTCGCCGACGTCGATCGACGCGATCCTGGCGTCCTCCATGGGCAGGAGCAGTCTCCCCTTGGCGACGATCGACGGCACCTGCCGGAAGTACGCCTGCATGAACTCGCCGGCGCGCAGGTGCGTGAACGCCATCCCTGAGGCCTCCAGCCTCCGCTCGATCTCGCCATGCATCCGAGCGAATCGAAAGGGAGATTCGACGTCCGGGATGATTCCAGAGAGCTTGACGACGTGCTTGACGCCCGCCTTCGCGGCGGCGTCGATGAAGTTCGACTGGACCTCCAGCATGGTGGGGTCCGAGGACGAGATCAGCATGGCGCGGTCCACGTCTCGCAGCGCCCCGCTGAGCGTCGCGGGGCGCGCCATGTCACCTTCCACGAGCTCGACCTGCGGCAGTGCGGAAAGCCCCTCGGCCCGGGTGGCGCTGCGCACCAGGGCGCGCACGGGGATGCCCGTTGCCGACAGTCGACGGACCAGCGCTCCGCCGGTCCGTCCGGTGGCGCCTGTCACGAGGATCATTGTCAGCTGGCCGCGCCGAGCTGGCGCATCATCGACGCCATGTCGACCAGGCCCCAGTGCTCGGCGATCAAGCCGTCGTCGGTGAAACGGCAGAAGTCGGTGTTGCTGATCGTGAACGAGTTCCCCGTCGGCGGGATCCCCATGAACTCGCCGCGGTGGGTGCCCTGCACGCGGGTGAACGCGCCGACCATGTCACCCTCGGCGACCATGAGGTCGGTGGTGAACCGCAGGTCCGGGAAGGCCCCGATGAGCATGCGGAACAGCTTCTTGAACCCGTCGCGGTCGCGGGTGAACTCGGCTGGGAAGGTCGGGTCGTGGTCAGGTCGGTCAGGGGTGATCAGCTCGTCGGCCGCGTCGACGTCGTGCCCGTTCATGACCTGTTCGTAGAGGCGCTGCAGGTTGGCCTTGTTGCGTTCCGCGTCCGTCACTGGACCTCCTCGATCTCGAACATCGGACCTCCTGGCTCGGCGGTTGCCCAAGGGTCAGGCCCCGGGTCGTGGCCCGCCGCGGCCAGCGCGAGCCGCGCCAGGTAGTGAGCCCACCCCGCGCCGCTGCCACGGCGGATGTCCTGCGGCACGCCGCGGTGGACCAGGCGCAGCAGCGTGCCGTCGCCGTCCGGAGACAGCGTGACCTCGACCATGCTGCGCACCGGCGGCGTCGCCGCGCCTCGGTCCTCCCATTCCCAGGTGAACACCACGCGGCGGGGCGGATCGATCTCCACGTACTGGCCGCGGGCGACGTCCCCTCGACCGGTCACGTCCATCCGGAAGACGCCGCCGGGGCGGGCGTCGAGCTCGGCACGCGCGGCCTTCCACACGACGAGCTTGTCGGCGTCGGTGAAGTACGGGAACACCTCGTCGGGACGAGCGGCGATGCGGACCTCGCGGAC
>WNFU01008719.1_pt1 | contig 25334 bp, 22 predicted proteins | sample 5400121 | NCBI WGS metagenome assembly WNFU01 (sample SAMN13153360, study PRJNA577476) | soil metagenome | isolation source: 100 cm soil or saprolite under grassland replicate 1 | place: USA:California | collected 2016-06-15 | reverse complement strand
AGCCTTCCTTCTTGTACTCCTGCTTCGGGTCCTTCTGGCCGTAGCCGCGGAGCCCGATGCCCTGCCGCAGGTGGTCCATCGAGAGCAGGTGATCCTTCCACTGCTGGTCGATGGCCTGCAGGTAGAGCCACTGCTCGTACCGCCTGAGGACCGAGACGCCCTCCCCGTCCTTCCCGAGCTCCTCCTCCTTCTGCCGGTAGAGCTTCTCGACGACGTTGTAGACCTGCTCCTGGATCGCGGCGCGCGCCTCGGCCGGCTTGCCGGCCGGGGGCGCGAACGTCATCTCCACCCCGAACTGCTCCCGCACCGTCGCGGACAGGCCGTCGAGGTTCCAGTCGGAGGCGCGGTTCGGGCAGTTGGCCGAGACCATCTCCACGACGAGGTCCTCGATGAGGTCGAGGACGTGCTCGTGCTGGTCCGACCAGGTGAAGACCTGCTCCTTGCGCGTCTTCACCTTCGTCTTGGGATCCTCGTCGTACTCGACGACGGGGATCCCCGCGCCGAAGCCGAGCACCATGCGCCGCAGCCGGTAGATCGACCGGCGCTGCTGGTTCATGACGTCGTCGTACTCGAGGAGGTTCTTGCGGATGTCGAAGTTGTGGGCCTCGACCTTCTTCTGCGCCCCCTCGATCGCCTTCGTGAGCCAGCGGTGCTCGATGACCTCCCCTTCCTTCATCCCCATCATCTTCATGAGCCCCTGGATCCGCTCGGATCCGAAGATGCGCATGAGCTCGTCCTCGAGGGACAGGAAGAAGATCGACGAGCCGGGATCGCCCTGGCGGCCGGCGCGGCCGCGGAGCTGGTTGTCGATGCGGCGGGACTCGTGGCGCTCGGTGCCCACGATGTGGAGCCCGCCCGTCCGGACGACCTCCTCGTGCTCCTTCGCGGTCTGCTCTTTCAGCTCGGCGATGCGCTGCGCGAGACGACGCGCCCACTCCTCCTTGCGCGCGACGAAGGCCTCCTCCTCCTCGCCCTCCATCGGCAGGTCGGGCTCGAGGCCGACCTCGTGCTTCGCCATCATCTCCGGGTTGCCGCCGAGGACGATGTCGGTGCCGCGGCCGGCCATGTTGGTCGAGATCGTGACGGCACCCTTGCGGCCCGCCTGCGCGACGATCTCGGCCTCGCGCTGGTGGTGCTTCGCGTTGAGGACGTTGTGCGTGACGCCGCGGCGCTTGAGCAGCGAGGAGACCACCTCGCTCTTCGCGACCGAGACGGTGCCGACGAGGACCGGCTGCCCGTTGGCGTTCCGCTTCTCGATCTCCTCGCAGATGGCGTTGAACTTCTCGCCCTCGCTGCGGTAGACGACGTCCTCCGAGTCCTTGCGGATGTTCTTCTGGTTCGTCGGGACGACGACGACGTCGCGGTTGTAGGTCTTCGCGAACTCCTCCGCCTCGGTGTCGGCGGTGCCCGTCATGCCGGCGAGCTTCGAGTACATGCGGAAGTAGTTCTGGAACGAGATCGTGGCGAGGGTCTGGTTCTCCGCCTCGATCTTCACCCCCTCCTTCGCCTCGACCGCCTGATGCAGCCCATCCGACCAGCGGCGGCCCGGCATGAGGCGCCCGGTGAACTCGTCGACGATGAGGACCTCGCCCTCCTTCACGACGTAGTCCACCTCGTTGCGGTAGAGGTGGTGCGCGCGGAGCGCCTGCTCGACGTGGTGGAGGGTCTCGATCTCCTCGGGCGCGTAGAGGTTCTTCACCCCGAGCTTCTTCTCCATCTTCTCGACGCCGGAGTCGGTCATGACGATGGTCCGGCTCTTCTCGTCGACCGTGAAGTCCTGGTCCCTGATCATCGAGGGGATGATCTGGTTCACCTTGTAGTAGAGGTCCGACGACTCGTCCGACGGGCCGGAGATGATGAGCGGCGTGCGCGCCTCGTCGATGAGGATCGAGTCCACCTCGTCCACGATCGCGAAGTTGAGCTCGCGCTGGACGTAGTCCTCCAGGCGGAACTTCATGTTGTCGCGCAGGTAATCGAAGCCGAACTCGTTGTTCTGGCCGTAGGTGATGTCGGCGCCGTACGCCCGCTGCCGCTCCTGGTCGGTGAGGCCGTGGACGATGACGCCCGTCGACAGGCCGCAGTACCGGTAGAGGCGGCCCATCCACTCGGCGTCGCGCCGCGCGAGGTAGTCGTTCACGGTCACGACGTGGACGCCGCGGCCGGCGAGGGCGTTCAGCACGCAGGGGAGCGTCGCGACGAGGGTCTTGCCCTCGCCGGTCTTCATCTCGGCGATCTTGCCGGTGTGGAGCACCGCGCCGCCGATGAGCTGCACGTCGAAGTGGCGCATCCCGAGCGCGCGCACCCCCGCCTCGCGCACCAGGGCGAACACCTCGGGCGTCAGGTCGTCGAGCGTGCGCCCCTTCCCCTGCACCTGCTCCTTCCACTCGCCGACGAGCCGCGGGAAGTCCTCGGGCGCGAGCGCCTTCATCTTCGGCTCGAGCTCTTTCGCGCGGACGACGATCGGCCGGAGCTTCTTCAGCTCGCGCTCGTTCTTCGTGCCGAGGACTCTCTTCAGGACGTAGTTGACCATGTCGTTTCCCGGGCCCTGGCTGCGGGCGGGGCGCCCGAGCGAAACAGGCGCCCACCGGCCTGGATGCCTCCGGCCCGGCGGGCGCCCCGTCTTACCTTGTGAGGTAACACCGCGCCAGACGAAATCAAATGGGAGCGCATCCGGGCACTTGGACCTTCTCACGAGCGGCCCCTCTTTTGACACCCCGCCCCGCCCGTCCACAATGGAGCCGTGGCGTACGCTCGCCCGGCCGTGGTCGTGCTCTCCGCGGCGCTCCTCGCCGGCTGCGCGGGGTCGGGCGGACCGCGTCCGGCCGGGCCCGACCTCTCGTTCTTCGACCTACAGGCGCGCCTCGCCGCGCGCGCGGCGTCGCTCGTCGGCCACGCCGGCGAGTTCCGCGTCGGCGCAGAGCGGTTCGCCCCCGACTGCGCAGGCTTCGTCGAGGCGGTCTACGAGATGGAGGGGGTCCCGCTCCGGGCGATGATGCGGCAGGCGGCGCCCGAGGAGCGAAGCGGCGTTGCTGCTGCGTTCCTCGCGATGAGAGCGTACGGCGCCGTCTTCGGAGGTGGGGGCGAGTGGCCGTCGCCGGGCGACCTCGTCTTCTTCGACGACACCTACGATCGGAATCGGAACGGGCGCGCGGACGACCGCCTCACGCACGTGGGGATCGTCGAGTACGTCGTGGACGGGACGGTGGTGTTCGTCCACCGCGGCGGCCGGGCCGTCGCGCTCGGCGCGCTCGACCCGCGGCGCCCCGCCGAGGCGAGCGCGGACGGCCGCGTGCTGAACTCGCCGCTCCGCGCGAAGGGGGCGCGCGCCGCGGGCGTTCCGATCCTCGCGGGCGCCCTCTTCGCTGGCTACGGGAGGATCGATCCGGCGCGGGTGCGCGGGCCCGACTCCGCGAGGTGACGTGTCGTCGCTTTCGTGGTCGTGGTCGTGGTCATCGACTTCGACTTCGACTTCGACTTCGACCAGGTCGAGGTCGAGGTCCAGGTCCAGGTCCAGGTCCAGGTCGAGGTCGAGGTTCAGGTCCACGACCACGTCCACGTCCACGACCAGGTTCCGTGGGCCGCCATCGCCCCGCGGCGACCGGCGGGGCGGGCGGCGAGAGCGTCCCGTCCTCGGCGACGCGCACCGCGGACGGGCCGAAGTCCTCCTCGGAGAGGCGGCGCACGAGCGGGACGATCGCCCCGGCGGGATCGAGCCGCGGTCCACCCGGCTTCTCCTGCCGCGCCGCGTGGATCTTCCCGCCGAGAAAGTTGCCGTCCGGCGCGAGCCGCACCTCGAGCACGAGCGTGAGGCCGTTCGGGCCGGCGAGGTTCATCCCCCCGTACGTCGCGAAGTTGCCGAGCGAGTACACGACGAGCCGTCCCTTCACCACCTCCATGCCGCGCACCACGTGCGGCCCGTGGCCGAGGACGAGGTCGGCGCCCGCCTCGACGACGGTCCGCGCGAAGGCGCGCAGGTCGCCGCGGTCCTCGCCGAGGAACTGCTCGTGGCCGTGCGGGACGTGCTGGCGGTCGGCGCCCTCCGCCCCGCCATGTACGGACACGACGACGAGGTCGGCGCCAGCCTTCGCGGCGGTCACGATCCGCGCCGCCTCCGGCAGATCGCGCAGGTCGTTCGTGCCCCCGGAGACGGAGAACGCGACGAGCGCGACGCGCGTGCCACGCACCTCGAGCCGTGCCACCTCGCCGGGCGCCCCGGCGTAACGGATCCCGAGCAGGTCGAGCGTCGCGCGCGTCGAGGTCCGGCCGGCGTCCCCGAAGTCGCCGACATGGTTGTTCGCGAGCGAGACGACGTCGAAGCCGGCGGACTTGAGATGGTTTCCGTACCGCGTCGGGACCCGGAACGCGAAGCAGCGCCCGGGGCGCGAGCGGGCGCACTTCTCGGAGGTGCCGGCGTCGGCGAGGGGCCCCTCGAGGTTCGCGAACGCGACGTCGGCGCCAGCGAGGAGCGGCGTCACCTCGGCGAGGAGGTCCTTCCCGTCGCCGGGTGGGAGCAGGCCGCCCGTCTCGTCGGGGAACGAGGAGCCGAGCATGACGTCGCCTACCGCGGCGAAGGTGATGGCGGCCGGCGCGGCGCGTGCTGCGCCCGGCGCAGAGGGCGGCGCCTCCGGTCGCGGACTCCCCGGAGGGAGCGCCTGGGAAGGCGGAGCCGGGGGCGCCGGAGGCTGCGGCGCCGCCGCGGGCGCGGGGGGCGACGCCTGGCCGGGCCGCGAGGCGGGGGCGCCCGCGGGCGCGTGCTGCGCCCGGTGCGCGCAGCCGGCGGCGAGGAGGACGAGGACGATGAGGGGACGCTTCATGCCAGCGGAGTAGCCCATGGACGGCAACACCGCAAATCGCATCAAGGGCGGACGGGCACGCGTCACCGTGAGACCGGACGGACCGCGCGAGCGGACGTCTCCCGTGCCGTGTGACAGCGGTGCCCAGTTGGCTTGAGCCCCGAGCCCGTGAACGAGCCCGAGTCCGAGCCCGGCTGTTCGGGCGCGGGCGCGGGCTCGGGCGCGTTTACGGGATCAGTCCAACCGAGCGGCGCTATGACGCCCGACTGCGTCACACGGCAGTGTTCTCACTCGAGGATGAACTTCCGCGGATTCTCGGGGATTCCGTTCACGCGCACCTCGTAGTGGAGGTGCGGGCCGGTGGACCGGCCGGTGTTCCCGACGGAGGCGACCTTGTCGCCCCGCTTCACGCGGTCGCCGAGGTGGACGTGGATCTCGGAGAGATGCCCGAAGCGGGTCTTCACCCCGTAGCCGTGGTCGAGGACGAGCACCTTCCCGTACCCGCCCTCGGTCCCGAGAAAGACGACGGTGCCGTCCGACGGGCTGTAGACCGTCTGCCCGTGCGGGGAGGCGATGTCCATGCCCTGGTGCATCTTCCGCTCGGCCGTGTAGGGGTCGATGCGGGTGCCGAAGTCGGAGGTGACCCACCCGCGGGTCGGCCAGATGGAGGGGGTCGAGGCGAGGAGCGAGCGCTGGTCGTCGAAGTACTCCTGCAGCTCGCGCAGGCTCTGCTCCTGGCGTGACGCCTCGGTGGCGAGCGACGAGAGCTTTCCGGGCAGCGCGGAGAGGTTTGCCTCCGCCGCCGGCGCGGGGCCGGGGATCGCCGCGTCCGACTCCGCATCGCCGACCGGTCCGATGGCGAGGTTCCGCTCCGGATCCTGGAGCTGCGTCACCGCGGTGCGAAGCTTCGCGTCGAACCGCTCGACCCGGTCGAGGGTCGCAGAGATGTGGGCGACCTTCTCCTGGACGAGGAGGATCTGCGAGCGCAGCTGCGCGTTCTCCTCCTTCAAGACCGCGTTCTCCGACGAGGCGCCGAGGAGGGCGAAGTAGTGGCCGATGGTGAGGAGGCCGACGAGGGCGACTCCCCCTCCGACGTAGGCGGCGTTCTTCAGCCACCGTCGCGGCAGGCGGAACTTCCGCACCGCCTGCGAGTGGTCGCTGACGACGATGACCGTGAAAACCTGGGTCTTCGGCGCTACCGCCATCTCGTTCGAGCTCCGATCGTGCACGCCAGCGCCGAAACCTAAGGGCGCTTGGCGCGGTCAGAAACGCCAGCCGGGAGACACGGACCCGCGTGATGCTCAGACGGGTAGCAGAGGGCTCGATTGCCTGTCAAGAAAAGCGATACCTACCCGGGGGCGTCGACGGGGGTCACGCCGGGGGGGTATCCCCCACCCTCACCACGATGACCGTGATGTTGTCGTCCCCGCCGCGGTCGTTCGCGAGCGCGACGAGCCGGCCCGGCGCGACGTCGATGGGGCTCTCCTCCACGATGTGGAGGATCTCGGAGTCGTCGACGAGGTTCGACAGTCCGTCGCAGCAGATGAGAACCGCGTCGCCCGTCTCGAGCTCGATGCCCATGAGGTCGACCTGGACCTGCGGCTCGAACCCCACGGAGCGGGTGATGATGTTCCGGAAGCGGCTGTGCTTCGCCTCGTCCGCGCTGATCGCTCCGGCCTTGAGCTGCTCGTTCACGAGGGAGTGATCCTCGGAGACCTGGTAGATGCGCCCCTCGCGAAGGAGGTAGCAGCGGCTGTCGCCCACGTGCGCCACGAAGGCGGTTCGCCCGTCCAGCAGCGCCGCCGTGACGGTCGTCCCCATCCCGGTGAGCTCGGGATCGTCCTGCGCCGTGCGGTCGATGACGGCGCACGCCTGCTCGACCGCCTGCTGGAGGAGATCGGGGACGCGCGTGTCGTCGGCGCCGGTCTCGTCGAACCGCTCGGGCTCGCGCTCCCGGGCTCGCGAGACCGTCTCGCGGATCGTCTCCACCGCGAGGCGCGAGGCGGTGCCGCCACCGGCGTGACCACCCATGCCATCGGCGACGATGTACAGGCCGAGCGCCTCGTCGACGAGGAACGCGTCCTCGTTGTGGTCGCGGCGCTGCCCGACGTCGGTGATGCCGCGCGCCTCGATCCTGAGCGTGGGGGCCGCCAAGCGAGGGCAGCCTAACCTCGCGTCTCCCGAGGGTCAACGCAACATGCCACCGCACCATCGTCACGCTGCGCCCGACCGTGACTCGGTCCGCCGCGCCGCGACGCGAGACGGCGCGGCGCGGGCACCGCGATCCGGGCTCCTCGCCGCGAGGATGAGCGCCCCGGCGTGCTCGAGCGCGGCGTCCGTGATGATCGCGCCCGCCATCATCCGGGCCACCTCGCGGCGGCGATCATCCGCAGCCTCGAGGTGCACGACGCCGGCGTGCGTGCGGCCGGCCGAGACCCGCTTCTCGACGCGGTGATGACGATCGGCGAACGCGGCGACCTGCGGCAGGTGCGTCACGCAGATCACCTGGCGCCCGCGCGAGACGTCGGCGAGGACGCGACCCATCGCCTCTGCCACCGCCCCGCCGATGCCGGCGTCCACCTCGTCGAAGACGTAGGTCGAGACCGGGTCCTTGCGCGCGAGCGTCCGCTTCACGGCGAGGAGGATCCGCGACAGCTCGCCCCCGGACGCGATCCGCGCGAGCGGCCGCGGCGACTCGCCGGGGTTCGGCGCGATGAGGATCTCCGCCCGCTCCGCGCCGTCGGGGGCGAGCACGACGCCGTCCACGGGCACACCCGCCTCGGGCGGCGCGAGCGCGACCTCGAGGCGGCAGCGCCCCATGGCGAGCCCTTCGAGCTCGGTCCGGACCGCCTCCGCGAGCGCGCGAGCCGCCTTCTGCCGCGCGCGGGTGACGTCGCGCGCGAGCTTCGCCGCCTCGCTGCCGCGCGCGGCGATCTCGCCCGCGATGGCTGCGAGCCGCTCGCCTCCGCCGCGCAGCGACGCGAGCTCCTCGCGCATCCCGCCGTGGCGCGCGCAAGCCTGCTCGAGCGAGCCGCCGTGCTTCCGCGCGATGGCGCGGAGGAGCTCGAGGCGATCCTCGACCGCGGCGAGCCGCTCGGGATCGCCGCCCACCATGTCGGCATACCGCCCGAGCTCCCTCCCCGCCTCCTCGAGCTCGACGGCGGCCGAGCGGAGCAGCCCGAGCGTCGGCTCGAGGCGGCGATCGAGGAGCGCCGCCTCCGCGAGCGCGCGCGCCGCCTGGCCGACCCGCTCCGAGCCGCTCCCTTCCTCCCCGTAGGCGAGCGCCTCGGCGGCCCGCGCCGCCTCGCGCAGCTTCTCCGCGGAGGCGAGGACGCGCCGCTCGTCCTCGATAGCCTCGATCTCCCCGGGGCGCGGATCGGCCCGATCGAGCTCGGCGAGCTGAAAGGCGAGGTAGTCGGCCCGCCTTGCCCGCTCGCCCTCGTCCGCGGCGAGGGCGTCGCGCTCGCGGACGAGGGCGGCGAGCGCCGCGTGGGCGGCGCGGTAGCGGAGGAGAAGGGTCCCGGACCGCTCATCCTGAGCCGGTCGAAGGGGCCCCCCATCCTGAGGCAGGCGAAGGACGTCCGCGGCGGGGGCCAGCCCCGCGAAGGCGTCGAGGATCTGGAGGTGCGTCGCCGGATCGAGGAGCGAGACGTGCTCGTGCTGCCCGGAGACGTCCACCATCCCGCGGAGCGCCTCCTGAAGCATCGAGACCGTGCAGAGCGCGCCGTTCACGAAGGCGCGCCCGCGCCCGCCCCGCGATGCGACGCGCCGCACGAGCAGCTCGCGGAGCTCCTCCGCCGATCGCGGCGCTTCCGCGGAGTCGCCGAGCCCGGCCGCGGCGAGCCGCGCGAAGACGGGGTCCGCCGCCGGCAGCTCGAAGAGCGCCTCGACCACCGCCTCGTCGGCACCGTCGCGCAGCACCTCCGCGCTCATCCGCCCGCCGAGGACGAGGTGGAGCGCGTTCACGAGGATCGACTTCCCGGCCCCGGTCTCGCCGGTGAGGACGTTCAGCCCCGGGCCGAAGCGGACCTCGATCGCATCGACGATCGCGAAGCCCGAGATGCGCAGCGTCGTGAGCATGGGGCCATGATCCACGGACCCCTGACACTGCGCAAGTATTCAGTGCTGCACGTCCGTTCGGGTGACATCTCGATCTCAGCGGCATCCGAGCGAGGCCGCGAGCTTGCGGCTGCCCGCGTCCGTCTTGGAGAACCATCCCGCCTTCACGATCGCGGTCCACGCCTCGCAGGCCGCGGCCGACCGACCGAGGCGCGCGAGCGCCACGAACTCCTGCTCCGCGAACACGGGCGTGTCAGGGTCGAGGCGCCGGGCACGGTGAAAGGCCTCCAGCGCTCCGCCCGCGTCGCCCATGTCCCACAGGATCAGGCCGAGGAGGCGCTGCGCCGCGGGATACTCGCCGCCCCGGAGCCCGATGGCTCGCTGGACGGCGACCTGCGCCTCCGCAAGCCTGCCGAGCTTCCAGAGCGCGGCGGCGCTGTTGTGGTGCAGCGGGGCATCTCGCGGCGCGGCGGCGATACCTCTCTGCGCGGTCGCGAACGCGCGCTCGAAGTCACCTTGCTCGCCGTACCATGCGGAGAAGTTCGCGGCGGTGGTGGCGACCTCGGATGGGCGGTGCGCGAGCGCCTCCGCGCGCCGGTACGCATCGAACGCTCGCACCCGGTCCCCTTGCGCGTCGTGTGCCCGCCCGAGATTCGCCCATGCGCGGGCGCTCGAGGGGTTCTTCTCGACGGTGTCCATCCAGAGGAAACGGTCGCTGCTCCAGACGCGGGCGCGAGCGTGGAGCGCGAGACCGAGCGTGGCGAGGACGGCGACGGCCAGGATGGCGCGGATCGCCGCACCGCCTCGAAGCAACCTGCGCAGGAGCGCGTCGCCCGCAACGAAAGACGCGAGGAGGAGGCCGGCCGACGCGAGGTACGCGCGGTGCTCGGCGACGAGGTCGTCGATCGGAACGATCGTGGAGCTGGGTGCAAGCGCGGCTGCGAAAAGGAGCAGCCCGAACACCACCGCACGAGCGCCGCGGTCCACCGCGCCGCGCTCCGCGAGCCGCCACAGCGCGACGGCACCGGCGAGGAGCCCAACCGTGGCGACCAGCGCCACGATCGTCGGGAGGTGCAGGAGCCCTGGGCTCGCGTCGATCCGGTGCTCGACGTTCTGGCCGGCGGGCCAGAGGACGAGCCGCGCATACAGCCAGTGTACGCGCAGCTGCGTGAGCAGGTAGCGCCACGGGCCGAGCGTCCCGGACTGCAGCCCGGCGGTGTCGGCGGGGCCGAGGCGCGCCAGGTTCCGGGTGACGGCTCCGATGGTCAGCGCCCATAGGGGAGCCGAGAGCGCCAACGCCCGACGCAGCCGCGCACCGAGCGGTACCGCGTGGTCGTCCGGAAGCACCAGCCGGTGCACCACAAAAGCGGCAGGGATCGCGACGGCGACGGCCTTCGCGCCCAGCGCGAGGAGATGCAGGGCGGTCGCCGTCGCGACGAGCCCGAGAACGGCGCGGCGGGATTGCCGTGCGTCCGCTGCGACGAGCATGAGAAGGGCCGCGAGCCCCAGGGCGGCGGCGAGCACCTCCGACCGCTGCGCCGCGAAGGCGACGGCCTCGGTCTCGAGCGGGTGGAGCGCGAAGGCGGCGGCGACCGCAGCCGCGCTCCACGCGGCGTTCGGCGACGCGGTCCTGCGGAGTACGCCGAGCGCGAGGACGAAGACGAGGACCGCCGTCAGGAGGTGAATGGCGAGGCTCGTGACGTGGTACGCGCTAGGGTCGAGCCTCCCGCGAGCGTAGTCGAGCGCGAACGTCGCCGCCGCGACCGGGCGCTCGGGACCGAGGAGCTGGAGTGGGCGGACGTTGCGTAGGACGCGCCCGAGGTCCCGGATCGCCCAGTTCTCGACGATGTTTCCCTCGTCGTCGAAGTGGAACTCGCCACGGATCGCGGGGCCGTACGCGACCGCGGCCACGCACAGCGCCGCCGCCAGCACGGCGACCGCCGCGCCGAGCCCTGTCCGTGGCGACGAACCAGGGACGGGGGAGCAGGGGCGCGGCGCGCGTTCGCGAGCGCCTGCCGTGTCGCGACCGGAGGTGTCTCCCGAGGCGTCCTCCGCGCTGGGCACACCCCATCTCTACAACAGGACCGTGCGCGCGACCATGGACGAGGCCGGAAGACGATGTGGTCCGCGACCCGCCTCATGCGATTTCACGCACTCAGCGTCGCTAGACCGATCGTGAAAGGAAATCTTACGCTACGTCGACCTGCTCTTCGCACGAGATTCGTTCTCGAGTCTGTGCGTTCGGCGGGCGCGGCGAAATGCCATCCTGCGTGCTGCGTGCGACCCAGTGGCAAAGCGCGCCGGCGACGCGGGCAAGCCTACCGCTCCCCCCACCGGAGCTTCGCCCGGAGGATCCCGAAGAAGTCGAGGTTCGGGTTCCGGACGAGCAGGACGCGGTTGTACGACTGCTTCACCTGGACGCGATCGCCGCGCTCGAGCGGCAATCCCTTCTGCCCGTCGAGGGTGAGGTACACCTCGGTGTCGTTCATGAGGAGGATCTCGATGTTCTCGTCGTCGGGGACGACGAGCGGGCGCTGCGTGAGCGTGTGCGGACAGATCGGCGCGATGATGACCCCGCGCATGGTCGGGACCATGATCGGCCCGTTCGCGGCGAGCGCGTAGGCGGTCGAGCCGGTCGGCGTCGCGATGATGACCCCGTCCGCCTTGTAGGTCGTGACGTACCCGCCGGTGCAGCGCGTGTCGAGCTCCGCCATGCGCGAGAGCGCGCTCTTCGCGATGACGACGTCGTTCAGCACCTCGGCGTCGAGGGCGCGCGAGGGCGCGCTCCGAGCTGCCGCCCTTGTGGAGGTGGACGCGCAGCTTCATCCGCTCCGAGACCTGGGCCTTGCCCGCGAGCACGAGCTCCATCGCCTCGTACATCCGGCTCTGCGGCACCTCGGTCATGAAGCCGAGGCTGCCCATGTTGATCCCGAGGATGGGGACGGGCCGGCCGCCGAGCAGCGACGCCGCGTGGATGAGGGTGCCGTCCCCGCCGAGCACGATGACGAGGTCCGCCGAGCGTCCCACCTCGGCCTTGTCCGTGACGACCTCGACGCCCTTCGTCTCGAGGAACCGCGCGACGAGGAGCGCGGTCTCGGTCGCCTCCGCCGAGGTGACCTTGTGGATGATCCCGACCCGCTTCGGGATCGGGCACGGATGGCCGGACATGTCCGGCATTATATAAGCGAGTTGGAAATGGACCTCTTCGACCGCGCCGCCGAGCAGGACGCCTCGGGCAAGCCGCTCGCCGAGCGGATGCGTCCCCGCCGCCTGGAGGACTTCGCGGGGCAGGATCACGTGCTCGGCCCGGGCACCGCGCTCCGCCGCGCCATCGAGGCGGACCAGGTGCCCTCGCTCATCCTGTGGGGGCCGCCCGGGACCGGGAAGACCACCCTCGCCCGCATCGTCGCGAAGAAGACCGGCGCCGAGTTCGTCGCCTTCAGCGCCGTGCTCGGCGGGGTGAAGGAGATCCGCGAGATCGTCGCCGCCGCGCGCGAGCGGAGGAAGATGCACCGGAAGCGGACGATCCTGTTCGTGGACGAGATCCACCGCTTCACGAAGGCGCAGCAGGACGCGTTCCTCCCGCACGTGGAGGACGGCACGGTGACCCTCGTCGGCGCCACGACCGAGAACCCCTCGTTCGAGGTGATCGCGGCCCTCCTCTCGCGCTGCCGGGTGGTGACGCTCCGGGCGCTCACCGAGGAGGAGGTGGCGGCGCTCCTCGACCGGGCGGTGGCGGCGCCTGAGGGGCTCGCCGGGACGGTGTCGCTCGCGCCGGACGCGCGCGAGGCCATCGCGCGCTACGCGTACGGCGACGCGCGGCGGGCGCTCAACGCGCTCGAGGCCGGCGCGGCGGCGGTGCAGCTCGCCGGGCGGAGCGCCATCTCGCGCGCGGACGCCGAGGAGGCGCTGCAGCAGAAGACGATCCTCTACGACAAGGCTGGCGAGCAGCACTACGACGTCGTCTCGGCGTTCATCAAGTCGATGCGCGGCTCCGATCCCGACGCCGCCGTCTACTACATGGTGCGGATGCTGGAGGGCGGCGAGGACCCGCGCTTCGTGCTCAGGCGGATGGTGATCTTCGCCTCCGAGGACGTCGGCAACGCGGACCCCCAGGCGCTCCAGATCGCGGTCGCGGCGCTCCAGGCGGTGGAGCTCGTGGGGCTGCCGGAGGGCGTCCTGCCGATGACCCAGGCGGCGATCTACCTCGCCCTCGCGCCCAAGTCGAACACCGCCATCGCGGCGTACGGCAACGCGCGCCGGCTCGTGCAGGAGCAGGGCGCCCTGCCCGTGCCGCTGAAGCTCCGCAACGCGCCCACCTCGCTCATGAAGGGGCTCGGCTACGGCGGCGGCTACCGCTACCCGCACAACTTCGAGGGGCACTACGTGGCCGAGGAGTACCTGCCCGACGCGCTGAAGGGCGAGGAGATCGTGAAGCTCTCCGAGAGCGGGCTCGAGAAGGCGCTCGGCGAGCGCTGGCGGGAGATCAAGGCGAAGGTCGGGAAGTAGCGGCGGCGAAGCTCGCAGACTGACGGCGATGCTCGGTTGGCATGAGCCCCGAGCCCGTGAACGAGCCCGACCCGACGGATTCGGGCGCGTTCACGGGCGCGGGGTCAGTCCAACAGGCAGTGGCGTGAGCTCGACACGCGCCGGCAGTCGGTTCGGCTGCGATCGCTTCCGCCCCGGGGGCTGGGACGGGAGGGGCCCCTCCCCCGTGCTCGGCCTATCGAATCCGCAACCGGCGCTGGACGGTCGGGAGGGCCCCGAAACGCAGACGCCGGCGCACTTCCGCGCGTGCCGACGCCGCGCGGGGAGGCTCGCGTGCCTGGAGAGCGGCGCCGGCGCGCGCCGTCGTCACTTGAAGTGCACGCCGGCTCCGTACTGACGACCGGGTCCGTCCGCAGCGGAACTCGTCCGCCGCGCCGCATCCGGCCTCCGCGCGGGTGAGGGGCCCATCCCGTCCCGGCGCCCCCGGCGCACGGGACCGCGCGTTCGAACGGTCACGTCCGGCGAGACGTCCGTCTTCGCCCATGGTGATCTGTTCAAGATCGAACGGTACGCGCGCGCTGATCCGGCGGCTCCTCCCACTGAGACATCCGCAGGCCGGGGAGGGTCCCCTCGACCGCGCGCAGCCGCACCGCTGCGGCCGGACACGTCGCAAAGTACGGAGCCGGCCTGCACGCCGTGTGACGGTCGCGCGCGACGATCACGATCGTCGAGTACGGGGTCGTTCTCGCGCGCGAACGGCACACGCGGGCGTGCGCCGGCGTCTGCGCTTCTGCGCCCCTCCGACAGGTCGGCGCCCGGTCGCGGTTCTGCGGCGAGCACGGGCGAGGGGACCCTCCCCGGCCCCTCGGTGGCGCCCCGCCGATCTGCGCGGGGGGATCCGGTCAACTGGCTGGCGCTGTGACTTGCGGCGAGACCCGAGTCACAGCCCCCGCGCCCACTCTGGCCGCAGCGGGATGCCGCCGGCGAGCGCGCGGTCCACCGTCTCCACGATCCGGTCCCGGTCTCGCGGCAGGCGCCCCGCGAGCGGCAGGGTAGTTGGAGGCCGCTCACCGCTCCCCCCAGAGCGGCTCACTCATCGTCTCGGCGAACGCCGTGAACATGACGTTGAAGCTGACGCTGATGCGCTCGCGAGCGCTTCGGTTCGGATCGACGGAGTGCACGAGCCATGCGGGGAAGATCAGCATCGTCCCTTCCTCCACCGGCACGACCACCTGATCGGTGTTGTAGGCGGTGAGCTCCGTCACCGGTGGCCGGACGATCCCGGTCTGCGGCCGCGGATCGTGAAAATTGATCGTGTCCGCGCCGGATTGCACCTGGACGTAGAGCACGCCGCTCAGGAAGTTGTTCGGGTGAGCGTGCATCCGCACCGCGCCGCCGGGGGCGGCGACGTTCGCCCAGAGGCCCGTGATCTGGAAAGCCGGCCTGCCGGCTCGCAGGAACGCGAGGACCTGCTCCACCCCCGCTCCAACGTGGCGCACGAGAAGCGCGAGCGCGGGCATCGCGTGAAGCCCGTGCTGCGACTGCCAGACCTCGCCGGGGGCAAGCTCGGGCAGGCCCGCGCGCAGCGCGGCCAGCGTCTCGAGGATCGCGCGCTGGATCGGGGCGCGCGCCTCGCTCCCGAGCTGCGACTTCCAAGCGAAGCTCGGGAAAAGTCGAATGATCTCCGGGCTGCGAGTCGACGGGTCCATCCGTTCCAGCCTCGCCTCGGCGAACGGTCGCGAGGACCGCCGCTACGCCGTCATCGCCGCGTCGAGGACGCTCCAGTCCTGCTCGCGGGCCGATGGGCCGAGGCGGGCGGCTGCCCGTCCCCCCGTCACGCCGATTTGTGGCTCGTGACCGGGGTGAACGTGGACAGCCGCTTGTCCACCCGGTCCTTGCGATGACAGGTCGGACACCTCGCGACGTCGCGGTCGTGCTCCGCCACGTGCATCTCCGCGGTGAACCGCTTCTCGCACCGGCGGCAGAAGAACTCGTAAGTCGGCATGCTGACCTCCTGCCGGTGAGCGCCGGGCGGGAACGGTCCAACGATACGATGCTAACCACGACGGGCGTCGAGCGACGGTGTCGGAGCCGCGACCGGGCGCTCGGCGTGCGCCCATGCGCCTCGGCGCCGGGTACGCCCCGAGCCCGCCGAGGAGACGGTCGGGAAGGTGCGGCGGCCGACGCCGTTCACGCGCGAGGTCCGGCGCGACCAGCGATCCCTTCGAAGATCGGCGTCAGAAGACCCTCCGTTCCGTGGAGATCCAACCACGGAACGGAGGGTCGGTGACGAGATGACGTCCCGCGGCGAAGTCGTCGCCGCTCCCGGCAAGCCAGTGGCTACGGGAAGTTGAGCTGCAGCAGGTAGCTCGGGATGATGTTGCCGGAAAAGCCCCGGACCTTCACGTAATACGTCGTGCCCGCGGGGATCGAGTACGAGAGGTACGAGCACAGATTGACGCCGCTGTCGTCGTTGCTGGCGAGGAAGGAGCCTCCGGCGGTGTAGAGCTCGATGACCGTGTCGTAGGAGCAAGCGCCGACGGATCCGGTGAAGGTCTCCATGGTCACCGATGCGGCCGTCGCGCCGGCGTTGGTGATGGCGTAGTAGTCGAGCTCGCTGTAAGTGGGGAGCGCGCCGCTGATGGTCACGTCGCTGCTGAACGGTCCGTCCGCCGTTGCGATCGTGTCGTTCGGCTCGCTCTCGGTCGCCGTCGCCGGTCCCTGGCCGATCGTGAAGACCGCGCCCGAGGTGCTCGCGGCGGCGCTCACGAGGATGTAGACCGAGCCGCTCGCCGGGAGCGTCCCGGTGCAACTCTCGCTCGCGGTGGTCCCGACGTTGGCGCTGGAGCAGAGCAGCCCCGAGGAGAAGTTGGCGTTGGAGTAGAGGGCGAGGAGAGCGTCACGGTGACGCTGCCGGCGGCGACCCCGGTCAGCACGTAGTAGCTCGAACCGCTCCCCACCTGGCTGGCGTAAGGAAGCAGTCCGGTCACGTTGATGGGCGTGATCGCGGCCCCCTGGTTCGTCGCGTCGTCGTCTGTGGTCGCGCCGCTCACCGCCTTCGCCGCGAGGCCCGAGTACTTCGTGTCGCTGCTGGTGGTCGGTCCGACCGAGACCGCGTAGGGGACCGTCCCGTCGGCGACGAAGTCGTCCACGCCGTGGACCGTCACGGTCTGCGGCGTGCTCCAGTTGGAGGAGGTGAAGTACAGGTAGACGAAGCTCATCGCCGCCCCGCCGCCCGTAGAGACGAGCGCCTCGGTCGTGTCGTCCACGCTCACCGGGACCGTCACCGTGCCCGTCGGGATGGTGTTGAGCTTGACGGTGAAGGTGGCCGTGCCGCCCGCCTCGGTCGTCACGAGCCCGGAGAGCGGCGTGACGGTGAAGCCCGCGACATCGACGTCGTAGTTCGTCGCACTGACGGTCTTGGCGGAGAGGGCGTTGTACGGGACGCTGCTGCTGGCGGTCGGGCCCACCGTGATCGTGTAGGTCTTGTCACCGTCGTCGATCGAGTCGAGCGGCCCCTTCACCTGGACCGTCTGCGGCGTGCTCCAGTTGATCGAGGTGAAGGTGAGGTTCAGGGTCGTGACGAAGGTGCCGCCAGAGCTGCCACCGGCGAGGAGCCCCTCTGCCGCATTGCCGCTCGACACCGGGATGACCACGTCGGCCGACGGTGCCCTGTTCAGGACGACGGTGAAGGTGTTGACGGCGCCCCCCTCCGTGGTGGTGAGGCTCGTCTTGGACACCGTGAAGCCGCCGACGTCGGAGTCGGCGTTGACGACGGAGACGGTCTGGGGCGCAAGCGACGTGTAGGCGCTGTCGCCCGCCGGCGTGCCGATCGTGATCGTGTAGGTCTGGGGTCCGTCGACGAGGTTGTCGACCTGCCCGACGACGGTGATCGTCTGCGCCGTCATGAAGTCCGCCGGCGTGAAGGTCACGTTCACCGTCTGGGCCGGAACGCTCGGCGAGCTGCCGCCCTGCACGAGCCCCTCCGTCACGTCGCTCACCGTGACAGGGATGACGACGTTGGTCGCGGGGAGCTTGTTGATGCCGATCGTGAAGCTCGTGGTGTTCCCCGCGCCCGTCTCCTGCGTCTGGAGCGGCGACCCACCGGCCGCCGGGACGATCACTGCGGCGGCGTCGTTGTCGGTGTTGAGGACGTGGACGGCCTGCGACGCGAGCGCGGCGTAGGTCGGGTCGCCCGTCGCCGGCCCCACCCTCACGTCGTAGGTCACGTTGTCGCCCGGGACCTGCGTCCCCACCTCGTCCTGGCCGGTGACCGTGACGGTCTGCGGCGTGCTCCAGTCGGTCGCCGTGAAGGTCAGGTGCGCCACGTCGACGTGGTTCTCCACACCGGCGGAGAGGAGCCCCTCGGCCACGTTGCCGCTCGTGACCGGGATCACGACGTTGGCGACCGGCTCCGTGTTGAGCCGAACCGTGAAGGTGGCGGTCGTCCCGTTCTCGGAGGTGACGAGGGGTGAGCTCGAGGCGGTGACCGTGATGCCCGCCGTGTCGTCGTCGATGTTGGTGACGCTCACGTTCTGCGCGGTGAGCGACCTGTACTCGGCGGCGCCGGTGGGCGGCCCGACCCTGACGTTGTAGGTCTGATTTCCGTCGTCGATGAGGTCACCGATCCCGTAGATCGTCACCGTCTGCGGCGAGCTCCAGTTGCTCGCCGTGAAGGTGAGATTGATCGTCGGCTGCGACGTCGTCGGCGAGTCTCCGCCGCGGAGGAGCCCCTCCGACGTGTCGGTCGAGGTCACCGGGATCGTGACCGTCGCGGTGGGCGCCGTGTTCAGCCTCACCGTGAACGTGTCGGTCGTCGGCGCCTCGCTCGTGGTGGCGGTCGTCTTGCTGACCGTGATTCCCGGAATGTCGTTGTCGCTGTTGGTCACCGAGATGGTTCGAGCGGGGACGCTCATGTACGTCGCGTCGGTCGTCCAGGAGATCGAGGCGGTGACGGTGTAGGTCTGGTTGCCGTCGGTCACGTTGTCGTCCTGCGGCACCACCTGGACCGTCTGCGGGACGTTCCAGTCGGTCGGGGCGAACGTGAGCGTGACCCCGTAGGACAGAGAGTACCCGCCGGAATCGAGGAGCAGCCCCTCCGTGGGGTCACTGACGTAGAGATCGACGTCCACGTCGGACGTGGGAGCGGTGAGGAGCCTCACGCTGAACGGTACGTTCGGCCCTCCCTCCGCGGTGACGAGGCTCGTCGTGCTCAGTCCGATCCCCGGAGAGACCTTTGGCGTGCCGGAGCTCGAGCTCTTGTCGCAGCCGGCGAGCATCGCCGCCGAAAGGAGCGCGATGACGCCGAGGCGGGATGCGAAGCGGAGCGGAACGGAGCGACGGATTCGGCGCGGCGGCGTGTAGCCGACGGTGGTAAGCATGTGATCCCCCTGGTGACGTGGCGGCCAAGGCCCCCTGGGCGGCCGACGCTGCGGTGCGCGGGCCATTTTAGCCGTTCGTCAGCTCAAGGGGTTGCGGAATCCACTGCGGGTTGCGGAATCCACTGCGGGTTGCGGAATCCACTGCGGGTGATCGGCGCCGTTGCCGCCATCGGACCGTGCGGGCGTGTGCGCCAGGCTCGCCCGATTCCCACCCTCGCTGCACCTCCAGTGCGTCCCCTGCAAGTGCGGGCGCGAGAAGGCGCGGGCCTGCTCCGGATCCGATCCCACTCGCGGGACTCGTGCCATGGGCGGAGGTGCGATGCTGACCGAGGGGCTCGTCGCGATCATGGCGCTCGTCGCCGCCTGCGTGCTCGTCCCGGCGGACTACTTCGCCATCGACACCGCGCCCGCGATCTTCGCGAAGCTCGGGATGGCGCCTGTCCACCTGCCCGAGCTCGCCCACGCGGTGGGGGAGAAGATCCAGGGCCGCCCGGGCGGCGCGGTCTCGCTCGCGGTCGGGATGGCCTACATCTTCTCGGCCATACCGTTCATGAAGCACCTCGCGAGCTACTGGTACCACTTCGCGATCATGTTCGAGGCGGTGTTCATCCTCACCGCGGTGGACACCGGCACGCGCGTCGGCCGCTACATGCTCCAGGAGATGGTCGGCCACGTCTGGCCGAAGGTGAACGAGAAGGGCTGGATGCCGGGCATCGTCGGGACGAGCGCCCTCTTCACCGGTGCCTGGGGCTACCTCGTCTACACGGGCGACATCGCCAGCATCTGGCCGCTGTTCGGCATGTCGAACCAGCTCCTCGCCACCTGCGGGCTCATCGTCGGGACGACGATGCTCATCCGGCTCGGGAAGGCGCGATACGCGTGGGTCACCGCGGTGCCGGGCCTGTTCATGATCCCGGTGACGATGAGCGCCGGGTACCTGAACATCACGACGAACTACCTGCCGAAGCACGACTGGCTGAAGGTCGGGCTCTCCGCCACGCTGATGGCCCTCATGGCGATCGTGTTCCTCGAGGCGTTCTGGAAGTGGTTCCAGATGTCGCGGGTCCGCGAGCTCGTGCAGGACAGCCACGGCGACGCGGTGCTCGCCGTGGTCCCCGAGTAGCGTCCCCCCGTCACGCCGATTTGTGGCTCGTGACCGGGGTGAACGTGGACAGCCGCTTGTCCACCCGGTCCTTGCGATGACAGGTCGGACACTTCGCGACGTCGCGGTCGTGCTCCGCCACGTGCATCTCTGCGGTGAACCGCTTCTCGCACCGGCGGCAGAAGAACTCGTAAGTCGGCATGCTGACCTCCTGCCGGTGAGCGCCGGGCGGGAACGGTCCAACGATACGATGCTAACCACGGCGCGCGTCGAGCGACGGTGTCGGATCCGCGACCAGCCGCTCGGCGTGCGCCCAGTCGCCGCGGCGCTGGGTACGCCCCGAGCCCGCCGAGGAGACCGACGCGCGGCCGAGGTCCCGTGCGGCGCGTGCCCGCCTCACTTCACCCGGACGCAGCGCTTTCCGGACGGCTCCTCCGGCCGGTACTCGTACGTCCCGAGCCAGCCCTCCGCCTTGTTCTGGACGAGGCAGGCGCCGCACTCGATCCGCTTCTCGCCCTGGACCTGGTCGCAGTCCGAGACATTCTTGATGACGACGTGCGCGCAGCCCGAGGCGAGCAGCGCGATCCAGACGGCTTTCCTCACGAGCGCTCCGCGGGTCCGATCGGCCCGCAAACATCCTGCGACGCGTCCGCTCCGCCCGCTCGCCTCGACCGGGCCGCGCCCGCTCGCCCACCCCGTCAGGGCGTCAGTCGGATCGCGCCCACCGGCTCGCCGGTGCCGCCGCACCGAGCAATGGGTGCGGGGGTGCGACAAAATGAAGCGGGATCCCGTGAGATCAGGCGCTTGCGCAGAGGCGAGGTGCTTGCAACCTCTTTCCGGTCGTCGCGGCCTCGCGAGGCCGCTGGAGAGGAACCTCCGATGGCCAAGCTCACCCGCCGCGAGTTCGTCGGGACGACCGCCGCCGCCGCGGTCTCGACCGCCCTGCCCATCTCCACCCTCGCCGGCGCGTCGCCGGAGTCGACCTGGAAGTGGGACAAGGCCCCCTGCCGGTTCTGCGGCGTCGGGTGCGGCGTGCTCGTCGCCACCGCGAGAGGGGCTGGATGAACCCGAAGGACGCCGCGGCGCGCGGCCTCGCCCGCGGCGACCTCGCGCAGATCGAGTCCCGGCGCGGCAAGGTCCTCGCGCGGGTGGAGACGAAGGGGCGGAACCGGCCGCCGCGCGGGCTCGTGTACGTGCCGTGGTTCGACGAAGGCGTGCTCGTCAACCGGGTGACGCTCGACGCGACCTGCCCGATCTCGAAGGAGACCGACTTCAAGAAGTGCGCGGTGAAGGTCACCAAGGCGGACGAGAAGCTCGCGCGGAGGACGCCGTGAACCTCGCGACCCCCATCCTCGTGGCCCTCGCCCTCTCCGGCGCAGCGCCGAAGCGAACCCCGGACGCGAAGATCGGCCTCGCGAAGGGCACCGCGTCCGAGGTGACCGCGCCGCCGCGGGTGAAGGAGAACGAGAGCGCCCCGGGCGAGCGGCCCGTCCGTCCGCGGGCCTATCCCGGCGCGGCGCCCGCCATCCCGCACGCGATCCAGGACTTCCTCCCCATCACCAAGGAGCAGAACGCCTGCGTCGACTGCCACGCGGTGGCGGGGAAGAAGAAGGGCGAGCCGACGCCGATCCCGGCAAGCCACTACACGGATCTCCGGAACGCCCCGGGGACGCGCGGCGAGAAGGTGGTGGGTGCGCGCTGGAGCTGCACCGCCTGCCACGTGCCGCAGCACGACGTCACGCCGCTCGTGAAGAGCCCGTTCCCGCGGTGAACGTCCGCGCCGTGGCTCGCGGTCGCGTCGAAGCAAGCGCGCGAGGGTCTCGACGCGCTGGCTACTCGAACACCTTCACCAGGTCGGCCGTCGATACACCCTCCTTCGCGACGCGCAGATCGTGGTAGGCGACCGCTGACGCGCAGGCGCCGAGCGAGCTCACGAGCGCGATCACCGCCGTGGCGATCACGATGGGCACCGGCTGGGGGAGCGCCTGGGCCAGGGCCGCGAGCACCCCGCCCACCAGGACCGCGACTGCGCTCACGACGGCGACGACGAGCGCGATGGTGAAGATCGCCCAGCGGCTCCCCTTCGTGAGGTCGCGGCTCCGCTGGAGCGCGTCGCTCGACGACCCGAGATTCGCCTCCACGACCACCGCCGGCACCGCCACGAACAGCGCGCAGTACCACACGATGGCGGGGACGACGAGGAGCAGGGTCCCGAGGATGATCCAGAGCCCCACGCGGAAGGAGACGGCGAACACCCATCCCATCTTCCGGAAGCCGGTGCCGAAGAGCGCGCCGACGGAGGCCCGCTCGCCGCGCAGCGACCCGAGCACGCCCGAGGTGAGCGCGCCGGTGACGACGAGCCCGGCGATCCCCGAGAGGACGCGGTCCGCGGCGTTCCAGCCCTGGCCGCCCGCGGGCGGCATGAACGCGGCGAGCACGAAGACCGGGACGTAGACGACGAGCGTCACGATCGAGAACGGGACGAAGTTCGCGAACCAGACGGAGAAGCTCTTTCGGATGACGCCGCCCGCGGAGAAGACGGGGGCGCCGAGCTGGACGGCGGGGACGGGCAGCGGGGCGGACGCGGATGGCTGCATGGCTCTCCTCTGCGGGATCGCCGCGGGCGCGGCGTGTTCCCGGATGATGCCACGATCACAGAGGGTGTGGCAGATCTCGGCCGCGCTCCAAGGTCTTCACCGCGCGGTGACCGTCACGCTCCGGCGGTGGAGGTCTCGTCGAGGACTACGTCAGCATCGTGCAAACAGGGATCGGCACGTACATCATGGACCGGGTCACCGCGTCCTCGAGCGGCGGAGCCGCGTCGACGTTCGTCGTCCGCCTCTACCTCTCGACCAACATGACGTTCGGCGACAGCGACGATGTCACCGCTGGTGAGCGCGTCGTGTCGAATCTGTTCCCCGGGCAGTACAGCGCGGGGAACCTGCTCGTGCCCGCGGGCCTCGTCCCACCGGGGTATTACTTCGCGTTCGCCGTCGCGGACGCCGATCAGGCGGTCGCGGAATCGGACGAGACCAACAACCGGCGGCTGTCGCTGACGCGAGCCTACGTCGCACAGTGACGAGCCGGATCCTCGCCGCGGCGGACTTCCTCCGCCGCGGCGGGCGATGCTGCGTCCGCGGGTCGAGCTCATTCCTCGGAAGGTGCGGCCCGCAGCGGCACGCCCGCCACCGCGCAGAACGCGGCCGCGACGATCGCGCGCGGCGCCCGGCCTCCTCGTCAACGTCGCTTTCAAGGACCACTACGGCAGGCCGCGGCCGCGCGAGGGGCGCCGAAACCGCCCCGCACGGCATCCGGCGGATCCACGCGCTGAACGGGGCGATGCCCAGCGCGCATTCCCTGAATCACGGGCTCGCATCAGGTAGCAGGTCTGGTTTCCACCCGAGTCGATATGCCATCTCGATCTCTCTCATCGCTTCGGGAAATCGCCCCCGGCGGTTGAGCGCATCGCTCAGAGCGACGCGTGCGCCCACCAGGTCCGGCTCCTGCTCGGTCATCTTCGAGAAGAACGTGATCTCATCCGCCCACACCGCGTTCCGGGTGACGACGCGCGGTACGAAGACCACGGCGATGGCGATTGCACACATCGTCGCGAGCCGCACCGACGAGATGTGCGGCGCGAGCCGCGCGCGCAGCGCGTCCGCACCGAGGGCAACGAGAAGGCCATAACCCACGGTGGACGCGTAAAGGAAGCGCTCCGCCATGAGCCACCGAAACGGCACGATGTGGAGATAAGGGGCCAGACCCGCAACCATCCAGGCAGCAGCTATCGCGGTCGACTCACGCCGGTAAAGTCCCCAGGCGATCGCCCCGATGACGGAGACGACAATGGCAAGCGACGTGAGCGCTGCCAGGTCCATGAGGGAGTTCGGAACGGGAAAGTCGACCAGATCATAGTGAGCGCGCAGGTTGAACGGTGCCACGAGGAGCCATCCGTACTGCAGCACGATGCGAGTCATCGTGAGCGCGACCTGCCACCCGGCGACGCCCACGAAGAACCTTTCATCGTAATGCGCGACGCCGATCGCGGCGGTCCTGATCGCGAGATACGCGAGAACGGCCACCATCGCCGGGATCGCGGCCCTGAGCCCTGCCCTTGTCCGTTGCGCCAGCCGTCCCTCGGAGCGGGCAAATTCCCATGCCGTCACGATGAGCACCGCCGAGGCGGCAGATTCCTTGAACAAGAGCCCGACCAGCAGTGCCCCCGCGGCGAGAATTGCCGGGCGCCGCCGCCCTGGAAACCGAATCAGGAGCCACAGACACAACAACGATCCAAATGTCGCGGCCAGTTCCGCCCGGCCCACGACCCAGTCAACCGCCTCTGAGTTCACCGGGTGCAACGCAAACACGAGACCCGCGACGAGGGTCCACGGCGCGCCGATCCCGAGCTCGAGCGCCAGCAGCGTCACGAGCAGGGCGTTTGCGGCGTGGAAGGCCAAGTTGACGATCCGGAAACCGGCAGGCGAGTCGCCCGTCGTCGCCCAGGAGAGCACGTAACTGGCGGTGGTCAGTGGTCGGTAGTGCCCGGGGGCCGCGCCGGGTGACGCGGACGACGCAGCCCAGTACGACAGCTGAAAAGCGCGAAGCGCGTTCGCGGGTTCCCGGATGAAGGGATTGTGCTCGACCTGAGTAAGGTCGTCCCAGACGAACTCGTTCGGAATCGCGTTCGCGTAGGCGACCAACGCGGCCAACATCACGGCGACGCGGCCAAGGTACAGCCGTCGAGTACTGCGGTTCGATGCGTCCGTCCCGTTCGGCAGCATGCGGGCGCCGAGTTTAATCGATCCCGCCGGAGCGGGCTATCGCCGACCTGGCTGTGCTCGAAGGCGAGGAGATCGTGAAGCTCTCCGGGAGCGGGCTCGAGAGGGCGCTTGGCGAGCGCCGGGCGGAGATCAGGGCGACGCTCGGGAGGGTGCGGCCCGCAGCGGCACGCCCGCCACCGCGCAGAACGCGGCCGCGACGAGCGCGGCGACCGCCGCGGCGACGGCGGGCACGGCGAGCCAGACGGCTCCGCCCATCTCCGCCATGCCGCCCGCCGCCACGAACGCGAGCGGCACGAGCGACGCGGCGACGGACGCCGCGGCGGACGAGGCGACGAGCCACGGCACGGTGAGCCGTCCCGCGTGGCGCAGCACGAACACCAGCGGGATCCCGATCGCGAGCGCCAGGCCGTACGCGACGGGCGTCGTGGAGGAGACGACCGTCGCGATCGCGTGGGCGAGGAGCGCGCGCACGTACGCCGGCGGACCCTCGCGCGGCAGCCCCAGCTCGATCGCGGCGTGGAGGAGCGGCACCACGATGGGCGCGACGAGGAACCCGATCGCGAGCCGGACAGTCGTGGGCGGCGGGCGGCTCCTCATTCAGGGGGAACCGTACACGCGCGCGAGCCGCGCGTCCTCCGCGATCGACGCGGGGGTGACGAGCACGAGATCCCGCGGCCCCGCTCCGCCGCACCGCCAGCGATCTCTGCGCCACGACAGCACCTCCCGGTTC
>WNFU01004549.1_pt1 | contig 25356 bp, 19 predicted proteins | sample 5400121 | NCBI WGS metagenome assembly WNFU01 (sample SAMN13153360, study PRJNA577476) | soil metagenome | isolation source: 100 cm soil or saprolite under grassland replicate 1 | place: USA:California | collected 2016-06-15 | reverse complement strand
GGAACCCCGATCAGGGGCACCGTTAGAGCTAAAGTTCAACGAGGCTGGTATTCCACTGTTGGCTCCACCCGAGCTGACGCCCGAGCTTCAAAGCCTCCCAGCTATCCTCTACACGCTAAACCCCAGTCCAATGCCAAGATGTAGTAAAGCTCCACGGGGTCTTTCCGTCCTGCCGCGGGTAACCTGTATCTTCACAGGTATTGCAGTTTCGCCGAGTATCTGTCCGAGACAGCGCCCAACTCGTTACGCCATTCGTGCGGGTCGGAACTTCGTGACTCTCCGCCATTACTGGCGGCACTGACTATATCTTCAGGTCACTGATTAACGAATCAGAGCCTGCCGGCGTGTTGGCTGCATCGACACTTTGATGTCTTGAATCTCTGTGTTTTCGATCGCAACCCTTGGCACATTGCCTCAGTCGATACGGGGTCAATTTCTCACTGAGAAACGACTTCCCTCGGTACCACCCTCGCGCGACCGCACGTCGCCGTTCGGGCTCCACCGATATAAGCCGGTACGGGCTCGCATTTCACTTGCCCGACAAGGAATTTCGCTACCTTAGGACCGTTATAGTTACGGCCGCCGTTTACCGGGGCTTCAGTTCAAGCCGTGAAGCTCTCCCCTTAACCTTCCGGCACCGGGCAGGCGTCAGCCCCTATACGTCCCCTTACGGGTTCGCAGAGACCTGTGTTTTTAGTAAACAGTCGGTTGGGCCTCTTAATTGCAACCCTCGACTGCTTCGGAGGTGAACTCCTACACAGCCAAAGGCACCCCTTCTCCCGAAGTTACGGGGTTATTTTGCCGAGTTCCTTAGACAGATTTCTCTCGATCGCCTTGGAATCCTCTTCCCATCTACCAGCGTCGGTTTGCGGTACGGGCACCTGCGTTCTTCCTAGAGACTTTTCTCGGAAGCTTGGGATCAGCCACTACGCCGCCCTTGCGGGCAGCTCCCCATCAGCTCTCAGGATTAGCGCTCCGACGGATTTTCCAATCAGAGCTCCCTACGGCTTTGGCCGGACACATCCGATCGTCCGGTTGGCCTACCCTCCTTCGTCCTCCCATCGGTGTAACGAACGCGAGGTGGTACTGGAATGTGCGCCAGTTGTCCATCGCCTACGCCCTGCGGCCTCGGCTTAGGCCCGACTGACCCTGGGACGATTAACGTAGCCCAGGAAACCTTAGATTTACGGCGGGCCGGTTTCTCACCGACCTTTACGCTACTTGTGCCGGCATTCGCACTCGTACAAGCTCCACACGGACTTCCGTTCATGCTTCACCGCCTGTACGAAGCTCCTCTACCAATCGCAGCTTGCGCTGCGACTCCATGGCTTCGGTGAAAGACTTGAGACCCGATCATTTTCGGCGCCGCTTCACTCGACCAGTGAGCTGTTACGCACTCTTTCAAGGGTGGCTGCTTCTAAGCCAACCTCCTGGTTGTTTGTGCGAAGCGACCTCCTTCGCCACTTAGTCTTCACTTTGGGACCTTAGCCGATGGTCTGGGTTGTTTCCCTTTTGACCGTGAAGCTTAGCCCCCACGGTCTCACTGCTGCTGTTTAACCTGCCGCCATTCGGAGTTTGGTTGGGTTTGGTAACGGGGGAACCGCCCCTAGCCCATTCAGTGCTCTACCTGCGGCAGCCCACAACAACGCTGCCCCTAAAGGCATTTCGAGGAGAACCAGCTATCTCTTGGTTCGATTGGCATTTCACCGCTACCCACAGTTCATCCGCTCAGTTTGCAACCTAAGTCCGGACCTCCACGGAGTTTTACCTCCGCTTCATCCTGACCATGGGTAGGTCACCAAGTTTCGGGTCTACTGCCTACGACTACAGCCTCCTTGCGGAGGTCACGCCCTATTCGGACTCGCTTTCGCTTCGGCTCCGGGTGTGAACCCCTTAGCCTCGCCACAAACAGTAACTCGCCGGCTCATTCTACAAAAGGCACGCCATCAGCCCGTACACGCTCCCGAAGGATTGTGTACCTGGGCCTTTGACAGTTTGTAGGTCCAAGGTTTCAGGTTTCTATTTCACTCCCCTCCCGGGGTGCTTTTCACCTTTCCCTCACGGTACTCTTCACTATCGGTCACCAAGAGTATTTAGCCTTACGCAGTGGTCTGCGCGGATTCCCCCAAGATTCCGCGTGTCCCGGGGTACTCGGGTGTCGTTACGAAGACCGGTCAGCTTTCGCCTACAGGGCTGTCACCTTCTGTGGCGCGGGTTTCCACCCGCTTCGGCTAACCGCCGGTTTTATAACTTCGCTCGAGCTCGGCAGAGCTCGATAAACGATCCCACGACACCGCGCGCGCAACGCCTGCCGGCTTGGCACGCACACGGTTTAGGCTGCTCCCTCTTCGATCGCCTCTACTAAGGGAATGATCTCTTCCACCGGGTACTAAGATGTTTCAGTTCCCCGGGTGCCCTCCACCTGGTCTATGTGTTCAACCAGGGGTGCTCGAGCATTACCTCGAGCGGGTTGCCCCATTCAGAAACCGCCGGATCATCGTTCGCTTCCAACTCCCCGACGCTTATCGCAGGTAGCCGCGTCTTTCTTCGGCTCTTGGTGCCTAGGCATCCACCTCGGACCCTTACTAGCTTGTTCGACCTATAACCACTCTTCAGTCGCTGAAGAACGACCGTCGGTCACGACAAATCAGAAAGAGGATCCAGATATTGCTTTACGGCATTCTGGAGATCTCGATAGACCTATTCGGTTGTCAATGTGCTGGTGGAGATGAGCGGATTCGAACCGCTGACCCCCTGCTTGCAAAGCAGGTGCTCTCCCAGCTGAGCTACATCCCCTGGGCCGCGGATGCTCCGCGGTATAGCGACGCCTCGCCGGCGTCTCCCTCCGCACGCGGATCGCATTGGACCCGCGGGAGGTTTTCAGACCTTGAAAGTCTGAAGAGTGGGAAAGACAGAACGAAACCCTGAATCTTGTTTGCTTGTGCACTCGTAAATACGAGACGAGGCGGATTTGCACCGCGCACTGAGCCGCCTCCCTCGCAACTTTCGTTGCAAGCTCTCCCGTTTTCGGGACGGCTACTCTTCAGCATTTTCCGCTTGTTCGGACTGCGCCCTGCGCGCGCCCGGCGGCTACTTGCTTATTCTTCGCCGACCTAATCACGTTCGTTGCTGCGGGACTCTGACTTGACGAGCCTCCAAAACCCTTGCGGGCTTTAAGGAGAAACTCCTTAAAGGAGGTGATCCAGCCACACCTTCCGGTACGGCTACCTTGTTACGACTTCACCCCCCTCACCGGGCACTCCTTCGGCGCCTCCGTCCCTCACGGGTTCGGCCAGCGACTTCGGGAGCACCAGACTCGGGTGATGTGACGGGCGGTGAGTGCAAGGCCCGGGAACGTATTCACCGCAGTGTGCTGACCTGCGGTTACTAGCAACTCCGACTTCATGCTGGCGAGTTGCAGCCAACAATCCGAACTGAGACCGGCTTTCAGGGATTGCCTTCACGTCGCCGTGTCGGAACCCGTTGTACCGGCCATTGTAGCGTGTGTGTAGCCCTGGACATAAAGGGCATGCGGACTTGACGTCATCCCCACCTTCCTCCGGGTTTCGCCCGGCAGTCTCCCTAGAAAATTCAACTAAGGACAGGGGTTGCGCTCGTTGCGGGACTTAACCCAACACCTCACGGCACGAGCTGACGACAGCCATGCACCACCTGTGTAGAGATCCCTTGCGGGAGGCGCTGGCTTTCACCAGCGTTTCCTCTACATGTCAAGCCCAGGTAAGGTTCTTCGCGTTGCCTCGAATTAAACCACACGCTCCGCTGCTTGTGCGGGCCCCCGCCTATTCCTTTGAGTTTTAACCTTGCGGCCGTAGTCCCCAGGCGGCGAACTTAATGCGTTAGCTGCGGCACTGATCGGGTCAATCCGACCAACACCTAGTTCGCAACGTTTAGGGCGTGGACTACCCGGGTATCTAATCCGGTTCGCTCCCCACGCTTTCGCGTCTCAGCGTCAGTTACAGGCCAGGAAGCCGCCTTCGCCACTGGTGTTCCTCCAGATATCTACGCATTTCACCGCTACACCTGGAATTCCGCTTCCCTCTCCTGCACTCTAGCCAGGCCGGTTTGCAATGCAGTTCTCGGGTTGAGCCCGAGGATTTCACATCACACCTAACCAGCCGCCTACACGCGCTTTACGCCCAGTAAATCTGGATAACGCTCGCCCCCTACGTATTACCGCGGCTGCTGGCACGTAGTTAGCCGGGGCTTTCTCGGAGGGTACCGTCGATGTCTTCCCCTCCAACAGTGGTTTACATCCCGAAAGACTTCATCCCACACGCGGTGTCGCTCCGTCAGGCTTTCGCCCATTGCGGAAGATTCCTCACTGCTGCCTCCCGTAGGAGTCGGGGCCGTGTCTCAGTCCCCGTGTGGCTGGTCGTCCTCTCAGACCAGCTACCCGTCATCGCCTCGGTAGGCCGTTACCCCACCGACTAGCTGATAGGCCGCGGGCCCACCCCATCGTGCATTGCTGCTTTTTTCACCGGCCATGCGACCGGTGACTACATGCGGTATTAGCAGCGGTTTCCCGCTGTTATCCCCCGCGATAGGAAAGGTTGCCCACGTGTTACTCACCCGTTCGCCGCTAGGAACCCACCTCCCTTGCGGGAAATGAGCCCTCGCTCGACTTGCATGTGTTATGCGCACCGCCAGCGTTAACCCTGAGCCAGGATCAAACTCTCCGTCCAAAACGGAGGACCCAGAGCGTTCGCCCTGAGTCTTCTCAGACTCTCAGAGTCTTTCCCACTCTTCAGTTGTCAAGGTGCTGGCTCCTGCCGAGCCGAACCGCCTTCTTACCCCCTCGAAGGGCGCACGAAACCTGTCCGGTGGAGGAACCTGCGAATGATACCCGCGATCGGGGCGGGTTTGCAACCGCGGTGGTCAAGAGAGGGGTCCGGTCACGAGGCCGGCCGGGAGCCGGCGGAGGCGCTGCGCGCCGCCGGCGCCCGGGTTCACCTCCTCAGAAGGTGCTGCGGCCGGCCATGGCCCGCGCCAGCGTCAGCTCGTCGGCGTACTCGAGATCGCCCCCCACCGGGAGTCCGTGCGCGGGCCGCGTCACCTTCGCCCCGAACGGCTGCAGCGCCCGCTGCAGGTAGATGGCCGTCGCCTCGCCCTCGATGTCGGCGTCGGTCGCGATGATCACCTCCGCCAGCGCCTCGTCGCGGACACGGTCGAGAAGCTGCTGGACGTGGATCTGCTCCGGCCCGATGCCGTCGATCGGCGAGATCACGCCGTGGAGGACGAAGTAGAGCCCGCTGTACTCCGCGGTGCGCTCGATCGCCAGGACGTCGAAAGCCGACTCGACGACGCACAGGACAGACGCATTGCGCCGCGGCGAGGCGCAGATCCAGCACAGGCTGCCCTCCGCGATGTTGAAGCACCGCTCGCAGTAGCCGATCCGGGCTTTGACGTCTTCGATCGCCTGGGCAAGTGAGTCGGCACGGACGCGGTCGACGCGCAGGAGGTGAAACGCCAGCCGCTGCGCCGTCTTGGGGCCGATGCCGGGCAGCCGCGAGAGCTCCTGGATGAGCCGCTCGAGCGGTTCGGGAAGCTGCGGCACCTAGACCAGGCCGGGTGGGAGTCCCAGGCCGGCGGCGACCGATTGCATCTTGGCGGACGCCATCTCCTTGGACTTATCCATGGCCTCGTTGACCGCCGCGACGACGAGGTCCTGGAGCATCTCCGGATCCCCCGCTGCTTCGGGGTCGATGCTCACCGAGACGAGCTTCTGCGTGCCGGTGGCGACCACGGTCACGGCCCCGCCGCCGGCCGTCGCTTCGACAGTTTCCGATTCCAGCTCCTTCTGCATCTTCTGCATCCGGTCCTGCATCTGCTGCACCTGCCGGAGCATCTTCATCGGGTCCTTCACTCGGTGATCTCCTTCACCCGCGTCACGCGGCCGTCGAAGCGCTTGACGATCTCGCGCACGAAGGGATCATCCTCCGGGCTCGCCGGCCGCGCCGCCGCCCTGGCGGGCTCGGCCTCCCGCAGGCGATATTCGATCTTCACGTCGTCGCCCAGCCAGGCGCGAACGTGTGGCATGAGCTGCGCGGACTGCTCCTGCGCCTTCTTGTGGTGAAAGCCGTAGCGAAACCACAGCACGAGCACCGACCCGTCCACCTCGGGCTGCGCGTCGAGGTACGCGGCGCGCACGGTGCGGTTGAGCTTCTCGAGGACCTCCGACCATCCGGTCACCGGAACAACCTCCTTCACCTCCCCGCTTGCCGGGGAGGCGGCGGCGCGAGGCGCCGCCGGAGGGGAAGGTGCCACTGGCACAGCCGGCTGGGCCGGCACCCCCTCGCTTTCCACCGCCAGGCGGGCGAGCGTGGCCTCGACCAGGAAGCGCGGCTCCGCGTGGCGGCGGACCTCGCCGTCCAGGTGAAGGAGCGCATCGAGAACGTTGGACAGCCGCCGCGCCGTCGCCTGGTCGTGCTTGCTCAGCGCGGCCAGCAGGCGGTCCCGGCAGCCCTCCATGAGCCCGCGCACGACCTGCCGGAGCTCGGCGCCCACGGCGTAGACGCGGTTCAGCTCGGCCAGGGCCTCGGCGGCCCGGCCCGCGAGCACGTCGTCCAGGAGCGAGTCGAGCAGGCGTGGATCGGCGATCCCCAGCAGAGAGCGCGCCGACTCCAGCGAGATGGGGCCGGACGCCAGGGGCACCAGCTGGTCCAGCAAACCCACGGCGTCGCGCATCGAGCCCTGAGCCGTGCGGGCGATCAGCTGCATCGCCTCGGGATCGACCTCCACCTGTTCCGCCTTTGCGATGTGCTCCAGGCGCCGGACGATCTGCTCCTCGCTGTGGCGGCGAAACACGAAGTGCTGGCAGCGACCGACCACGGTGAGCGGCATCTTCTGCACGTCGGTGGTGCACATCACGAAGACCGCATGCGGCGGCGGCTCCTCGAGCGTCTTCAGCAGGGCGTTGAAAGCGTCGCCTGTCAGCCCGTGCGCCTCGTCGATGATGTAGACCTTGTACGGTCCGCGCGCCGGAGCGAGGTTGACCTTGTCCCTCAGCTCGCGCACGTCGTCGATGCCGCGATTCGATGCCGCGTCGATCTCGATCAGGTCCAGCGACGACCCTGCAGTCACCTCGAGGCACGACGGACATTTGTTGCACGGCTCGGCCGAGTCGCGCGGGCGGCCCGTGCAGTTCAGCGACTTGGCGAGCAGGCGCGCCGCCGAGGTCTTCCCCGTCCCCCGCGAACCGCTGAACAGGTAGGCGTGGGCGACGCGGCCCGAGCTGATCGCGCCCTGGAGCGCGCGCGACGCGGCGTCCTGGCCCACCAGGTCGGCAAACGTCTGCGATCGGTACTTGCGGTAGAGGGATTGGTACTCAGGCATGGCTGATCAGGTGGCCGCGCACCCTCGCTTCGATCGAAGACCCCCAGCGCGCACCGCGGTTCGCGACTCAGGCAAGGATGGCTGCGGCACCCCCGGGGTTCTCCTTACCGCTGCTTCCTTCCGGACCTGACGGGGTTCGGAGACCCGAGCTGCGCAGGTCCCGACCTTCAACGCCGCTTGCCGCGGCCGGTTCTGAGAACCCAGACCTCAGCGATGGAATTCGGTCCGGCTAAGGCGGATTGCCGGTGCAGGGTACCGCCAGCACCCCACTTAGCGCGACCACAAGCAAGTTTACTCGCGCTGTTCCGAACGACCCTGCGCGGCTCGAGAAAGTAGCACCGCGCCCACTTAGCGCGACCACAAGTAGCGCGACCAGAAGCAAGTTTACCCGGGCCCTGGAGCCATGACCGCCCGCCGCGAAGCCCACGCAAGGTGCGCGAAGGTCGCCACCGCGGCGAGGGGGATCACGACCTCGGCCGCGCCCAGCAGCGCGCTCGATTCCTGGTGCAGCCCTCGCAGCAAGACCACCCCACCCACGAGGACCAGGATGAGGACCGTCGAAACCTGGCCCATCAGCGTGTGCCGCAGCTCGGGCCGCCGGCCCATGGCCATGAGCAGGCCCCCGCCTAGCGCCGGCAGCAGGTAGCGCGCCACGATCACCAGCGCCAGCCAAAGCGGGAACGTGCCCCCGAGCGCCAGACCGACGCAAAGCGCGCCGGCAAACAGGCCGTCGACCACGGGATCCAGGCCGCCGCCGAAGCTCGACGGATGCGCGAAGCGGCGGGCGATCGTGCCATCGACCAGGTCGGTCAGGCCGGCCAGGGCCACGGTCACGGCGAGATAGCCGAACTCGCTCGTCAGCGCGTACGCAAACGCAGGCGCGGCGAGATAGGCGCGAGCCAGCGACACCTGGTTCGCCTCGCCGGGGATGAACGCGCCGGCCACCGCCACGACCCCGAACCACGCGACCAGCCACCCCGGGGCGTGAGCGGCCACCGCCCACGCAAGGCCGAGGGCGAGGTAGATGACGCTCGCGACGACGGCGGTCCGGCTGAGCCGCATCGCGCCTCAGTGTGGCGAAGCGGTCGGTGCCGGTGACGGCGCAGGAGACGGTGAGGGCGAGGGTGACGGCGACGTGTATGGCGGCTGGCCCGGGTAGGGGTTTGAGCCGCAGGGCAAATGCGGCTCGCCGACTCCCCTGAGAAAGATCTCGCCGTAGCCGCCGCTGGCGATGAAGCCGCCGTCGTACCTGCACACCTGCCGCGTCACGACGCCCGCCGGCTGCTTCCACATCGCGGGCCACGCATGCTTCGAGTAGTACTCCTCGAGAAACGGCTTCCACACCGAGATCCCGACGTTCTCGCCGAACAGGACCCCGGTCGGGCACTGCCAGCCTGAGGGAGGGAAGTTGGTCGCCAGGTACGCATACCCGGAGTTGCACTTCGCGCCGGCGTTGACGTGCATCAGCGACCCGGCCACCGCCAGGTTCGGCGTGTAGCCGATGAAGATCGAGCCGGTGTAGGCCTCGGTCGTCCCGGACTTCCCCGCCGCGGGCCGCTGGCCCAGGCCGCCCAGATAGAGCTTGACCGGGCCACGCATCAGGTCGGTCATCACGTAACCCAGCTCCGGAGTGATCACCTGCACGCGGCCGAAGTTGGGGTTGAACGCCTCGAGCACCTTGCCGCCCGCATCGGTCACGCGCAGGACGCCGTGCGGGCTGATGCGGTAGCCGCCGTTGTCGAACGCCGAGTAGGCAGCCAGGTGCTCGGCCATCGAGATCGCGTCGTGGCCGAGCGTCGTGGCCACGCCCGCCGGGTTCTCGATCTTCGCCGACACCCCGAGACTGTGCAGGAAGGAGACGACGCGGTCGCCTCCCGCCTGGGAGTAAGTCCACAGCGCGGGCACGTTGCGCGACTCGGCGAGCGCGGTGCGCAGCGAGATGTAGCCCTCGTGCCGGCCATCCCAGTCGCTGAACTTGTGGCCGCCGATGACGCCGGTCTGGTCGTTGACCAGCGTGGCCGGCGTGACCAGGCCGGCCTGGAGCGCCGTGGCGTAGGTGTAGACCTTGAACGAGGACCCGACACCGCGCCATCCCAGCGGGTCCGTCCCGGTCAGGTTGATCTGCCCCCGGATCGCGGCGTTGTTGTAGTCGGCGCTGCCGACCATGGCCAGGATCTCGCCATCGGCCGGATTCATCACGAGCATGGCGCCGGTGTTGACGCCCCGGCCCGCGTACTTGCGCACGCCGGACCTCACCCACCTGCTCGCCATCGCCTGGGTGCTCAGGTCGAGCGTGGTCTTGATCGTCAGCCCGCCCTCGTACAGGGCCTGCTCGCCATAGCGCTTCTTGACGTACTTGACGATGTAGTCGACGAAGTGCGCCGTCAGCGCCGGGTGGGCCGCCGGGACCGCCTTGTGGGCGACGATCATCCGGGCCAGCAGGTCGCTCTGGTAGAGGCCGTCCGCGGCGCCACGATTCAGGTCGCCCACCGCGACCAGGCTGTCCAGGACCTGCCCCCACCGCACTTTCGCCGCCTCGAGCTGCTCAGGTGTGCCGAACGGGTCGTACTCGCTGGGCGCCTGGGGCAGCCCGGCCAGGAAGCTCGCCTGGGCCCACGAGAGCCGGCTGGCAGGGACCTGGAAGTACGTCTGCGCCGCCGCCTCGGCGCCGTACGCGCCGTTGCCGTAGTTGATCGTGTTCAGGTAGAGCTCCAGGATCTGCTGCTTGGTGTAGCGGCGCTCCATCTCCTCGGCGAGGAGCAGCTCCCGGAACTTGCGGCTGATCGTCCGGCTCTGCGCCTCCTCGGTGTCGAGGACGTCGTTCTTGACGACCTGCTGCGTGATCGTCGAGCCACCCAGCGCCGCGGTCCGGTGGGTCAGGTTGTACACGATGGCGATGGCCAGACGCCTGTAGTCCACGCCCGAGTTGTTGTAGAAGGTGCGGTCCTCGGTGGCGATCGTCGCCCGCTGCAGCCGGTCGCTGATCTTGCCCAGAGGGACGACCGTTCGGTTCTCGTGGTACAGCGCCTCGATCAGCTTTCCGTTGCGATCGACGATGCGCGTCGTCTGGGAGAGGTTGGCGGTCTGGATGGCGTCGATCGAGGGGAGGTCACCGGCGAAGTAGTCGACGACGCCGATCGTCATGACCGTGCCGATCAGGGCGCCCGTGGAGATCAGCATCAGGCTGAGCAGCGCAAACCGCACCAGCAGATGGCGCGGCGGCTGCTTGGTGGCTTTGCGGGCCTGCGCTCGCGCGCGGAGCCGCTTCTTCCGTGCGGTCAGGCGGGACCTCCAGGACGTTTTCTGCGACGTGGGCCGGGTTCGGTGAGCCCGAGTTTACAAAAAGGGCCCCCCGGATCTTCAGCGAAGTCCCAGCGCTTGCGCCCCCTGGTCGGCCAGGCCGAGGATCGGGTTGCCGAGCAGGCCGTAGGCGGCGATCACGGCGCAGAACGCCACCGCACCGGCCGTCGACAGCGCGCTCACCACGGGCAGCGCCGCGGCGGCGCCCCGCCTCGCCTCCTCGAGCGGGCTCTGTATATAGAGGACGCGCAAGCTGCCGACGGCGGCCGCGATGCTCATCACCGAGCCGAGGAGGCCGAGGCCCAGGAGCACGAAGTTGCCGCTCTGCGCCAGCGCCGCGGCGACCGTCAGCTCGCCGAAGAATCCCGCGAGCGGCGGGGCGCCGGCCAGCGACAGCATGGCCAGGGCCAGGCCGGCGGCGCGTAACGGGCGGACGGCGCCCAGCCCGGCGATCGCCGCCTCCCCGCCCTCGGCGCGACCGAGCAGGGCCGGACCGCACGTGGCGGCGACCGCGAAGGCGCCCAGGAGGAACAGCGCGGCTGCGATGCCCGACCGGTAGTGGGTCGCCAGCCCGGCGGCGACCCAGCCGAGCTGTCCGATCGCCAGGTAGGCCAGCCTCGGCCGCGGCGAGCGGACGGCCAGGGCGGCAGCGCCTCCTCCGATCATCGCGATGGCCGCGACCACGTCCGCCCACAGCGTGTACGCCGCGGCGATCGGGACCAGCGCCGCCACGAGCTTGATCGCGACCGTGGCGGCCGCGAGCGCGACCAGGCCGACGACCAGCCCGGCGCCGAGCGGCGAGGCCCCAACTCCGACGCTGAGCCCCGCCATGTGAAACGGCGCCAGGCCGGCTCGCACCGCAAGTCCCGCCACCAGCAGCAGGACGGGCAGCGCCAGGGCCACCGTGGCGGTCCGGCCGACCAGCACATCCCGCATGGCCCCGAGGTTGGCGTTCCCCGTCGTCGCGGCAAGAAACGCCAGGCCGAACAGCAGCAGCCCGCTTGCGATGCCTCCGGCGAGCAGCAGGCGCAGGGCGAGGTCGGGTCGCCGCAGCGCGACGAGGACCACCGCCGCGACGGCTGCCAGCTCGAGCCCGGCCCACAGTCCGAGGATGTCGGCTGCCGACGCCGCGACCATCACCCCGAACGCCGCCAGCAGCGGCATCGCGAGGCCGAGATGCAGGGAGTCTTCGGCCGACCAGTCGGTCGCGGCCAGCGCGATCGCCGCGGTCAGCAGCGTCGCCGCCTTCGCGAAAAGGGCAAAGCGATCCTGGATCAGAGCGCCTCCGAAGTAGGTGGTGAGGGCGGCGCCCGCCCACAGCTCGACTCCGAACGCGATCAGCACCACCACGGCGGCGACCTGCGGAAGGTAGGCGCGCCCGCCGCGCCCAGGCCAGCCGAATCTGCCCATGAGCAGGATCGCCACGGCCAGCGCGACGACCAGCGCCTCGGGCAGCAGGGCGACATACCTCACGGCGCCGCCCCCCCGGCCGGCAGGGTGTAGTTGGAGGCGATGTCGGAGACGCCTGCGCTCATCTGGAGCATCAACCCCGGGTCGAAGAGCGGAGTGTCGGTACCGGGGATCTTGGGGCCGCCGGGGAACAGGCCCACCCACAGCAGAGCACCGGCCAGGAGGCCGAGATACCACGACTCGGCCAGCGACGCGTCCGACACACCGGGCGCGTCCGCATTGGGCGCCCCGAAAAGGATGCGGCCGAGGAGGATCGCGAGCGCGACGGCCGTCAGCGCCAGCCCGCCCGCGACCGCAAAGCCTCCCACCGGCTGGGTCTTCATCGCGCCGAAGAACGTCATCACCTCGGTGGTGAAGGACGCGAGTATCGGCACGCCGAGCAAGGCGAATGCCCCCAGCGTCATCAGCCACGCGATGTTGGGCATCCGCGGCGCGAGGCCGCCGAGGAGCTGGACGCTGCGCGTCTGTGCCCGATCCGCAAGGGTCGCGCAAACCCCGGCGATGAGGGCGGCGGCGAGTCCGCCCGTGAACAGGCTGAGGACGCCGCCGGCGATGCCGAGGGGCGAGACGGCGGCCAGGCCCAGCGCGGTGATGCCGCTGGGCACCAGGGCGAGGTAAGCGCCGGCGTGGCGCACGTCGGCGGAGCGAATCGCCGCCAGGCCGGCGTAGCCGACAGTCAGCGCCGCCATCGCCGCGAGCACCGGCGACAGCAGATGCGCGGCCGCCGGTTCGCCCGCGATGACCACACGGAGGAGCAGAAACGCGCCCAGCCTGGAGGCGGCGCCGGCGATGACCACCGTGACGCCGGGCGGCGCCTCGGCCAGGGCGTCACGCGCCCAGCCGTGCAGCGGGAACAGGGGCAGCCGCGTCGCCGCCGCGACGATCATCGCGACGCTTATGCCGAGCTGGATCCGCGGCGAGAGCCTGGTCTGGAGGAGCGCGTCCATCTCGAACGTGCGACCCCCGGTCGCCGCGTAGAGCGCGAGGACGCCCACGATCAGGGCTGCTGTGCCCAACCCCCAGTAGCCGACGAGCCGCCACGTCGCTGCGACCCGGCGAGGGCCGCCCCAGCCGAGCACGAGCAGAGCCAGCGGCACGATCGAGGCGCCCCAGAACAGGACCAGCACGAACATGTCGCGGGCCACGATCGCTCCGTTGACCGAAGCCTGGGCCAGCAGGAGCAGGGCGAAGTACGACCGGACGCGCTCGCGGACGCCGAGCGAAGCCAGCATCGAGGCGATGCTGATCAGACCCGACAGCATCAGCATCGCGATGCCTGGGCCGTCGACCCCGAGGTGATAGGTCACGCCGATCGCCGGCAGCCAGGGAACCTTCTCCTCGTACTGCATCGTCGGCAGAAAGTTCTCGAACTGGTTGTAGGCGATGAAGAGGATGAACATCGTGCCGATGGTCGTGAAGAAGGCGATCTGCTTCACCAGCGTGTCGTAGCGACCGCGCGGGTTGGGCATGCTCGCGACGGCAATCGCCGCGACGACCGGGACCCAGATGAGAAGGCTGAGGAGGAACGCCGAAGAGAAGATCCCCGCGCCGATGGTCTGGGTGGTGATCGCGGCGAGCCTCATCGGACGATCCCCGGCGCGGCCAGCGCGAAGGCAACGGCGAGGACGATCGCGAGCGCGACCACGATCGGCACCGCGGGAGCGCGACCCGCGGCCAGGGCCACCTGTCCGGTGGCTGCGGCAAACCTGCCGAGCGCTCCGTCACCGGCGGGTACCCAGTCGCCGAAACGCCTGGCGAGATCGAGCGAGGGTGCGATGAGGAATCGGTCGATGAACCGATAGACCACGCGGCCGCCACGCTGCAGCCAGGAACCGACGACCGCCGTCAGCAGCAGCGCGGCGTCCCTGCTTCGCCAGAAGGCCAGTCCGCACAGGGCGAACCCGAGGACCGCCGGAGCCACCCAGACCACGATCGCCAGCGCAGGCGCGGGCGGGTGCTTCTGGCCGTCGAGGAAGTTGAGCCAGCCCGTGACCAGCGATGCGACGACGAGCACCGCGCCGGCGACGACGAGCCAGTAGGGAAATCCGAGTCCGCCCTGCGGCTCGCGCACACGCTCGGGGTCGAACGTCCGCCGCCGGCGCAGGAGTCCGAACGACGCACCGAAGAAGACTCGCAGCGCGCCGATCGCGAGCAGCAGAACGGCCTCGCCGAGGGCGAAGCCGAGCCGGCTGCGCGAGCTGACACCGAACGCGAGCGCACCGGTCGCGGCGAGCCCGAGCACGGCGGCCGACAGCAGCAGGGCGACCGAGCTGGCGCGCATCCGCCTCCACGCTTCGCCCATCTCGGTGAGGTCGTCCGTGCGCATCGCGGCGGCCACGGTGGACACCGCGAGGATGCCGGCCGCGCGCGCCGGTGCGACGGCGAGGACCGCCGCGACCCCGGCGATGCCGTACGCGGCGGGCGTGTGGTAGACGCCGTTCATCACGACGGCCGCTCCAACCGCGGTCGCGCTCGAACCCGCCAGGATGAGGACCCGGCGCGGCTCGTTGCCGGCGAACGTGAGGGCGCCGGCGATGATCGCCGCCACCGCGCACGCGCCGAGCAGCGCCTGCACGGTCTGCGTGTTGGAGCCGGCGAAGATCGGGCTCACGCGGTACAGGACGACGATCCCGACGACCGGCCACGCCGCGTGGAGCACCGCCGACGCCGCGGGCGGCGCGCTGACCGCGGTGCGCGTCATCCACGCGGTGAAGGGCCACAGCGCGAGACGCCCCGCGACTCCGATGAAGACCAGCACCGAGCCGCCGACGATCGAGCGGACGGTCCAGCCGGGGTTCGAGTGCAGGATCGACACCAGCGTGGCCAGGCTCGTCGCGCCGTAGCGGGCGTAAAACCATCCGATTCCGCACAGCAGGAAGAGATCGCCAAGAAACGGCAGGGCCAGCGCGACACGTGCTCGCATGGCCGGCTCGCCGAGTCCCCACCGATGGGTGAGCAGCACGTACGTGAGCGCGCCGGCGAGGATCCAGAACCCGAGCAGCTCGGCCAGGTCGCCACTGAGAAGGATGCCGGCGCAAGCGAACAGCAGAAGCGTCAACGCCGCGTGGAAGCGCGCCGCTCCCGGCTCGTTCCGCCCCATCACCTGGTGCCAGCCGATGGCGGCGATCAGGCAGACCTCGATCACGAGCAGGGCGACGACCGTTAGGTGGTCGGCGTTCAGCAGCAGGTTGATGGAGAAGTTCTGGAAGTTGGCCGGTCCCGAGTACGCGACCGACATCGTCACGTACTTGTAGCTGGCAACAAACGGCGCCCCCTTCTTGATGAGGCCCCAAGCCACCAGCAGGGTCAGCAGCAGCGTGACGATGGTCCCCAACATCGCCGTCGCCGACGCCGAGCGCCGCGTGCGCACGCTCGAGAGGGCGAGCAGGAACGTGGCGAACGGCGCGATGAGCAGCAATGGGACGGCCCACTGGAGCGCGGTCACCGGGTCGAACGGAGAGCCCGACGGCCGTGCCCCCGACGCGGCGCCCGACGCCGCCGAGAGGATCTCCAGCACTACCCTCAGCGAGCTCCCTCCCGGCCGGCGATGCCGAGGCCCAGGGCGAGCAAGGCGATGGACGCGAGGCCGAGGAGGACCGCGAACTCGTGACCGAACAGCTGCGGCGCGCCGGCTGCGGCAAAGCGGCTGACGCCGACAAAGGCCACCCCGGCGCCGCCGAAGATCAGCGGGACGCCGGCAAGCGCGGCGGTCAGGTCGCGGCGCCAGGCGGCCGCGAAGACGCCGATCGCCGCCAGGCTTGCGGCGACGAAGAGGACCGTGACCAGGCCCGGGCTCAACGGGTGCGTTCCCGCGCGCGCCAGACGGCTGTCGCCCCGACCAGGCTCACCAGGACGACGGCCGCGATGGCCTCGGTCGCGAACGCATCGTGCACGAACAGCAGCCGGCCGACCTCGGAAGCGCCAAAGGCTTCAGTGAAGGTCCTGGCCTGCGCGAACCCTCCGCGAAACGCCGAGTATGCGAGCACCGCGAGGAGTGCTCCCGCTCCGACCGCGCCGAGCTGCCGCCACGCCTGCCCGATGACGGTTTCCATGGAGCGGTACCGCGGCCCGGCGACCAGGGCCGCGCAGCCGAGGTAACAGGGCAGCGCGACGAGCGCCGCAAAGCCGGCCCCGAGGGAGACGTAGATCCCGGCGAGCCCGAGTCCCGCGATCGCAAGCGCGGCGCCCCGCGGCCCCCGACCTGAAACCAGCGCCACGCCCAGGCCGCCGATCACGCACACGCCGGAGGACACGTAGAAACCAATCGCGTGGAGGGCGTCCATGGACACTCCGTGGTAACTGGAAAGTGTGGCGGCGATTCGCCGGTGCTTCGGCTAGGCCGCCGGCTCGCGCCAAGCATACAGAATGCCGGCTCCGGCAATGGCCGCGACCGAGAGCGCCGCGAGCACGCTCCCGGCGTGCAGCGCGGCCGCGATCGATCCGGCGACGAAGCCCGCGATCAGCAGCAGAAGCGCCACACCCACAGCCGCGGCGGCGACCCGGAGCATGTCCCAGCGCGCGAGGGCCCGCGAGAATGTCCGCATGGCGGCAGTATCGCAGGGCCTGGTCGACTTCGCGAACCGCTTCCGCCAGCCGGCGGCGCCAGGCATCGAGGTCGTGGAGACGTCGCGATACCGGATCACCCTGCAGCCGGACTATCCGGTGCCCGGCCCGAACAACGTCGCCTGGATTCGGTGCTCGCCGGACGAGGTGGACGGCATGGTCGACGATGTCCGCGCCGTCTTCCGTGCGCGCCGGCTTCAGTCGATGTGGATCCTCGACCCCGAGGTCGAGCCTGAGGACCTGCCCAACCGCCTGGCCGCACGCGGCGTGACGCCGGACCAACTGTCACCCGAGGTCAAGGTCATGGTTCTCGGGGTGGCCACAAATCTCGCGCCTCCTGCCGTCGCCGGCCTGCGGATGCACGATGCGCTTGCCGACGCCGAGAGCTTTCGCCAGGCCAATGCGGTGTGGGGCGGCCGGATGTCCGCGCCGACACTCGAACGCCTGGGATTTCAGAAGGTCGGCTGGCGGCGCTTCTACATCGACCGGGAGTGACGCTAGGCCAGCGACTCCTGCCACGCCCGATGCAGCGAGCCGTAACGGCCCGCGCCCTCCCGCAGCTCGGACGGCTCGCCGTCCTCGACCACCCGGCCGGCGTCGATGACCAGGACGCGATCGGCGATCTCGACGGTGGACAGGCGGTGGGCGATGATGATGGCCGTGCGCCCACGCAGCAGCGTGCGGAGCGCGCGCTGCACAAGTCTTTCCGAAGGCAGGTCGAGCGACGACGTCGCCTCGTCCAGTATCAACACGCGCGGGTCGGCGAGAAACGCCCGGGCAAAAGCGACCAGCTGGCGCTGGCCTGAGGACAGCCGCACGCCGCGGCGCCGGACGTCGGTCTCGTAGCCGTTAGGCATCGCGGCGATGAATGCGTCGGCGCCGATAGCTCGCGCGGCGGCCTCGACCTCCTGTCGCGTCGCATCGGGGCGCCCGAAAAGGATGTTGTCGCCCACCGTGCCCGAGAAGAGAAAGCTCTCCTGGGTCACCATCGCGATCGCCCGCCGCAGATCCGTCAGCGCAAGCGAGCGCAGGTCGACGCCGTCGAGCGTCACCCGGCCGGCGGTCGGGTCGTAGAAGCGCGCGATCAGGCGCGCGATCGTGGTCTTGCCCGCGCCGGTCTCCCCCACCAGGGCGACGATCTGACCCGCAGGCACCTGGACGTCCACGTCGTGCAGGACAGGCTTCTCGCGATACGCGAACGTCACGTGCTCCAGCGCGACCGCGCCACGCGCATCGGGCAGCCCGACCGCTGAGGCCGGCTCAGGCACGGTCGGCGCCTCCTCGAGGACGCCGGCGAGCTTCTCCAGCGCCGCTCCCGCGGCCTGGAACACGTTGTAGAACTGCGACAGCTCCTGCAGCGGATCGAAGAACTGGCGCAGGTAGAGGACGAACGCCGCCAGCACGCCGAGGGTCAGCTCCCCGCCGGCAAACAGGGAGCCGCCGTACAGCAGCACCGTGGCCGTGGTCAGTCGGCCGAGCAGGTTGATCGCGGGGCCGAAAGTCGAGACCAGGCGGTTGGACCAGATGTTGGCGTCGCGGTAGCGACCGTTGACGTCCTCGAAGATCTCCTGGTTGCGGGGCTCGCGCCGGAACGCGTGCACGGCCCGGATGCCGCCCAGCGACTCGACGTAGTGGACGATCACGAGCACGATCGCGCGGCGCACCGCCCGGTAGGAGCGCGCGGAGTTGACCCGGAACCAGTAAGTCAGCCCGATCACCAGGGGCATGACGACCAGGGTCACCATGCCCAGCCGCAGGTCGAGGTGGAGGAGGATCGCGCTGATCGCCACCACCGAGATCAGGGACGTGATCACCGACGTCAGGCCGGTCGCAAGCAGCTCGTTCAAGGCATCGATGTCGGACGTCAGGCGGGAGATGATGCGTCCCGACGTGTAGCGCTCGTAGAAGGAGATCGAGAGCTGCTGGACGTGCGCGAACAGCATCCGGCGCAGATCGAACAGCACCTTGGCGCCAATGCGCCCTGAGAGCCGCAGGAACGCGTAGTTGGCCAGCGCGTTGACGAGCAGCGCGACCAGCAGCACGCCGACGATCGCGGCCAGCGTCGCAAGGTTGCCGCTGGCGCCCGGCCTGATGCCTTTGTCGATCCCCAGGCCGACCTGGTAGGGAACCGACAGGTAGGCGGCGGAGCGGACGGTGATGAGCAGCGCCGCCAGCGCGATCTGCCTCCGGTAAGGCCGGGCCAGGCTGGCCAGCAGGCGCCGGCTGCGCCTTCGCAGCAGGCCGGCAACGCTCGGCGAGTAGTCGTCGACCTCCTCGGCGGCGACGCCGCGCCAGGTGTCGGCTCGGACCGCGGCGTTCACGCGAGAGCCTTCTCCACGGTGGGGTCCCACTCCTGCGACAGCAGAGAGCGGTACAGGTCGTTGGACCTCATCAGCTCGGTGTGCGTGCCCACAGCCGCAACTTTTCCATCGTCGACCAGCGCCACTCGGTCGGCAAGCGCGAGCGTCGACGGCCGGTGTACGACCAGCAGGCCGGTCGCGCCCTCGAGGACGCGGGCGAGCGCATCCTCGATCGTTGCCTCGGTGTGGACGTCGACGGAGGAGAGCGGGTCGTCGAGCACGAGCAGGGGCGGCGCGCCCAGGACGGCCCTCGCCAGCGCCAGCCTCTGACGCTGGCCGCCGGACAGCGTGTATCCCTGCTCGCCGATGCGGGTCTCGAGGCCCCACGGCAGGTCCCAGACAAAACCCGCCTGGGCGACGTCGATGGCGCGCTTCAGTTCCTCGTCGGAGACGACCGGGCGGCCCATGACCAGGTTCTCGTGCACCGACGCCGAGAACAGGATCGGGTCCTCAAACGCGAAACCAATCTGCGAGCGCAGCGAGCGAAGCAGGACATCGCGCACGTCGACGCCGTCGAGGAGGACGCTGCCCTCGCTCACGTCGTACAGCCGGGGGACGAGATACGCGAGCGAGGTCTTGCCGCTGCCGGTGCGCCCGACCAGGCCGACCGTCTCGCCCGGCTCGACCACAAGGTTCAGATCGCGCAGCACCCACTCGTCCGACTTCGGATACCGAAACCCAACGCCGCGGAACTCGATTCGGCCGCGAACAGATTCCAGGGTGCGCGCCCGCGGTCGGTCGGCGATCTCCGGGCGAGCGTCGAGGACCTCGTTCAGGCGCTCGGAGGCCGTGCGGCACTCTTCGCTCATCGAGAGCACCCAGCCGATGGCGTCCATCGGCCAGATGAGCATGAAGACGTAGTTCATGAAGGCGACCAGGCCGCCGATCGTCAGCCTTCCCTGGACGACGTTGACCCCGCCCAGCAGCAGCACGGCGACGAGCGAAAGGTTGGGCAGCAGGTTCAGCTCCGTCCACACCTCGGCGCGGGCTCGGATGCCCTTCAGGCTCGTCTCGCGTATGGCTCGCGCACGGCTCTCGAAGCGCTGCTGCATCAGTGGCATGCGACCGAAAGCCTTGATGATGCGCACGCCGGTCGCCATCTCCTCGATCGTCGTGGTGAGGTCTCCGGTCAGGTCCTGCAGCCGTCGCGCGATGAGCCGGTACCGGTTGTGAAAGCGGTGGCTGAAAACGGCGATGGGGAGCATGCACAGGACGACCAGCAGCGCGAGCTGCCAATCGAGCTGGAGCATCAGGACCAGCACGACCGCAAACGTCACCACCGTCTGCAGGAACCAGACGAGGCCGAAGCCGACGAAGCGGCGCACGGTGCCGATGTCAGCGATCGCGCGCGACAGCAGCTGGCCGGACTGCCAGTTGTCGTGAAACGAGACCTGCAGGCCCTGCAGGTGCGCGTAGAAATCGTTGCGCAGGTCCGTCTCCATGCGGTACGACGCGACGCCCGTGAAGTGGCGGCGGAGCACGATGAGGAAGAACTCGAGGACGCCGATCACGACGAGGAGGCCCGCCATGACGAGCAACCCGCCCTGGTCGTGGTGCGTGATCGGGCCGTCGATGATGTACTGGATCACCTTCGGGATGGAGGCCGCCGTGGCCAGGCTTCCCAGCTGCGACAGGCCGAAGATCAGGACCAGGCCGGCGTACGGCCGCAGGTACGGAAGGTAGCGGCGCAACGCCAGGAGCCCCACGAGAGGCGAGTAGTTTAGCCCGCGAGATCCCTGATCGAGACGATGCCGACCAGCTTGCCCGCCTCGAGCACCGGCAGGTGTCGAAAGCCGTTGTCGAGCATCGTGCGCAACGCATCCTCGGAGTCGACTTCGGGGCCGACAGTCTTCGGATCGTGGGTCATCCACGACACGATCTCGTGGCGGGGCGCGTCGTATGACTGCGACAGCGCGCGCACCGTGTCGCGCTCCGTGAAGATCCCCACCAGGCGGTCGCCCTCCATGACGAGCACCGACCCGACCCGGTGCTGCGCCATCACCGCGACAGCCTCACCCACCGTGTCCTCGGGTCCGACGGTGTGCAGCCGGGTCGCCATCACGTCGCGCACCTGGCCCATGGGCCAATCCTATGCCTGCATGGGGAAAGCGGCGAGAAGAGCCGAGGCGCCCACGACCGCGACCGTGAGGCCCGCGTCGGCCTGTGCCAGGGGCGATCCTCGGCGCCACGCCACCGAGAGCACGAGCATGGCCACCACGCCGGCACACTTGATCAGCAGCACGACGCCGTAGGCACTCGTCCAGAGGTCGCTGACGTCGTGCAGGCGATCGGTGGCGCGCAGCACGCCGGTCAGCGCCGTGATCGCAAAGGCGATGAGCGCCACGCGCCCAAAGCGCCCGACCAGGTCCCTTGCCTCCGCGCTTTTCCACCCGTCGGGCGGCCGCAGCGCGGCCAGGGCGAGGATGCCTCCCGCCCACATCCCCGCCGAGAGCACGTGCGCCGCGGCGGCCAGGTCCGGCCTCGAGATGACCGACGACGGCTCGACGAGGAGCAGCCCGGCGACGCCGGCGAGCGCGGCTCCGACCGCGATCCAGAACGGCGGCCGTGCCCATTCGATGCTCGGCGTCAAGCGTCCAAGACGCCATACGACCACCGAGCCGATGACGCCGAGGAGCCCGACGTACTCGAGCCAGTGCAGAGCGGCAAGGAGGAGGTCAGGCGTGCCGCTCACGCGGCTGCCGAGATGATGCCTCCCCCGAGGACCCTGGTGCCGGAATAGAGGACCGCCGCCTGTCCAGGCGCCGCGCCAAAGAACGGCTCGTGGAGCGACAGGCGGCCGCGCTCGTAAACGGCAGGGATGGCCGGCGCGTGATAGCGCAGCCGGGCCTCGCACGCGAGCGGCTCGCCGGCAGGCCCGTTGATGAAGGTGACCTGCTCGAGCGCGATGTCGCGTACGGCCAGCTCGGCGCGGCGGCCGACCATGATCCGGTTGCCTGGCGCGTCGACCTTCAGGACGTACCACGGCCCGGGCTCGGCGAGGTCGCCGAACCCGCTGCGCTGGCCGACCGTGTAGAGCGCCGTCCCGCGATGCGCGCCGAGCTCGCGGCCGGCCGAATCGACGACCGTCCCTGCACGCACCGGCAGTCGCGCGGCCAGGTAGCTCGCCGTCTCGCCGCGGGGCACGAAGCAGATCTCCTGGCTCTCGGCTTTGTTGGCCACTGGCAGCCCGAACTCGCGCGCGTGCTCGCGGACCTCGCGCTTGGTCATCGCCCCGAGGGGAAACAAGAGGCGCGACAGGCGCTCCCTGTCGAGGTGGTAAAGCATGTAGGACTGGTCCTTCGCCGGGTCGATCGCGGCGTGCAGCTCTGGACCGGCTGGACCGCCGAGCACGCGCGCGTAGTGACCCGTCGCCATGCGGTCGAAACCCAGGTCGAGGACGCGGGAGAGCATGAGGTCGAAGCGGACGAAGGCGTTGCACCGCACGCAGGGATTCGGGGTCCTGCCTTCGAGGTAGGCGCGGTGGAAAGGCTCGATGACGCGCTCGCCGAACTCCTTCTCCAGGTTCCAGCAGTAATAAGGAATGCCGAGGACCGCGGCCACGCGACGCGCGTCCTCGACCGCCGACAGCGAGCAGCAGCCGCCGTGGCGCGCCGCCTCGTCGGAGTCGTCACGCGGCCACTGCTGCAGCGTCACGCCGACGACCTCGTGGCCCTGCGCCTGCAAAAGCGCGGCGGCCACCGAAGAGTCGACCCCGCCCGACATGGCGACCGCGATTTTCACGAGCGCTTCTCCAGGATCTGGCTCACGACGATCTCCGCATCCTCGCCTACACCGTACAGAACCGCCGACTGAGCCTTGCGCTGGAAGTGCACGCCCATGAAGTAGAGACCTGGCACCTCGCTCCGGCCGTCCGACTGGATCGGGAAGCCCAACTCATCGAACACCGGAGCGTGGACCCAGCCGTAGTCAGGCCGGTAACCGCTGGTCCAGATGACGTTGGTGATGCCCTCATCCACCACGTCGAGCTGGGTCCTGGGCGCGATCCCGGGCGGACCGGGCACCTCCCAGGGAATGTCCAGGCCGCGCTTCTCGCACATCGCCTGCACCCATTTCATGAAGGTGCGCGCGAGGTTGTCGCCGGCCTCGATGCTCTGCGCGAGGTCGTCCGCGAAGTGAATCTTTCGCTCGTCGGCGCCGAGGTAGCGTCCCAGCAGCTCGACCCCACTCTCATGCAGCGTCCGGTAGTGGAGGTCACGCCCTCCGCCATGGCCCGTCGTCAGCGGGTTGCTCACGAGGCGCGCGGCCGGCGACGGCAGCTGGGCCATCGTCCGCTGCCAGAAACCGGACTCGATGATCCACCAGACCAGGTCGTGGCCGCCCATGCGTCGCGGCGCCCAAGGCGCGCGGCCGCACGCGATGAAGACCTTGCGGCCTGCATCGTGCAGCTCTTCCGCCAGCTGGCAGCCCGTCTGGCCGCTGCCGATGATGAGCACCGCACCTTCCGGCAGGGCTGTCTCGTTCGTGTACTCCTCGGCGAGGAGTTGGTTGATTTGGGCCGGGATCAGCTCCGCGGCGGGAGGCAGGTACGGGCGCTGGTAGCCGCCGGTGGCGACGACGACGCTGCGGGCGCTTAGCGTGCCACCCGGAACCTGGAGGACGAATCCGTCACCGTCCACGTCGAGGGCACCTACAGGGCACGCTTCCTTGACGGGCGCCTGGAATGAGCCGGCCCAGCGCTGGAAGTGCTCGACCAGCTCGGCGCGGTGCATGAAGCCGTCAGGTTCGGGTCCTGTGTACGCGCCACCCGGAAGCTGCACCGTCCAGTTCGGGGTGACCAGGCAGAACGAGTCCCAGCGGCGGGAGCGCCAGGTCTCCGCGACACGCCCGGCTTCGAGGACGACGTGCTCGACCTTCGCCTCGATCAGGTGGTAGCTGGTGGCGAGGCCGGCCTGCCCGGCGCCGACGATCGCTACCTCAACGTCTGTACCCACGGCTGAAAGTTAATGCCATGGCGCTGAGCAACGTAAAGGTCCATTGACCGCCAGTGGAGTCTCTATACGACGAGATCGCCTTCCGTTGGCTCGACGGTCACCCCACGCGATCCCAGGAGCCCGAGCCTGGCCCTATGCTGTAGCCGGGGCTTCGAGCAGTTCCTTGCCTCCGCCAACCAGCCACAGATCGCCCTGTGAGTCCACGACAAGGTTCGTGATCTGTAGTGGAGCCGAGAACGGCCGCACACCCGGTGGACCAGGGAGGCTGACTTCCGACGTGGGCAAGCTGTACGTGGTGGTCACCGAGCCATTCTGCACATGCACGATCTGCCCGCTGCGCCGATCGTAGAGAACGATCCCTCCGGTCGGGTCAGGCACTGCCAGTGAACCATAGGTACCGATGGTGAGACTGGTGTCGGCGACGAGACCTGTAGGCGTCCAAGTTATGACCGCGCCGTTGTCGATGCCACCGCTGACCACCATCATGTCACCGGAGGCCGCCAGCCTGTTGCCTTGGACGTCGATTGACTGAACCATCTTGCCATCGGAGGTGAAAACGCCGAGGACTTTGCCGACGGCAGCACCGGCAAGCACCTCGATTTGGCCACTCTGCTCTACGTAGATATCGGTGGATCCAGCGAAGCTCGCCGGAAGGCCATACCGTGACGTTTGTCTGAAGGAGCTGTCGAAGCGCTGAAGCGCCGCCACGTTTCGCCGTGCGATGAGCACGTCGTCGCCTGCGATTCCAATCGCCGTGACCCAGGTCCCGCCCAGCGTTGGATCGAGCGCTTGTTCAAGGGCATCTGGATCGCCCGTTGCGATGGTGACTGAGGCTACCGCCTGACTTCCCAGTTGCAACCGCATCAAGACGTAGCCATTAGACATCCACACGTCTCCAGAGGCGTCGACCTTGATCTGCGAATCCGGCCCTGCGAATTGCTCGGTCGGCAATTTGAAGGACTTCTCTGCTCCCGTCGAAGGGTCTATCCGATGGAGGTAACCGGGCGCGCCGAAACCGGTCTCTGCCAGCCAGATGACGTTCCGGCCGGCATCGTACGCAATGTTTGTGGCTGTCTGAGTAAGCGTAAGAATCGTCTTGAGCTGGAGGGGGATGGCAGCTACGGGTGCCCGTCTCTGACCTGGCGCCGTTGAAGAAGGCGCGACCGCACCGCATGCCGCGACGATGCAAGCGATGGCCACAATTCCCAACAGCTTGAATTGGTTAGTCAATTCGCAGCGGACTTGATGTGGTGGAAGTCATCTATTGATGCACCTGGAAGGCCGACCACAGCCGTTTACTGACGTAGATGAAGGGGTTCGGGCAATTTGGAATACAGAACTGAACGGTGTCGGGGAAC
>WNFU01002436.1_pt1 | contig 25362 bp, 20 predicted proteins | sample 5400121 | NCBI WGS metagenome assembly WNFU01 (sample SAMN13153360, study PRJNA577476) | soil metagenome | isolation source: 100 cm soil or saprolite under grassland replicate 1 | place: USA:California | collected 2016-06-15 | reverse complement strand
CACTACGCCCAGAGCGCAAGTCCACGCGCGCACGTAAACCTCGACCACTGCCAGAACCCCGGCCCGCAGTAGCGCCGATCTCCGAAGTCCGAGTGCCGCGGTGAGTCGAATCGTTGAGGTCACGCAGGAACAACGGTTCGTGCGATCCCATTTTCCGCAATGCAACCGCGCTGCAAAAGGACGGCTTATAGACGGCGGAAAACCGGCAAACGACAGGCGCCGGTCTGACAAAGCCTTGTAAGGGCGACACTCTTAAGGTTATGTGCGCAATCGGCGTTGACAGCCCCATTCTCAAATAAACAAGGAACGGCGGGTGCTCTATAAGCGCAAAATAGCGGCAGTGTCGCCGTCGTGCCTGTTTTGGGGACACTCCGGGCCGAATTCAAAGACCATGAAGAAGCACCAAAAGTCACGCCGCCTGCGGTTCGCCGCCTTCGGCAGTGTGGTTCTGCGACTTTGCCTCATTTTCGTCCCGTTTGGCGCGAGCTTGCGCGTATGCCGGACCTGAACGCAGAGGAATTCTCCGAGGCGGTCGCCAAAGGCGTCGGCGACCTGGAACGCGGCGTGACCGACTATTCCAAATGGTCGCGCCTCATGGTGTACCAATTTGGCGAGCCGATTCGCCCGAACTTGGAGCGTATTTGGGGAGCTGCCCAAGACGAGTGGCACAGACGCCTGGCGGCCTCGCCGTTTTTTCCTACGGTCGGCCCGCATGAGCCAACGCCGGAGAAAGAAAGTCCTAACCGCGTTCGGAAGACGCCGAAGCCGGCGCTGTTGCGTGTGTCTGTTTGGATCGCGGCAATCCTTCTTACTGGCGTGTGGCTTTGGTGGGGCGAGAGGGCGGCGCAGAAAGGCCCCACAGAAGCTCCGACGGGCGTCAATCCCGCGATGTTGGAGCCGATCGAGCAGAATGATGTATTTGATTTGCTTGCCAACGCCGAAAAGGGCGACGCCGAGGCGCAGACCAAGCTCGGTAAAGACTACTATTGGGAGAAAAATTACACCGAAGCGGTCAAGTGGTTTCGTAAAGCGGCTGACCAAGGCGATGCCGAGGCGCAATGCAATCTTGCCGTATGTTACGCTCTTGGCCAAGGCGTCTCGCAAGATCACGCGGAGGCGGCCAAGTGGTACCGCAGAGCTGCCGAGCAAGGGGTCGCATTGGCGCAATACCAACTCGCTCTATGTTGCTATCAAGGCCAGGGTGTTCCCAAGAATGATTTGGAAGCCTTCAAGTGGCTATCGAAAGCCGCCGAGGCAGGCGTGCCTTACGCAGAATTCATCATAGGGACTTACTACAGAAACGGCAAAATCGTACAGCTCGACTACTCGAAAGCCGCAAAGCGGCATTGGAAGGCCGCTGTACAAGGCGTAGCAGGTGCGCAAGTCGAACTCGGCAAGTTGTACTCTCTTGGATTAGGGGTTCCGAAGGACCAACGGAGGGCCGCAGAACTGTTCCGCAGAGCAGCGGATCAAGGCTACGCAGACGGGCAGAGCTTTCTCGCTGATTGCTACTGGCGCGGAGACGGTGTGCCACAAGATTTCACGGAAGCGTACAAGTGGTGGGATCTCGCAGCCGCACAAGGAAATGAATTAGCACGTAGAGGCCGCGACCTCTTGATGCAAGACATGACTCCACAACAAGTGAATGAAGCCCAGAGCCAAGCTTCCGCTTTCGTCGCGAAAACAGAACGCGTCGGGCCAGGGCCAGATGACTTTTTGCCGAGACCTGGAAATGGCGAAAGGCAAATGTCGGCGGGCACGGGGTTCTTTGTCACAGACGACGGCTACCTGGTCACTTGTGAGCATGTCGTGCGGGGAGCGACTTCTTTTCACGTCAAAACGCCCGCTGGTTCCATTCCCGCCAGGCTTGTCAAGCAGGACAGAGCGTTGGACGTTGCGTTGCTCAAAACAACCGGGACATTTCAGGCATTGCCCGTGGGGTCGGAACCGCGCGTCAGACTTGGTGACTCGGTGTTCACCGTTGGTTTCCCGAATCCCGATGTTCAAGGCGTGGAGCCGAAACTGACCAGAGGAGAGATCAGCAGCCTCGCCGGTGTGCGTGACAATCCGCGTTACTTCCAGATCAGCGTCCCGGTGCAACCGGGAAACTCAGGCGGCGCGCTCGTGGACGAAGGCGGCAACGTGGTTGGAGTGGTGACGGCGCGCTTGGACGACGTGACGACTCTCGAAATCAGCGGAGCGTTGCCGCAGAACGTCAACTACGCAGTCAAGGGCGCGCTGGTTCGCGATTTCCTCAACAGGGTGCCCGGACTATCCGGCAAGCTGAAAGCGCCGCGCACAACAAAGGACCGCGAAGCTGCGAACACGGCAGCCGAGCGCGCCGCAGTTCTTGTGACAGCGGAATGACGTGGTTTGACTCAGCAAGCGCCATGACGGCGACACGGTATCGAATTCAACTTAAGGCGACCAACAAGACCGTTGCTTTTCCTCCTGTCTGCCCACACTGCTTGCGACCTGCCACTCTCACCGTTGGCATTAAGTCGCGCGAAAAGTTGGTCGGCTTCTATTTTGTTTTCGCTGAGTGGAAGCATTGGACTATTCAAGTTCCGTTCTGCCGCGAATTCGTCCGGCGACTTCGAGTTGTGGAGACAGTCTGCGCCTTCGCTCTCTGCGCACTCGTGGGAGGAACGCAAACGGAGTTCATGCAGAAACCCACTTCCGACAGAATGCGCCTTCGCGCTTGGCGCCGCCTTTTCAAGCGGCTTTGGCGGCCTTGGCACCAGCGCAAAGTTGTCGCTTTCAGTCACCTGCGTTGATTCTAGCCGACACACCCGTGTCCGTTCAATTGTCGTCTGACAGCCTTGGACGCAGTTGACAGACTTGGCCGCCTGTGCATACATTCCGTATGCGTGCGGATCATCAAAGAAAGCGTCCTCCGGGGGTTCGCAGTTCGACACCCGGAGGCTGGAACCGGATTGGAGGTCTGGCGGCGGATTATGCGGCGGGAGCAGTTCAGGCATTTTGCGGATTTGAGGCGCTGCTTTCGGTCGGCAGACCAAGTGCGCGTGGCCAGCGGCAATCCGGTAGTGGTGTTCAACATTCATGGGAACGATTACCGGCTGATTTGCGCGATTCACTACAACACCGGCAAGGTGTTCCTGCTCCGCTTCCTCACGCACGCTGATTACTCGAAAGACCGATGGAAAGGCGAACTATGAAAACCGTGACAGGTAAAACGCGACCATTTGGCAGCTACGCGGACGTTCCCAAAACCTATCGCGAACTGTGCCAGCTTTACCTTCCCCGTCCGATTCGCGATGACGGCGAAGACGAGGCCGCCACGGAAATGATGAACGCGCTGGCCGTCTTCCCGCAACTCAACGCGGAACAGCGGGACTATTTTGAAGTGCTCACTGAATTCGTGGACGCGTACGACAAGAGCAAGCCGGTGCGCTGGCCGAAGATCAAAGGGCTGGAAGTGCTGAAGCATCTGATGAGTGAGCACGACATGAACGGGGCGGACCTATCGCGCATCCTCGGCGGCAGCCGCAACCTGGGCGCCATGATTCTGCGTGGGGAACGCAACCTCACGCTGGCGCACGTCCGCAAGCTCGCTGCCCATTTCAAAGTCAGTCCGGAGTTGTTTATCTAAACTCGTGCGTGGCTGATCTTGCGATAACCCAAGCGCCACTCTGGAAGGTATTTTGTGAGCCGGTGCAAGCACTGGCCCAAGACAAGGGCTTCATTGGCCAAGTTCTTCGCCGACAACCTGACTGGCTTCTAAAGGAAGCCGACCGATGGGAAGACCCGTGGAACTTTCTCTTGGGCTTACGCGGTCTCGCAAAATCTGAACAGGACGTTTTCCGAGCGGCACGAAGTGTGCGAGAAGGGGCGCAACGTGCAACCGACTTGCTCGCCGAATGGGGCAGCGGGCGCACGAGTTTACGAGAAAACTTAAAAAACGCAGTCGCTAATGGATACCAGCCTGCGATAGATAAGGCTGTTACAAAATTCATCCGTGCCGTTTGGAAAACCCAAAGCCAAGATTTCCAAGAGCGTCTGGCTACTGCGGGTCTCTGCTCAAAGCACCGTGTCTATGTTGAGCGGCTCATCAAGGAGGAATCTGACAACTTGAAACGGCGGCACGGCAAGCATTGGTCGAGCAAGACCAGCAGCCAGATTACCACGCGAGTAGTGCTTTATCACCGACTGATAGTGCTGCTCGTTCGCTGGTGGGTGCGTTGTGGACCAAACGGCTTACCGGGTTTTATGGTTTTCTCAAACAAGGCGTTGACAGACCTGCTCTCAATCCTGCTGGACGATCAGAATTTGAAAGCTGATCGCGTCGAACAAACCCGGTATCGCCTTCACTTGAAACCTGCAAGCGAGAAGAAGCCCCTTATCGTACGCGTCATCCCGAATCACGACAAGGGTGAGATTTTTTTTCAAGGTAGGCGGTGGATCATCCGTGGTCCGGAGACAGGCGAGACACGTTCAGGCGACACAACTTGCCGTGTACAGGACTGCCAAATCACCCTTTGCGGAATGCATCTTTTTCCGCGCAAAAGTGGTCGGCATCTCCAGTGACGCCTTATGCAATGCTTGGCCACGTTTGGCAGCAATAACGCTAGCCAAACAGCTAAAGCATGAGCAAAAAATCACGAATAACGAAACCCGTTTCAGAGACCGCATGCGTCGGTAACGAGCCAGAGTTCATTCGCTTGCAGCAACTTTTCGCGCGTGCAGGCATCAAGCGTGGACTCGCTTACCGGAGAATCAATGACGGCACCTTCCGATCGGTTGTCCTGCGCGAGCCGCGCAACAAGCAAGGTATTCGGCTCGTGCACTGGCCCTCCGTAAAATCTTATCTACTTCGCTTGATGGCGGAGCAAGCGGAAGCTGACGGCGGGAAAGGTAAAAGCAACTAAAAACACCGTGTACCATGCGACCCGCGGGGTTTTGAAAGTTTCGACGACTTCACTCTAACACGTAGTCGCATTGGCGCAAGGCAAACGCTTAGCACGCCATGTACAATTCTGCTCACCGCTCTGGCGAACCCAAATTCAACCGGCCCGGCGTCACTGATGCTTTTTTGGCCAAAGCCGGGTGTCACCATGTCGGCAATGACGAATCCGTGCGGCTCTATGGCTTCCGGGCGGAGGGCATCGCCATACCGTTCCGTCACACGAGCGTCTTGCCTATTGTTGATAACGGGAAGCCATTCGCGCGCGTGCGCCTTTACCACGCGACCGATGAGCAGAAATATCATCAGCGACCGGGAACCGGCGTTCACGTTTACATTCCGCAGACGTTCGCGCACTTACCCAAACGCTCGCGCCTGATTCTGATTGAGGGCGAATTCAAGGCGCTGGCACTGGCTGAGGCGGGATATGCCGCGCTCGGCTTGTGCGGTTTCAATGGCGCGGCTCGCACGATCATCGCCGCGAATGGCGCGCGCAGTCACGCGCTGAATGACGAACTGGTTGACCTGCTGAAAATGCACCAGCCCGCGCAAGTCGTGTTCCTGGGTGACGCGGACGTTGTGCTCAACGCGCGGTTTGCTATCGAGGCGGCGAAGTTACGTTCGCTTTTATTCGCATCGCGGCAGTTCCAATTCGTTGAGGGATTCACCGTCGCCAAACTCCCGCTGGACGGAGCCAAAGGCGTTGACGATCTGCGAGCGGAAAAGGGCGGCGACGCCTTCGCGGCCTGTTTCGACGTAATTCTGAACAACCGTTACGAAGTGCCCGCGAAAGCAACCGGCACGGAGATTTTCGTTGTGCTGGTGCGGCGCGAGTGTGAAGCCGTCAAGCGGCTCGTTTCGGAAGAACGCCATGAAGGTTCTCGCGCTCGCATCAGGCTTTTACAAAGCGCATCACAACTTTGGAACGAAACCGGCGCACCACTCGAATTGAAGCCTTTGCTGGCTGGCGTGCTTGGCGTGAGCAAGAAGGAAGTCGCGGGCCTTGTGCAAGATGCGGCGAGCAACCGAAAGGCGCGGACTCGAAAGGCTGACAAATCAAACCGAGAAGGCCATACCAGCGCCGGACAGGACGGACAGAGTTCCGCGAGGCCCGCACAATGGTTCGCCGAAAAATTTCCATTGCTCGCAGAGGAATACGGCGACGCCATTTTGGAGGAGACGGACAAAGAAGGCATCGTGTCCGCACGCGACATTGGAGAGGATTTTTTCGCCGCCACATTGGGCCAGAAGGGCAATCCGTCCGCGCCCACAATCTTTCTACCGACGGAAGAAAAGTTTTACAGCTATCTGGCTGCTGACGGCGTTTTCATCTACCAACAAGAACCGCTCTTGCTCGCGCGACTAAGCCGGTTGCTGTTCGACTGCGCGCGGGCCTGTAAAGCGAACTGTGATACGAAGGCGCTGGAATTTCGTTTCCGTGACGCGGCCAATTTGAGCGGGGTTCTCCGCAAGGCGCGCGGTCTGCTGGCCGTGCCGCACGACTTCTTTTCCACAAACCTGACTGAATACATCCCTTGCGCCAATGGCATGTTGCGGCTCACCGACCGGAAGCTCGACAAGTTCAAGCCATTCTATCGCCGCAGAAATAAGCTCGGCGTGCATTACGACGCATCGGCCAGGTGTCCGCTGTTTCTCGATACACTCATGCGTCCGGCGCTCGATACCGATGAGCTGGATTTGCTGCAACGCTGGTTTGGCCTCGCGCTCATCGGCGAGAACCTGTCGCAAAAAATCGTGATTCTTACGGGCACGGCTGGCGGCGGCAAAGGCACGTTCGTTCGCGTTCTCACCGGCATCATCGGGCAAATGAATCTCGCGTCATTGCGTCCGCAGCTTCTTGGAGAGCGATTCGAGCTTGGCCGGTTTCTCGGCAAGACGTTGCTCTACGGCGCAGACGTGCCAGAGAATTTTCTGAACCAGCGCGGCGCTTCAATCCTGAAATCTCTGACCGGCGGCGATCCCGTGACTCTGGAATTCAAAAACTCCAACGAATCGCCGTCCATCACCTGCTGCTTCAACGTGATTGTGACTTGCAACTCGCGGCTGACCGTCCATCTCGAAGGCGATACGGACGCATGGCGGCGGCGGCTGATAATCATTCCCTACGACAAGCCGAAGCCGGAGCGCGTCATTCACGACCTCGACCGGCAGATTCTCGCTACGGAAGCCAGCGGCGTTCTCAATTTCGCCCTGGATGGTTTGGACAAGCTGCGCGCCGATAACTGGCGGTTGCGCTTGACGGCGAAACAACAAGCAGCCGTGGACAACCTCTTGCTCGAATCAGACGCCCACACCTTGTTTGTCCGCGAAGCGTTGGTCCGGGTTGGCAGCGAGCAATTAACCGTGGCCGACTGTTTCGCTGCCTATATCGAATTTTGCAATCATCGTGGCTGGGCGGCGGTGACTCGGAAAAAATTCGGGGACGTGATCGGCGACGCCGTTACACGAGCCTACGGATTGACGACCCGCCATGATATTCGGGATGCAAGCGGCAAAGCGCAACGCGGCTGGAACGGACTTCGACTGCGCGAAAAAATCTCGCAACCGACTGAAAAATCTCCGTCCGAAGTGTCCGAAAGCACCCGCTCGGACGGAGTGGACGGAGTGTTTCCAGTCCAGCCAGAGAAAATTCCGGTGGAAGAAGCCGCGCTTGAACTATGACCGCGCTCGAACTCTACCAGGAGGCAACCAAGCGTGGTCTGCGTCTTGAACCCCGTGGCGAAAAGCTCGCCGTCATTCCCGCCAACCGCGTGTCGCCCGACTTCGCCGACGTGCTCCGCGAGCACAAGGCTGAGCTACTCGACTGGCTAACCAAGCCACCTCGCCACGGCTGGCAATCTGTACCACCCGACAACCTGCCGCTGAATCCCGTCATCCCACGACCGACGCCGCACGACCGCGAGAGAATGATTGCCTACATGCTCCGGCAAGGGTGCGACCGCCCTGGCGAGTTGACCGCGTGGCTCGTAAGGCGCGAGTCCGCTTACTACGACGGGCTTGGCCGAAATTGGGACTGCGCGTTGCACGCCTACGCCGCCGCGCGGGACGCGGCTTGCTGGCAGTTGAGCCGCGGCGAGGCGAACGTTTGGGAATTGCTGGCAGCATTCGCAGAGATGGCAAGGAAGGACGTATGATGGCGGGCCAGGATCGGTTTCTCAGACTAAAGGAAGTGCAGGCGATGCTCGGGGTAAGTCGTTCGACGGTCTGGCGCTGGCACGCGGAGCGCGGGTTGAAAGTGGTCACGATAGGCGGAGTGACACGCATAAGGGAAAGCGACTTGGAGGCATTTCTGAAGCGCCACGAAACCGGGGTAGCAGCCTGCTCGGTTACAACAGTCGCAGACGAGGCTTGACACCTCAAGCAGCTTGTGGTAATGAATCCGTCACCATGAGCGACGAAGAAATTAAACGTTACCTGGCGAGCATCGGAAGCAAGGGCGGCAAGTCCGGAACGGGCAAGAGCAAGCTCCGAGGCGGGCCAGAGTATTACAAACGGATTTCGCGACTGGCAGCGAAGGCACGCAAGACGCGCCGTGCGAACGCGAGCAACCAACAGCGCAAGAATCGGGAGATGAAATGAGCTTTGAACGAATCAGCGGGTCGCTTTACAGGAAGGGTGACGCCATTTACGCCCGCGTCCGAGTAGGCGGCAAGTTGACATGGCGTTCGACAGGGACAGGCGAGCCGAACAAGGCCCGGCAGTGGCTCAAGAAATGGAAAACCGAGGAATGGATGGAGGAAAACGGATTCGAAGCAAAGGGCGTCATTCTCCATCGCGCCAAGGTGACGGTGGGCGAACTGATCGACGCTTACATCGAAGCCGGGATGCCCACGCGAAAAGGGCGACCAAAAAGGCCGTCCTCGATTACCGGAGAGTTGGCGTGTCTCAAACCAGCGCGAGTTTTCTTCGGCGCAAAGCAAGCTGCGGGGGTGACTGTGGCGGATTGCGACCGATACCGCGATTGGCGGCTCAGCGGCGGATACTTTGCTGATGCTGGTGCCGATGAAATGCGAAAACGCATGGCACGCATGAAGAAGGGAACGCGCAGCGTCGATTTGGAACTGACCATACTGGCCAACGTGTTTCACCTGGCCGCGCGCCGGTCGGTATTGAGAGCGAATCCGCTGGCGGGGCGTGGCCGTTACAGTGTGGCCGAAGATATTCGCCACTGCCGCGAAGTCGCGCCAACGCCGGCAGGGTTGAATCAGATTGAATACTGGCTCCGAGCGCGGAATGAACAATCGGCTGCGGACGCCGTTTGTTTCCTGGCCTATAGCGGCTTGCGCGTCGGCGAGGCGCTGACATTGGATTGGGAAGCGGTGGATTGGAGCGGGAAGGTTCTGCACGTGAAGCGCGAGAAACGCGGCATCATGCCTTGGGTGCCGATTCTACCGGAAATGGAGAGGTTGCTTCGCGACATGCAGAAGCGGTCACAAAGTCACCTGCTTATTCCGTCGCCGTTTGAGCCGGACAAGCCGCGTGATCGTTCGGCGATTGCCCACCGGCTGGCGGCAGCGTGCAAGGCCCTTGGGCTCGGGCACGTCACGCCCCACGGGTTGCGTTCCTACTTCGTCACGCAAGCGCGTGAGAGCGGCCTTTCCGACGCGGAGATTGCCATGCTGATAGGCGACAAGACCGGCCCGGCGATCATCGCGCAGACCTATGGCGACGTGCGGCCAGAGCACTTGCTGAAACAGGCGCAACGAATCCGACTCACGGTGCAGGAAATTCACGGCGCAACCGGAGAGCAGGGCGCGGACGGCAGTAGTATCAAAAGTAGTAACACGTCCGCCAATGTTTCAGAGAGTCGCACCGAGACGCCCGACGCTGCGAAATCTGCGGAACGCACGCCGGTTGTTGAGGATAAGCGCGCCTTGGTGCGACGGAGCGACACGCCAAAAAACGTGCCTGCCGCTACTCTTAATCAATTGGTTTGGGGTTCGAGTCCCCACCGGGGCACCACTCCTTCAACTTCCCGTCTGCCGATGGCGCTACCCAAGCAACCCTAAATCTTTTTCATCTTGCGCCAGCGGTAGAGCGTGGTCGGGTGAATCCCGAGTTGCGCCGCCACCCAGGTGAGGTCGTTGCCGCTGGATTCCAAAAGCTGCCTGGCCATTTCCAGTTTCTGTTTCCGATTGAAAGCGACCGGCCGGCCCTCAACCGGCCCAGACGTCATGGGATGTCCCTGAGAAGTCATTCGCGTGCTGATTCTCTGCGGAACATCCCACCACGCGGCGCGCAACAAGGGGCCGTCATACAGGATGACCATCCGGTCAACCGCATTCTTCAGTTCCCGCACATTGCCCGGCCAATCGTACTGCTGAAACTTGTGAATCAACTCCGCTTCGACGTTTTCAAAATTCTTGCCCAGCCGTTCACCGGCGGCCTTCAAGAATGCCATCGTCAACAGTGCGATGTCCGAGGGGCGGGTGCGTAGCGGGGGCACGTGCAGGATGACTTCCGACAGGCGGTAATAAAGGTCCGAGCGAAATTTCCCGTCCTCGATTTCGCCTTCCAGGTTGCTGTTCGTCGCCGACAGCACGCGGACCTCCGATTGGATCTCCAGGTTCCCCCCGACGCGACGGGCTTTTCGCGTTTCGAGAAATCGGAGGATTTTCGGCTGGAGCTTGACATCGAGCTCGCCGATTTCATCGAGAAAAAGCGTGCCGCCGGAAGCCTGCTCCACCAGTCCCTCGCGCGTTTTGTTCGCTCCGGTGTAGGCCCCTTTCTCCGCGCCGAACAACTCGGCTTCCATCAGTTCCTTCGGAATCGCGGCGCAGTTGACCGCCACAAACGCGCCGCGGGCCGAGGCGCTGTGGAGCGCGCTGGCGACACGTTCCTTGCCGACGCCCGATTCACCCAGGATGAGAACGCTGGCAACCGTCGGCCCGAGACGCTCGATGGCCTGGCGGAGCGACTTCATGGCCGTCGATTGACCGACCAGGAGGTCTTTGGAGCCGAGGGGAGCGCCGCCATATAATTGCAGCCAGAGTTTTTGCGATTCAACCACCTTGCGCAGCGCTTCCAACCAGCGTTCGTCGCTGTCTGAAGAAAGCAGCACGTCGAACGCGCCATCGCGAGCGGCGTTCATGATCTCAGCCGAACTGAGATTCTCACTCACCACGATGTAACAGCGATTGGCCTGCGCGAGCCGGACTCGCAGTTGCGGCCAGTCCGCATCGATAAGCGTCTTGAACGGCAGCAGATAAACTATTTCAGCCGAATCGTGATTCAGGTCACGGACCGTGTCTTTGCTGAAATGCTGGCAGCGAATCCCGGATTTCGTCAGGCGGGGCTCAAGGCTCGATACGGTACCATTTCCTAAAAGGAATACGAACATAACTTCGCGGATATAAGCAGACCTGCATTGCGTTTGCAATGCCATAATTCGCCCTGAACTCCCCGCGCGGGGCAGTCTGATACGGGGAACCCTAAACCAACTCTTCCGCTTTGCTCTTTTCGGATTCGAGCGATTGTCGCGCGCGATCGAATTCGGCTTCGATTTCCTTTAACAGAGCGGATGAGGTTTTTAATGTGCGACGCTCCGCGTGTTCTTCGAGCCTCTTGCAAAGGCTGGCGATCTTGACCGCGCCGATGCTGCTGGCGCACCCGCGCAGATTGTGAGCCGCGGCCGCAAGCGCGGTGGCGTCGTGCTGTGCGGCTGCGTCGTGCATTTCTTTCAAGCGTTTGGGTGTATCCTGAACAAAAAGGTCGATCAGCTCCGCAACCGGATCAGGCCGGTCGGGACGGCGCAACTGACGCAATACTGCCAGGGCCGCCGGGTCGATATTCGGTCGGTCGCCGCGCGCGTCGGGTGGCGTGGGCCGGGCGATGTGGCCGATCGCCCGCAGGAGAACATTTTCGAGCGCGTTCAACTGGACGGGTTTGCTGATATAGTCGTCCATGCCGGCCGCAAGGCATTTTTCACGCGCTCCTTCCACCGCATAGCTTGTCATGGCGATGATGTAGGCGCGCCTGCGGGACTCGTTGCTCTGGCCAGCTTCGCGCTGACGAATTTCCATCGTTGTCTTGTAGCCGTCCAGCTCGGGCAATTGGCAATCCATGAAAATGATGTCGTAGGAGACCAGTTCCAGTGCCTGCAAGACTTCGCGGCCATTGGCCACGGCCAGCGCGGAACAGCCGAGTTTTTCCAGCAGGCCGATCGCGACCTTCTGGTTGATGGCGTTGTCTTCGGCGACCAGGATATGCAGCGGCGGCAGCGGGCTGCTCGAGGGTCTGTCGTCCGGGGTGGGGGCGCTCTCCCGTCGCTGCTGCCAGAATCGCGTTTCGCTCGGCGCGGTCGCGGTCAGCGCGCTGACGAGACAGTCAATGAGCTGCGATTGTTTGACCGGTTTGACCAGGAAGGCGCCCACACCCGCCGCCCGGAGCAAGGCGGTGTCGCTGCGCGGCCCCAGGGAAGTCATCAGCACCAGGCGCGTTTCCGCGATGAGCGGATCGGCCCTGATGGAGCGGGCCAGGCGCAAGCCATCGGTCTCGGGCATTTGCATGTCCAGAATGGCCACCGCGAAAGGATCCGTGGGGGCCTCGCGCCGCAAAAGTTCCAGGGCGACCGCTGCGTTGGGGGCTCCCACGGGCCGCATCGCCAGGGCCGCGGTCTGATGCAGAAGTATGTTCCGGTTCGTTTCGTTGTCGTCAACGACGAGGATGCGCACGCCGTCGAGGACACCTTCGCTTTGCGGGGCCTGGAGCGGCTTTTTTTGTTTTTCGAAATTCGCGGTAAACCAGAACGTGGAGCCTTTGGCCAGAGTGCTTTCGACGCCGATTTGTCCGCCCATCATTTCGACCAACTGTTTGGAGATGGCCAGACCCAGGCCGGTGCCGCCGTACTTGCGCGTGGTGGAACCGTCGGCCTGCGAGAAAGCCTGGAAGAGGTACGGCAGCGCGTCGGGAGCGATGCCGATGCCCGTGTCGGTCACGGTGAAGCAGATGGTCAGGTGCGTCTGGGTCTCGCTCTCGCGGGTCACGCGCAGGGCCACTTCTCCCTTTTCGGTAAATTTGATTCCATTGACCAGGAGGTTGCTAATTACCTGCCGGAGCCGGCCTGGATCTCCGCGCAGGAGGGTCGGCACATCGTCGTAAATGACGGAGATAAGTTCGATCTGTTTGGTCTGCGCGTGTTCCGCCAGGAGTTCCACCGTGTTTTCCACGGTGCCGCGCAGGTCGAAATCGAGCGTCTCGAACTTCAACTTGCCGGCTTCGATTCTCGAGAAATCAAGGATGTCGTTGATGATGGCCAGGAGCGTGTCGGCGCTGGAGTGAATGGTCTCGAGGAACTGCCTTTGGTGGGGCGTCATCGCCGTGTCCTGCAGCAGCACGGTCATGCCGATGATGCCATTCAAAGGGGTGCGCACTTCATGGCTGATATTGGCCAGGAATTCCGACTTGATGCGCGCCGATTCGAGCGCTTCATCGCGCGCCTTGGCCAGTTCGATCTCGAACCGTTTGCGGTCGGTGATGTCGAGGAACAGTGTCAGGATGCAGCGTTCGCCTTTCAGTTCGATCAATTCCGCCGCGCCCAGGCCCTCGCGAATCTCCCCCGATCTGGTCCGGAAGGCGCATTCATGATTTCGGAACGAGCCGCCCTCGCGGACTCGCCGGGCGAAATAAGCGCGGTCATCGGGGCTGATCCACATCCCCAAATCCAGGGCGGTGCGGCCGATGATCTGCTCGCGGGAATATCCCATGAGACTTAGAAAGCTGTCGTTCACGTCAACGAAACGGCCCTCGGACAGTGTGGCGATGGTGATGGCCACCGGGCTGGCGCGGAACGCCTTTGAGAACAGTTCCTCCGATTGGCGGAGTTTTCCTTCGGCAAGCTTGCGTTCGGTTACGTCCCGCGCGTTGATGACGATGGCCTGGACGCCGGGCTCGTTCAACAGATTGGTCCAGGTGCCCTCCATCCAATGCCAGGAGTCGTCCTTGTGGCGGAGCCGATACTGTGTGCTGATCGTGCCACCCGGTTTCTGGAGCAATTCGGCGAACAGCTTTTTGGTGATCCCGACATCATCGGGATGGACCCAATCGAGGGCGTTGCGCCCGACGACGTCACCATTGGCGTAACCCAGATTGCGCAGCGTGGACGGCTCCGCGTCGTAGAGGATAACTCCGTTTGGGCTGACGAGAGAAATGCAATCCGAGCTTTTTTCGATCAGGGCCCGGAATCGGTGTTCGCTGGTCTCGAGGACTTGTTCGGCTTCCCGGCGCGCGGAAATATCCTCAATAACCGCCAAGGCATAGAGCGGCTGGCCCTCCGAACTGCGGATCAAGGAAGCGGTCACGTTGGCCCAGATGACGCGCTGACCTTTTGTGATGTAACGTTTTTCCAGTTGATAGCCGGGGATCTCTCCGCTGAACAATTTGCGTCCCAATTGCAACGTGCGATCGGCATCCTCCGGATGGGTGATATCGATGAAGCGAAGGCCGATCAATTCCTGTTCTGTGTAAGCCAACATCTGGCAGAGCGCGCGGTTGGCCTTGAGGATTCGAAAATCAGGACTGCCCAGTGCAATCCCGATCGGGCCATCTTCGAACGCCTTGCGAAATCGTTCCTCGCTTTGGCGCAGGGCCTCCTCGGACTTTGTGAGGCTTTCTGTCAGCAACGTCAATTCGTGCGCATGTCGCTCGGCGCTGCGCCGGCGCAGCGATGAATAAATGGACACGACGAGCAGGAGGGACACCATGAGGCACACCAGGATGAGCCGATAGGGCGGGGTCGGGGGGAAATCAAAGTCGGCCGGATCACGCGGGACCAGTCGGTAGCCGGAGTTGAAGGGCGGGTCTTTGCAGTATTGCCCGGCAATGCCCACGACTTCCACTTTGCCCCCTTCCATCAGCCGGCCGGCAAACTGCGGGTTGTTGAAGAAGCGCTCGGAAATGATAACCGGAATCCCACCGGAGCGGTCTCGCAGTATCAGACCCCGTTTTTTGTCGAGGAGATCCGGGGGAACGACGAGTTCTCCGGCGACGCGCACGAGTTGGCCGGAATACCGCTCGCCACGCAAATCCGCGGTCAGCACATCCCGGGGTGGGGGCAGCGGCTCCGTGCCCAGCCGGCGGATCTCAACCAGGATGAGCTCCTCCATGCCGTTGTGCTGGGACAGTTTTCCGCGCGCCTGGACAAGGTCGCCATTTTTGAAGCCGCTGCCGAGCAGGGTCGTGTTGCGCGTGAACAACACAATGCCGCCGGTTTTGTCCTGCAGATTGACCAGCGACGCATATTCGGTCGCGTCAGCGCCGAGTCCGTGAAGGTTAACCGGATCGGAGATGAGCATGCCCGACACGGTGAAAATCTCGCCGAGGCGGTCTGGAACAAAGTCGCCGTTCTTGTCCCGAAGCACTTCCTGGATGGGAGTGATTGTTTCCGCGCCCCGGACGGATGCGACAAGGAACGAAGCGAGCAAGAACCAGGAAAGGAAAAGGCGTCGGATTAAGCGACCCTTCGCGAAACCGGGTTGTCGTAGCAAGCTGAAGAACGTACTGATCAAGCCAGGGAACTTTTGCCGCAATGGTAAAATCAAAAACCGCATGCGGCAATCGCAGTTTTTAATACGCCGTCCTTCGGTCTTGCGCCCTCAGCATCCGCTGCAGCGGCGTACGTCGCAGTGAGTTTCGGGAAATACAGGTCCCTCCCAATAGGCAACATAGGTTCTCTCAATCAGTGACCTTTCACGGTGACCTGACTCATTATGACTTTTCCGGCGGTCTCCCTTTTAGTCAAGACCAATTTCGGATGGGAAACGCCGCTTCCGGAGGGTGAATTCAAGAATGGCAGCCGCCGACGTGAGGAGGCGGATTTTGGCACGAAAAACACTTCCGCCTCGTAACCTCGGCGGCTACTAGTACGGCTCTGGCGACGATTCTTGAACTCACCCTGGTCGGGACCGGGCGGAATGGGCGGAATGGCGGAATGCTGAGAGCTTGCAACCGCGGGCGGTTCCGGTAACCTCACGATTTTCGCGAGCTTACCGAAAGTCGGATTGCCCTGGCTGGGGTGAATTCCTTGAGGCGGGCCAATCCGACCGGAACACGGCGGTTTTATTGGAACAAAGTGTATGAACATAAAAGTCCAGATCCGGGGAGACACTCTCAGCATCGAAGGGGTCAAAGAACTGAGTGCCGCCAATGCCAATTCCTTTCGCGACCAGGTGCGTGGCGCGCTCGCCGACCGCTTGAAGAATATTGATATTGATTTGTCGCAAACCTTGTTCCTGGACAGTTGCGGTCTGGGGGCTTTGATCTCACTGCACAAGACGGCTTGCACGCGGAGCGGCGCGGTGAGATTGCTGAATCCCACGCCGCCGGTTCAACAAATCCTTGAGCTCACCCGGCTGCATCGCGTTTTCGAGATCGTGAAAAAATAGAGCGCATGTCCGAATCGCCCGGCAAATCCTCGCGTGGCGTCGCCTTGCGGCTCTCGCTGGCCTGCGACCTCACGGAAGTGCGTCCCGCGGTTCTGGCGGTGCGGGGATTCCTGGCCGAGCAAGGCCTGGCTCTAGCGGAGTTGACGACGTGCGAGCTGGCGTTGGCTGAGGCGTGCAACAACGCCATCAATTACGCCCGCGACGGAGCGCAACCGATCGAAATTGAAGCGACCTGCCATACGACGAAGGTTGAGTTGCGTGTCAACGACCACACGCAGGGTTTCGAGTGGCCTGCCCGGGCCAAGTTGCCCAATTCAGAGAGCGAGCGGGGACGCGGCCTGTATCTCATCCAGTCACTCATGGACAGCTCGGAGTATTTTCGCGGCGTGGGCGAGAATTCCCTGAGGATGCGCAAGAATCGTTCGTCTCCGGCCGGGCGCGCCCCGTTGCCGATAACCAACCTGGAAGAGTTGAGTCGTCGGCTGGTCGAGAGCGAACAGATCATCAGCGACATGGCCGAGGAACTCAGCTCGTGTTATGAAAGCCTCTCGGCCATTTTTCGCTACAGCGCGGAGCAGGGGAAGGCGGTCAGTCTGGAGGATTTTTCGCGCCGGCTGATGGGTGATTTGCTGCGCATCACCGCGGCGGACTGGTTCGTGCTGCGCCTGGTTCCGAAGGGTCAGTCGCGTCTGGTCGTGTTCACGGCGTCCGAGCCGGGGCTGGACCTGGAGCCGTTGGAGGTGCCGTTGCGGGCCGATGCGTCCCATCCGGCGGAGCTTCGTTCCGCCCGGAACCGTCAGGACGTCTGGTTTGACCAGCAAAAAATGCTGAATCCCGGCGATCCACTCCGGCGGATCAAGCCCGATTCGCTGGGTTTGGTGCATCCGTTTTATTTTGGTGACGGGCTTATTGGCACGCTCACGCTGGGAAAGACCATGTCGCGCGTGCCTTTCTCGGCGGCGCAAACCAACGTGGTGCACACGTTTGCGGATTTTCTTGCGATCCAGATCGTCAATGCCCGTTTTCAAGAGGAGCAGGTGAACAACCTGCTGATGGCCCGCGATCTGCAGATTGCAAAAAACATCCAGCGTTCGCTTCTGTTGAAAACGCTCCCGCAACTGCCGGGCTTCGGGCTGGCCGGTTATTGCGAGAGCGCGCGCCAGGTAGGCGGTGATTTCTACGATGTGGCCAAGTGGTCCGATGATTCGGTGCTTTTGATCATCGCCGATGTGATGGGCAAAGGGATCCCGGCAGCCATGTTCGCGGCGATTCTACGCAGTTTGTTGCGGGCGTTGCCGGAACTGACCAACCAGCCGTCCGAACTGCTCTCGCGGGTGAACCGACTGCTGTTTGATGAGTTGTCCGAAGTGGACATGTTCATCACCGCGCAACTGGTTTACGTTGATGCGCGGCAACGCCGGCTTATTACCGCCAGCGCCGGTCACTGTCCGTTGCTGCTGGCGATTGCCGGTGAACCGGCGGTCAGAACGCTTTGGCCCGAAGGCATGCCGCTGGGCATCCTGCCCGATACGCCTTACTCGGACGAAACGGCCGAGTTGCCGGAAAACTGTCGCATTCTGCTTTATACCGACGGTTTGACCGAAGCGCGCAATGCGCAGGGCGAACTTTTTGGACAGGAACGCCTGATGGAATGGCTCAAGCAAACCACGACCCGCCCCCGGAAGGCCGAGGACCTGAGAGACGAACTGGTGGCAGAGCTGTGGAGATTTCAGGCGAATACGAGCTTGAAAGACGACCAGACCTTCCTCATAATGGCAGAGTGAAATCTGGTCGAAAGGCAAAGCCTTATGCCGCGTAAAATACTGATCGTGGATGACGAGCCGTTCATGTTGCGGCTGATCCAGCATCATCTGGAGAACGCCGGTTACCAAATGATCAAAGCCCGCAACGGACGCGAGGCAGTCGAAGCGGCCGCGCGCGAGAAACCCTGCCTCGTTGTCATGGACGCGATGATGCCGAATATGGACGGGCTGACGGCGTTGCGGCAACTGAAACAGGAACCGTCCACGCGCGACATTCCCGTGATCATGCTGACCGCCAACCCGCATAAATACAGCCAGGAGGATGCGGAGTCCTCCGGCGCGGCGATTTTCCTGACCAAACCATTCAGCCCGACCCAGCTTCTGGAAGAGATTCGCAAGCATACTCTGGACATCGAGATACCCCGGAGCTGAGCGGGTCCGGTTGGATGGCCCGCTTTAGAGGCGGGTATCTTTGCCGCGCGTTGTCACCATGAAAGTTTCCACGCAACCGACAGGATTGGTCCGGGTTGCATTCTGCGCCCTCCTTTGGATTTTCGCGATCGTGGCCGGATCGGCGGACTCGTCTAAAGTCAATCTGGTCCGCGCGCCGGACGGCGGTATTCAGCCGCAGGCCGCCGTTGATGCCCGCGGAATGGTTCATTTGATCTATTTCAAGGGCAAACCGGCCGGCGGCGATATCTTCTACGTTCGGCGGGAACCAGGCGGGGAGTCGTTTTCGGCGCCCATTCGCGTCAACCGTCGGCCGGCGAGCGCCATTGCCACGGGGACGATTCGCGGCGCGCAGTTGGCTGTCGGCAGGAATGGCCGCGTGCACGTAGCCTGGATGGGAGGCGAAGGCGCCGCTCGCGTCACGATTGACGGCAAAGAGGTCACCCCGATGCTCTACGCACGATTGAATGACACCGGCACCGCATTTGAAACCGAACGCAATGTCATCACGTGGGCTGCCGGGTTGGACGGCGGCGGTTCCGTGGCGGCTGATTCGGACGGCAACGTTTATGTCATCTGGCATGCGAGTCCGCCCGGAAACGAAAAGGGGGAAGCCGGCCGGGCGGTGTTTGTTGCTCATTCGACGGATGAAGGCAGAACTTTCAAGCGTGAGGCGCGGGCGAATCCCAAACCAACCGGCGCCTGCGGCTGCTGCGGCATGCGCGCCTTCGCCGATTCCCGGGGAACTCTTTATGTGCTTTATCGCACGGCCAATGAAATCAGTCGCGACATGGCGCTTCTGGTTTCGCGCGATCATGCCGCAACATTCGAGCTTGAGACGGTGAACCGGTGGATGATCAAGGGTTGTCCCATGAGCAGTTGTGCGTTCGCCCAACGCGGTCCCGGCGTCGTGGCGGCCACGGAGCAAGAGGGCCAGGTTTATTTCAACCTGATCGAGCCGGAATCGCTGAATTTATCCGGGCCCGCTTATGCTCCCGGGACGGACAAACGGAGGCATCCGGCGGTGGCGGCCAACTCACTCGGCGATGTGCTGCTGGCCTGGACCGAGGGCACGGCCTGGGAAAAGGGGGGTGCGTTGGCATGGCAGCTTTTTGACCAAAATGGCAAAGCAACTGCTGAAAAAGGGCGTGTGGACGGCCTGCCAGTCTGGAGTTTGCCGACGGCTTTTACCGGCGGCGACGGCAGTTTCGTGATTGTTTATTGAGCATGGGGACGTTTCACGCCGTTTGTGTACGCGGACGTTGACACTGCCCTGTCGAGTGTTTAGTGTAACGGCAAGTTAACCTTAGAACCAAAAATGCTCAGGATTTCTTTAATCATCGCGATTGTGGCCGGTGTGGCCGCGTTGACGGTCAGCCAGTTGAAGGTGGCTAAGAACATTGAGGAGCTCAGGACCAATCTAAAGTCCACTCAAGACAGTCTGACCCAGTCTCAGGCGGCCGAAACAAAAGCCAAAAGGGAGGCCAGAGACGCCACGGCGGAGAAGGATAAGGCCAAAAAGGAACTGGAAACAACCAGGAACGACCTCGTCACCGCCAGCGAGAAGGCAGATCAGCAGGAGAAACGCGCCAACGATTTGGCAGCCCGACTCGAAAAGACCACGCTGGATAAAAACGACGCGCAGACGAAGCTGTCTGCCTGGCTGACTTTTGGTCATTCGATCGAGGAAATCAGGTCGCTTATTGCCGAGAACAAGAAACTGGTGGGCGACAACGACGCTTTAAAAGGGGAAAACAAAATGCTGGGCCTGAAGGTCACCCAGATCCAGTCCGAGTTGGATATTCTGCAGGGAACGAAGACCAAAGTTGAACTGCCTCCCAGCCTGAAAGGCAAGGTCATCGCGGTCGATCCCAAGTATGAGTTTGTGGTGCTGGATATCGGGGCCGACGATGGTCTGCTGGCGCGAGGTGAAATGCTGGTCAATCGGTCCGGCAAGCTGGTGGCGAGGGTGCGCATCCTCAGCCTCGGACCGCATCGCAGCGTCGCCAATGTTTTGCCGGAATGGAAGCAGGGTGAAATCATGGAAGGCGACATTGTTTTGGTCGGTCTTTAAACGTACATGCAACGCGAAATATTTTTCCGATGTGGGTTGCTCCTGTGGCTCGTGGGCCTGGGCGTCCTGTTGGCCGGATGCGCCACCAGCGAACCCGAGAACGCTTCGGCGCGTCCGTGGAACCAGCCCCGTGGTTGGGAAACGGGTTTGCCACCGGCGATGTACCAGGGGCGTTGACTCCTTTAACGTCGCAAGACCCCGAGGAGCGGGGCGGGTTCCCTTACTTTGCGAACTCCACGCAGCGCGTTTCCCGGATGACCGTCACGCGGATTTGGCCGGGATATTGCAGGGTTTCTTCAATTTTACGGGCGATATTGCGCGCGAGGACGAAAGCCTGTTCATCGTCGATTTGATCCGGTTGAACCACCACCCGCAACTCGCGGCCCGCCTGAACGGCGAAACACCGGTCAACGCCGGAAAATGAGAGGCCGATCTTTTCGAGATTTTCCAACCGGTTGATGTAGAGGGTCATGGTTTCGGAGCGCGCGCCGGGGCGCGAGGCGCTGATGGCATCGGCGGCGCTGACCAGGATTCCCCAGACGTTCGTGTGGGGGACTTCGTCGTGGTGCGAAGCCACGCCGTTGATCACCTCTTCGGATTCGCCGTAGCGCTTGATGAAGTCGGCTCCGATGATGGCGTGGGAGCCTTCGACTTCATGAGTGATGGCCTTGCCGATGTCGTGCAGGAGACCCGCCCGTTTGGCGGTGGCGACGTCGAGTCCGAGCTCCGCGGCAATCAGCGCCGTCATATGGGCGACTTCGACGGAGTGATCGAGGAGGTTTTGCGCGAAGCTGTGGCGAAAACGAAGGCGGCCCAGCAACTTGACGATTTCCACATGCAGCGGCGGCAACCCGAGCTTGAAAACGGCCTCCTCGCCGAAGCGCAAAATGGCCTCCTCCGTTTCCTGCGCAACTTTGGCGACGACCTCTTCAATGCGCGTCGGGTGAATACGCCCGTCGAGAATCAGGCGTTGCATGGCTTCGCGGGCGATTTCGCGCCGCACGGGATCGTACCCGGACAGGACGACGGCGTTGGGCGTGTCGTCGATGAGCACGGTGATGCCGGTGGCCGCTTCGAAGGCGCGGATGTTGCGCCCCTCGCGACCGATGATCCGGCCTTTGATCTCATCGCCCTGCAGCGCGACGGTGGCGGTGGTGGTCTCGAACGTGTGTTCGCCGGCGTAGCGCTGGATGGCGAGGCTGATAATGCGGCGAGCCTGGTCTTCGGCCTTCAGCCTGGCTTCCTCCAACACATGCCGCGTTAAATCGCTCGCATCATGCAACGCCTGCTGCTCGGTTTCCTTCAAGAGAAGCGCGCGGGCCTCGGCCTCGCTCAAATGGGAAAGCTTCTGGAGTTGTTCCTTGCGAAGCTTGGCGAGCCACACCAGCTCGTTGCGTTCGGCTTCGACCGCCGACTTCTTCTCTTCCAGTTCCTGCTGCTTGTCGCGCAAGTCCTTTTCGCGCTGGACCAGGCCTTCCAACTGGCGGTTGATCAGCGATTCCCGCTCGGCCAACCGCTGTTCCAGGTCAGTCAGTTCACGCCGGCGGGTACCGAAGGATTTTTCGGTTTGCTCCCGCAGCTTGATGGCCTCTTCATTGGCGGCGATCCGCGCCTCGCGCAAAATGGTTTCGGCTTCCCGCTGCGCGCTGTCCCGAAGCGATGTCTCCTGCGCCGCGTGGGCGAGGTGAAGTTTTCGCTGTTTCCAACGGAAAAACCAGTAACCCAGCAGAACGCCCGTCAGAAGAGTCAGGGCGCCTTCCCAAAATAATGGTGCCGCAAAAATCATTTCAAAACACCGCTCCGGCCCGCACGGGTCCAGCGCGTCGGCGTCAAGATATAATCCATACGGACGTCATGCGGTTCGGCCGGAATATCGTCCATCATTTGTTCATCGAACGCGATTCCACACTTAACCCCGCGGACGAACGAAAGCAGCCGGTCATAATATCCCTTCCCCCTTCCGAGCCTGCGCCCGTCCCAGGCAAAGGCTACTCCAGGTGCGAGGATGAAGTCCAGTCGCTTTAGCGGCACATCCGGACAGCTTTCCGCCGGTTCGGCAATCCCGAACCGTCCGGGCCGCAAGTCATTCGTGAGATGCAGCACACGACGGGCCAGGTACATCTGCTCCTGGGTGTCGAACCGGGGCAGGGCCAACTCTTTTCCGGCCGCCAGCGCCTCGGTCAACAGCGGCCCGATGTCCACTTCGTCGGGCAGCGGGGCGTAGAGCAATACGGACCGCGCTTCACGCCAGATGGGTTCCTGGCGCAGCCGCCAACAAGCCCGTTCGGACGCGGCGAGCCGACCGGCGGGCGAAAGCCGCTTCAATTCACTTCGAACGCGCTGACGCAGCGCAGTCTTTTGCTGCCCGATACCCTGGCTCATCTCTCTTGACTCTCCTGCGGGCCGGTTGGCGCGGCCGTCGGATTGGGCTCCTGCGCTTTTGCTCGCGCGCTCATTTCCCGCCATTTCCCGACCCGCTCCTTGATCTGCTTTTCGGCGCCTTGATCCGACGGCGAGTAGTACTGTTTATCGGCACCGAGGTGGTCCTGGACCACAAAATGATCGGGAAAATCGTGCGCGTATTGATAGCCCGCGCCGTGACCAAGCCGTTTCGCGCCGGGGTAATGCGCGTCCCGCAAATGTTCCGGCACGGGCAGCGTGCGTCCCGAACGAACGTCGTCCAACGCCGCGTCAATGGCCGTGATGACCGAATTGCTCTTGTGCGCCGTGGCGATGTAGAGCGTTGCTTCGGCGATCGGGATACGCGCCTCCGGCCAGCCGATGAATTCAGCCGCCTGGAACGCCGCATTCGCCAGCACCAGCGCCAGCGGATCGGCCAGCCCCACGTCCTCGGCGGCATGGATGACGATGCGCCGCGCAATGAAACGCGGGTCTTCGCCGGCATGAATCATTTTTGCCAGCCAGTAAAGCGCGGCGTCGGGATCGCTGCCGCGCATCGACTTGATGAAAGCGGAGATCGTGTCGTAATGCGCGTCGCCGTCGCCATCATAAACCACGGCCTTCTTTTGGATGCACTGTTCCGCGACGGCCAGATCGATATTGATGAACCCGTCGTCGTCGGGCGTGGTGGTAAGCGCGGCGATTTCCAGCGAGTTCAACGCCTTGCGGGCATCGCCGTCGGCCACCTTCGCCAGGTGACGCAACGCCTCTTCCCGCGCGCGGATTTTCAGATGGCCGAGACCGCGTTCCGTGTCGGTCAACGTCCGCTTGAGAAGTTCGTAAAGTTCGTCCCCGGCCAGGGGGCGCAGTTCGAAAATTTGCGAGCGAGAGACCAACGGCGAATTAACGAAGAAAAACGGATTATGCGTCGTTGCGCCGATCAAGCGCACCACGCCGCTCTCGACGTCCGGCAGCAGCACGTCCTGTTGCGCCTTGTTGAACCGGTGAATTTCGTCAATGAAAAGGATCGTCGCTTGTCCCTTGTTTTCCAGTCGATTGGCCGCCGCCGAAAGCACCCGGCGCATATCGGCCACATTCGACTCCACGCCGCTGAGCCGTTCGAATTTGCTTTGGGTCCGGTTGGCGATGATTTGCGCCAGGGAAGTCTTGCCGGTGCCGGGCGGCCCGTAGAATATCAGCGATTGAACGCGGTCGGCTTCGATGGCGCGTCGCAGCAACTGTCCCGGCCCAAGAATGTGGGATTGTCCGACAAACTCCTCGAGGTTGCGGGGCCGCATCCGCGCGGCGAGCGGTTGATGGCGCAAACACTCGCCCTCCCTCGCGCTCGATGCGGCTGCTTCGGCCGCGGGCGCGGAAGCGAACAAGTCGTCGTGCCGCATGGCGTTACTTTAGCTTCCCTGGTCGAATGTCCAAAGCCCAAAAAAAAACCCCACCGTAATGCCGTGTATAACAGTTCCTTTGAACTTCTTAGAAACAGGTGGAACCCGCTCGAGGGCTTTCGACTTCCAGTCAAGGCCTGTCGGCCGCCGCCGGAGCCAAGGTCCCGTCATTGGTTTACTACGGTTCAAGGACTTTGTTTCTAAACACGTACATGGCAGGGTTAATCCGTATTTAAACTCTTTGTGCCAAAGATCGCGCGTCCGGTCCCTCTCGCCTTCCAGACTCAAACCGGGCCACAGTATCGGCGAACAACGATTTTTTCTCAAGAGAAAACTCAAAATTCCGCATTTCTGCATTTCTGCCGTCCGCAACCGCCCGTGTATCCGGATGGACACAACGCGGCGACGCCGCGCGCCGACGCTGCTGGAAAATCTTTGCAGCCTGCGAGGCAAGAGGGACGCCGGGATTGACCCAAAAAAACGCCCGCGATCATTTCGCTCCATCTGTGCCGCCGTAGTTGGGATCGAGTTCCTTGAGGATTTCCACCCGCGTCTTTTCGACATCGACATTCAGACCGGTGAGTACCCGGGCGGCCACGCCATCGCCTTCACGGAGCAGCCCCAACAGAAGATGTTCGGTGCCGACGTAAGTGTGGTTCAGGGCCTTGGCTTCTTTGGCCGCAAGGGCCAATACCATTTTTACCCGCGGTGTGTAAGGGATGTTGCCGATTGTCTTCTGGGCGGGGCCGGTGCCGACGCATTCCTCGACCTTCCTCCGGACGACATTCAGATCGAGTCCCAGCTTTTGGAGCACATTGACGGCGACGCCCTGGCCGAGGGCGACCAGACCCAGCAATACGTGCTCGGTTCCGATGAAATTGTGGTTGAAGCGGACGGCTTCTCTGCGCGCCAGGTTCAAAGCCTGCTTTGCCCGTGGCGTGAGATTGTC
>WNFU01002791.1_pt1 | contig 25382 bp, 27 predicted proteins | sample 5400121 | NCBI WGS metagenome assembly WNFU01 (sample SAMN13153360, study PRJNA577476) | soil metagenome | isolation source: 100 cm soil or saprolite under grassland replicate 1 | place: USA:California | collected 2016-06-15 | reverse complement strand
GAAGCCGACGAGACATTCATCGGCGGCAAGATGCGCGGCAAGCAGGGAATGAGCCGCAGCCAGATTTCGCGCGCTCGCTACGACAACAAGACCGTCGTTCTCGGCGCAGTCGAGCGCGGTGGACGTGTCCGCTTCCGCGTTGCCCCTGACACCACGAGCGAGTCTGTGAAGGGCTTCCTCAACGACGTTGTGCATGACGACGCGGAAGCGATCTACACGGACTCGCACCGCTCCTATCGCGGCATCGGTGACGAGGACACGCTCCATGAGTATGTTGACCATTCTGCGGACGAATGGGTACGCGGCCAGATACACACGAACACTGTCGAGTCTGTCTGGAGCCTGTTCGACCGCTCCGTGATCGGCGCGTACCACAAGCTGTCCGTAAAGCACCTGCCCGCGTATTTGGACGAGGCCGCGTTTCGCTGGAACAACAGGGGCAACCCGTACCTGTTCCGCGACACCATCCTGCGCTTGGTGGAAGCCGACACGCTGACATTCAAAGAGCTCGTAGCCAAGTCCAAGTAAAGCGACGGCTCCCGCTAGGGAGCCGTCAGGACTCGTAGCTACAGCCACCGTCGAAGTGTGCTGAGTATACGACGCCATGGGGATAGGTCCTTCAAATACTCGCGATTTGCAGGTCCTCTGCCGTCCTCCCAGCCTCGTACTGTCATGGCACCCCTCGTAGCTCAGTGGATAGAGCGCCGCCGTCGAAGGTGGGAGACCCAGGTTCGATTCCTGGCGGGGGGTCGCCAGCTTCACGGGCGCGTCCTCAACTCTTGAACCACCCTTTCTGTCACCGCGAGTTTCTGCTCAATGGTGTCGATGAAACAAAGAAGATCATCGTTCCGGGCACGAACAGGATCGGTTTCGTAATCGAGTCCGATAGAACGATGCTTAACTGACTCGACCCGCCGCACGGGATCGAGCTGCATCGCGTCAGCGCCATTTCGCAACTGCTCCAATCGGCGGTTGAGAGCCTCGCCGGGTTGAAGCGAGCTGTAATGCTGGTCGTCCTTGTCAAACAGTTCGGCGAGCCGTGTGTCGTAGGCGAGTAAGCGCATGGCGATTGGCTCAGACCATGTGTCCACCCTGCTCCGCGCCGTCTTGTAGTCACCACCGGCAAGACCTCCCGCGATCCACGCGGCGAGTGGTTGTGACTCCCTTTGCTTCTCACGCAAGAACTCCACGAGGTCCCGCTCTGTAGTCGTGTGGCTGGTGTTCCCGAGAAGGTGATCGCACCAGGCGCTTACCCGCACTGGCCCTATCGCAAGAAGCACCGCACAGAGCGCCAAAGCCGACGCGACAATTCTCGCTACCCAGTCCGCCCCAAGCCACTCGTACTGGTCGTGGAACGAACCTGGGATGCCGACCACGCCATTCTCGAAAAGCACAACAGCCAACGCAACAAGCACAAGCCGCCCTAGCCACTTGCCTGTATTGATAGCTTTCGATGAAAGCATGTTACCCATCGCCCACAGAAGTCTACCCTGCGATAAGTAAACAATCCCGACGGCTCCGCCGGAATGGACATCCCGCCAGGAAGCGTGAGAAACTGGGCGCGTGACGGCGATCGCCGAGGGACTCACGCTCGACAACACGGCGCTCGCCGAGCTACAAGGCGGGTTTCGCGGCGAGATCGTAGGCCGGGACGACTCGACATACGACGAGCACCGGAGGGTCTGGAACGGCTCGATCGACCGGCGCCCGGCGCTGATCGCGCGCTGTGCAGGTGTCGCGGACGTGATCGCGTCGGTGAAGTTCTGTCGCCTGCACGGGCTGCCCGTCGCCGTGCGGAGCGGCGGGCACAGCTTCCCGGGCTTGTCCGTCGCGGACGATGCATTCCTCATCGACCTGAGCCTGATGAAGGGCGTCCGCGTCGATCCGGAAGCGCGGACGGCTCGCGTGCAGGCGGGCGTCCTGCTCGGCGAGCTCGACCGGGAGACGCAGGCCTTTGGGCTGGCAGCACCTTCGGGGATCGTCACCCATACCGGCGTGGCGGGGCTGACACTCGGCGGCGGGATCGGCTGGATCATGCGCAAGCACGGACTGTCGGTCGACCAGCTGCGGCGGGTGGATCTCGTCACCGCCGACGGCGAGCTCGTCAAGGCGAGTGCGGACGAGAACGAGGACCTCTTCTGGGGCCTCCGCGGCGGCGGTGGCAACTTCGGGATCGTGACCGAGTTCGAGTTCAACCTCGTGCCCGTCGGCCCGACCCTGATGGCGGGGCCGATCTTCTGGGCGATGGAGGACTCGCCGGAGGTGTTGCGTTTCTACCGCGACTGGGTCGCGGATGCGCCGGACGAGTTGATGACGATCGTGGTGCACCGCAAGGCGCCGCCGCTCCCGTTCGTGCCCGAGAAGCTGCACGGCAAGCCGGTCGTGATGGTGATCTGCTGCTGGGCCGGCGAAGTGGAGGATGGCGAGAAGGCGATCCGGCCGATGAAGGAGTTCGGCAACGCGGTCGCGGACGTGTGCACTGCGAAGCCGTTTCTGACCCACCAGGCGATGTTCGACCCGAGCTTCGTGCCGGGCCGCTGGTACTACTTCAAGAGCTGCGACGTCCCGGGGCTGACGGACGAGATCATCGATACGACCGTCGAGCATTCGCTTCAGATCTCCTCGCCGCTGACGTCGTTCCCGATCTGGCAGATGGGTGGCGCCGTGGCGCGCGTGGGGGAGGACGAGACCGCGTTCAACGGGCGGAACGCCGGCTTCACGTACAACATCGGCGCGTCGACCGCGGCGGCGGATGGCTTCGACGAGGAGCGCGAGTGGGTGCGCAACTTCTGGTCCGCGCTCGAGCCTTACTTCACGTCCGTGTACGTCAACTTCCTGATGGACGAGGGCGAGGACCGGGTGAGGCAGGCCTACGGCGCGAAGAAGTACGACCGCCTGAAGACGCTGAAGCGGAAATACGACCCCGACAACTTCTTCCGCATCAATCAGAACATCCCGCCGGCGTGAGCTCTGCCAGCCGCTGCTCGAGGAAGCGCCGCTCGGCGTCCGCGTGAGTGCACCTCGGGCTCGTCGGGCATCAGCTCAGCGAGCATGCGCCCGAGCCGGATCGCCTCGGCCGCGAGGTCGCCCCGGTCGCCGTAGCCCTCGTTGAAGATCAGGTAGACGACGGCGAGCACCGCGGCGAGGCCGTCGGGGAGCAGATGCGCACGCGGCACGCGAAACGGGATTCCGGCAGCCTTGATCTTGCGCTTCGCGCGCGCGAGCCGCTTGGCCATGGTCGCCTCGGGGACGAGGAAGGCGCGGGCGATCTCGTCCGTCCTCAGTCCGCCCAGCGTCCGCAGCGTGAGCGCGACCTGGGCGTCGAGCTGGAGCGCCGGGTGGCAGCAGGTGAAGAGGAGCTCGAGCCGCTCGTCCGGGATCGTCGTCTCGTCCACGTTGTCCTCCGTGCTTTGCCGTATGTCGAGCAAGCGGGTCTTCGCGACGAGCGTGCGATCGCGCCGGATGCGGTCGACGGCGCGGTTGCGCACGGTGGTTCTCAGCCAGGCGCGCGGGTTGGTCGGCGTCCCTTCGCGCGGCCACCGCTCGGCTGCGATCGCGAACGCTTCCTGAGCCGATTAGACCGGCGAGGACGCGGCCCCACTCGTCGCGGAAGACCTGCTCGAGGATCGCTACTGCTCCTTGACTGGGCGCACCTCCACCGCACCGCCAATGCGCGCCGCCGGAATGCGCGCTGCGAGCTCGATCGCCGCGTCAGCATGGTCGCCTCTGAGACGAACGGCAGGCGTCGAAGAGGACAGTCGTTTACAGGGCGCTTGCCGCCGGCGAGACGTCCAGGATCTGCCGCCGCCTCGGCTCGGCCACCGCGTTGAATGCGTCCGTCGAGGCGTCTGCCGCCCGGGCCCGCACGTAGGGACCAGAGACAGCTGTGCGGCGGCAAACGCTGAAAGGAGATTGCGATGTTCAGCACCGTCCTCGGGAAGCGGATCCCTCTAGTCGCGGCCACGGCCGGGGTTGCGGTCGCAGGAGTCCTCGTCGTGATCGCAGTCGTTGGCCCGGCCGCGGGAGGAACCGCAAACATCAGGCCGATCTGCAACAGCCTGTACTTCAATCCGCCTGCCGGTGTCGGGGGGAAGGTGACTGTCCCGGTGCACGAGTTCGCAGCCGACCCGGACGTGACACCGGTCAAGCTCGTCTCCGTGTTCGGTGGCGCGCCTCTCGGCACGGCGGCGATCTCCGGCAACGATCTCGTCTTCACGTTGACGAGCTCGACTCCGGGAGAGGCATACCTCTACTGGACGGTCTCCGATGGGTCGTTGAATGCGCAGTGCGTTGCGTGGACGTCGAATGCGCCGCCGCCCGACAACGGCTGACCATCGACGGCGCGAGCGCGGGACCACGTGGCGTTAGGTGATGGCGTCCTCCATCGGGAGTGACGATGCGCGAGGCTCTGCGGAGTTCGCGGATGACGTGCTCGCGGGGCGTGTCGCGGCCGGTGACGCAGCGGCGTTCGCGGAGCTGTACGACCGTTACGTGCGGCCGGTGTATGTCTTTGCCGCTCACGTCCTCGGTCCGACACGCGCGGAGGACGTCGTCCAGGACGCGTTCCTCGCGCTGTGGCGCAACGCGCACCGGTACGACTCGCGGCGCTCCGCCTTCGCGACCTGGTTCATGGCCGTCGCCCGGCACCGCGTCGTCGACGAGCTGCGCCACCGAGCGGTCGAGCAGCGTGTGCTCGCCGTCGAGCCCGTCGATCAGCTGCTCTCCGAGATGCCGGATGGGTTGCCGGGCGTCGCCGACCTCGTCGGTCGCCGCGAGCGAGATGAGGACATCTTGCGTGCGCTGGCCGGTCTACCGGCCGAGCAGCGGCGCGCGATCGTGCTGGCCTACTTCGGGGGGCTCACGCACGTCGAGATCTCGGCCGCGCTCGAGGAGCCGCTCGGCACCGTGAAGAAGCGGCTGCAGCTCGGCCTGCGGAAGCTGCATCGCACGATGGGCGAGCGTCCGCTTCCCGCCCCGGCTCGTACTTCCGAGAGGAAGGAGGCGTAAATGGACTGCGCCCACACACGGGAGCTGCTCGAGCAGTACGTGCTCGGTGCACTCGAGCCGGAAGAGCGATCCGAGGTCGAGCGCCACCTCGAGAGCTGCGCGGAGTGCCGCGAGCTGGCCGCCGAGCTCGCCGCGGTCGCGGACAGGCTGCCCGCTGCGCTGGCCGCGGCGTCCGCATTGCAGCCGCCGGCCGCGCTGCGGGAGCGCGTGCTCGCTGCGGCCGCGCCCTCGGGCCGCCGGCCGAGGCCGGTGCGGCGCCGGACCCTGGCGGTCGCGCTCGCTGCGGCCGTGCCGGCGCTCGCTCTCGGCTGGGCCGCCGGGTTCCAACAGGCGTCCGCCCGCGAGAACGATCGCCGCGACGAGCTCGCACGGCAACTCGGAGTCGAGGCGCTCGTCTTCGAGGTCGTCGACTCGCGCGAGACCGACAAGGCCTTCCTGCGCACCACTCGGGAGCGTGGGCCGTTCGCGCGTTCGTACGGCAAGCTCTACACGCGGCCGGACCTGTCCGACGTGGTCGCGTTCGCGAATCGGCTACCGGAGGCGCCCAAGGGGCGCGCCTACCATCTCTGGCTCACCGTCGGCGGCCGGACGAAGCTGGCGGGCGTCCTGACCGTCCGCGACGGCTTCGGACTGGTCGTCTTCAAGGCGCAGCGCCCCGGTCCGAAGTACGGCGCCGCCGTGCTGACGTTGCAAAAGCCGGGAGCGGATGCGCCTGCCGGCACGCCAGTGCTCACCTGGCGCGCGTGAGGCGTCCGGCCGGAATGGTGGCGCGTAGGGACCGATAGGGGCGACGCCGGGAGACCGGCGGCGCCCGCCGGACGTCAACTCGTCTTCCCCGGGAGGTACCCGTGAAGCGCAGCGTCACAGCCGTCGTCGTTCTCGTCGCGTTCCTCGCGCTCGGCACGCCCTCGTCGAGCGGCAGTCCGGCTGCGAGTGCCACCCATGTGACGTCGCTCGCGGCGCTCTTCCGCGACAACCCGTTAACGGGCGGCCAGGTCGCGCCCCGCAGCTACCGCTGGATGAACGATCGGGTCTTGGCCTTCGTCCAGTTCGACCGCCCGACGGGGCCGCGAGCTCTTCGCTACGTCGGCATCTCGGTGAAGGGCACCTTCTGCTCCGAGACGCAAAACGGCGGCGCGAAGGGCGGCTTCACCCACTTCCATCGCCTCGACGCACCGCTGTACGCACAGGGGCACGGCGGCCCGCCCGGCACACAGGGCTACTGGCTGCTCTGGGTTTCGGTGGACGACTTCGCCGCCGCCGACGGGCGCGAGATCAAGCCCGGCGTCGACTACGGCTTCTCGCCGACGCCGCCGCCCGCCTGCGGCTCCGCGCCGGCGCCGACGTTCGCCGGCCCCGGCGCACATCAGTTGACGTCCGCCGAGATTCGGCAGCTCGCCGCGCAGTTCACCGACAACCCGTTCCGCGGGCGGCAGACTGCACCTCGGCTCTACCGCTGGGTGACCGGCGACACGCTCGTCTTCCTCGAGTTCGACAAGCCGAATCCGGCGAACGCGCGCTCGCTCCGCTACATCGGCGTCGCTCAGCGCGGCCGCTTTTGCGCCGACGGGCGCTCGCACACGGACTTCACCTACTTCCACCGCCTCAAAGCCGCGTCGTACGCGGCAGGCCGCGGCGGGAAAGCGGGCGAGGCGGGGTTCTGGCATCTCGCCGTCGCCGTCGACAACTTCCGCATGCCCTGGGGAAGCGTCGTCCCCGGCGTCGACCGGAGCTACAACGTGACGGCTCCACCCGCTTGCGCGTCGGGCGGTGGGCCGCCGGCCGCCGAGATCGGCACCGCAGCCGTCGCGAACGATACGCAGCGGCCGTTCGTCTTCCAGCCTGCGGAGACGCGCGTGGCCGCGGGCTCGACCGTTCGCTGGACGAACCAGGACGGTGCCTTCCACACCGTCACCTCGACGGACTCGCTCGACCGCCGCCAGCCGAACGGCGTCTTCGACGGAACGCTCGCCACGCGCGGCGCGACGTTCAGCTTCCGCTTCACGCGGCCGGGCACCTACCGCTTCTACTGCAAGCCGCACAACGAGTTCATGACCGGCACGGTGGTCGTCACCTAGCGGGGCTCTCTGCGCGCTACCGGACGCCGATCAGCGGCACGAGGCTTCGCCGGAGCTCGCCAGTCGCTCCGATGGTCGGCGCGCCCGAGGCGAGTGCGCCTTCGGGTTGCGTCGTCCAGCGCGCGTCGGGCCCGTAGACGAGGAACGTGTCCCAGAAGGCGCCTCCCTGGGCCTGCAGCCACCGGCCGAACAACTGCCCGCCGTCCCACAGCTGCGTGACGCGCGGGTCATCAAGTACATCGCGGTCCCACGCGGCCCGGCTGTCGCCGGCGAGCACGGGCATCCAGATCGCGTAGACGCGGAGACCCGGATCAGAACGTCACGACCTGGTAACCGTTGGCCAACAGCCGGCGGATGCTCGGGTGCTGCTCGTACTCGTCCAGCAGCGGGATCCCGGCGTTTTCGACCTGCTCCGTCACGCCGTACCGCTCGGCGCAATAGCTGCAGGCGCCGGCGATGCGATCCCGAACCTGCTCGAAAGCGCCGTGATATCGGTGTTCCGGGTCGACGAGCGTCCCGATCCACGTCGTTCCGGCGCCGTCGAAGACGATCGTGACCTCGTCGCCGGTGTCCTTGAATTCCTTCGCCGTCACGAGCGCGTTCGCAACCCGGCCCACACCCTCTCGGCCCTCCGTCCCCGCCAAAATGACGAGTGCTGCCTTCGGCATCCAGCCTCCTCGTGTCCGTGCTTCCGCTGCCGTGTTAGGGGCTCGGGCCGCCGTCGCTCTCCCCGCGGATGCGCCTGATCACCGAGTCCGCAACCGTTCGATCAGATGGCGGCTCCGCCCGCCCGATTGCGTTGAGGCCGGCGATCGTCGACCTCAGCGACCGAAGGACGGCCCGGCAGCGCCGGCACATGAGGAGATGACCGACCACACGTCGCCGCGCACGCGAGGTCAACTCTCCGTCGACGTAGTCGGACAGCAATTCCCGCGTCTCCGCGCAGGAGGCGACGAAGCGATTCATCACTGCGATCTCCATCTCGGTCACAGCTTAGATGCGTCCTCGGCGCAGTTCGATGTAGCGTCGAGCGGCGTGACTATTCACGAAGACAGGCTCCTGCTGACTCAGGCACAAGCCGGCGACGTCGCCGCCTTCGAGCGCTTCGTGCACCTGTTCGAACGACGCGTGCGGGCCCTCCTCAGCAGGCTGCTCGTCGACGACCGGGACATCGAGGAGGCAGTTCAGGACACCTTCGTCCAGGCGTGGCGGAATCTCGCGCGCTTCCGCGGCGATGCCGCGCCCTTCACGTGGCTGTACCGAATTGCAGTCAACGAGGCGCTCCAACGGGCGCGCCGGAGGCGGATCGAAACGCGCCCGATCGACGACGAGCTGCTCGAGGTGCTCGAGTACCAGCACGGCGTTCCGGCTGCGCGGCCGCGGCCGCCGGACCTGGTCGTCGAGGACCGCGAGAGGGAGGAGTTTCTGTTGGATCGCCTGCGCAGGCTGCCGATCGATTTCCGTGCTCCGCTCGTCCTGCGCGACATCGAAGGCTGGTCGAATCAAGAGGTCGCCGACATCCTCGATCTGTCGCTGGCGGCGACGAAGAGCCGCATCCACCGCGCGCGCATGAAGCTGCGCGAGGAGCTGGAGACCTGGTTGCGGGCGTGCGAGGCCGAATGAGGGACTACGACGTCGTTGTCGTCGGCGGCGGTACGGCCGGCATCGTCGCCGCGCTGGCGGCGCGCTCGGCCGCAGCACATGTCGCGCTCGTCGAGCGTGAAGCGCGCCTCGGCGGCGACTGCACCTTCTACGGATGCGTTCCCTCCAAGGCGCTGCTCGAGATCGCAAAGGTCGTCCACGACGCCCGAGGCGCCGCGGCGGAGGGCATCTTCGCCGAGCCGCCGAGCATCGACTTTCGCGAACATTGCCGCACGCCAGCGTCGCATCGTCGAGGAGATCGCGCGCGACGACCGCGACGAGCGCTTCGAGCAACGAGGGATCGCCGTGGTTCGCGGCGAGGGTCGGTTCCTCTCGCCGCGCGAGCTGGCCGTCGACGGCGAACCCTTGCGCGGCAAGCGGTTCGTGATCGCCACCGGCAGCGAACCGACGGTGCCGCCGCTTCCAGGGATCGAGAACGTTCCCTACCTGACGAACCGCACGATCTTCGACCTCGAGCGTCTCCCGAAGCGTTTGCTCGTGCTCGGCGCAAGCGCGACCGGGCTCGAGCTCGCGCAAGCGTTCCGACGGTTCGGCAGCGAGGTCGTCGTGATCGAGCTGCTCGAACGACTCCTCCCGGCTGAGGAACCCGACGCAGGACGCATCCTGGCCGACGTCTTTCGCCACGAGAGCATCGATCTGCGGCTGGGCGCGCAGGCGCGCGCCGCCGGCGTCGACGGAGTCGAGGTCGTGCTGTCGCTCGAGCGGGAGGAGCTTCGCGGCGATGCGCTGCTCCTCGCGGTCGGGCGTCGCGGCAGCATCGATGGCCTCGGGCTCGAGGCGCTCGGCGTTGCGCTCGACGGGGGCTACATCGACGTCGATCGCCGCGGGCGCACGAGCGTCACGAACATCTTCGCCGCCGGCGACGTCACCGGCGGCCTGCAGTTCACGCACGTCGCCGCGCACGAAGGCCGCGTGGCCGGGCGCGCATCGAGGAGCGGCCGGTCGGCTTCGTGAAGCTGGTCACGGCGAGGCGCCGCTTCGTCGGACGTGTCGGCGGCGGCGAGCTGGTCGGAGCCCAGGTCGTCGGACCGCGCGCGCGGGTGAGTTGATCCACGAGTGCGCGCTGGCGATGCAGACACGTTCCCTCGCCGGAAGGCTCACGCAGACGATCCACGCCTATCCATCCGAGTCGATCGCCGTCCAGCAGGCGGCAGCGCAGCTCTTTCCGCTCGGCCGCGTGCTCGTCGAGCGCGACTGCCGTGCGCGAATCGGAGCGATCGGGCTGCGCATCTCACGGTCGATGAAACAGGTACTCGTCGCGGTCGTTGTCGCGGTTGTTGCTGGCTGCGGATCGGGCGGCTCGAGTCACACACGCGCGCAAGCGAACGAGCGCCTGCCTGCGTCCAAGCTGCAAGGACTCTCCGCGGGATGGAAGACGGACTTCGCCCGGCGCACGGTTCCACTACGCGAGTTCCAGTCCGGCGGTCCCGGGAAGGACGGTATCCCCGCGCTCGACCGTCCGCGCTTCGTCCGGGTCGCCGAGGTCGGCTTTCTGCGGCCGCGCGAGCCCGTGATCGTGCTCACGCTGGCGGGGCGGGCGCGCGCGTATCCGCTCCAGATCCTCACCTGGCACGAGATCGTGAACGACGTGGTCGCAGGCGTCCCGGTTGCGGTGACGTTCTGTCCACTGTGCAACACGGCGATCGCGTTCGACCGGCGCGTCGAGGGGCGCACGCTGACGTTCGGCACAACGGGCAACCTGCGCAATTCGGATCTCGTGATGTACGACCGCCAGACGGAGTCGTGGTGGCAGCAGTTCGGCGGCCAGGGCGTCGTCGGCAGATACGCCGGGAGGCGTCTGCGGGCGCTGCCCGCACGCATCGTTGCCTGGCGAACCTTCCGCGCCGAGCATCCGGACGGCGTCGTGCTCTCGCGGGACACAGGATACTCGCGCCCGTACGGCGCGAATCCCTATGCCGGCTACGACGACGTCTCGAGTCCGCCGTTCTTCCCGGCTGCGCACGGCGACGACAGCCGTTTGCTGCCGAAGGAACGGGTCGTCTTCCTCGACCGGGGCAACTCGGCGGTTGCGATTCCCTTCTCGACACTCGCGCAGAAGCGCCGTGTCGAGGTGACGCTCGCCGGGCATCGCTTCGAGGTCCGGTGGCAGGGCGGTGTCAGCTCCGCGCTGGATACCGATGAGATCGCCTCCGGTCGTGACGTGGGCGCGGCGCAGGTCTTCGAGAGCGGCAGGCCCCTGAGCTTCAGCGAGCCGTTCTGGTTTGCGGTCGCCGCCTTCCGGCCGGATGTGCGAATCGTCCGCTGACGCTGCGCCGCATCCGTTCGCTCGAGCACGGCTGTACCTCCAGATGTGAGGCGTACGCGCCTCGCGTTTCAGCCGTCACCCCGTGAAGGAGGGTCATCGATGCGCCTGAAGCCTTTCCGCGCCGCCGTTCCAGCCGCGGCTGCGCTCATCGGACTCACGACGTTCGCGTTTGCCGTCGCCGCGGCGCCGCCACCGATGACGGTGAATACCGGTGCGAAGGTGCGCGTGCTCGCGCCGACGCCGCAGGCGACAGTTCGCGGCAACGCCGTGTCGACCGCAGTCTCGATCACCAACTTCCGACTCAATTGCGCGCTCTCCGGGACCGCGAACCGCAAAGGTGTCGGCCACTACCACATCGAGCTCGACCACTCGCTGGTCAACATGTTCTGCGCAAAGCGGACGTCTATCAGCATGCTCAACGTCGCTCCGGGCAAGCACACGCTCATCTTCCTGCCGGCGGCCAACGATCACGCCGAGGACAAGAAGGCCGAGAAGAAGGTCAGCTTCGTCTACAAGCCGGCGCAGGCACCTGCGCGGGCGACGCCGCTCAGCCTCCCGGGCAAGCCGTCGGTCCGGATCGCCTCGCCGAAGAACGGGGCCACCGTTCGCGAGAGCTTCGACCTCACCGTCGCCGTCCGCAACTTCCGCCTCTCTTGCGCGCTCTACGGCAAGGCGAACGTTCGCGGCTACGGCCATTGGCACGCGAATGTGGATTCGACCAAGCTCGGGATGATGGGAATGGGCACGATGCTCGGCATGAGCTGCGCGAAGACGTTCCACGTCTCGCTCGCAGGTATCGAGCCGGGCAAGCACCGCTTCTTCGCCATCCTCGAGGACAACACGCACGCGCCGACGATCGGCTCGCAGGCAACGGTCGAGGTCACCGTGCGGTAACTCCGCAGCCGAATCAGAGTCGCCGACCGCGCATCTAACCGGCAGGTGTCCGCTGTACCTCCACGTGTGAGCCTGCAGCCGCTGACGACGCGACGCGAGCGGGGGTCCGCGGTCGCTGCGGCTGCGAGCGACGCGGAGCTCCTCGAGGCCGTTGCAGAAGGCAGCGAGCCTGCCTTCGAGGAGCTCCGCTCCCGCTACAACGGCGTGGTCGAGCGGACCTGCCGGTCGATCCTGCGCGACGGCGTCGACGACTGTGCACAGGAGGCCTTCGTCCGCATCTGGCGGAAGGCGAGCCTGTTCGACCGGCGCCGCGGCAGCGCCGCCGCCTGGCTGCTGACGCTGACGCGGAACGTCGCCTACAACCTCGGGGCGAGGAAGGAACCGGAACCCCGGGAGGACGTCGAGGCCGACACACAGGCACACGACCCCCGGCTCTCGGTCGACGGCTTCTGGCTCGACGCCGGCCTCGCACGGCTCGAGCCGCACGAGCGGCAGGTGATCGAGCTCGCCTACTTCGCCGATCTCTCGCAGACGCAGATCGCCGACCGGCTCGGCGTTCCGCTCGGCACGGTCAAGAGCTGGACGCGTCGCGGCCTCAATCGGCTCGCGACCTTGCTCGGAGAGGATGCGGCGCGATGACGCACGACCTCGCCTACGAGCGGCTGCCCGATCTCCTGTTCGACCGGGACGATGCCGAGCTGCTCGCCCACGTCGGCGGCTGCCATCGCTGCCAGCGGCAGCTGTTCCTTCTCGCGCGCGTCGACCGGCTGCTGCGTCAGCGGCAGCCTCGCCGTCGCGGGCGGTCGCGTCGCGCGCTCGCGCTCGTCGCTGTCGGGGTCGCAGCGATCGCCGCGGTTGCGCTTCCGCAACGACACGCGGCCGCGCCGGCGCGCTTCGCGCTCCGAACAGTCGACGGCTCGATTGTGGCCCGAGCACGGGTCGAGCACGCCGACGCCGAGAACGAAGCGATCGCGTTCGTCGCGGAGGGGCTGCCGACCCGGCCGTCCGACACCTATCTGCTCTGGACGCGAGGACCCGCCGACGGCAAGCCGATCCTCGTCGGACGCTTCATGGTCAGTCACGAGGGAGAGTGCCGCGCGCGCTTCAACCTGCCGGGCACCGGCCGTCCCGGCCGCTTCTGGATCACGCCTTCGACCGAGCCAACGGCAATCGTCGCCTCGACCTGATCTGTCCAAGCGCCCGTACGGGCCGGTTCGCCTTCAGTCAGCGAGGACGGCCGAAGGAACCGGAACAGCCAGGCCCGCGGCGCCGAGCTCGGAACGATCGGCCTCGTACCCCGACCGCTCGAGCAGCTCCATGCCGAGGCGTGCGCGACGGATGCGCTCGCGCGAGAGTGCGACCGCGGTCGCCTCGATGTGCGTTCCCGACGGATAGACATCCGGGGCGTTGCGCAGGCCGAACTTCACGTAGACGGGCGCAGCGATCCGGATCAGCTCCGGGATCTCGTGTAGGCGCACGAAGCCGCCGAGCGTGTCCGGCGCCTCGACGTAGAAGTCGATCGGCACGACGACGGCCGCCCGGATCGCCGCGATCTGTGCAAGCGACAGATCGGGCGGGAGGTTCAGCGTCGATGCGCCGAGCTCGGCAAGCACCGTCGCGCTCGCCGCGTTCGCGACGGGCAACATGACCGAGACCTTCGCCTGCATGTCGTGCGGGACGACGCCGGCCGCCCGCAGACGCGAGAACGCATAAACCGCGCCTATGTCGGCGAGGAGGACACTTCGGACGCCGTGCTTGGCCGCGCGCACGACATCCTCGAGCACGGCGACAAGCTGGTCCTGACCCCGCACCGCGGCGGCGAGGACGCCGCCGGCCGGCGCGCGGCTGGTTGCCGACGCGTCCCAACCGGCGTTCGGACGGGCAAACAGGCTGATCTCGACCCTCGCGGCCGCGGCCGCCGCGACCATCTGGTCGAGCTCGTCGTCCGTGAGCATGAAGACGCCGCTCCCCTGGGAGACGCGGTGGACGGGGACATCGAGCCGCGCCGCCTCCTCGAGGACTGCGTCGAGGCAGCGCGGACCCTCCGTGCTCGGGATCTCGATCCGGTATTGAGCGCCGTCGGGGAACCGCTTCTCCGACGTGGGAAGGTCGTGCAGGTCGGCGCGCGGCAGACCGATGTGTTCGAGTTCGTCGCGGATGCTCATTCGGCGACCGGTGCGTCGAGGTAGACGGTCTTCCAGTGCGTGAAGAAATCGCGCGCGACCTTACCCTGCTCACGCGAGCCGCTCGAGCTACCGCGCATCCCGCCGAACGGGGCCTGGAACTCGAGTCCGGCGCTCTCCTGGTTGACCTTCACGACACCGGCACGGATATCGCGCGCGAAGCGAAGCGTCTTGCCGAGGTCACGTGTGAACAAGGCGGCGGTCAATCCGAACGGCGTGTCGTTTGCGAGCGCCACCGCCTCCTCGTAGGAACTCGCGGGGAGGAGGGCAGCCACCGGCCCGAAGATCTCTTCGCGCACGACTCGGCTGTTCGCCGGGAGGTCCGCGAGCACCGTCGGCTCGACGAAGTAGCCGCCGGTGTCGGGGTGGCCCCCGCCGGCGAGCACGCGCGCCGCCTCGCGGTCAGCGAGCTCGAGATAGCCGGAGACGGTGTCGAGCTGGCTCTGCGACGAAAGGGGTCCGACCTTCGTCTCCTCGTCGAGCGGGTCGCCGACCCGCCACGAGCGTGCGAGCGCAGCAACACGCTCACCGAGCTCCTCGAGCACGGGCTGCTCGACGATGACGCGGCTCGTCGCGGTGCACTTCTGGCCCGCCGACAGGAACGCTCCCCGTGCGACCTGCTCGGCCGCGAGCTGGAGATCCGCGTCGGCGAGGACGACGGCGGGATTCTTGCCGCCGAGCTCGAGCTGTACCTTCTTGCCGGCTTCAGTCGCTTTCAGCTGCAGCGCACGGCCGACCGGATTCGACCCGGTGAACGTGACCGCGTCGACGCGATCGTGCGCGACGATGGTGTCGCCGACGACGGAGCCGCGGCCGAGGACGAGGTTGAGGACGCCGTCCGGCAGCCCCGCGTCGGACAGCGCGGTGGCGAAATGGGTGGAGGTGAGCGGGACGATCTCCGCGGGCTTCCAGACGACCGTGTTGCCGAACGCGATCGCCGGCGCGATCTTCCAGGCAGGGATTGCGATCGGGAAGTTCCACGGCGTGATCGCCGCCACGACCCCGAGCGGCTCGCGCCGCGCGTACAGGAACGTCAGCGGCGAGTGGCTCGGGTACGTCTCGCCGTCCGGCTCGAGCGTCTGACCCGCGTAGTAACGCAGGATGGCGGCCGCGCGGCGAGTCTCGCCGACGGCCTCGACAAGCGTCTTCCCTTCCTCTCGCGTGAGGTCACGGCCGATCGCGTCGGCGCGCTCGTCGACGAGGTCGGCCGCCCGCCGGAGCACGTCGCCGCGCGCCGGTGGCGGCGTGTCGCGCCACGGCGCGAAGGCGGCGGCGGCCGCTTCGATCGCTTCCGCCGCGAGTTCCGGCGTTGCCAGGCTGACCGTCGCGACGCGCTCGTCCGGCGCGGCCGGGTTGATGTCTGCCACGACCTCGTCGCCCTCGCGGCGTCGGCCGCCGACGAGCGATGCAAGCGCGGGTTCGTTCATCCCGTCTCCTCCGGTGCCGAATAGACGAACGGCCGGTCGCGTCGCGGCACGATCACGGTCGTTTGCGCAGCCGCGACGAATGCGGCGGGATCGCCCGGATTCCACGCGAACATGTCCCAGTGCAGCGGCACAGCCGCGTCTGCGTCGATGTCGTGCGCCAGCTGCGCCGCTTCACGCGCGTCGAGGTTGCCGACGATTCCCTGCGCCTCACGCTCGTCGTCGCGGCCGTTGATCGGGAGCAGCGCAAGGTGCACCCGTAACTCCCGCAGCCGCTCGACGAGGCCGTCGAAGGCCACCGTGTCGCCCGCGTGGTAGACGCGGGCGCCCCCGGCGCTGATCACGTAGCCGAGGAAGGGGCCGAGCCGGTAGGCGTCCGCCATCCCCGCTCCGTGGCAGGCGGGGACGGCGTCGACGGTGACGGCGCCGATCTCGGTGCGCCCTTCGTGAGCCAGCCCGCGTACCCGCGCACGCTCGACACCGAGACCGACGACGCGTTCGACGACCTCTTCGGGCGCGACGACGGTTGCCGTCGGTGACGCCGACGTGATCGCCGGCAGCGCGACGTCGTCGAGATGGTCGAGATGGTCGTGCGTGATCAGGACCAGATCCACGCCGCGCGCCTTCTCGGCGGCAAACGGCGGCGGCACCAGCCGTTCAGGATGCGGGCTCAGGAAGGGATCGACCAGCACGGTGGCGCCGCCGAGACGCAGCGCCACGCTCGACTGGCCGAGCCAAACGAGCACGACCGAGGGTGCTGGAACGTCGTAGCTTGCGAGCGCTTCGAGAATCGTCGAGTCCTGGGTAATCACGTCGGCGTGAGCTGCACCTTCAGGGCGTCCCCGGCTCGGTCGGTGAGCGCGGCGAAGGCGGCAGCATGCTCTTCGAGTGGAAACGAACGGCTGACGAGCGGCTCGGTGTCGAGCAAGCGCGCGGCGAACAGGTCCGTTACCCACCGCCACGCGTTGCGCGACGCGCCGAAGACTCCCTGTATGCGCAGATGCCCGAGCACGACCGCGTCGGCGTCGATCCCGCCCGCTTGGCCGGAGATGCCCTCGAGGACGACCGTGCCGCCGCGTCGCGCCAGCTCGACCGCGCTTCGCGCGCCGTCGACGGTGCCCGTCGCCTCGAAGACGAAGTCGAAGCCCGGCTCGGCGTGCTGACCTTGGCGCACGTTCCAGGTCTCGGTCGCCCCCATTGCCCGGCCGAGCTCCAGGCGCGTCGGACGCGTGCCGACCAGCGCCAACCGCGCCGGTCCGTACCGTCCGAGGAGCGCGACCGCGAGCAGCCCGAGCGTCCCGGAGCCGACCACGGCCGCCGCCATGCCGGGCCGGAGATCGACCTCCAGCAGCCCCTGTGCAACGCAAGCGGCGGGCTCGAGGAGCGCTGCGGCGGCAACGTCGGTCCCTGGTGGAAGCCGATGCACGAGGTGAGCCGGGACGCAAAGGAATTCCGCGAACGCACCGGCATGCGTGAACCCGGTCTCGGCGTAGTCGGCGGCGCACAGATTCGTTCGCCCTTCGCGGCAACGGGCGCACTCGCCGCAGGCGCGGAAGCCCTCTGCGACGACCGTGTCTCCTTCTTCGACGTTCTCGACGCCCGGCCCGACTGCTGCGACAGCCCCCGCCCACTCGTGCCCCGGAATGATCGGGTAGCGCACGTAGCGTGCCGGCCTGCGCCCTTCGAGCACCTCAACGTCCGAGCCGCAGATGCCGGCGGCGCCAACGCGGACGAGCACCTCGCCGCGACCGGGATCGGGCCTCGGGACACGGCGCAACGCCGCGACGCCCGGCCGCTCGACGACGACCGCGCGCATCTCGTCGCTCACTGCAGTGGCGACGAGGCGGCGTCGCCGAGCGCTATCGCCGGTGCCGGAGATGGTTCGCCCCTCCGCTCCCAGCCGTCGCTGAACAGGAAGATCCCCGCGTACGTGCGCGGGTGCTCGGCGCAGGCTTCGTGGTCGAGGCGGACGCCGAGTCCGGGCCGTTCCGGCACCGGGAAGCAGCCGTCGAACGGGTCGACCGTCGGCGGGGCATCGACGAGCTCGCCCACCCACGTGTCGGCGAAGTCGTTGAAGTGCTCGAGGACGAGGTAGTTGGGCGTCGCGACTGCGAAGTGAACGTTCGCCGCGGTTCCCACCGGACCGCAGACGTTGTGCGGCGCGAGCGGCAGCTCGTACGCCTCCGCCAAGGCCGCAAGACGGCGCAGGCCTGTGAAGCCGCCGAAGTGCGTGAGATCGGCTTGGACAATGTCTACGGCGCCCTGCTCGATGATCGCGCGGAAATCCGAGAGCAGGTGGATGCGCTCGCCGGTCGCGATCGGCCGCCGTGTCGCGCTGCGCACGCGCGCCAGGCCGGTTGGAGTGTCGAATGGCAGGGGCTCCTCGAACCAGGCCGGGGCGAACGGCTCGAGCTCGGCCGCGATCTCGGCGGCGGCGGCCTGCGTGAAGCGGCCGTGCATCTCGATCATGATCTGGACGTCGGGTCCGACAGCGTCGCGCACTGCAGCCACCAGCTCGACCGCACGCCGGTGCTCGGCAGGCGGAAGCCACATCCAGGCGCTTCCGAATGGATCCAGCTTGAGCGCGGTGTAGCCCCGCGCAACGACGTCACGCGCACTCTCGCCGATTGCGGCCGGCTCGCGGTCCGTCTGATACCAGCCGTTCGCGTAGGCCCGAACCCGGTCGCGGTACTTCCCGCCGAGGAGCTTCCAGATCGGGACGTTCAACTCCTGTCCCATCAGGTCCCAGCACGCGATGTCGAACGCCGCGAGCGCGGACTGCGTCACCTCGCCCGGCCGGCCGTACTCAGCCCGCTGGATGTTGAATGCGAGCGTTTCGCGGTCGAACGGATCCGCTCCGACGACGTGCCGATCTGCGAGCTCCGAGATGCACGCGAGCAGCGTGTTCGTCTTGTTGACCATGCGCACCTCACCGAGACCGCGGCGGCCGTCGTCTGCGACGAGCTCGACGAACGTGAGCTCGCGCCACGGTGCTCCGACGACCGTCGTGACGACGTCGACGATCCTCATCCGTCGTCGTCCTTGGTGTCCGCGTTGGGAACATGCAGCAGCGCGCGAAGATCTTTTTCAGTTTGCTCGAGGTGCTCGCGCATTGCCTGCGCCGCCTGCTTCGGGTTGCGGGCTTTGACGGCGTCGAGGATGGTCTGGTGTTGCTCGATCACGTCGTCGATTCCGCCTCCGCGTGCCTGGTGGCCCGCGAAGCTGCGGAGCCGGCTTTCGCGGAGCGGTTCGGCGAACGCTTCGATCAGGAAGACGAGCAGCCGGTTGCCGGACGCGGCGGCAAGGTTTTCGTGGAAACGCACGTCGGCGGTGTGGAACGCCTCCGAGTCTTCTACGCCGGAACGCATGGCGGCGATCGACATCTCCATGTCGGCGATCTCGCCTTGGCCGGCGCGTTTGGCCGCGAGCGTGGCGATGTGAACCTCGAGCGCGCGGCGGACGTCGAGCAGGTCGAGGAGTGCGCGCGGGTCGCGGCGGATTGCGATCTGGAAGAAGTCTCCGACCAGGGCGCTGTTGGGCGCGGCGACGGTCGGGCGCCGGCCCTGCCGGATCTCCACCAACCCGCGCGCCTCGAGGGTGCGCGTGGCCTCGCGGACGGTGAGGCGGCTGACCCCGAGTCCCTCGGCGAGCTTGCCCTCGGAGGGCAGCGTGTCGCCGGCCTCGAAGCCGTTGAAGATCAGCTCTTCCAGCCGTTCGATCACCGAGTCGAGCACCGAGGTGCGCGGCTCGACCACTTCCAGCGGAGGCGATCTATCAGTCATGTCTGCATAGCTTGTTAGATCTCCTGGCCCGAGTCAAGCGCCGATCCCCGCTTTTAATGCCGATTGCGCCTCTTGACACCGACGAACATATCAGACAAGCTAGCGCCGATATGCCGCCAGGGCGGATGAGGATTGAGCGACGGAAAGGACGTGGCAAGCATGTCGGAACCCACTGAAGACAGTCGCATCTCACGTCGCAGGTTCCTTCGGGGCGCCGCGGGAGCTGCCGGCGCGCTCTCGGCCGGCTCCCTGTTCGGACCCGAGCTCGCGGCGGCGCTCCCGCGGCGGCGCCTCGCGCCGGCGAAGATCGTCGTCATGGGCAAGGAGCTGAGCGGGGACGACGTGAATGCGTTCGAAGCCGCCCACTCGAACATCACGATCGAGCTTCTGCAACCCGACGCGGCGAAGTTCCAGGCGATGATGGCGGCCGGCCAGCCGCCGGACATCTGGCGTACCCAGGCTCCGCTCGTTCCGCAATGGGCCAAGCGCAACCAGCTGCTGAACCTCGACAAGTACTTCAACCAGAGCGATCTGATTCACCCTGCCGATCTCACGCCGGCGAACAACTACTACCGGTTCAAGAACGGCAAGATCGGCGTCGGCCCCCGCTACGGGATGGCCAAGGACTGGTCTCCCGACGAGACCGTCTGGATCAATACCGATCTCTTCAAGAAGACGGGCATCCACGTGCCGGGCCCGACCGACAAGTGGACGTACGACGATCTCTGGGAGATCGCCTTGAAGCTCAAGAAGAAGAACCCGAGCGTCAAGTGGATCCTCGACATCGCGAACAGCTACGCCTGGATCGACCGGCACGTCATGGTGCAGCTGGCGTCGATCGGGAAGAGCCTCTATCCGAGCGACTTCTCCCACATCAACCTCACGAAGAGCGCGGCTGCGATGGCGGCGTTCAACTACTCCTTCCGCTACTCGCAGCACAAGCTCGACCTCGGGCCCGAGAACCCGAACCCGGACGGCTGGTCGGGACCGGGCTTCGTCACGCCTACCGGCAAGGTCGCGATGACCCAGTACGGCTACTGGTTCCTCGGGCAGATCACCGACACGAAGAGCGCGAAGGTGAACGCACGATCGAGGCTGCTGACGGCGCCCATCTGGAAGGGCGGCAGGCACCTCGATCCCACCATCACCGCCACGGGCTGGGTCATCAGCGCGCAGACGAAGAATCCCGACGCGGCGTGGACCCTGTTCGAGTGGTACATGGGCGGCAAGCCCGCCCGCGACCGCGCCGGCATCGGCTGGGGCGTCCCAGCTCAGCGATCGCTCTTCGACCGGCTCCCGGAGAAGACGCTGGTGCAACGGAACGCGAAGAAGACGCTGCTGCACGAGCTGGCCGCGTCAAAGGTCACGCTCCAGTACAACCCGTTCCTCGTGGGGCTGAACGACAACACCGCCGTCGCCACGGCGTACCAGAAATACCTCGCCGACGCAGCGAAGGGAAGGATGTCCTTCAAGGACTTCATGAAGAAGGTCGAGGCCGATACGAATCGCGCAATTGCGGTTGGCAAGCAGGGATGAGATCGAAGCTCCGGTAGCGCCGTGGGCACGGTCGACACCCCGCTCGTTGCGACTGCCGCCAAACCTGTAAGGCGGGCGTCTCGCCGAAGACGCGAGACGCTCGCCTTCTACGGCTTCCTCTCCCCGTGGCTGCTCGGGTTCATCGCACTGACTTCGGTGCCGCTCGTGCTCGGGTTCGCGATGTCCCTGTCGAACCTGACCCCGGTGAACCTCCACACCAATCTGCAGTACGTCGGCAGCAAGAACTACGTCCGCGCGTACCACGACCACGAGATGTGGTTCTCGATGGAAAGGACGGCCATCTTGATGGTCACGATCGTGCCGCTCTGGATCGTGACCCAACTCGCGCTCGCGATGCTCCTGAACGCCGGCATCAAGTTCCTCGGGCTCTGGCGCACGCTCTTCTACGTCGCGGTCGTCGTCCCCGTCGTCGCGAAGGCGTTCATCTGGAAGGCGATCACCGATACAGACGGCGGCCTGCTCAACCGCGTGCTGGGCGCACTAGGCGGGAACCGCCACACCGACTGGCTGCTGGAGCATTCGACGGCGACGCTGATCATGCTTCTGCTCTGGGGAGGCGCCGGCACCGGGATGCTCATCTTCCTCGCCGGCCTCAAGGGCATTCCCGAGGAGCTGTACGAGGTAGCGCGCGTCGACGGCGCGAACGCCGTCAGGCGCTTCGTCTCGATCACGCTGCCGCTCCTGACACCGGTGATCATGTTCCAGCTCGTCTGGGGCCTCGTCGGCGCCGCCAACGTGTTCGTCGAGCCGATCCTCCTCTCGCCGGGGCTGCAGTCGGGCCTCGGCTCGACGGTCCCGACGGACAACATCACCTTCAACATCTACGCCCTCCAGCGGATCTTCGGCGACGGCGACTTCGGCTACGGCGCAGCGATCGCCTGGATCTTCGTCGCCTTCCTCCTCGTCGTGACCGCGATCGTGTTCTTGAGCGGCCGCTTCTGGGTCTTCCAGGCGAAGGAGCAGTACTCCAAGTGACCGGGCACGCAGCGCCCGCTACCGCAGTTCCGGCACGTCGACGCCGGCGCAAGCGCTGGACGCCGGCGCGGCTCGCGACCGAAGCCGTTCTCTACGCGCTCGTTCTCGTCTTCGCGGCGATCTTCGTCGCGCCGATCGTGTGGGGGTTCTTCAACTCGCTGCGCGAGGCGCACCAGGGCGTCAGCGGGCCCGTGATTCCGAAGCCCGCACACTGGGACAACTACCGCTACGCCTGGTCGGGGGCGTTCCCGTTCACCCACTACCTGTGGAACACCGTCGTCCTCACCTTGATCGCCACGGTGCCCGCAGTGATCACGAGCGCGCTCGCCGGCTACGCGTTCGCGCGCATCCGCGCCCGGGGACGCAATACCTTCTTCATCCTGATGCTCGGGACGACGTTCATCCCGTTCGCGATCACCTTCATCCCCTTCTTCTGGGTCGTCGTGAAGCTGAACATGTACTCGACGCGCTGGCCCTGGCTGATCTGGGGCATCAGCGGCAGCGCCTTCCTGATCTTCCTCTTCCGCCAGTTCTACGCGAGCTTTCCGACCGACCTCGACGATGCTGCCAGGATCGACGGTTGCGGCCATCTACGGACGTTTCTGCAGATCTACCTCCCGAACTCCGGCGCCCCGCTCGTGGTCGCCTTCATCTGGCTCGGCACCGGCTGGTGGGGCGAGTACATCCTCGCGCAGCTGCTCTTGCCCGACCAACTGCTTCCCCTCGGCCCGAAGATCGCGCAGGGGTACTACTCCCAAGGGCAGGAGATCACGCTCGTACCCGTTACGCTCGCGGCCGCGTTGCTCTTCACCGTGCCGCCGGTTCTGGCGTTCCTGGCCTTGCAGAAGAAGCTCACGCGCGGCATCGTGACCACCGGACTGAAGGGCTGAGGGGAGAGCATGGCCGGCATCGAGCTGCAGACGGTCGTGAAGACGTTCCCGAACGGCACGCGCGCCGTCGACGGCGTCGACCTGACGATCGAAGACGGTGAGTTCATCGTGCTCGTCGGCCCCTCGGGCTGCGGGAAGACGACGCTGTTGCGCTGCATCGCGGGGCTCGAGGAGGTCAGCGACGGAGCCATCCTGATCGGCGAGCGCGACGTGACGGAGGTCGATGCGAAGCGTCGTGACATCGCGATGGTCTTCCAGAACTACGCGCTCTACCCGCACATGACCGTGCGCAAGAACATCGCCTTCGGTCTCAAGGTGCGGCGGACGCCGCGCGCCGAGATCGCGAAACGGATCGACGAGACCGCGCGCCTGCTCGGGCTCGAGGATCTGATGGACCGCCGTCCGCTCGCCCTCTCCGGCGGTCAGCGCCAGCGCGTCGCGATGGCGCGCGCAATCGCAAGGCGCCCGCGTGTCTACCTGATGGACGAGCCGCTGTCGAACCTCGACGCGAAGCTGCGCGTGCGCGTGCGTGCCGATCTCGCGCGGCTGCACGCGCAGCTCGGGGTCACGACCGTCTACGTCACGCACGACCAGGTCGAGGCGATGACGCTCGGACAGCGTGCAGCCGTCATGAATGCGGGCAAGGTCCAGCAGGTCGACACGCCCCAGAGCCTCTATTGGTCGCCCGTGAACCTCTTCGTCGCCGCGTTCATCGGCTCGCCCTCGATGAACCTCGTCGAGGCGCAGGTCTCGGACGGGTCACTCCGCTTCGCAGGATTCTCGCTGCCGCTGGCCGAGCTCGGCGCGGACGCAGCGAAGCTTCCGCAGCGGGTGATCCTCGGCGTTCGCCCGGAGCACTTCACCGAGGTCGAGGACGGCGCGTCGACGGGCTGGTCGATCGAGGGCGACGTGACGGTCGAAGAGAACCTCGGCGCGGAGGTGCTCGTGTTCTTCCCCATCGAAGCCGCGCCGGTCGAGACGGACGACATCGTCTCGATCCGCCAAGGCGAAGAGGAAGCACTCCTTGTCCAAGAGGCTCGCGCGCTCTTCACGGCCAGGCTTCCCTCGGGCACACGGCGGCTCACGGGCAAGAAGATCCGGCTCGCGCTCGACCCGGGGCGCTGCTACTTCTTCGATCCCGCCACCGGCGAGTCGCTCGTCGCGCGCAAGGCGGTCGAAGAGCCGCTCCCCGTTCTGGCGTAGTCCATCGCGCGCAGCCGCTCCTCCCAGGCGCGCGTCGCCTCGTCGCGCTCCGAGCGGAGCGCCTCGCGCCCACCGGCGTGTTCGACGCGCGCGCGCACGATCTCCGCGACGAGGTGCAGGTCCTCCGCGGCCTCGGCGGCGTCCGTCGGCGGCGCGGCTTCGCCGCGACAGACGCGCAGGAAGTCCGCGGCCTGTGCCCGCTGCGGATCGATCCAGGGAAGCTCCGGAAAGATTCGCTCCGGCGTCGCATCGCCTCCGGGGTCTCGGTGGAGCTCGAGTGTCCCCGAGCGGTTGACGGCAAGCGACGGCGCAGGGCGAAGCCGTACGTACCCGCGCTCGAATGCGACCAGGATCTCCTCGTCGAACTCGACGCTCAGTCGGTACGGCGTCACCTCGATCGTCGCCGGGATGCCCGACTCGCTCTCGAAGACGAGCAGCCGCTCCGGTGGTTCCGCTTCGGCGGGAACCGGCGGCGGCTGCTCGCCGACGTCGATCAACGCGGCGCGCGCATTCCCGGTCCAGTCGCCGTCCGAGTAGCAGATCCGCAGGTAGCGGAGCGCGCCGAGCTCCCCGCTCGCCTTCCACGCATCGACGGTCCGCTTCGCCTCGCGCGTGGCGGGATCGGAGCGACGCTGGTAGCCGAGCATGTGCACACAGCCGGCCTCGCGGGCGAGCTGCGCAAGCCGATCGCCCGTTTCTGCGGCGAGCGCGAGCGGCTTCTCGGTGAAGAGGTGCGGCACGTGCGGGTAGAGCTCCGGGAGCAGCGAAGCGTGATGCCTGTACGGCTGCGCGGCCACGATCCCGTCGAGCTGCTCCGACTCGACCAGCTCCCGGTGATCGCGGTAGACCCGCCCGATGCCGTAGCGCCCCGCGACCAGCTCGGCGGTCCGTTGCCGGGGCTCGGCGAGCGCGACCAGCTCGCATTCCTGGTGGAGCAGGGCGTAGCTGCGAATGTGCGCGAGCTGGCCCATGAAGCCCGCGCCGACGAACCCAATCCGCACCTTCGCGGCCACGCCCTACCAGTCCCCGATCGCGCCGCTCGGATGCTGCAAGATGGGCAGCTTCGACGGCCGGTATGGGTGTTCACGGCAAAGCTCGACGTCGAGCTCGATGCCCCAGCCGGGCTTGTCAGACAGCTCCAAGTAGCCGTCCACGAGCTCGAGCGGCTCCGTCAGCAGGTCGCGCGTCCACTCCGGCGGATACAGGCATGTCTCGAGCGCGACGAAGTTCGGGGAGGCCATCGCGACGTGAGCCGAGACGATCGTGTTGACGGGACCGAGCGGGTTGTGCGGCGCGAAGCCGCAGTAGTACACCTCCGCCAACGCGGCGATCGCCCGCGCTTCGAGCACGCCGCCGCAATGGGAGAGATCCGGCTGAAGCAGCGCCGCGGCGCCGAGCTCGAGCACGTCGCGGAAGGCCCACTTGGTGAACAGGCGCTCGCCGGTGGCGACCGGGATGGAC
>WNFU01005397.1_pt1 | contig 25408 bp, 22 predicted proteins | sample 5400121 | NCBI WGS metagenome assembly WNFU01 (sample SAMN13153360, study PRJNA577476) | soil metagenome | isolation source: 100 cm soil or saprolite under grassland replicate 1 | place: USA:California | collected 2016-06-15 | reverse complement strand
GGTCCGCCGGGTCAGGCGGTTCGCCCGGAGGGGCCTGGGCGCATGCGACGCCGAATGGAAGCTGGTGTGCGCCACTCACAACCTCCTCAAGCTGTGGCGGCGTTCCAGGACCTGAGCACCGAGCACCTGAGCCGTTCGGTCTGGACCATCCGAAACCAGAAGCTCTTCGATCGACATCACTCCGGGATCAAGAGAGCGAGTTTCCGCGACATCCTCTACAGGCTAAGACCAATCGTCCAGGGCGCATGGGGCGTTCGCCCAGGGTGGTTTGCCCCGAGCTGGATGGTCGGGGCAGCGCCCACCCAAATCATGGGTGCGGATTTCCAGGCCGGGGCCAACCTCGCGGCCTCGGTGCCGTTCAGGCGGTGGCACGCGGGCAAGCCCCGGATCGACCGGTCGGTCCCCTTCGACACATTCGGCGGTTGGCCTCGGGGTTCGTGGATTGCTCGGCGCTCGGAGGAATCGTTGAGGCCGCGGCATCCGTCCGGAGGAAGACCAGTGGCTTCCCCCTGGATCCCTCGAATCGACTCGTGCCTTCGGCGCGTCCCAAGGCAATCAGCGGTCCCCCCGTGGCGTTTCCGATGGACAGTCGTCCGTCCCCGATACGATCGGGCCGTGGTGAACCTTCAAGCGGTGTACTATCGGGCCCCCGACGGATCGGAGCCTGTCGGCGACTTCATCGATCGCCTGGACACGAAACGTCAGGTGGTGATCGACAACCAGGTGGACCGCCTGAACATGCTGACGCCCACCAGCCCGCACCTTCCCTTTCCGCACAGCACCCAAGTGCACGGCGAATTGCGAGAACTCCGATGCCACAACGGGGCGGGAGCTGTATCGGGTGCTGTTCCGCCGGTCCCGGAACCTGATCGTCCTCCTGCACATGTTCAGAAGGACACCGGAGCCATTCCCGAGGCCGAGATCCGGGTCGCCGAGGATCGATGGAGCGACTTCAAGGCCAGGATGGACACCCGAAAGCGAAGGCCTCCGAGGGCTGCCGGGCACGACGCGCCGTAGGCGGGGTTGCCGATCCATTATCAGAAGTGATGTGTTCGGACCAAGGAGAGATGCGTGGCTAGAGGAAGCCCCATCGGAACGACCGTCACCGAGGCGCGATCCAGACGCGCCCGGCGAAGCGCTGCCTATCGCGAGGAGCAGGCACGCCTGGCCCCGTTCGAGGAGCTGGCTCGGCTGGTGATCAGGCACCGTGCCGCCCTCGGCCTCTCCCAGGCGGATCTCGCTCGGCGGATGGGTGCCAGCCACTCCGCGATCTCCCGCATCGAGAGCGGGCGTCACAAGACAAGCGTCGAGACACTCGAGCGACTGGCCCACGCTCTCGGACTCCGGCTCGTCCTCGGCTTCGAGAGTGGCCCCCGAGATCGACCGACTCGAGAGCTCATCAGCGCTTGATCCTCGGGCGGCAACGGCCGTGTGATCGCCGCTCCGAGGCGCCTGCCGATGGCGGGATCGGCACGCGACGAGCGCCATGTCAGCGTGTCCTCTCCGCCCCTGCCGACGATCACTCGAAGCGGAGCGACCACCGCCCAGAACCGCCCGTGAGCAGGGACAACCCGCCGATTACGACAATAGTACGCTCGCCGGTTGCTTGCCTTGCCGCAAACCAATTGCAAACGTACGAGACGACACCAGACAACACAGGGCAGCACGAGACGGCATGAAGTGCCCCGACGGGGTGGACTGGGCAGCACGCCGCAGCACCAAATAGCACAGGGCAGCACGAACCACCCCGAACTTCAAAACCGGTGTGCTGGCGAGAGCCGGCAGGCGGGTTCGATTCCCGTCCGCCTCCGCTGCGAGAGCTGAGCTTGTCCACGAAGCTCAAGGTGGTCGGGCCGCTAACCGCCAACGCCTGAGAGAGCTCGCCGCAGCCGAGGCTGTGCGCGACGACGCGTGCAGGGGTGCAGTTATTCGGTCCACTGCCCTGATGCCGTGAAGGAGCGGCCCTCCGCTCCCGTGTTCACAGCGTGACGCCGCAGCGTCCGCTCAACATCGCGACGGTCTGGGTAGGCGCCAGACGAGGTGGCGGTTCACAGTCATTGGCCCAGACCACCAACCGCCCCCCCAAGCCCCCCGGCGAAGAGGTTCACAGCGCACTCGCGGCGCGTGGTTCACTAGGATGATGCTCGGCGCAGCATCCCGCTGCGAGTGGCGATGGACCCCACCTCGAGCGACATCATCGGAAGGCACTCTGAGCTCGCTTTGATGGCTCGCTTCGTCGACAACATCCCTTCGGGCGTGAGCGCGCTCACGATCGAAGGTGAGGCGGGAATCGGGAAGACGACCCTGTGGCAGTCAGGGCTCGAACGAGCACGCAAGCGAGGGTTCCGGGTTCTGAGCTGCCGGCCGGTGGAGCCCGAGGCGCAGCTCTCGTTTGCTGGACTCGGCGACATCCTCGTCCAAGCGTTCCCCGAAGTCCGTTCAGAGCTTCCACCTCCTCAGCGAAACGCGCTTGAAGTGGCACTGCTCCTCGTCGATTCCACGGCGTCACCGCCTGACCGGCGGGCTGTCTCGGTTGCTGTTCTGGCGTCCCTCCGGTTGCTGGCGGATGACTGCCCGGTGATGTTGGCGGTTGACGACGTCCAATGGCTCGATCCACCTTCGGCGCGGGTGCTGTCGTTCGCTTTGCGGCGCCTTGAGAACGAGCCGGTTGGTATCTTGACAGCCCTCCGGGTAGCAGCCGGGTGCGAAGACGCCCTCCACCTCGCTCATCAGCTTCCCGACGACCGAGTAACTCGCTTGCCGGTCGGTGCCCTCGATCGGGCCTCCCTACTCGACCTTCTGCGGAGGCGGCTCGGTCCAGGCCGAACGGGCCTCTCCCGTCCGGCGCTGCACCGCCTGACCGAGAGCGCTGGCGGCAATCCGTTCTTCGCGCTGGAGCTCGCGCGGGCCGTGGGAGGAAACGGTGTGCAGCTGGACGCAGAGGAGCCGCTGGCAGTTCCCCCAACGCTGGCCGAGCTGCTCGAGGCCCGCCTTTCGGGCGTCACCCCGGCCGCACGGCGCAGTCTCGGACTCGCGTCGGCCATGGCACGGCCCAGCCCTGCGCTCGTACGAGCGGCATCTGACCGTCCAGACGAGGTGAGCAAGCATCTTGCCCGGGCCGAGCGGGCTGGCATCATCCGGACCGACGGAGACCGCATCCGGTTCACGCACCCACTGCTTCGGTCTGCGGTGTACTCGGTCCGCTCGCAAGAGGATCGTCGCCGCGACCACGGGCGACTGGCGGACGTGGTGGAGGATCCCGAGGAGCGGGCGCGCCACCTCGCGCTCGCCTCACGGGGGCCGGACAGGGACGTCGCCGACGCGCTCGAGCGAGCCGGCTGGCGGGCGAGAGCTCGCGGGGCCCAGGACGCCGCGGCCGCCCTATTCGACCTCGCCTGGCACTCGACCCCTGCGAACGATCAGGCCGGTATCCGGCGACGGAGGCTTCGGACCGCGGAGAATCTGTTCGACGCTGGCGACGTCAACAGGGCCCGGAGTCTCGTCGAGAAGATGCTTGCCGTTGAACCTCCGGGGCCAGCGCACGCCAAGCTGCTGTTCACTCTCTCGAATATGAACTGGAACGACACGGGCAGGATTCTGGCCCTCCATGAGGCCGCGCTTGCCGAGGTCGGCAGCGAGGACCGTCCCTTGCTCGCCCGCATCCAAGCGGATCATGCGTGGCTGTGGTACACGCGAGGTGACCTCTTCAAGGCATCCGAATGGGCGGAGCGGGCCGTCAGGGAAGCGGAGGTGCTTGACGAGCCCTTCTCTCTTCGGACCGCGCTCGGTGCCCACGCCACGTTCGCCTTCCTCCAGGGGCGAGATAGGGTTGACCTCCTGGCACGCGCGCTCGCCTTAGAGGAGGATGTGTGGCCGACCGAGACGGGGACGCCGCGCTCCCTACTCGGGCTCCAGCTCATGTGGGCGGGAGATCTCCCCGCCGCGAGGGAAGCCCTCCTCACCGAGGGCCTGCGCCTGCGGAACGAAGGCCAGGAGACCGTGCGGTGGGAACTCCTGTCTTACCTGGTCGAGTTGGAGGCCCGCGCCGGGGATTGGCACGCCGCGGCCCGGTATGCCGTGGAGGTGACCGACCTCCTCAAGGATGCCGGTCTCGAGGAGCCACGAGATCAGGTCCTCGCGGCGACCGCCCTCGTCGCCGCGCTCTTGGGCCACATCGAGGCTGCCCGTGAGCAGGCGCTCGAGGGGCTTCGGCTTTCCGAGCGACACGGACACCGCGTGGCCGAGATCCAGAATCGCTCTGTCCTCGGATTCCTCGCGCTGTCGATCGGCGACCCGGCCGCGGCGCTCGAGCTCCTTGGGCCCCTGCCCGTACTCGTCGAGGCTATGGGAGTACGAGAACCGGGCGCGTTCCCCTTCATCCCGGACCTGGTGGAAGCGCTGGTCGCCTTGGGAGACCCGGAGACGGCTAAGGCCCTCGCCGGCCAGCTGGAGGGCTTGGGGAGAACCCGACACCGCGCCCTCGCCCTGGCAACGGCGGAGAGATGCCACGGGCTCGTCGCAGCGGCGCTCGTCGATGTGCCCGGCGCCTTGCTGCATCTGCAGCGGTCCGTCGACCAGCACGAGCCGCTTTCGCAGCCCTTCGAGCTTGGGAGGACCCTCCTCATCGCGGGAGGTGTGCAGCGTCGATCGAAACAGAAGCGACCGGCGCGCGCGACGCTCGAACGCGCGCTCGGCATCTTCGAGACGCTGGGTGCCTCGCTGTGGGCGGCGAAGGCCCGGTCGGAACTGGCGCGCATCGGAGGTCGCGCACCGTCTCCGCTTGAGTTGACCCCGACGGAGCAGCAGGTCGCCGCCCTCGTCGCTGCGGGCCGCACCAATCGCGAGGTGGCCGAGGGTCTCTTTATGAGCGTGCATACCGTTGATGCCAACCTAAAACGCATCTACCGGAAGCTGAGCGTTCGCTCCCGAACGGAACTCGCGAACAGGCTGGCCGAACGACTTCGGTCCTGAAACGTACGGATTCCGGTGATTCCTCGACCTCTGACTCCCCCATAGCGTCGTCGCTCTCGCCATTGCCGTGACGGCAGTCGCGGCGACCGCCCAGGCGACGTCGGGAGCGCCCGCGACGCCCGCGTCGGAAACGCCGGACTGCCTTGCGAGCCCGGCTTCGCCCGCGACCCCGGGCAATCCCGTCCTCGACTGGAATTTGATCGCGCAGAACGCGATCGTCACCCCCCCTCCGCCGGGCGCCCCCCCGCGGCCGCCTGGAAGCCAGACCGTTCTGGAGGGGATCGTCCAGGCGGCGATTTACGATGCGACCGTCGCGATCGAGGGCGGCTACGAGCCGTTCGTCTCCTCGCCGGCGGTGACGCGGCCGGCTTCGACGGCCGCCGCGGTCGCTACGGCCGCCTGCGCGGTGCTGCTCGACCGGGTGCCCGATCAAGCCACGAGCGTCGCGGATCAGTACGCCAAGTACCTGGCGGCGATCCCGGAGGGTCCTGCCAAGGACAACGGGGTCGCCATCGGCAGACAGGTCGCGGAGGCGATCCTCGCCTGGCGTGCCGGCGACGGCTTCGACAACGTCATCCCGTGGGTCCAACCAACGCCCGGGCCCGGGGTCTTCGAGCCCTTCCCGGCCGGCACGACTCCGGCTGACGTCAAGCTCAAGCAGGTCAGGCCGCTCACGCTCAGGGCGAACGACCAGTTCCGTCCCGATGGCCCGAACCCGCTGACGAGCGCCGAGTACGCCGAGGACTTTAACGAGGTGAAGGCCTACGGCCGGGCCGACAGCGCCGTCCGCACCCCGGAGCAGACCGAGGTTGCACGCTTCTGGTCCGAGAACGCCACGATCCAGTGGCCCCGCACGGAGCGGGCACTCGCCGCCGAGAAGGGCCTCAGCGTCGCGAAGACCGCGCGAATGCTCGCGTTGACACGGGTCGCGGCGGCCGACGCGCTGCTCGCCTGCTTCGACGCCAAGTACCACTTCGTCTTCTGGAGGCCCATCTACGCGGTCCGGCGCGCCGACACCGACGGCAATCCGGCCACCGTGGCGGACCCCTCCTGGACGCCGCTCCTGTTCGTCAACCATCCGGAGTACCCCGGCGCCCACGGCTGCGTGACGAAGGCGGTGACGGTGGCGCTTGCGGCGTTCTTCGGCACCGACAAGGTGGCGTTCTCGATGTTCAGCACCGTGACGAACACGACGCACTACTGGAACGCGTTCGACGAGGCGGCGAAGGAAGTCTACGACGCGCGTACCTGGGCCGGCCTTCACTTCCGCAACTCGACGATGGAGGGGGGTTGGATCGGACGGAAGGTCGCACGGTACGTTGCTGGGAACTTCTTCCGGCCTGCAGGAGCGTAGGCTCTCGACAGACGCGTCGTGCGAGCGAGGACGCGGATGCGACCCACGAAGACCTCGCGGCTCGAGCGGGGAGAGCCCCGCCCCTCCCTCGACGCGTCCGCAATTGCCTCGTTCCGAGCCTCGTTCCGGGGGGAGCTCGTGCTTCCCCCCGACGAGGCGTACGAGCGCGCGCGCCGAGTGTGGAACGGGGCGATCGACAGGCACCCGGCCCTGATCGCACGCTGCTCGGGGGTCGTCGACGTCGTTCGCGCCGTCGAGTTCGCCCATGAGCACGAGCTCCTCGTGGCCGTCCGGGGCGGGCTCACAACGTCGCCGGTCACGGCACGTGCGACTGAGGCATCGTCATCGACCTCTCGCCGAAGCGCGGCATCGGCCTCGATCTGGCCAGACGCACGATCAGCGTCCAGGCCGGGGCCACGTGGGGGGACGTGGACCACGAGGCGCAGGCGTTCGGGCTCGCGACGACCGGCGGCCTCGTCTCGACTACCGGGATCGCCGGCTTCACCCTTGGAGGAGCGCCGGCTGGCTCATGCGGAAGCACGGGCTCGCCTGCGACAACCTTCTGTCGGCCGACGTTATCCTGGTCGCGCGCTCCCTGTGCGCTCAGCGTCCTCGATGGCACGCGCCAGTGCGACGCGTGTCGTGACACCCATCTTGCGGAAGATGTTGCGCAGGTGGGTCTCGACCGTCTTCTGGCTCAAGAAGAGCTCTGCGGCGATCTCCGTGTTGGTCTTGCGGTCGACGACGAGCCGCGCGATCTCCCGCTCGCGCTCCGTGAGCGCGGTGATACCCCGCGCGTCGCGCGTGCCTGGTCGCGTTCGACGATGGATGTGCCGGCCGAGCTTCCGCAGCTCGCGTTCCGCTTGGTTGCGGTACCGAAGCGCGTCGAAGGAGTCGAATGCCGCTGCGACTCGCTCGAGCTCGAGAGCCGCACGGTCCCGGTCACCTGACCGAGTGAGTGCTCGTCCCGCGAGTTCCCGGGCGCGGGCCGCGTCCAAGAGCGCCGAGACCGATTCGAACGTGGTCGGGCTAGCGGAGCTCAGGAACACGGACGGGACTCGATCGCGAAGCGGATCGCCCCTGGCTCCACCACTGGATCGGCCGTCGGTATCCGCTCTTCTCGAGGACGCGGATCGACGCCACGAGTTAGGGAGGCGACTCCGCACATACGATCCGCACCTCCGCGTGCGAGAACGCCCACTGGGTCACAACCTCGACAGCCTCGGTCGCGTTGCCCCGGCGCTGGAACGGTTCCATGAATGAGTACCCCAGTTCCACTTATCGCTCGCCGAAGGCCTGCTCCATTCGGACGGCTAGGAGCTTCCTGACGAGCTGCTTGGGCAAGGGTTTGTCGATACGGAAGTGAAGCGAACTCTTCGTCGATGTGTAGCTCGCGGTCTCCTTGGCCAATTGCCCGATCACCGATCCGCTATGCGGGAAGTAGCTCAGGTGGTTCTTGAACGCGGCGAGCCCGGCGATGGTCTTGCCACGAACCTTGAACGCCGGCATGCCGTAGGAGATGCATTGCTCGGCGTCGGGAACGATCGACACGATGATGTCGCGGACGCGGGCTAGCGTGGTCCGCTTCGGCTCCTCGAGAGCCTCGAGGTACTCGTCGATCTCCTCCGCCGGCACGCTCGCATCCTATCGACCCGCGAGATCCCTTGGTTCGACCCGCGGATTGGCTCGCTCATCGTCAGTTCTTCGACTGGTCGCTCTCTGTCGTTGCGAGTTCCAACAACGACCAACGATGACCGCAACGGTCCACGGCATTGCGCCTGGTGATGGCCCGTCCGCACATTTCGCCCAGGTCGTCGGGGGTTCCGTGCGCGGACTCATAATCCGTAGGTCGCGGTTCAAGTCCAGCCCGCTCCACGAGCGAGAGCGCAGGGCACAAGAGCGCTGGTCAAGGCCCTGATATGGACGGACCAGCCGAAGCGCCAACCCAAGGTGTCTCGTCGTCGCCGGCGCGGGCACGGGGTCGAACGACAGCTCGGTCAGGACCCTGAAGTGGCCGGTGCCGCCCCCGCGGATTGGTGCTGATCTCCGTCGTGGCCCTCCCGCGCCAGGACGTGCGGTAGCGGCGGTGACCCGAGGCGAGGATCTCGGCTCCACGGCCCGCGGTGAGTTCCTCCGACGCGGGCGGTCTATCAGGTGGGGATCGGCGAGAGGAGGTGCGATGCGCAAGGTGGTGGTGAACGAGCAGTGAGACGGGGACTACGGAGCGAAACTCGATCGCAGTCGACCTGGAGAAGGAGAAGCAGATGGGGAAGATCGCCCTAACCCAGCTGACGTCGCTCGACGGGGTCATGCAGTCGCCGGGCTCCACGGACGTCCCGTTCAAGTACAGGGGTTGGGCCGTGGACTTCGACGCCGGTCCCGAGTTTGACCGATTCAAGCTCGAGGAGGCGCAGAACGCCGAGGCTCTCCTGCTCGGACGGGTCACCTATGAGGCGATGCAGGCCTTCTGGCCAGCAGCGGAAGGTGTGTTCGCCGACAGGCTGAACGAGTTGCCGAAGTACGTCGTCTCCTCGACGCTCACGGACCCGCCCTGGAACGCGACCGTCCTGGGCGATGACTGGCCGGAGATAGTAGCCCGGCTGCGGGAGGAGCTCGACGGCGAGATCCTCGTTTATGGCAGCCGCCGCCTCTCGCAGGTACTGATCGGGATGGGGCTGGTGGACGAGCTGCGCCTACAGGTCTACCCGATGGTGCTCGGTGCCGGATATCGCCTGTTCGGCGAGACGCAGGACAAGATCGCGCTGCGCCTGGTCGAATCGCGTCCGTTCGGGGGAGGCGTGGTGAGCATGGTCTATGCACCTGCCATAGCGGACGGGTGATGCTCGTCGGCGGGGGCGCAACCTGCTTGCGCTTGCACCCGACGTGGCGGGCTACGGCGTCGACGTTCGTCCCGGCGGTCGACTGCGAATGATCGGGAGGGAGGTCCTAGACGAGTCGGACCTGTAGCCTGGCCAGGGCTGCTCGCAGGTCCGGATCTCTCGATGCGGAGTTGGGCGGACGGGAATCGAACCCGCCTGACATCATGGTGTCCGAGTGCGGAACCATTCCAGGGTCGCTCGGATCGCCTGCGGGTGCGCAGTCGGGGTCGCGCCGAACGCTCGCTCGAACTTGGTGTGGTCTACGACCCACGGATTCTGGCTCTGGTAGAGGATCTCTCGGACTGCTCGTACGTCCGGGTTGAACAGGCCACCCACCGCGAGGAACCACGAAGGAGTGCGACGCGGTGTGGCCGGCGCGTCGGTCTGCTCGGCGATCAACTCGACGAACCGTCGCACGCTCACCGTCTCGGCGCTCGGGACGTGCCAGACCTCCCCGAAGGCCTCGTCGTGGGACCCCAGCGTGACGAGCGCGCTGGCGAAGTCGTCGATGAAGGTCACGGTGTGGGGCACGTCAGGGTCTCCCAACACCAGGGCGGGCTTGCCCGCCGCCATCCTCCCGATCACGCGCTCTCCGACCGTGGAGACGAGCGCATGGGCGCCGAAGAAATCAGATCCTCGGCCGATCACCGCCTGCACCTTGCCCTCGGCATGGGCCTTCAGGAGCATCTCGGCCACCGCTGCCCGGGTCCGTCCATTGGGCCCGACCGGTCGGTCCGGCAGGTCCTCCGTGATCGGACTAGTCACCCGGCCGTAGGCGTAGAGGTTGTCACCGTAGACGATCCGGGCACCCGCGGCCGCCGCTCCTTCGATCGTGCCCCGCATCATCCCGGGAAGGAGGGTCGGCCATTGCGAGTACCGGGGTGCGGCGCAGTGGTAGACGAGATGCGCGCCCTCGAAGGCACGGAGTGCCTGAGCGGGATCGGACACGTCGGCGGCGATGACCACTGCTCCCGACGGTGCTTCGTCTCGACCGCTCCGGGATACCAGTCGAACGAGCTCTCCTCTCCGCCGTAGCTCCCGTCCGACGGCGAGCCCTAGCGGCCCTGTTCCGATCACGACATGGCGTGCATCGCGGCGTTCCATCCGAACCTCACCTCACGACCGGGAACATGATGCCCACATCGCCGGACACCTGCACCGGTTTTTCAGTCCGGTGGGGGCAGCCGACCCCCTTGCACCTCGGGCACGCATCGGCCAAAACCCCTGGTAGCGGAGGCGGACGGGAATCGAACCCGCCATCGCGCTTGCACGCGATCCCTGGTTTTGAAGTTCGGGGACGGTCGTGTTTTCGGGTGCTATCTGGTGCCGCCTTGTGTTATCCAGTCCAGGTAGGCGGGCCTCTTCATGCCGTCTGGTGTTGTCCTGTGATACCGGGTTATGTCCTGGATGTTTGCAACGCGTTTGCAAGCAAGGCGAGCAGCAGGCGATGACTTTTGTACACGCCGCATGTTTGCTCACAGATCAGCTGACACTGGCGACCCCGGGTGGCTGGGGCCCCAGAGGCACACCGAACGTGGCGGCGAGGTGGGCCAGGTCGCCTCAACGACCGGGAGGTCGGGGGAGATGAGGTCCTTCCTCGGTACCCGGAAGTGTTCCATCGATGGGCCGAAGAGGTGGATCCGGCCCCCCAACTCTCGGAGCTGGGCGAGCTTCTCCTGGGGCCCGATGCAGCGGGTGGGCCTGGCCGTTCAGCCGCTTCCCCCCGGCGGGTGGTGGGTACAAGAATTCGATCAGGCTGCGCGATCGAGCGCCGAACCACGCCGGGGAATACCGCTGCCAGGGCGCGGTCATCGGCGGGGCTCGCGACGGCCTGGGGAGGATGCCGCCGGGCGCTCGCGGGGGCAACGCGGGCGCGATCGAGCGGACCCGGCGTGGTCGGCCAAGGCGACGAGTCGAAGGTGAGCGGGGGTCGGTCCGTCACGAGGACGCGCGCCGCTAGGTGGTAGGCGAGGCGCAACGGGGATCCGATGCGGCCCATGCAGCCGGGGCACGCAGGGCTGGTCGCGACGGGGCTCCGGGTCGCCGATGGGCTCGGCACCGGGAGCCTCGCCGGGGCAGCTTGGGTCGACGACGAGTCGGAGCCGGCCTCCTGCCCCCAGGGCCTCAAGCGCATGGTCCGGCTGGTGGCGACCAAGCTCCTCCAGGTCCGAGGGGGAGGAACGGGCGGGGAGGATGGCGAGGGCCTGGGCCCTGAGAAACTCGCCCCACGTGGGTCCGATCCGCCGGGGCGCCGGCCCCAGGCCGCCCCGGCGCAGCACGTTCGCGATCGTGGTGGCGGAGACGGTGATCGTGAGCTTCATGAGCTCGCCTTTGATCCTGAGGTACCCCCACCGGGGGTTCTCCCTTCGCATGAGAAGGATCAGCCCGCGAAGGGCCGGATCGATGGGGGGACGTCCGGGGCGGCGGCGCGGCCTTCGGTCCTTCCTGCCCTCGAGCTGCCTGCGCCAGCGCTTGAGAGTGTCGGGGACGACCGGGAACGCGCCACCGCTGCCGGGGAAGGAACCGACTCACCGCGGCAAAGAAGGCCCGGTCGGCGGGGCCGTAGCGGGTCCGCTTCCCTCTTCGGGTGAGCACCCGCAGCTGATGGCGCAGCAAGGCGATCTCCAGCTCCCGGTCATCGAGACCTGCCCTCACCAGCAGGCAGAGCAGGGCGCATGCGAGGGGATACAAGAGGAACGGGAGCACGGGCGCAGTCTGACCAGCGCCCATCCCTGGCGACAACGCCGCAGGTCAGCGGCCGATCGAATATGTGGACCCCACGGGGCGCTTTCGACCTTCGGATAGACGTCAGAAGTTCGTCCCAAGGCTGGAGACGCCAAGAGGCCTCCCCGTCAACCGGCTGGAGGTCATCCCTCAGGCCGACCTCGCTGAGCAGCACGTTCAGGCGCGGCGCCCCGGAGACCTTAACTTCGAGGTGGTCCGGGAAGAAGACGATCGCCTCGACGTAGTCGTGGAGTCGGTCCCGGAGCGCCGCCCGGGCACGGTCGATCCGGCTGCGCACCGAGGCCGGGGGCGAGCTTCAGGACCCGCGCTGCTTCCTCCACACTGATGCCGCCACTCGACGAGCGTGAACGCCTCCCGCACCACCAGGGCCATCAAGGGCCTGTCTCCCTGCGTCCAGGTGCCCATCCTGTCCGCCCGCCAGGACCAGTGGCTGTCGCGGGTGGCCGCCGACATGGGCTCGCACTGTTACCTGGTAAAGGGCGGCCCTCCCTCGCGCATCATCGACACGCTGATGCGGGTGAAGACCCACGGGGACGGCCCGAGGGTCTAGGGACGAGACCCGACCGCACGCACCGGCGCTGGATCGCGATCACCCCCCGATCCACCCGCCTACGACGGTTTGCCGTTGAACACCCGGTCGATGTCTGTGCCGATCTAGCTGCGCTGTGACTCGCGGTATTTCCATTGGTGCGCGTGGATCCAGAGGGTGGTGTCGCGTCGACGTCCAATGCCGGCTCGGATACCGCAAACTCGACCGAGTAGTGGCGGAGATCGTGCAGGGTCGGCTCGGGTGGCGCGAGTTCGGCCGCCTTGACGGCACGTTTGAGCGCCGCGCGCACGGCCTTGCGTTTTGAGCCCGGTGCCGTTCCTGCTCGCGAAGACGAGCGAGTCAGGGTTGAAGAGTTCGCCGCCTGCAGCGACGAGGTCGAGCAGGCGGCGCATTAGCGGCGCGGGGATGTCGATCACTCGCCGCGACTCCTCGGTCTTGAGCGGCGTGCGATGCAGCCCCACCTCAGGAGCTCTGCCGCGCGCGGAGCTTCTTGCGTTTCGGTCCCCTCGCCCGGACGCCGCGTGTCGGTCGCGAGACGCGAGCGTAGACTCGCTACCGAAGGTCGAGCGCCTCGACGCGTGAAAGCAGGTGATCGCATGTCGACCGTCGATCGCAGGACGTGGTCGCTGCCGCTGCGGGGGCTCTCGGGGATGATCGGCGACCTCCAGCAGATCGGGATCCTTTCGAGCGACGTCCACACGCTTGCGCGCAGCTTCCGCGAGGCGAAGGTCTATCCGGCGCGCGACTTCGAGCCGCGCTGCACTCCTCGTCCGCCGGACATCTTCGTGACCTATGACTGGCGATACAACTTCATCGACCTGCAGGAGGCGGCGTGGAACGGCCTGCTGTACATCGGTGACGAGCTCAGCCGACGCTACCCCTCGATCGATCCGAGCAACTTCGAGGTGATGCTCTTCGACGACCCGACGCTCTGGATCGACTTCGTCTTCATCGACCAGTCTGCTCGCGACATTCGCACCGAACTCGCCGTCATGCCTGACCTGATCGGCTCGTCAAAGCTGCATTTCGCGCTGTCGCACACGGCGCTCACGCGATCGTGGTGCTGCTACGAGCTGGCGCTCTACAACAAGCGGTTCTTGGAGCCGGAGCCCGAGGAAGGACCGCCGCCCGTGCCGCTCCTGGGAAGTCTGCTGGCGCCGATGCCTCTCGGGTACCGCGGCTGGGCGGATACTCAGACGTCAGTAGCCGAGGACAAGATCTTCCTCGAAGAACAGCTGAACGACCTGTACCCGCACGGCACACTCGGCGTCGATGCGCTGATGATCCAGGCGAGTCTCGTCGGAGAGCGTATCTATCAGCTCGCGAGCCCGGTGCAGACCGGACTTGCCGTCGAGGAAGCCATCAGCGTTGCCGATGGCTGGCTCCGCCAACGCGGGTGGATCCCGGAGACATGAGCTCCGTCCAAGAGCGTAGTATAGGCTGTAGAGGCTGTTGCACAAACCTGAGAATTGTCATGCTTCGTCTTATAGGCGCGGAAACGTTCCAACGCGCTGACCAGGGAAAACGCGATGGCGGCAAGTTTCTGCAACAGCCTCTGTAGGGCGCGGAAAGTCGGATTCGCCGAAGATGCGGTCCATCCGTAGCATCCGCCAGTGCTCTCTTCCTGATCTACGCCGCCACCCCGCAGGTTCCTGCGAGCGTTCGCGGGAGATCCTCGCCGCCACTCCGCGGCCCCCTATCCGGTTCGCCAGCCCTGCGATGGCTTGTTCGAATAGGTCGTCTGACTTGGCTTGGACATCGCGTCGGTCGACCGCTTCTCGGATGACCACATCGCTTGCGAGATGGCCTCCTCTGGTGTCTTCGGCCGCCAGTCTCGGTCATTTAGCCGCAGGTGCCGAGGGGTGTCTCCCAAGTGGGTGCTGTCGAAGAAGCTGGGAGTGTCACTCACCGAGAAGCTGCCGGGCTGGTGGAGGGGAAACCTAGGGGCGGCGCGTTTCTAGCAGAGTGCCGAGGGTATATCGACAGCTCGTATAACTTAGGCAGCTCGGTATACTCTCCCGGTGGATCCTGTCCGGAATCCCTACAGCCCAGGTGCCGGCACCCGGCCTCCCGCCTTGGTCGGCCGGGATCGCCAGCTCACCGACCTCGACGTGGCCCTGCAACGCCTCCTTCTCGGCCGCGACGGTCGTGGCCAGCTCCTCACTGGCCTTCGGGGGGTGGGCAAGACGGTCCTGCTCAACGAGTTCGAACGGATCGCCGACACGCGGGGCTTCTTCCACGCCCACGTGGAGGTGGCCGAGGACGGCCGCCTGCCCGGCCGCCTGGCCGGAGCGCTGCGTCGGGTGCTCCTCCAGATGGATGCCAGGCGACGGATCGGACAGCGGGTCCGGCGAGCCCTGGGCGTCCTGAAGGCCTTCAGCGTGAAGCTCCCCGACGGTCCCGAGTTCGGGGTGGACATTGACGCCGTGGTTGGGCCGGCCGACTCGGGTGACCTTGCACAGGACCTATCTGGTCTGTTCGTGGAGGTGGGGGAGGTCGCCCGCGACCAGGGGTGCGGCGTTCTGCTGACGATCGACGAGCTGCACTACGTGGCTCTCAAGGTCCTGGCCGCGCTGGTCCTGGGACTCCACCGTGCCAACCAGCTCGGCCTGCCCGTGGTCATCGCCGGTGCCGGGTTACCGTCGCTTCCCACGCTGGCCGGCGAGGCGAAGTCCTACGCCGAGCGGATGTTCACGTTCCCCGATATCGGGCCGCTCGACGGGCCCGATGCCGCCCGAGCCCTGGAGGAGCCGGCAGATGCCGAGGGCGTTAGGTGGGAGCCCGACGCGCTCGATCGGATTCTCGAGCTCACCGAGGGTTATCCCTACTTCATCCAGGAGTTCGGGAAGGAGGCCTGGGACGTGGCCGACGGGCCTGACGGGATCACTCTTGCCGACGTCGAGCGGGCCATCCCGGTTGCTGTCGCCGAGCTCGATGGCGGATTCTTCCGGGTTAGGACAGGCCGCCTCACCGACCAGGAACGTCTCTACCTGCGAGCCATGGCGGAGCTCGGCTCGGGCCCGATGAAGTCGTCGGACGTCGCCCGACTGCTCGACAGGAAGACGACGGCGCTCGGTCCAGTCCGGGACCGCCTAGTGAAGAAGGCGCTGTGCTACTCCCCGCGCTGGGGGGAGCTCGAGTTCACCGTCCCGATGTTCGACCAGTTCATGAAGCGGTGGATCCCGTGGTCGCCCCCGAGTCGATCGCGCCGCTCCTCGGCGCGATCGTAGGATCGGCACATCGCAAGGAGGAGGGATGCACGTCCTACGGTGCGTGGTGACGAGCTTCCGCGGCTTTGAGCGGGCGGAGGTGGTCCCCCGGGGCCATGTGCTCCTCGTAGGTGAACCACGTGCTGGCCGCAGCGATCTCCTTGCTGCCGTTGGCAAGGTATTCGAGGTCGATGCCTCCCGGATGGATGAATTCGACTTCCACAACTCCGATGTGTCGACGGATGTGGAGATCGAGGTAACCGTCGGGAATCTCGGAAGCCGCCTCGAGCAACGGTTTCTCGACCACTTGGAGTTCTGGGACTCATCAACGGCAACTCTGATCGAGGGTGTCGATGATCCGGCTGCAATCCCGGGCGATGCAGCACCGGCCTTGCGTCTTGCGTATCGGGCACGCTGGGATCCAGATGAAGAACGGGCGGATCAAACGACCTACTGGCCGAAGGAGAGCGACCCCAGCACAGATGACCTTCGCCGGGTCACGCGTGATGATCGGGCGTCCTTTCCATTCGTGAGACTGGCTGCTGGGCGACCACTCAGCCTCGGTGCTCGGGGGCTGCTTCGATCCTCGCTGGCGACTCAAGGTGCAGAAGCCATTGCGAGCGCTCTGAAAGAGATGACCGAAGGAATGGAAGGCCTTGCTGCCCGGCTGACTGCAGTGGACGCGATGGAAGAGGCGCTGGAGTCGGTTCTGGCGACGCTCCGGCCTTACGCCGGAGTCGATGCTCCGGTCGAGTACATGGTGCGATTCTTGCCCGAAGACGGATCCCTCTCCGGTTTCCTCCGCTCACTGTCCCCCGCGATCGATCTCGGGGATGCTCTGGGTCGGTTGCCCTCGGCCCGGCACGGCTCGACAACCGTTGTCCAGGTCATGGCGGCTGAGGTAATCACGCCGGCAGCGAAGAGTGACGCCGTTGTGGCGATAGACGACTTCGGTGATGGGCTGGATGCTTCGAGCGCCCAGCGCCTTGCCTCGCTGATGCGTCAGCAGGCCGCCAAGGTCTGGCTCTCGACCAGGCGCCCGGAAGCAGCGCGTGGCTTTGATCCCGAGGAGCTTGTTCGGTTAACGAGGGCGCCGGAGGCCGGTGCACCAGTGAGGGCTGTTCATTACGGCCGAGTCCCGGCGACACGGGCCGAGCGGGTGGCGACTCGCGAGCTCCACCGACAGATCCTGCCCGCCATGACTGCCCGAGCTCTTTTGGTGGGTGAAGGACCCCACGACAGCTCGGCCTTACGGCGTTGCGCGTCGCCCTCCTTCCCCTTGGGGGAATCCTTCGCGGTCAATGGAGGGGCCACCTGGACCTCGAGGACCGGGTTCGCCTGAGGCCCGACCTGGTGTGGGAACGGGGCGGGCACCCGGTGGCGGTGCTCGATGCCAAGTACAAGGCGCTTCGGCCAGCCGCCTACCCGCACGCCGACCTCTATCAGATGCTGGCCTATTGCACCGTGCTCGGATTGTCCTTGGGCCGACTGGTCTATGCCGCAGGCGATGAAGAGCCAATCCGGCACGCCGTCCGGCGGGCCGAGACCGTCATTGAGACCACGACGCTTGACCTGAGCAAGCCGATCCCAGAGCTTCTGGTCGACTTCGCAGAGCTGGCGGAGAGGATCGTCGCCACCAGCTCCACCCCCGTAGCAGGCGCGCAAGCACTGTGACTGTCGGAACTTTGCCTTGGGCAGGTCGTCGGGACGAGATCACGCAAATCTCGCCAGCTGGAGGGATTGCCAGCAACCCTGTCCGAACGAGCAACTGACCCGACCTCAGCCGGCCCCGCTCAGGACGCTTCGGATCACCGAAGCGGTTGCCAGGATGGCGCCTGCCACAACCGCCCAGCCCACCACGGCGACGTCGGCCAGCTCGGTCGGGATGCCAGTGAGGACGACCCCCAAGCCGAGCAGTAGTACGCCGCGGGCATCGGTACGGGCAGCGTCTCGCTCAGCACGCTCGATCCTGTTGCGTAGCTCTTCGAGCCGTTGAGCCAGATCCTGCTCGACCGAGGAGATCCGGTCGGCGAGCGCGCCATCTGCTTGGCGAGCCTCCTCCCTTGCACGGCCAACGTCACCCATTACCGCTTCGATCATCTCCCGGAGTCGCTCCACCTTCGAGTCGAGGTCGGCATCGGGCTGCCACCCGAATCCCGTTACCGATACACTCGCCGAGCCCGCCAGTGAGGCCCTGGCGCTCGCCGTCACTGCATGCACGGTGACGTCTCTGCGCAACGCAGGGATGAACCGCGCCAAGGCGCCGCGCGCTCGGCGTGCCATGGCGCGTGACCGGCGTCCGATCGACCGGGTGATAAGCCCGACGCCTGCCGGCGCCGCGATGGCGGTGCCGATGACCGCAACGCCGACTCCCAGGTACCGAATGATGTCGGCTTCTGTACTCACCACGCCATTCTCCCGTTGCGTCAGCGCGTCTCCAAAGCGTTTGCTGAACAGCCTTTCCGCCCCACAGGCGACAGGACGTCACGAGTGAGTAGCGCCCCCCGGCCCAGCAAGACCCAGGGCCGCCAGAGCCGCCACACCATCGAGGGAAACGGTTATATGCGCGAAGCTGGCTCCGACGCGCTTTGCTGATCCTCATGTACTCAGGAGCCGAGGCTGAAGCGATCTGTCGGCCCCGAGGTGGTCGAGCCCGCCGCTGCAGCATCTGAACCTGGGAGCGTCTTACCCATGTGGAAGACTCTTGGAGAGAACCGAAAGGAGGAGCTATGGCCAAGATTCCGGTGTTCATAAGCTTCGACTACGACCACGACGACGACCTCAGGGTCATGCTCGTCGGGCAGGCTAAGTACGAGGACTCGCCGTTCGAGATTGAGGACTGGTCCGTCAAGGTCGAGTCCGCCGACTGGAAGGATGACGCCCGGCGCAGGATCAAGCGGTCGGAGCAGGTCATTGTGATCTGTGGTGAGCACACGGATACGGCGACTGGGGTGAATGCCGAGATCCGGATCGCACGCGACGAGGAAAAGCCCTACTTCCTCCTGAAGGGGAGAGCGGAGGAGACCTGCACGAAGCCGACCGCGGCCCGCGACAGTGACAAGATCTACAAGTGGACCTGGGAGAACCTGAAGAAGCTCATCGCCGGCGGCCGGTAGTCTGAGGGGCGCGATGATAGATGAGAGCCAGGCCCGCCTGGAACTCTACAAGCTGGCCGTCGACATGGCGGACCGGATCTCGGCTCGGCGGGGAACGGCGAACGCCTTCTTTCTCACGCTACAGACCGCCCTCGCAGGGTTCGTCGGCGTGGTTCGGCCAGCCACGGCGGCCAAGACCGGGTCCCTGAGGGTCGACTCCTTCGGAATCGTCCTCGTCGCTGTCGTCGGACTGGTCCTGTCCGCGACCTGGTGGCTGCTCCTGCGAAGCTACCGCGACCTGAACGGGGCGAAGTTCCAGGTGATCCTCGACCTTGAGAAAGGATTGCCGGCGCAGCCATTTGGCGACGAGTGGGACCACCTGAAAGGAGATCCCGTGAAGAAGAAGTTCCCGGCACGGTACGCCGAGCTCAACGTCATCGAGCGCGTTGTCCCCCTCGCCTTCGCGGCCGTGTACGTGGCTATCGCCCTCCGGGCGATCTTCGTATGAGCTACGTCTCTGAACTGTCAGATGCGATTCGGGCTGAGGCGCCCCCCGAACTTTTGCCGGATCAGGATGTGGACCTGCTCTTCTTGATGTACGCCGTCCTCCTACTCGCCAAGGGCCCGAGTGTCGACGCCGAGGACGTGCACAACGCCTGGGCAGCCTGGATGACCCACCGCGGTGTGGCGCATGAGTCGCTGGTCCCGTTCCGCGACCTTGCTCCCGACACCAGGGCGGAGGACAGTCCGTTCGTGGCCGCAATCCGGCGGGTGGCGGCGAGGCGCGCGGCCCACTGAGCGGCGTACGCCTCCCCGCTGGGAAGCCTGCCTCATTGAAGCCTTGGCCGCCGCGGGCCCAACCAGACGACGGGCTCCCCAGGCCATCCGCCTTCCGGGCGTTGGCTCTCAGATCGACCCATGCATCAAGCCAAGGGGCTTTGAAATCCTCCACCCGTCCGGTTTGTCCGCGGATCTGCACTTCACGCGGATCCGCGGCATGAGGCCATCGACCATAGCCGCGGGCGACCGCGGCTGGCGCGGGATCAGGCGCGATCCCAGGGCTGGCCCGACGAGGCATCGCCCGCGAGGGGAAGCTCTCATGCAAGCGACCCAACCACCGAGCCTCGTCGAACGGCAGCTGGGTAGTGCAGTCCAGTCGAGCATCCTCCGATCGCTTCCGCCTGCTCCGCTCGGCCGACTGCTGACGGACGCCATCCGGGTCGACCTCCCGTCCGGCCGCTTCCTCCCGGATGCCGGTATCAGCCTCGTGGTCGGGGGGTTGGTCCGTGTGTTCGGCGCGGGGCCGAATGGACGGCAAGTCACGGTCGGCTACCTGAGGCCCGCGGACGTGATGGGGCTGGCGCGGACGGCTGGCCGCCAATACCCCGTGGCCTTCCAGACCGTTGTCGAGTGCCGGCTTCTAAGGATGGACCCGCAGCGGTTCGAAGATCTCCGCGCCAGGTACTCCGACCTCTCATGGACGGCTGCCGGCCAGCTCGCTCGCCACCTGGATGATCTCGTGAACGCCATGCTGCTGTCCGCGCTCGGCTCGGTGCGGCAGCGGGTCATCTACCACGTCCTTGCGTTATCGACGCCGACCTCGGGAGATGGGTCCGTACCTGCCAAGTGACTCGGCAGCAACTCGCTGATTCGGTGGGCTCGGTGCGCGAAGTGGTGACGCGCGTTCTGAGCGAACTCCGCCGCGAGCGGTTGGTGACGGGGCACGACCGCTTGTTCATTCAGGACCCGGAGCGCCTGCGCCACGAGGTAGATGATCTATTGGGTCGACGGACGGATGTGTGGGCGGAACTTAGATCACGGACGGCGTGACTTGAGTCACGGGGCGTGGGCCAAGATGGCAGCCTGCATCGCGAGGTCTGCCTCTTGGTAATGGGCGTACATCGCCGGTCGAGCGAGCGCCGATTCCAGGCCCGCCGGATCACGGAGCTGGTCAGAGGCCCCTGCTCGGTGCACGAGAGACCAGGGATATCCGTCCGTCAAGCGGCGCTCAGAGAGTCGGTTCTTCGCCCGCCGCGGCTGCTTGGTCGCACCAACGTCGATGGGTGGGGAGATGAGTCGAGATCTCCTCGCCTCTTCGCGACCCCGGAGAGCCCGCCGTACCATCTATGCGTGGCTGGCGAGGATCACCTGGCCGCGGCATGGGAAGCGCTCCAGGCAGGATCGTGGAGCCAGGCCAAGGCGAGCTTCGAAGAGGCCCTGCGAGACCGCGAGACGCCCGAGGCCCTCATGGGCTTGGCCGAAGCCGCTGGATGGCTGGGTGATACCCGCTCTGCCGTCGAGGCCGCCGAGCGAGCGTTCCGGCTGTTCCGCGCGCATGGAAATGACGAGGCGGCCGCACGGGCCGCGGCGATGCTTGCCTTCGCCGCCCTGCACCTGCGAGGCGACTCAGCCGTTGCCTCGGGCTGGCTGCGGCGGGCCCGCAGCCTCTTGCAACTCCACCCCGATTCCCCGGTCTTGACGATGGTAGCCGGCCTGGAGGGCGCCCTGGCCGCGGGGTGGGACAAGGACTTCGCCCGGGCCCGCCCCCTCCTCGAGGAAGCCCTGGCCCGGGCCCGGGCGATGGGCGACATCGACACCGAGATGATCGCCAGGGGGCAGCTCGGGCTCATCCTTGTAGGCACCGGGGAAGTAGCGGAGGGGATGCGCTTGCTCGACGAAGCCACCACCGCGGCGGTCGGGGGCGAGGTGAGAGATACAGGGAACGCAGTCCGGGTGTGCTGCTTCCTGGTCACGGCGTGCCTGTACGTCCGCGATTTCGAGCGGGCCGCCCAGTGGTCGCGCTACACCATGGAAATGTCCGGGGGCAGGATCGCCCATCCCTGGTTCGACTATCCGCGGACCGAGCATGCGGCCACCCTGGTCTGGTGGGGACGGTGGGAGGAGGCCGAGCGCGAGCTGCTGGAGCTGTTAAGGGATGCGGCGGCCCGGCCGGTCCCTGCGGCCCTGGCCAGGCTTCGGCTGGCCGACCTCCGGCGACGGCAGGGTCGGTTCGACGAAGCGCAAGGAATCCTCGATGAACTCGACGGCGCGCCGCACCGGCGTGGGCTCGGCCAGCTCACCGTGGTGGCCCGGGCCGCGCTGGAACTCGATCGCGATGCCCTCGACGAGGCGGTCTTCTTGGCGGAACGATACCTCCGGGCGGTGACGACCGAGGACAGGGTCGAAAGGATCGACGCCCTGGAGACTCTAGCCAGAGCCCGAGCGGCGCTGGGCGATCCCGAGTCCGCGGCTGGACACCTCGCCGAGCTGGAGGACGTCGCCGCGAGGATCGATACCGGGCCGGTCCGGGCCTCCGCTCTTTTCGCCTCGGGTGTCGTCGCCACGGCCCGGGGGGATCACGCCGCGGCCCGGTGGGCGCTGGAACGTTCGATGGATCTCTTCGCCCGGGCCGAAGCGCCGTTCGAGGCGGCGCGGGTTCGCCTCGAGCTGGCCCGGTGTGTTCTCGAGCTGGGCGACAAGGGGCCTGCCGCCAAGGAGGCCGGGGCCGCCCACGCTGCCTTCGAGGCCCTGGGAGCCCAACGAGAGGCCGAGCGGGCCGCCCGCCTGCTGGCGGAGATCGAACCGGGTGTGCGAGGCCGCCCTGATCTTCGACTGACACCGCGAGAGGTCGAAGTGCTCCGCCTCCTCGGCCGGGGACGCTCCAACGAGGAGATCGCTGCCGACCTGTTCCTCTCGGTGCGGACCGTGGAACGGCACGTGGCGAACACCTACGCGAAGATCGGGGCGCACGGACGGGCCGCCCGGGCCATGGCCACCGCCTTCGCCCACCGCAACGGCATCACCTAGCCCCCTGCCGGAGAATCTGGGTACTGAACTCCCCGATCTGGGTACGGGCGCGGATGTTCTTCTGGCCTCTCGTTCCTAGCCTTCGCTGAGGGCTCGCCGGGAGCCGGTTCGCCGGCCCCGGCGGACCCCCGACCGGAACCGAGGGAGGGAGGCAAGGATGAGCACGCTGTACGTCCACTCCACGCAAAGTCCGGCGGCAACCGCCGAGGGACGCCGGAGGAACTCGTGGCCCGCCGTCTTCGGACGAACCGTTGTCCGGGCGCTCATAGCGGTGGGGAGGACCTTCGCCGCTTCGTCGGTGCTGTGGTGGCTCGGGTTGCCCTGGCAGTCCCATTGGCCGTCCTCATGGAAAGGAGGACGGCCATGAGGAACCCCGCCACGCCCGTCGATGGCGGTCCTCGACTCGATTCTGGTGGAGGAAGCGATGGAAGCGGGGGTCGCGCTCCGTCCATGACAGACCTCACGTTCGCGTCGGCTCATGAGCTCGCAGCGCTCGTCCGAGAGCGCCAGGTCTCCGCCTCCGAGGTGCTCGAGGCGCACTTGGCGCACATCGCCCGGCACAACCCGGCACTGAACGCTATCGTCACGCTGGACGAGTCAGGCGCGCGGCGGCGGGCGAGCGAGGCCGACGCCGCCCTGGCCCGGGGCGAGGTCTGGGGCCCGCTGCACGGCCTGCCGGTCACGATCAAGGACGCACTCGAGACCTCCGGTCTGCGCACCACCGCCGGACACCCGCCGCTGGCGAGCTACGTGCCGGAGAGGGACGCGACGGTTGTCGCCCGCTTGCGCGCGGCCGGCGCGATCGTCCTGGGCAAGACGAACCTGCCCCAGCTGGCGGCGGGCTTCCAGACCGACGGGCCGCTCCTCGGCCGCGCGAACAACCCGTGGGACACGAGCCGCACGCCCGGCGGAAGCACCGGCGGCGGGGCTGCGGCGGTCGCAGCCGGCCTGTCGCCCCTGGAGATGGGCAGCGACTTCGGCGGTTCCATCCGCATCCCGGCGCATTTCTGCGGCGTCTTCGGGCTGAAGCCGACGGAGCACCGAGTCTCAACTGCCGGCCATATCCCCGAGCTTCCCGCCACGGGCAGAAGGGTCCGGCACATGGCCGCCGTCGGCCCGCTAGCGCGATCGGTCGAGGACCTGCGGTTGACTCTGTCGCTGATCGAAGGCGCCGACGGCCGCAACTGGGAGGTGCCCCCTGCCCCGAAGGACGACGGGCCGCCCCGGCCGCTGCGTGAGTACCGCATCGCCTGGACCGACGGCTTCGGCGGGGTGCCGGTCTCCGCCGAGATCCGCGCCGCGCTGGAGCGGCTGGCGCTGCAGCTCGAGGAGGCCGGATGCCGGGTCGAGCGGTGCGATCCACCCGGGCTCGATGTCGCGGCGCTGGAGCGAGCGGGTCGGGCGGTAGGAGGGTTCGAGGCCCGTCCGGAGCTCCCGAGGCCGATCCGTGTTCTCGTGCGCATCCAGACGATGGCGACGGCCGGCGATGCCTACATCCGTGGGCTCAACCAGCGCGATGCCTTCATCGCTCGGATGGAGGAGTTCCTGTCCGATTGGGACGCCTGGCTCTGTCCGGCCGCGGCGGTGCCTGCCATCCCGCACCGCAAGCCGGGCGGGAAGATCGATGTGGGCGGCCAGAAGGTGGCGTACTGGGCGGCCGGTGCCCACTACGCCAAGATCTTCACCTTCACCGGCAACCCGGTGGTCGCCATGCCCATCGCCCGCTCGGACGAGGGGCTGCCGATCGGCGCGCAGCTTGTGGGGCGGCGGTGGCGCGACAACGAGCTGCTCAACGTCGCGGCGGCGATCGCGGAGGTGACGGGCGGGTTCCGCCGCCCCCCGGGTTACGCCTGACCGTGTCCTTTCTCGCCGTCTCGCGGCAGTCCCGGCCGCCGAGACATCCAGGAGGAGAGCGATGAACGCCCCAACCGCATCCGCGGACTCCATTGACGTCTGCTATACGACCGCCACCGAGCTCGCCCAGCGGATTCGCGATCGCGAGATCTCCTCGGCTGAAGTCACAGAGGCGTTCCTCGCGCGCATCGCCGCGCACAACAGCAAGATCAACGCCATCGTGTTCCTGCTCGAAACGGAAGCGCGCGCCCGCGCGGAGCAAGCGGACGAAGCGCTTGCACGCGGCGAGAACTGGGGGCCTCTTCACGGCGTGCCCGTGACGATCAAAGAGCAGTACTTGATCGCCAACACGCCGGCGACCCTCAACTCGAAGCGCATGAAGGATTTCATCGCGCCTGAGGACGCAGTGATCGTCAAACGGATCAAGTCCGCCGGCGGAGTCATCGTTGGCAAGACCAACGTACCAGCCAACCTCCAGGGCTATCAGGTGCAGGGGGACATCTATCCGGAGGGCAAGAATCCTTTCGGGTTCGAGTACACGCCGGGTGGCAGCTCGGGCGGCGGCGCGGCGGCGGTCGCCGCTGGCATGACGGCGCTGGAGCTGGGCGCGGATGGGGGAGGATCGCTGCGGGTCCCCGCGCACTTCTGCGGCGTCTACTGCCTCAAGCCGACCGACAAGACGATCCTGCGATATGGGGGCCTTCCCTTTCCCAAGGGGGCGCGCGGGTTCCTGGTGAACATGGGGCAACCGGGGCCCCTCGGCCGGTCCATCGATGATCTCGAGCTGCTGTGGGAGATCATCCGCGGCCCGGATCCTTCCGATTTCGAGATCGCACCGATCGACTGGCGTCCACCGTCGGGACGGTCGCTCGCGCAGCTGCGCGTCGCGTGGACCGATCGGTTCGAGCACTACGTTGCGGGCGCTGATACGCGCGAGAAGCTCG
>WNFU01004809.1_pt1 | contig 25420 bp, 21 predicted proteins | sample 5400121 | NCBI WGS metagenome assembly WNFU01 (sample SAMN13153360, study PRJNA577476) | soil metagenome | isolation source: 100 cm soil or saprolite under grassland replicate 1 | place: USA:California | collected 2016-06-15 | reverse complement strand
GGCGGATCGAAGCGCACTTCGGCCGCCCCCAGGACATCGAATGGTGCCTGGTCGACGACGGCTTCCAGATCGTCCAGAGCCGGCCGATCACCACGCTGTTCCCCATCCCCGAGTCCGGCGACCGGGAGAACCACGTCTACGTCTCCGTCGGTCATCAGCAGATGATGACCGACCCCATGAAGCCCCTCGGGCTGTCCTTCTGGCAGATGACGACCCCCGCGCCCATGGCCGAGGCCGGCGGCCGCCTGTTCGTCGACGTCACCCAAAGGCTGGCCTCGCCGGCGAGCCGCGCCGGCCTCCTGGAGGCCCTGGGGAGATCCGATCCGCTGACCGGGGACGCGCTGCAGACCATCCTCGAGCGCGACGGCTTCATCCGGCCGCTCCCTGGCGAGGGTCCCCCCGGGCCACTGTTTGGCGGCGCGCCAGCTCCGATCGAGACCGATCCGGCCATCGTCACCGAGCTGATCGAGCGCAGCCAGGCATCAATCGCCGCCTCGGAACGCGACATCCAGACGAAGTCCGGAGAGGCGCTGCTCGACTTCATCCAGGCGGACATCCAGGAGCTGAAGCGGATCCTGTTCGATCCGCAGAGCCATCAGGTGTTCATGTCGGCGATGGAGGCCGCGTGGTGGCTCAACGATCAGCTGCGGGCGTGGCTGGGCGAGAAGAACGCGGCTGACACGCTCACGCAGTCCGTTCCCCATAACGTCACATCGGAGATGGGGCTGGCGCTGCTGGACGTCGCGGACGTGATCCGCCCGCATCCGCAGGTGGTGGCGTTTCTGCACCATGTCGAGGACGAGGGTTTCCTGGACAAGCTGGCCAAGCTCTCGGGCGGGACCGATGCGCGCGACGCCATCGAGGCGTGGCTCGAAAAGTACGGCATGCGCTGCGTCGGCGAGATCGACATCACGAGGCCGCGTTGGAGCGAACGCCCCTCCACGCTCGTGCCCGTGATCCTCGGCAACATCAAGAACTTCGAGCCGGGCGCCGGCGCGCGGCGCTTCGCGCAGGGGCGGCAGGAGGCATGGGCGAAGGAACAGGACGTGCTGGAGCGCCTGCGGGCCCTGCCGGACGGGGAGCGGAAGGCCGACGAGGCCAAGCGGATGATCGACCGGGTGCGGACCTTCATCGGCTACCGGGAGTACCCGAAGTACGGCATGGTCAGCCGCTACTTCGTCTACAAGCAGGCCCTGCTGAAAGAGGCCGAGCGCCTCGTGCAGGCCCACGTGCTTCATGAGAAGGAAGACATCTTCTACCTCACGTTCCCAGAGCTCCACGACGTCGCGCGCACGAACAGAGTGGATGACCAGCTCATCTGCCGGCGCAAGGACGCGTTCAGGTCGTACCAGGCGCTCACGCCGCCCCGGGTGCTCACATCGGACGGCGAGGTCATCACCGGGGCGTACCGACGCGACGACGTGCCGGCCGGTGCCCTGATCGGCCTACCGGTCTCCGCCGGGACCATCGAAGGGCGGGCCCGCGTCATCCTGGACATGGCGCAGGCCGATCTGGAAGCGGGCGACATCCTGGTCACGGCCTACACGGACCCCAGCTGGACGCCGCTGTTCGTGGCGATCACGGGCCTGGTCACCGAGGTGGGCGGCCTGATGACCCATGGCGCGGTGATCGCCCGGGAGTACGGCTTGCCGGCCGTCGTCGGTGTGGTAGATGCCACCCGGCTGATCCCCGATGGGCAGCGGATCCGCGTGCACGGAACCGACGGGTACGTCGAGATCCTGCCGTGACTGACCATACCGAGAAGGCTCATCCGTAGCGTCCGGTCAAAACAATGCTAAGCAGTTGATCTTTCTGGGCCAGCGGTCGAATAAGCCGGGCTCGGATATCACGGCGGCTTGAGCCGGATGCGCGGAAACGCGCACATCCGGTGGAGCACCTCCACGACCGCTTCCCTGGTCGGGACGTCGCCGTCCTGGCGCCCACCCCCGGTCCGATCCGCGACCGACTGCCGACCCTGCACATCCTGAGCCTGGCCCCGCAAGAGGGCGGCCGGCTCTACGTGACCGCCGGCCTCTGGGACGCCACCCAGAAGCACGGCCACGGCCTGGAGTTCGTGCTGTACGCCCCAATCGCCGCCGATGACGTGCACGTCGAGACCCTGACCATGATCGCGTACTACCACGCCGCCGGCCATGATCACGCGCTCGACCTTGGCCACACCGTGCCGATCGGACAGCCGTGGATCCGCGGATCGGCGTGCGACCACCTGCTGGTCAGCCTGCCATATCCATGGGGTCCGAAACTGGAGACCTGCGCCGTGCCGGGCGGGCACATCCGGGTGCTGTGGCTGCTGCCCATCACCCAGGCCGAGAAGGCGTTCCGGCACAGCCGCCGATCGTGTCGAATACTGGGGTCGGCCTGGCCGGCGGCGTCCTCGAGGCGGTCGGCGTCCAGCGCGATGAAGCGGTCGGAGGACCGGCGAACCTGGGTGGTTTACGGATGTCGTCCGGCACCAGTTTGGTGCGTCGGGGAGGCTGGTCCTCCGCGGGTGGGGGACGAGCGCGCGCACGTGTTCGCCACGCTCAAGCATTCCTGACTCGACATGACGACCTATCTTGCCGGTCGCTCCGCTGACGACGATCGTGCTCAAGGCGGGTGAACGGGGCTTGGCTAGGCGGGGATCATGCCGAGCTGTTTCATCTGGGAGAAGACGTCGACGACCCCCCAGATCTCGGCGATTCGGCCGTTGACGAGGCGGCAGATGAAGATCTCGTGGTAGGTGATGGATTTGCCGGTTGCCGGCAGGCCCATGTATTCACCCTGGTGGGTCCCGGTAACCGTGTTCCTGCAGACGACCTTGTCCCCCGCTTCGATCAGGTCCTCGACCGTAACGTGAAGGTCCGGGAACGCGCGAAGCAGCACCGGCCACACCTGCTTGAGCGCCTGCGCCCCCGTCGCGCCGGTCGCCACTGGTGCGTGGAACACCACGTCGGGCTCGACTATCTCGTCGATCGTCTGCGAGATGAGCTCCGGGCCGCCCTTGATGGCGTCAACAAAGCGCCGGATCGTCGCCTTGTTGCTTGTTTCCTGGGCTGTGGACATTTGGCTTCTCCTCGGGTCGAGATGAACGGTGGAGTGGTTATCCTGCGGGAGCGGGCGGTGGCTTGCGGGGGCGAACCCGGGCGGGGCCGCCTTAGATCCGGATGAGCGTCTTGCGACGGGCGCCGCCGTGGCGGCGGCCGGTGCCGTGGCGGCGGCCGGTGCCATCGCAGCCGGCCGCGCACGCAAGGGCAGGCTTGCCCACGAACGTGCCCGAGCTCAGCACCACATCGAACGGGTTCACCGCGGTGGTGGCCGCCTCGGCGACGGCCTGTCCGCCGGCCTTTCCGCGCCTTCGGCGATGGCTCGCGCCAGGGCGTGCACGGTGCCGGTGGAGTTGTCGTAGGTGATTGCGGCGTTTACCGGTTCCATGATTGGTTTGGTTCCTTTCCGGTTCTCTCTGGTGATGCCGGCGGGTGCCGCCGGAGCCGGGGGGTGCCGGACACCGCGCTGGGTCAGCCGGTGAAGGACTGGGGGCCCAAGCGGCCCCACGCCACGAAGACGGCCAGGGCGAGCAGGGCCAGGGGCACCACGATTGCCTGGGTCTCGTGGCGGCGGACGTGCGTGATGATCGCGCCGATCATCAGCAACACCACACCGGCGGCCGCCAGCGGCACCAGAACCGGCGCGATGTCCAACGCGGCGGGCAGGATCAGGCCCACCGCAGCCAGCACCTCGAGGGCGCCGATGGCCTTGATGCTGGCGGCGCTGAAGTCCTCGACCCATCCCCAGCCGGCGGGCAGCTTCTCCTTGGGCTGGACCAGCTTCATGACGCCGCTGGCCAGGAAGGCCACGGCCAGCAGTCCGGCAATGATCCACAAAGCGATGTTCATGAGGGTTCTCCCTGCAGGTGGTGAGCGACCTCGGTTTCGAAGTCGCAGGTGGCGATCGGCGATCCCACATCGGGATGGCCAGCCCGGGCCGAGGGGCGAAGCCGATCTGGCGGACCAGGCTGGTCGCGGCGCCCACGGTGTCGCGATGGTACGGTCGTGCGCTGTCCGGTCGCAAGGAGCTGGAGCGGCATGCCTTCCGCGCGGGTGAATCGTACGGTCTCGACGACGTCCGCCTCAGCGGCCGCGCGTACCACGGCATCAGGCCGGCCGGATGGTGCTGTGGAAAGCGCCCACGCCGACGGGTGTAGTCGGTGCCGGCGGGGGTGGTCTTGGTGCCGGTCAGGCGCGATCGCAGGATGCAGAGGCCGGTCATGATGTCGCTGAGCTTCCTGTTGTCTGGATGGCGGGTTCCTCTCACCAGTACGACGAGACAACCCCTCGGAATGTCAGGCGACCCGCCCGGCTCACATTTCGGTGCGATGTCTCGTCGAACTGGCGAGGGCACCTGCGAGTGAGGGAGGCCGGCGGCACCATGAGCACCCGATCCGGGCCAGGACGCGACCGGCCCGATCCGAGCCTGAACGCGATCATCAGCGAGCGGCGTCAGCTGATCAATCTCACCTACCGGCTGCTGGGCTCGCTGGCCGCAACGTCCGGTGCGCCCGCTGTACCGTGCACCGCCGGCTGCGCGAGGTCCTTGGTGACAACACCGGCGACATACGTCCCGAGCTGCGGGCACTGCACGAAGCCCTCGCCGCAACCGACCGGCCCGCCACCGTCGTAGGCTGGCTCAACCGCAGCGCCGCTCCGCTCCGCAGATCCTGCTCGCGCTTGCCGGGCAGCCACTGACACACGACGCCCTCGACGGCCTGCCGCCCGGCAAGCCCGTCGAGCACCTGCGCAGCGTCCTGGTCGCCATCGGCACCCTCCCGGCCCGCGACGAGCAGCTGACCCGCCTGCAACGCTGGATCACCGGAACCATCGCGCAGCGGCCCAACCCGGACGAGCAGCACCTGCTGCGCCGCTACGCCATCGGGCACGTGCTCCGCCGCCTCCGCGGCCGGCTCAACGGCGCCGGCACCACCCACCACCAGTTCACCGCGGCGAAACGATCCGGCCAAGCGGCCGTGACGCTGCTGGACTGGCTTACCAGCCGCGGCCGCACGCTCACCACCGCCCGGCAGAACGACCTCGACGCCTGGCTGGCCAACGACAAGGCCACCGGCCGCGCCGCCGAGACCTTCATCCGCTGGGCCAACCGGAACAAACTCACCAACCTCGAGCTGCCCGCAACCCGATGGGCCGGGCCCACCGGTGTCATCGACACCGAGGCCTGCTGGGAACGAGCCCGTCACCTGCTGCACGACGACACCCTCAATCCCGAGGACCGCGTCGCCGGCCTGCTCGTCCTGCTCTACGCCCAGCAGCCGGCCGCGATCAGCCGCCTGACCATCGACCACGTCCAGATCAGCGACGACACCCGGATCCGGCTGGGCCGCGAACCGGTCGTGCTCCCCGCACCCCTCGCCGGTCTCGTCCGCGACCTGGCCCGCACCCAGCGCGGTCACGCCACCATCGGCGCTCCGGGGACCTCCCCGTGGATGTTCCCCGGCAGTCAACCCGGCCGACCCATCAGCGCCTTCCAACTCGCCGAACGGCTCCGTCAACTCGGGCTCAACCCCGCACAGTCCCGCTCCACCGCGCTGTTCCAACTCGCCACCGAACTGCCCGCCGCCGTCCTGGCCCGCATGCTCGGCATCCACATCGCGGTCGCGGTCGCCTGGCAGCGCGCCAGCGCCGGCGACTGGGCCAGCTTGGAGGCCATCGCCGACGCGTTCGGGTTTGCCGCTCATAGAGTGAACCGCGTGTCCACGCCCCGCCTTTCTCCTGTATGGCTCGTTCTGGTCGGCATCCTTTCGGTGCAGTTTGGTGCGGTGGTCTCCAAAGGCCAGTTCGGCGAGATTCCCCCGGTGGGGATGGTGTTCCTCCGGCTGATCACCAGTTCCCTGATCCTGCTCGCCTTTGTCCGGCCGCGGCTGCGCGAACGGCCGGTCACCGGCTGGTGGCCGGTGCTGGCGCTGGGGTTCGCGCTCGGCGCGATGAACTGGGCGTTCTACGAGTCGTTCGCCCGCATCCCGCTCGGTGTGGCGGTCACCATCGAGTTCGCGGGTCCGCTGTTGCTGGCCGCGGTCGGCAGCCGGCGGCCCCGCGACTTGGTGTGGGTGGGCCTGGCCGCCCTCGGCATTACCCTGTTCGGCGCCGGGCCCACCAAGGTCGACGCCGTCGGGTTCGGTCTGGCGCTGCTCGCCGGCGGCTGCTGGGCGCTGTACGTCGTCTCGACGGCGGCCACGGGGCGCCGCTGGGCCGGCGTCGAGGGGCTGGCCGTGGCCAGCACCATCGCCACGCTGGCGATCGCACCGTTCGCGGTGGTGGCAGCCGGCGAGCGGCTGCTCGAGCCTCGTCTGCTGGTGTGGGGGCGCTGGTCGGCCTGCTGAGTTCGGTGGTCCCCTACAGCCTCGAGATGGTGGCGCTGCGCACCCTGCCGCCCCGGGTGTTCGGCATCTTGATGAGCCTGGAACCGGCCGTCGCTGCCCTCGCCGCCGCGGTCTTGCTCAGCGAGTGGCTCACGCCCTTGCAACTGCTGGCGATGGCGTGTGTGACGGCCGCGAGCGTGGGCGCCGCCCGCACGGAGTCGGCCCCTGAGGCCCTCCCCCGTGACTAACGCCCACCCGGCCCAAACTCACGCCCCTCGGCGCCCCACGACTTCACACCGACCTGGCATCTCCCCTGCAGCTCCCATCGACGAGATCGCCCGCATCATCCTCAAGCCCGACGCGGATAACGCGCCATCGTCGACTCGATAGACACGGGGATTCGGACAGTTGGAATATCTGACGTCGCCAGAGGCCTCCTTCCAGGACGACCTCGTCCGCTCCTACCGGTCCTTCGTCGACGCACGCCGCGCGGTGCGACCAGCGGCCGAGTACCGCGAACCCACCGACGACGAGTGGCGCGAGTTCCAGCAACACTTCGAGCTCCGCAGGCGTTTTCATGCGCGCCCGGGGTTCCGTGAGCGCGTCCGCATGTCCCGAGAGCGACTTTCCGCAGCTGGAAATGGGCGAGTAACTCATCCCATTCTTGGGCGGTGAGGTCACGGGTGTAGACGATCCGAGCATGTCGAAGTTCAAATCCTTTGCACCGGTACTTGCTTTGTCACTATTCGCGTTGCTCGGCGCCTCCGCCTGCGGGCCGGCGCGCCGGGCGCGGACCGGTTCGTCTCCGCGACCGGCAAGGTGGACGCCGTTGTGTACCGCACCGACCGGGTGCCGGCGGGCAACGCCAACGGCAACGCGGTGTTCGCCGTGGCTATCGGCTCGGTCACACTCGTCCGTCGAAACCGCACCTTCGGCCTCATCGCGGTCGCCGTCGCCGTCACCGTCTTCCTGAACCAAGCCGCCCACCCCATGGTCAGCCAATCCGACCGGCTTCTCATGGAAGTATCAGTAGCCGCCGTCCTGGGCCTACCACTCCTGGCAAACCCGAGAAGCAACACCCCAGTTGAAGAGCCACCGGACAGCCCTGCGCTGCTGGCCGGCGAGGTCGCCGACGGAACGATCCTCACCGCGCGCACGCCGCCAGACCAGGTGCGGCAGGCCGCCGGCTCGTAGATGAGGGGTGGGCCGCCGGCGGCCGCACCGGCACCTACATCATGGTTGTCTATGTTCTCGCCGCGACCAGGCCGGGCGCGGTTGAGCGGCTGGAGGGCGAACGGCGGTGCCTGGGCTACGACTCGATACCGGGTACCGGGGTCGCCAGCGCCGCGCGGACGGTTGCCGAAGCCGTCCAGCGGTGGGCGGACGCCGGCGCCGACACTGTGGTCCTGCAGCCGGCCGCCGACGACCCCGATCCGGAAGGCTTCGTGCGGTTCGTGGCCGGTGAGGTCCGCCGCTCGTGCGGTGACCCGGCCGGCTACGTACCGGGCACGTCGGCCGATTACCCTGCCCGCCTGCCCGGGGCCGGCTTGTCGACGGAGGCCGCTGCGGCGCCGGGTTGACCGCCACCAGGAACTGGCCGCTGTTCGGCGTTATCCGGCTGTCCGACGACTCCGTCGTGGCGGCTGTAGAAGGCGCGAGCGGACCTGCCGAGGCAGCTACTCGTGCGCCAGGACTCTCCGCAGCCGCGCAAGGCAGCCGCGCAAGAATGAACTGCGCCCCGAAACTCGCGGCGCGCGAACGCGCTGACGAACAGACCCGGGGGCCATGCCCAGCATCGCGTTGAGCGATGGGGGCTGGCGACTTCTCGTCCTGCTGAATGGCGCCATTCAGGACAGGTTGCCGCGGTCGATCACCTTTGTGCGCCTCCGGGATCGCACTACCGCGGTGACGCCGAAGACGAGGGCGGCGAGCAGGCCCAGCCACTGCACCGCGGTGCCAATGAGGGGGCCGATGTCGCCGGGGTCGGCCAGCCGGTCCAGTGCCGCCGCCGAGGTCGCCGCCGCGCCGACGGTGACGAACAGGGCCGCGAGGAGACCGACCACGATGGCCCACATCCGATGTATAAAGATCACCAGCAAGCCAGCTCCGATGAGGATGAAGGGCCCGGGTGGGATCAAGGGGAAGCCGGGAACTCCGGTCAGGTACTGGACGCCGACGCCGACGCCGACGACGATCAGGCCGGCTGCGAAAGGCTTCCCGGCGGTCGACAGCGATTTCCTGGTGGTCATGTCATCTCCTCTATTGGTGTTGTGTGGACGGGTTTGGCACACGTTGTTCGGTGTGTTGTCGGAACGGTCGTCCGGGACTGCCTCGGTCGGGGCATGTCGCGCAGGAATACAGCAGCCCGGCCACGGCGAGGAAGGCCTACACCGCGCGTCCGCCGTCGGTGAACATTCCTTGCCGGTGCCGTTGGGAATCGGCTTGGCAAGCTTTAGGCGACCGTCGGCGTGCCGGTCGGGAGGCCGTGGCGGCGTTCTCGATCACATGAGGTAGAGCTGGTGGGCGGTTGCTCAAGAAGGGGTTCCGCGGTCCGCGGTCCGAGGTGTCGTTACTGGTGATGATGGCGCGTGCCGATAATGATCGAGACGAGGATTGTCGGCAGCATTCCTACCGGCTCGTATGCGCCCGGATCCCTGGTTACGTGCGGGCCGCCGGGGTGGTGAGCTGCAGCATGGAGGCGATGGCGAACACATGAGCACATTCGCGGTCAGTCTCACCGGGCTCAGCCGGTCTCGTTGATGAACCGCCGGATGGCTGCTGACAGCGGGCCGGGCTGGTCCTCGGGGATGAGCGTGTAGCTGTCCGGGATCTCGACGAGCCGGACGTGGGGAAAGTGCTCGGCTAGGCGATGCCCGTGTGCGCGGGGCATCAGCCGGTCTTCGGTGGCCCAGGCGACCAGCACGGGGCGGTTGAAGGCGCGCTGCCGCTCGGCCCACTCCAGCAGCGTGGCCCGGTCCGGAATCGAGCCGGCGTACTTGCGGAAGTCGCGGCGGATCGCGCCGTCGGTAGCAAGCGGGTGAAACCACTCGTCCATCACCTCGCGGGGCACCGGCCGCTTACTCATCCACCCCCAGGACAACGGCGCACGCCGCAGCGGGCGTACCCGCAGCGCCTGCGCCATGACATAGGTCGTAGCGACCGTCTTCGCCGCCAGCCCGGCCAGCCGGCCGGGGATGCCCGGCGGGTAGTTGTCGAACGCCTCGCAGGCGACCAGAACGAGCCGCCCGACCCGATCGTCGCGCCGCTGCGTGACGAGCAACTGCGCGCCGCCCCAGTCATTGCCCACCAGCGTCACCTCCCGCAGGTTGAGGCGGTCGAGAAACTCCGCGACCAGCCCGACCATCCCGCTCAGCGAGAGGTCGGCGTCCGGGTGCATCGGACGCCGGTGAGCGCCCAGCGGCAGCGTGGGCGCCACGCAGCGATGGTCGGTACGCAGGTCCGCGACGACGTGGCGCCAGACCGATCCGGTCATGGCCAGCCCGTGCAGCAGCACGACAACCGGCGCGGCGCCTCCGGTGTCGGCGTACTCGATCGGTCCCGCCGACAGCTCCACCTCGGCCATGACCATCCTCCCTCGCACACACTGCTGCCCGCCGCCACCAGGGCGGGGGGTCACGGCGCTGGCCGACGCCGGCGGCGGCTGGCAGGCGCCACCGACCCGGCTTGCTGGGCTGGTGTCGGCGGCCGTGACAACGATTGGGACCGGACCCCGCCAATCGGGGAGTGTGAACAGAACCGGCATGCTAGGAGTGTCGCGCGGGTGGGACGGTGTTGTCGTCGGCGCGGGAGCGGCCCGCGGGCTACGGCGGTGGGCGTAGCCGGCCTGCGACACCGCGCGTAGTCACGCTGAGGGATCGGGTCAGCCGCCGTCGGTGCGGGCCAGGCCGGATTGGAACGCGAAGACGACGAGTTGGGCCCGGTCGCGGGCGTGGAGCTTGGTCATGGCGCGGCTGACGTGGGTGCGGGCGGTGGCCGGGCTGACCGTGAGGTGTTGGGCGATCTCGTCGTTGGTCAGCCCGTCGGCGACGAGCGTCACCACTTGGCGTTCCCGTTCGGTGAGGGTGTCGATGCCCGGGTGTCGGTTGGGCGTGCCGGTGGGCCGTGTGACGAACTCGGCGATGAGCCGGCGGGTGACCGAGGGGGACAGCAGCGACTCGCCGCCGGCGAGGACGCGGATGGCGTGCAGCAGATCGGTGGGCGTGGTGTCTTTGATGAGGAAGCCGCTGGCGCCCGAACGCAGGGCCTCGAACACGTACTCGTCGAAGTCGAAGGTGGTGAGCATGAGCACCCGGGTGCCGGACAGGCGGGGGTCGGCGGCGATGGCGCGCACCGCCTGAATGCCGTCCATGACCGGCATGCGCACGTCCATGAGCACCACGTCCGGTCGTATGCGGCGGACCAGTTCGACGGCCTGCCGTCCGTCGCTGGCCTCACCGACCAGCATCAGGTCGTCCTCGGTCTCCACCAGCACCCGCAGCCCGAGCCGGACCAGCTCCTGATCGTCGACGACGGCGACTTTGATCACGATATGTCCTCCGCCGAACGGGATGCTTGCGGCAGCGGGAGCCGGGCCACGACCCGAAACCCGCCTTCCGGGCGGGGGCCGGTCGTCAAGGTGCCGCCGAAGGCGGCTACCCGGGCGCGCATGCCGGCGATGCCCTGCCCACCCGGCGTCGCCGGGGTGGTGTCGCCGGTCGCGCCGTCGTCGGTGACCTCGACGAGCAACTCGCCGGGCCGGTGGGTGATGTGCACCGTGGCGGTGGCCAGGCCGGCGTGGCGTAGCACGTTGGTGAGCGATTCCTGGACCACCCGGTACGCGGCGAGGTCGACGGCGGCGGGCAACGGTCGCCGATCGCCGGTGAGGGCCAGCCTGACCGGCAGTCCGGCTTCGGCCATCCGCCCAACCAGTGCATCGAGGTGGCCCAGTCCCGTTGGTGGGCGCGGTACCGCGGGGTCGTCGGCATGGCGGACGGCGGCGAGGGCGGCGCGCAGCTCGTCGAGGGCCTCCTTGCTGGTCCGGCTGATCGCGGCCAGCGCGGCCCGGGCCTGCTCGGGACGGCGGTCCTGCACATGCATCGCGATCTCGGCCTGCATGTGGATCGCGGCCAGGCCGTGACCGACCACGTCGTGCACCTCCCGGGCAATGCGCAGCCGCTCCTCGTCGGCGCGGCGGCGGGCATCCTCCCGGTGGACTCGGGCCGCCTCCTGCCGGACGCGGGCGGCCGTCTCGCGCCGCGAGCGGAGCACCGTGCCCACCGCCCACGGCACGAGCAGCCACGCTGAGGCCGGGACCAACCCGAGCAGCGCACCCTGCCAGGGCGCGGGTTGGGCGGCGAGGAACGGATGGGTCAGCACGACCGGCAGCGCGACACCGCAGGCGATCAGCGATCGGCGGGCGGGCAGCCGCACCGCCGCCGAGTACGCCGCGACGCACATCGTGAGCAGGATCGGCCCGTACGGGTAGCCGACGGCGAGGTAGGCGGAGACCGCCAAGACCGTGCCGGCCAGCGTGGCCAGCGGCCAGCGTCGGCGCACCGGCAACACGGCCACCGCCACGCCGATGAGGATGTAGGCCAGCGGGTCGAGGGCCCGACGCGGCGGAACCTGCCAGCCCGCGGCGCCGAGCGATCCGCCGACCACCACGACGCCGAGCGCGGCGGCCAGCAACCCGTCGACCGCCATATCGCGGATCATCCGCCGCCCACCGACACCCATGGTGTGACGTTAGGCCGCGGCACCCGGCGGGAGCGTCGGACCCGGGACGTAGCCGGCCGTACTCCCGCCCACGTATCGGCCTACGGCGGATGTGTCTGCCACGCCCGCTTGGGCTGCGCCGGATGCCGTACCGGTCAGGCCGCCCGCCGGGCGACGACACGAGCACGGTCACCGGGAAACACTCGGCCCGAACCGAACAACCGGATGGCGAGCCAGGAGGTCGATGGTCATGGTGACAGCAGCGCACGTCACGACGGCGGGAGCGGTCCGCGCCGCCGACACGATGGCCGTCCGGGCCGTGGACGTGTGGAAGGTGTACGGCTCCGGCGACGCCCAGGTGTCCGCACTGCGTGGCATCACGGTTGACGTGCCGCGCGGCCGGTTCACGGCGGTCATGGGGCCGTCCGGCTCCGGTAAGTCGACCCTCATGCACTGCGTGGCCGGGCTCGACGCGGTCACCCGCGGCGAGGTGTGGATCGGCGACACCCGGGTCGACGGGCTACGTGACGGCCGGCTGACCCGACTGCGCCGCGACAAGGTGGGCTTCGTCTTCCAACAGTTCAACCTGCTGCCCACGCTGACCGCCGGGGAGAACATCACGCTCCCCCTTGCCGTCGCCGGCCGCAAGCCGGACAAGGCGTGGCTCACCTCGGTCGTCGACGCACTCGGCCTGGCCGACCGGCTCACCCACCGGCCCGCCCAGCTCTCCGGTGGACAGCAGCAGCGGGTCGCCTGCGCCCGGGCCGTCATCACCCGCCCCGAGGTGGTCTTCGCCGACGAACCCACCGGCAACCTCGACTCCCGCTCCGGCGCGGAGGTCCTGCGCTTCCTGCGCAACGCGGTACGCGAGTTCGGACAGACCGTGGTCATGGTCACCCACGACCCGGTTGCCGCCTCGTACGCCGACCGCGTGATCTTCCTGGCCGATGGTGAGGCCGTCGACGACATGTCCGACCCGACCACCGAACGGGTACTCGACCGGATCAAGCGCCTCGACCCAAGGGAGGCGTGATGTTACGCGCCACGCTCAAGAGTCTCCTGTCCCGCAAGCTGCGGCTGCTGCTGTCCGGGCTGGCGGTGGTGCTCGGCGTGATGGCGGTGTCCGGGGCGCTGCTGGTCACCGACAACATCGGCCGCTCCTTCGACGCGCTGTTCAGCACCATCAGCGCCGACCTCGACGTGCAGGTCATCGGCGGGCAGAACGTCCAGGTGGACCGGCGGCAGGGCGGCCTGCCGGTCACCGAGCCGCTGCCCGCCGCCATGGTGGACACGATCGCCGCGGTGCCGGGCGTGCGGACGGCCACCGGTGAGGTACTCGCCGCCGGCGCCCGCGTCATCGGCCCGGACGGCAAGGTCGTGGTCAGCCAGGGGCCGCCGCCGTTCGGGGTCAACTGGACCGGCGAGGGCGGCGTGGCCCTCATCGAGCTACGCCAGGGCCGTGGCCCGACCGGGCCGGACGAGGTCGCCATCAACGCGCAGCTGGCCAAGACCACCGGCTACCGGGTCGGCGACCGGATCGGGATCCTTACCCTGCAGCCGAAGCGGACGTTCACCGTGGTCGGCGTCTTCGGCCACGCCGGCGGCCGGGACTCCTTCGGCGGCGAGTCCCGGGTCGCGTTCACCGAGCCGGTCGCCCAGGAGCTGATGCTCGGCAAGGCGGGCGTGTACACCTCGATCAGCGTCCACGCCCAAGACGGCGTGCCGCAGACCCGGCTACGCGACGACATCGCCGCCGCGGTCGGCGACCGCTACCGGGTCCGCACCGGAGCGCAGTTCGCCAAGGAACAAGCCGCCGGCATCACCGACTTCCTCGACACGCTGCGCAGCATGCTGCTCGGGTTCGCCGCGGTCGCACTGTTCGTCGGGATGTTCCTCGTCCTCAACACGTTCTCGATCCTCGTCGCCCAACGCACCCGCGAACTGGCCCTGCTCCGCGCCGTCGGCGCCGGCCGCGGCCAGGTGATCCGGTCGGTCCTGGTCGAGGCGGTGGCCACCGGCCTGGTCGCCGCCACGCTCGGGCTGGCCACGGGGTTCGGCGTGGCCGCGCTGCTCAAGCTCGCCATGCAGGCGCTGTCCGGGGTGAAACTGCCCGACGTCGCACCGGTCTTCCCGGCCAACGCCGTCATCGCGGCGTACGCCGTCGGCGTCCTGGTCACCGTCGCCGCCGCGCTGCTACCGGCGCTACGCGCGGCCCGGATCCCACCCGTCGCGGCGCTGCGCGAGGCGGCCACCGCAGACCGCCCACTCACCCGACTCACCATCGCCGGGACGGTACCCACCCTGCTCGGCGCCGGCGCCGTCGGCGCGGCCCTCTTCGGCGAGCTGGGCGACGGCACCCCCATGATCCTGCTGGCCGGCGTCCTGGCGACCTTCGTCGGGATCGCCATGCTCACCCCGGCGATCACCCGCCCGGCGGCGTCGCTGCTCGGCCGGGCGCTGTCCTGGTCGATACCCGGGCGGCTGGGCCGGCGCAACTCAACCCGCAACCCGCGCCGCACCGCGATCACCGCCGCCGCCCTCATGGTCGGCATCGCGCTGGTGACAGGCGTCAGCGTGCTCGCCGACTCGCTGAAGGCCAGCCTCGAAAAACCGCTCACCGAAGACATCCGCGCCGAACTCATCATCACCGGCGGCGCCGGCCAGGACCAGGGCCAGGCCACCTACGACCCCGCAGTCATCGACAAGGTCCGACAGGTGCCCGGGGTCACGGCCGCCGAACCGGTCTACCTCGACCAGGTACAGGCCGGCACCGAGGCGACCGCCGCGGCCGGCGGCGACGTCGGCGCCCTCACCGCCCTGCTCAACCTCAAGACGACCAGTGGGCAGCTACGCACCCTGCACCCCGGCGAGGTCGTCGTCGACGACGCGTTCGCCAGGGACCACAGCCTCACCGCGGGCAGCAGCATCACGCTGGCCACCCAACGCGGCGGCACCCGCAGCTACACCGTCGTCGGCGTCTACCGCCAGTCCTACGCCGCCGTCGGTGCGTCACTGATCCTGTCCACACCGGACACCGCCACCGGCTTCCGCACCCCCCAGGCCGCGCTCGGCTACGTCGACCTCGCCGACGACGCCGACCCGACCACGGTGCGACACGCCGTCGACGCGCTGCTCGCCGACAACCCCGAAGTCACCACCGTCGACCGCACCACCTACGCCGCGCAACAGGCCAGCCAGGTCAACACATTCCTGATCATCCTCTACGTCCTCATCGGACTCGCCATCACCATCGCCGTGCTCGGCATCGTCAACACCCTCGCCCTGTCGGTCCTGGAACGCACCCGCGAACTGGGCCTGATCCGCGCGATCGGGATGCGCCGGGCCCAGGTCGCCGACATGATCACCGTCGAGTCCGTGGTCATCGCCGTGTTCGGCGCCCTGCTCGGCCTCGCCGTCGGCTCCGCGCTCGGCACCGCCGTGGTCCGCGCACTCAAAGACGACGGCATCGCAGAACTATCCATCCCCTGGCAATCCCTGAGCACCTTCCTCGCGCTGGCCGTCCTCATCGGACTCCTCGCCGCCATCATCCCCGCGGTACGCGCCGCCCGCACCGACGTGCTGCAAGCCATCGCCTACGAATAGCAACACCCACCGTCCACAATAGACATAAGGCATCACGCCGAATCCTTTGCCCAACCTGAGATGACCGACGTCTGAGACCGAGCGAACGAGGAGAGTGCAATGTTGCTCAAGCTCGCCCACTTCCTCCACATCATGCTGTATGCACTCGTGGCCGGCGTGATGTGGGGGACCTGGCTCTCCCTGGGACGGACCATGACCGAATACGACGCGGCGACGTTCCTGGCCGACGGCAAACACATGATCGCCAACCTAGCGACGGTGATGCCGGCGCTGATGATCTTCACCGGCGTCGTGAGCCTCATCGTGGTCATCCTGCTGTTCCGGCACGGCGCGACCCCGCCGGCCTGGCTGGCCCTCGCCGCACTGCTGGCGCTGGCCGCGGTCATCACCGTGACACTCGCGGTCGAAGTACCCATCGACAACAAGACCAAGACCTGGACCACCGCGACCCTACCGGCAGACTGGGAACAGATCCGATCCTGGTGGGCGAACTTCCACACGCTGCGTACGTTCCTGTCACTGGCGGCCCTCGCCGCCGCGATCGCGGCGTCGCTCGCCCGGCAACGCCCCTGACCGGCGGCGCCGCTGCCGCCCAGCGGCCGAAGCCACGAGCACATCGTCGACGTGTTCCGCGGTCATCCCGACGACCGCTCTTGCCGGTGTTGTCCTCGGCCGCCTGCCGGCGCTCGCCATCCGTGACGGCGAGGGTCGCAAAGCCGCGTTCCCATCACACGCCCACTGGCGCCGCGGCCAGCACCTGGTCATCATCTTCGCCGCGACTGCCACCCGGCAGGTCGCCCCGCGGGTGTCCACGGACTCGGCGCCGTTGCGGTCGTCCCTGGTGGCCGCGGGCGCCGGCCCGGCCGACCAGGAGGCCGCCGTGGCGGCGTACCGGGCCTGCGCGCGCTCCGGTGCCCGCGGGCTGGCGGGTGGCGCGACGCTGCACTGCGCCGGGCCGGCGCGCTGGCACGCGAAGGTCACCCGGGCCGCCGAGCACACGGTCGCCACCGCGGCGCGCGGCGCGTACGCCCGCACCCTGCTGTTCAACCTGCTGGTGCTGCTCGTCAGCGGAGCCATCGTCACCGCACACGCCCGGCGCACCCGCCGCCTGCCGGCCGGCTGAGAGGACGAGCCCGCCCAGCACCTGCCGCTCCCGGGGAGTCAGGAAGGCTGCCAAGTGCGTGGTGTCGTCGGCCCGGCCGAGGGCGGCTGGCCGCCTAGGCGGTTCGGGCACCGGGTCCTTGGGCAGCACCAGCTCACCGTCCTGCACCTGCTGCAGGAGCCATCACTTCGCTGATCCCGGTGCGGTTGAGTGGGATCTGTTCGGTGCGCAGGGTCGCGGCGATCTCGTCGATGGAGTGGCCCTCGGCGCACAGTTGCAGGATCCGGTCTCGCTCGGCGTCCTTGGCCGGCGCGTGTTTGGGCCCTGGTAGTCGTCGAGATCGGCCGGGGTGACCTCGCCGAGGCTGGTGATGCTGCGGATGGCCGCCCGGCACCATCCCGTTGGTTGATTGTGTCCGCTGAGAAAGCGCGCAATACTCGCGCCGTTGGGGCAGGACGGGCCGTCGTCCTGTCAGGTCATCCGCGAGCTGCTGGCGAGGCGGGCGAGCGCACGAGGACGTTCCTCTCCAAGTTCTGTGAACTACACATTCGGAGGCGTCGCGATGACGGGCAGACACATCTCGAGATCGGCGGCTTGGGTCGGAGCCCTTGTGGCCGTCACGCTCTTCGCCCTGGCCGCGCCGGCAGCCGCGGCCACGGTAACGCTGACCCAGGTGAGCAGCGATCCCTTCACGAACACTACGAGCCAGCACGCGACCGAGGTGGAGCCCGACACGTTCGCGTTCGGCTCCACGGTGGTAGCCGCCTTCCAGGTCGGGCGCTTCTTCAACGGCGGCGCGAGCGACATCGGCTACGCCCGGTCCACCGACGGCGGCGCGACGTGGGGTACCCCGGGCTTCCTGCCGGGGCTGACGTTCAACGCAGGCGCGTTCGCAGACCCGAACAGCCCGTATGAGCGGGTCAGCGACCCGAGCGTCGCCTATGACGCCAGGCACAACACCTGGATGGTCTCCTCGATCCCGCTGCTCCCGAGCCGCGTCGTCCCCACGATCTTCGTCAGCCTGTCGACCGACGGCGGCGTGAGCTTCGGTAACCCGGTGACGATCCCGCCGCCGCCGGTCAGGAGCCCGAATCTCGACAAGAACTGGACAGTCTGCGACAACTGGTCGGCGAGCCCCTTCTACGGCCACTGCTACACCGAGTTCGACGACTTCGGTCAGGGAGACCTCGAGTACATGAGCACCTCGACCGACGGCGGACGCACGTGGTCGACGCCCGTTGCGCCGGCCGGGCGGCCGCACGGGCTCGGCGGACAGCCGGTCGTGCAGCCCAACGGGACGGTGGTCGTGCCGTTCGAGACGATCAACGGGACGATCGCAGCGTTCCGCTCGACGAATGGCGGCGCGAGCTGGACCCGGGCGGTGACGGTCTCTCGCATCGCCTTCCACCCGGTCGCCGGCGACCTGCGTACGAGCCCGCTTCCGACGGCGGAGGTCGACGGCACGGGGAACGTCTACGTGGCGTGGGAGGACTGCCGCTTCCGGGCCAACTGCTCCTCGAACGACATCGTGTTCAGCACATCCTCGACGGGGGCCAGTTGGTCGCCCGTGATGCGGGTGCCCATCGACGACGTGACGAGCACCGTCGATCACTTCATCCCCGGCCTCGGCGTCGATCCGGCGACTTCGGGGGCGACGGCGCATCTTGCGCTCACCTACTACTACTACCCGAACGCCGCCTGCACGACCGCGACCTGCCAGCTCGACGTCGGCTTCATCTCCTCACCCGACGGAGGCAGCCATTGGGGAAGCCCGTTGCAGCTCGCGGGGCCCATGTCGCTGACCGACATCGCCAGCACTTCACAGGGACCGATGGTCGGCGACTACATCTCGACCTCGTTCACCGCGGGTGGAACCGCCACCACCGTGTTCGCGGTCGGGAACCCTCACATCGGCACCGTCTTCGACGAGGCGATGTACGCACCCACTCCGCTCAGCGTGGTCAGCGCGAGCACGGCGACACGGGCGGCTAGCAGCGCGCGGGTAGAGATCCAGCCGACCGGGCAGGGTCTCGGCGCAGCGGTGATCCGGAGGAACTGAACCAGCTTGATCTAAAGCTCTGCGCACGGTCGCGGATTGGTGGACTTCGTCTTCTTCGACACGCCTTGGCGGCCAGTGGTCACGGTGGTGAGGTGTAGGTCGTAGCGGCAGCCGGGTTGGCTGTCGCTACGGCCCGGGTGGCCGTCCGCACGCCCCGGCACCCGAACTCAGCCGACCCCAGGCGCCAGGAGGTTCGTCCTATGTGGACAGCCGACACGCCCTCGCCGCCAAAGCCGCGACCAGCCGCCTCCCCAGGTTGGAAAGCTTCACGTGCCCATCCACAACAACGGACTCACCCTGGCCGACGCCATGGCGGCCTCACCGCGCTGGTCGGTCGCTCATCCCGGCTTCGCCGGCCGCACTGTCACCGAGTTTGGCGGTCGGTCAAGTGCTCGGGGTTCTTCCACAGCGCCCACCGGGCGTCCTTGAGTGCCTTGGTCGCCGGCGAGGGCCGGTGGTGGCGGCTGTGGCCGCGAGCCGCGCCGCGCACAGCGTTCCACGCGCCGCGTCGCTGCTCATCGAGGGGCCTCGGTGGCCCGGTTTGCCGACACCAGCCACGCCTTGGCCGTCGAGCACCCCGTTGAGGAGTTCGGCGACCCGGCGCCGAGCGCGGTCACGGCGGCGAAGCCGGCGGAGAGCGCGACCAGGCCAGCGGGCTCCAGCCGTGCGGTCAGCCAGCCGGGCCAGCGCCTGCGCCTGCGCCTGCGCCTGCGCCAGGCACGTCGGCGGTCGGCCGGTTGTTGCTGTCCCATCGGGCTAACCCCTTGCTGGTCTGGTTTCTGTTCTGGGCCGACGGCGTGCGGTGCGCTGCGAGCCGGCCGGTGCTGACGGTCCGGCACCGACGTCGTTGCGGATTCCCGGCCACCGCCGGGTCACGGCGGTCCGTGTCGTCGTGGCGGGTCCGCGAGGACCGCTGGCCGCCTTCGGCGCCCCCAGAGCCGACCGATGATGCTGCCTGCTAATCGAACAGCTCGCCGAGGAAGCCGCCGCGGCGGCGGTGATGCTTGTCGCGGCCCCGGTAGTAGTCGTCATCGTCGTACTCGCGGTAGTCGCGGTCGCGGTAGTCCGGTTGCTGGTAGGCGGTACCGGGCAAGGGTTGCGCGCTGCGGGTGTGGTAGGCGGCTTCGGCGTCGATGAGCCGCTCCAACTCGCCTCGGTCGAGGAAGACGCCACGGCATTCGGTGCATTGGTCGATGGTGATGCCGTTGCGTTCGTAGGAGGTCATCTGTCCCCGGCATTTTGGGCAGATCATCGCCGTCGGTGTACTCATCGACAAACACATCCCTTCGGTGACGTCGGCGGACTTTGTTAGAGGCGGGACGACAGGCGCAGCAGCCGTTCGGCCAGGTACGCGGCCGCGACTGCGGCCGTCGCCAGCGCCGCCACGGTGCCCAGCTGCGCCAAGGTCATCGGGGTCAAGTGGAACAGCCGCCCGGCACTGGTGGTGGTCAGCACGAGGCCGGCGGCCAGGGCAGTGGCGGCCCAGGCGGGGAACGCGGGGTTGGCCCGCCAGGACAGCCACGGCTGAGTGCGCAGTGTCCAGGCGATCAGCGCGTGCCCGGCCAACCAAGCGAGCACCGCGCCCGAGCGGGCGACTTCGATGCCGGCATGGGCCAGCAGCAGGTAGGCGGGCAAGGTGGCGAGGGTGAGGCTGGCGGCGACGGCGCCGATCGCGGCCAGTTCGGGCCGGTCCAGGAACCGGGCGCCGGGCGGGCGGGGTGGCCGGCGCATCGCGTCGGGGGCGGCGGGTTCGGCGACGAACGCCACCGACGCCCCCAGGTCCATGAAAATTTCCAGCAGGACGATGTGCACCGGGGCGAACGGGATCGGCCAACCGCCGGCCAGGGCGGCCAGCAGCACGAGCACGAGGGCGAGCTTGGCGCCCAGGTAGAACGCGACCGCGCGGCGCAGCTGGGCGGCGATGTTGCGACCCTTGCCGACCGCAGCGACCACAGTGGGGTAGGCGTCGTCGGTGAGCACCAGGTCGGCCGCGGCACGGGCCAGGTCGGCCCCCCGGGCGCCCATGGCGATACCGACGTCGGCCGCGGCCAGGGCGGGGGCGTCGTTGGCGCCGTCCCCGGTGACGGCAACCACCTCACCGCGGCGTTGCAGCACCTGCACGATGCGGTATTTGGCGGCCGGGGTGGAGCGGGCGACCACGGTGCCGTGCACCAGTTGGGCGTCCAGGTCCGTGTCGGATAGCGCAGTGAACGCCTCGCCGCTGCCGATCAAGTTCCCGGCGGGCAGTCCGGCCTCGGCCGCGATGGCGGCGGCGGTGTGCGGGTGGTCACCGGTCACCACGATCGTTTTCACGCCGGCGGCGGTCAGGTCGGCGGCGGCCTGCGCCACCCCGGCACGCAGCGGATCGGCGAACCAGGCCAACCCGACATAGGTCAGGCCGCGCTCGGCGCTGTCCCGGTCGGCAGGCACCTCTGCTGTCTGTTTGCGGGCAAAAGCGATGACTCGCATGCCCTGCCGAGCAAGCTGATCCACCCGGGCCTGGACGGCGGCGCGGTGGTCGGCGGGCAGGTCGCAGCGAGACAGCAGCGGTTCGGGAGCGCCGGCCACCGACACGGTGACCGGGCCGCTGTGGTCGTGGTGGGCGCGCGTGACGAGTTTGCGGTCGGGGTCGAACGGGAATGCCGCCACCTCGGCTGTCGGTGGGCTGATCCCGGCCGCGGCGGCTGCGGCAGCGAGCTGTTCTTCGATGGGTTCGCGGCCGTGCCCGGCCGGCGGCTGGGTGGCCACCGCCACGGCGAGCACGATGCCGCGGTCGCCGTCGATGCCGGCGAGGGTGAGCCGGTTCTCGGTCAGGGTGCCGGTCTTGTCGGTCACCACGGCGGTGACCGCACCGAGTGTTTCCCCGGCCTTCAATCGGCGCAGGAGAGCGCTGCGGCGGGCCAGCTGCCGGCCGCCCACGGCGAGCAGCACCACCACCAGGATGGGCAGCTCCTCGGGGATAGTGGCGAACGCAACGGTCAACCCGGACAGCAGCATCTCCCGCCACGGCTGCCCCGCCAGCACCCCCACCGCCGGGACGACGACGCTGGCCGCAAGAGCGAGCACCAGGACCGCGCGGGCCAGCTGGGACAGCGCCTTCTGCAGCCCGGTGGGTGGCTCTTTGGCGTCGGCGACCAGCCCGCCGATACGCCCCAGTTCGCTGTCGGCGCCGGTGGCGACCACGACCGCGGTGGCGTCTCCGGCCACGACCGGGCTGCCGGCGTAGATCATGCTGGACCGTTCGGCCAGATCAGCGCCCTCGTCGACCACCTGGCTGGACTTAGCCGCGGGCTGGGCCTCCCCGGTCAGGGTGGACTCGTCGGTCTTCAACCCGGCCGCGGACAGTACGCGCGCGTCGGCGGGCACGATGTCGCCAGCCTCGACGGCGATCACATCACCGGGCACCAGGTCGGCCGCCGGGATCTGCACCCGCCCGGCAAGGCTGATCAGGCGGGCGGTGAGTGCGGTCATCCCCCGCAGCGCGTCGATCGCCTTGGCCGCGCGCATCTCCGTCGCCGTCTCCAGCACCGCCACCGCGGCGACCACCGCCGCGATCACCACCGCGTCGGACAGTTCCCCGAACACGCCCGACAGCACCGCGACCGCGATCAGCAGTAGCTGCAACGGTTCAGTCAGCGACTCGGCCAGCTCCGCCGGCCACCGCTTGGGCTTACGGCTCCGGACCGCGTTGGCCCCGTACCGGGCCCGACGCGCCACCCGCTCCCGCTGGGCCAACCCCTGGCCGGTGGCGTCCAGCCGTGCCAGCACCTCACCGGTATCCAGGGCATGCCAGCTCGCCTGCGCACCGGTTGGGGTCTGCGAAAGCGCGGTCACGGCCGACCCATCCCGCGACCCACACCGCGGGGCAGCGCGGCCACCACCGGCCGACCGGCGCGCGCCGCAGACGCTGCCACGGTCACCGTGGTCACGGCTTCGGCTCCCGATCGCCGGCCACCAGCCGCAGCCGCCGGCCCTCATCAATGCGGTCCTCGGTCGCATCCACCCCGGGCGGGGCCTCCACGGACAGCGCCGCCTGCTCAAACGCGGCCAGCGCCCGTTCACAGGCCGCCACCGCGTCGCGGGCCGCCGCGCCGCCGGGGGCGCCGAAGTAGTCCCGGGCGGCGATCTTGCTCAGCCAGGTCTTGAACCGGTCCAGGTCGGCCTCGGACTCCTCCACCTCGGCGTAGGTGGCGCGCCCGCGCCGGGTCTCCATGTCAATCTCCGCCAACAACGCCGGGGTACGCCCGACCACCTCGCCGTATTCGACGTCGCGGGCCGCGTTGAACTCCGCGACCAGCGCGTCGTACTCGGCCTGGTCGGGCAGCTCCACGATCAACGTGCGGGCCGTACCGCCCTCGGAACGCACCCGGGCCACCAGCCGACGCAGCTCTTTCAGCGCCGGGTCGCGGGCCGGTAGCAGACACACCGACTGCTGCAGATACACCGCCCCCAGCGACCGCAGCCGGCGCCACACCAGCACCCGCAGACTCGCCGGTGCGCCCGCGGTCGACACCGCGACCACGACAAACCGCTCCACACCAACCCTCCAGACCCCCGGCTAATGTAACGATCGTAACAACGCCAGGGTGAGGTTGTTACCCGGTCAGGTGCTGTCTGCACATCCACCATCCGGCCGAGTGCCAACTTAGCCAACCCTTACTTAGGCTTGCCTAACTGATGTTTGGGAATGTGCCACACCTGGTACGACCTCTTGGGAGACGTCATGTCCGCTGCCCAGATCGCCCTCCTCGGCGCGATCGCCGGGTCCACCATCTTCCTCGGCCTGCCGCTGGGCCGGCTGCGTACCACGCTGCCGCGGCTACGCGCGCTGCTCAACGCAGTCGCCGTGGGCATCCTCGTGTTCCTCCTGTTCGACGTGCTCGAACACGCCTGGGAACCCATCGACGAGGCCGCCGCCGAGCAGCACACGGGCCCCGCCATCGGCTACGGGCTGATCCTGGCCGCCGGCACCGCCGCCGGACTGCTCGGGCTGATCTACTTCGACCGGTGGGTCGCCGGCCGCAAGCCGCGCACCACCGCAGGCACCACGGCAGGCGCCACAGCGGGCTGGCGGGCACCGGCCGGGCAACTCGCCCTGCTGATCGCCACCGGCATTGGGCTGCACAACTTCGCCGAAGGCTTGGCCATCGGCACCTCCGCCGCCGCTGGCGAGATCAGCCTGGCGGTCCTGCTCGTGATCGGCTTCGGCCTGCACAACGCCACCGAAGGCTTCGGCATCGTCGCCCCGCTCACCGCCGCCGCCGACGCGCCCCGCCCCTCCTGGGGATTCCTCGCCCTGCTCGGCCTGATCGGCGGTGGCCCCACCTTCGCCGGCACCCTCGTCGGGCAACGCTTCACCAGCGAACCGGTCGCCGTCGCGTTCCTCGCCCTCGCCGCAGGCTCGATCCTCTACGTGGTCATCGAACTACTCGCCGTCGGCCGCCGGCTCGCCCTGAAACGCACCACCGGCTGGGGCATCCTCATCGGGCTGGCCCTCGGCTTCGCCACCGACGCCGTCGTCATCGCCGCCGGAGCCTGAAAACCCCCACCAACACTGCCGGGATCCGGCCCGACGCCACTCCGCTCTGCAGGCCGTCGCCCACGGGACGGGCGACAGCCCAGGTCGCGGCGTGCAACCCAGCGCGTGACAGTGTGGTCGCCGTGCCTGGTGATCTCGTGCTGGCCGCGGTGCCGCGTCGGCGGCAGCGTTCCTACTGGCGCTGCTGTCGGCGGTGGCCGGGTTCGGCGGTGGGGGTACTGCTGACCCCGGCAACCCTGGCCGGCGCCTGGGTCGGACGGAAGATCGTCGGCCGGACCAGCGACTGGGTGTTCGTGCTCCTAATTTAGTCGAAATCGGCCTGATCGCCGCCGGGGCGCTGTTCCTCGCCGGCCCACAACACACCGGCCCCAACACACCGGCCCCGACACCGGCATTCCGCAGATTTCAATAGCCGGGCTTGCCGATAGGGATGCCGGCGACGGTGCGGGTGCCATGCTCGATCTCGTTGATGATGTGGCCCACGATGGTGCTACCTCCTTCCATCGGGTGGGCGGGCTGGGTGTACCAGGCGCTGACGAATCGCCGCAGGTGGTAGGCAACGAACGCGTCCCGGTCGGGGGCCTGCCTTCGGGGAACCGGGCGACGGCCAGCAGTGGCGCAAGCTGCCAAGAACACCAGGTTGTCGGTGCCGTGGTGGCGACCCGCTTATTGCGCGGCGGCTCGGCGGCCGATGCCGTTGTTGACGCCGGGGGCGGTGTGCGGCCGGACCGGGGCCAGGGCGTCGCCCAGCAGCACCGCGTGTCCACCGCCGATGGGCCACACCATGCGGGTGGGTGGGTCGATGTCCATCACCGGCACCGCCATCCGGGTGCAGGTGGCGTGGACCATGGCGGCGTGGTCGGCGGGCAGGTGTTCTGCGGCGTGCGTGTCGACCCGCTGCCGGCCGGTTTCGCTGACGTGGTGCGGCAGGGCGAAGACCCGCTGCAGGGGTGGGGCGCCGAACCAGGCCGTGTACTGGTCGGCGGTGGCGTTGAGGTAGAAGGTCCAGTCGCTTCCGGTGGGTATCGGGGCGAT
>WNFU01002420.1_pt1 | contig 25458 bp, 16 predicted proteins | sample 5400121 | NCBI WGS metagenome assembly WNFU01 (sample SAMN13153360, study PRJNA577476) | soil metagenome | isolation source: 100 cm soil or saprolite under grassland replicate 1 | place: USA:California | collected 2016-06-15 | reverse complement strand
GGCCGCGGCATCGACAGGCAGCTCCCGTTGTTGCTCTGCCCGTTTCTCGCCGCTGAGCTCGAAGCCGGACGCGCCGAGGTGGCGGCGCCGAGGCTGCGCGCCGCGGTGCGCGAGCTGTACGAGCGCCACCGGGCGCAGTGGACGGTCGATCCCGACGACCTCGACGCTGTCGAGCATGCCGCCGGCACGGCACTCCAACTGCTGGCGCGGATGAGGCTCGTCGAGCAGACGCCGTCCGGTCTGCGCGTCCTGCCGGCGGTGCACCGCTACCGCAGCCCGTCGGTCCGCACGACCAGGAAGGAGCAGTCGTGAGCGAGCCTCGCGCTCGTTGGCGCGTCTGTCGCGCCGGGTTGATCAACGTCTTCGAGTACGGCGAGCAGGTGTTCGAGTTCGGGGGCGGCCGGCTGCTGCTCCGCGGCCCGAACGGCTCGGGCAAGTCGAAGGCGTTGGAGCTGCTGTTCCCGTTCCTGTTCGAGGGCGACATGGCCGCGGCCAAGCTGGATCCCTTCGGCAAGCGGGCGCGGAAGATGAAGTGGAACTTGCTGATGGACGGCAAGCACGAGCGCCGCACCGGCTATGCCTGGCTCGAGCTCCGCCACGACGACCCGCGCCAGACGCCGCAGTACGCCACCTTCGGCGTCTGCCTGGACGCGCACAGGGAGTGGGACGACGTCAAGCCGCGCTTCTTCCACGTCGCCGGCAAGCGTGTCGGGCACGACTTCGAGCTCGTCGACGACGACCGCCGGCCGCTCGGCCGCCAGCAGCTGCACGAGCTGATGAGCGGCCTGGGCGGGGAGACGTTCGTGCAGGCCAACCAGTACCAGGAGCGCCTGAACCAGGTGGCGTTCGGCTATCCGAGCCTGAAGCGGCTCGGCCAGCAGATCCGGCTCCAGCGCACGCTGCGGCGGCCGCAGCTTTCCGACACGCTCGATGAGCAGTTGCTGAACGAGCTGCTCTCCGACGCGCTTCCGGAGATCGACGGCGACTTGCTCACCCAGTCCTCACGCCGGCTCGACCAGATCGAGGAGAGCCGCGTCCGCCTCGAGACGCTGAAGCGCAACGAGGCGGCCGTGCGCGCATTCGCCGTCACCTACGCGAACTACGCCCGCGCCGAGCTGCGCGAGCGGCGTGACGCGCTGCGCGAAGCGGCAGCCGCGATCGAGGCGGCGCAGGCCGACTACGACGAGCGCGAGGGCGAGCTCTCCGCGGCCCAGACGACACTGCAGGACGCGCTCGCGGAGCTCGAGCAGAACCAGGCGGAGCTCGAGCGGCTCCGGGCCGCCGAGCGGACGCTGCTCTCCTCGCCCGAGATGAAGGCCGCCGACGAGCTGGCCCGGGCACGCGAGCGGCTTGCCCGGGCGGGCGCAGCGGTCGAGCGCGCAGCGGAGCAGCACGCGCAGGCCACGACCGAGCTCGCGCGCGCCGAGACGGGCCGTGACGAGCAGGAGCGGCACCTCAACGCCGCGGTCAGGCGCTTCGAGGCCGAGCTCGAGCGGCTCGGCGACCTCGCCGAGGCCGCGGGCATCGCCGCGCACGCGCAGCTCGCAGCCACGCTCGCTGCGGAGAGCGAGACCGATCCCGCTATCGACCAGCTGGAGCGGGCCGTGCGCGAGCGCCGCATCCAGATCGACGAGATACGCCGCCTTCGCGCGATCGCCGACGACAAGGGCGGCTTCGCACGCAAGCGCGCCGAGGCGCGCGTGCAGGCACATGAGCGCGCGGACGACGCCCGTGCCGGGCGGCTCGACGCCGAGCAGAGCCTCGCTACCGAACGCGTCCGGCTCGGCGAGCAGCTTGGCGACTGGGCCGAGGCGCTCGAGGAGACCGTGGTCGACGAGGAGCTGCGCACGAGGCTCGAGGAGACGGCCGGGGCCGCCGGGGCACCCGAGTCCGAACGGGTCGCCGACATCCTCGCCGCCGCGTTCGCCGCGGCCGAGGCAGCAGTCGCGAGCGCCGAGCTCGAGCTCGACCGCCGCGCCGACCGGCTCGCCGAGGAGCAGCGGCCGCTCGAGGCCGAGCGGGCGACGCTCGAGGCCGGCGTCGAGCCGGTGCCGGCGCCGGTGCCGACCCGCGCGCCGCGCGAGGACGGTCGTCCCGGCGCTGCGTTCTGGCACCTGGTCGAGTTCAACGACGGGCTCGGCGAGCGCGAACGCGCCGGCATCGAAGGCGCGCTCGAAGGCGCAGGGCTACTCGACGCCTGGGTGCTGCCGAGCGGAGAGCTGCTCGCGGCAGGAAGCGACGACGTGGCCCTCGTCCCGGCCGAGCTCGGCGACGGCCCGAAGCTGGCCGACCACCTCCACCCCGTCCGGGGCGAGCTGCCGGTCGACCCGGAAGTGCTCTGGCGGATCCTGCGCTCGATCGCGGTCGGCGACGGCGAGGAGCACGGCTGCACCGTCGGCTTCGACGGCGGCTTCGCCTTCGGGCCTGCCCGCGGCGCGCATCCGAAGCAGGAAGCACAGTTCATCGGCGCTGCCGCGCGTACCGCCAACCGGGCACGCCGCCTCGGCGAGCTCGCCGAGGCGCTGGCGCAGCTCGCCGCCACCGAACGTGAGCTCGAACTGCAGCGCGAGGCGATCGCCGGGCGCCGGAACAAGATCGCGGCCGAGCGGGCGGCGCTGCCGTCCGAGCAGCCCGCGCGGCAGGCGCACGCCGCGCTCGTTCGCGCCCGGCAGACCGAGGAAGGCGCCCGGCGCGCGTTCGACGACGCCGAGCAGGCGACGATCGAGGCCGAACGGGAGGCCGACCTCGCCCGGGGCGACGTCGAGGTGTTCGCCGGCCGCCACCGGCTGGACCCGGCCGGCAACGAGTCGGCGCTGCGCGCGGTCGGCGATCAGCTCGACCGCTACAGCGACACGCTCGGCCAGCTCCGCCGCGCAGATTTCGACCGCCGCGGCGCACTGGGCATGATCGAGCAGCTGACGAGCGCCGTCCACGACCACGGCCGCCGGCTCGCCGACCGCAACGCCGACCTCCAGCGCGCCGAAGCCGAGCTGCACGAGGCCGAGGGGCGCGCGGCAGGCCTCGAGGCGCTGAGCGATGACGCCGAGCGCGCACTCGAGCAGGCGGCGGAGCTGAAGCAGCAGATCGACGCCGCCGATGCCCGTTCGCACCGCCTCGGCGACGAGCGGGTCGACCTGAGCGCGCAGATCGCGGCGCTCGAGGAGAAGCGCACACGCGCGGCCGAGCAGGTCGCAGGCGCCGAGCGGCGCCGCCACGACGCCGTCGCGTCGCTCGCGGCCTACGTCCGCGGCGACCTGCTCGCGCTCGCGCTCGGCGACCGCGCGCTCAGCCCCGCCCGCGAGCAGGCGCTTGCCTGGGAGCCGGGCGACTGGCTGCACTTCTTCGCCGGCGTCACGAACGAGGCGCTCGCCACCCGCGGCGGCCGCGAGCACCTGATGAACACCCTCGACCGTGACTACGAGACGCTGCGGCAGCAGGTCGACGCCGGCCAGCTCCAGATCTCGCGCGAGCACGTCGACGGCCTGCTCGTCGTGCGCGGCTATGCCCACGGCGCCGAGCAGTCGCTCGCGACCCTGATCGACTCGCTCGTCGACGAGGTCGCCGAGAGCGAGCGTCGCCTGTCCGAGGACGACCGGTGCCTGTTCGAGGAGTTCGTCACCGGCGGCCTCGCCGACCACCTGCATCAGCGGATCAACGAGGCGAAGCAGGCGGTCGAGCGGATGAACGAGGAGATCGCCAAGGTGCAGGCCTCCTCCGGGATGTCGATCGACATCCACTGGCAGCGGGCAGAAGCCGGCGGGACGACCCTCCGGCGGGCGCTCGAACTGCTCCAGGCATCGCCGTCACGGCTGACGCCCGACGAGCAGCGCGAGCTCCAGGAGTTCGTCCGCGAGCAGGTACGCACCGCCCGAATCGAGGCTGCCGAGAACGAGACGACGCTGACGCAGCTGGAGAAGGCACTCGACTACCGCCGCTGGCACACGTTCAAGCTGCGCAAGAAGAACGGGAGCACCGCCGAGGCACGCGATCTGACTCGGCACGAGCACGACAGCGGCTCCGGCGGGGAGAAGGCGATCTCGCTCCACCTGCCCCTGCTCGCCGCGGCCGCCAGCTATCCGGCCTCCGGAAAGCCGGACGCGCTCCGGATGGTCATGCTCGACGAGGCGTTCACCCGCATCGACGACGAGGGCCGGCGCGGGATCATGGGCCTGATCAGCAAGTTCGACCTCGACATCATGCTGACCAGCCCCGAGTACTGGGGCTGCTGCGCCGAGGTGCCGGAGCTCGACATCTACGTGCTCGCGCCCCGCGACGCAAGCGCGCCAGGCGTCGTCGCCCGCCACTTCCATTGGGACGGAGAGCGCAGAGCCCTCGTCGACGACCCGCCGTCGCGCCACGGCAACGGCAAGGTCAAGTTGATCCCGCAGACCGACGACGGGCAACTCGATCTCGACGGCCACGCCGCCGGGGCCGGCGTCTCGTGACGGCGCAGACCGAGACGTACCTCGGCGAGCAGGGGTTCATGCGGCTTTGGCAAGCAGCCCGCATTGCGTTCGAGCGGAACGGCGGCCTCGGGGGTCAGGCGCTCGTGACCGACCTGAGCGCCGAGGAAGCCACCGCGCTCAACGGCCTCCTGCGACGGCGCAAGCCACTCCGAGCCGGGGCCGACCTTCGCCTGCCTCTTGGACTTCTCGACGAGACGCTGCGCGAGTTCGCGTCCCCTCTCGAAGACGTGCTCGTCCATTTCGGCGGCCGCCTCGCGAACCGGCCCGCACAGCGCGCGGCCGCGGCGGCGCGAGAGGCGTCACTCTGGAGTGACCTCACCGAGCGCGCACATGGGTTGCCGGCGCTGCTTGCAGTAGTGGATGACTTCCGCTCCAGCGGTCTCCTGAAGCGACTGGCGCAAGGCAACGAGTTGCAGCTCGGACGGCAGACACTCGGCGTGCTCGAGTCGCTGCTCGGCGGCGAGCCCGCGACGATCGACCTTGCCGTCCTCGCCGCCAGGCTCTGCGGCGACGCGAAAGTACTAAACGATGGCAAGCCGCTGGCGACACTCGTCCTCCGCGCCCTCGCACTTTGCGACGACATGCCGATACCGGCGAACGCAGCCGAACGGCGCGCCCTCTGGGAGCGCCACGGCGTGGTCTGCGACCCGCTCTCATCACACGTCCTCTGCCTCAACCTGCCGCTCGCGACTGACGGGCCGGTCGGCGTCGCCGCGGCCGCCCACGCCGACGCCGGTGAGCCCTTGCGACTCACCCTGCGTGTCCTGCGCCGCTTCCCACCCCAGTTCACAACACCGGTGACCATTTACATCTGCGAAAACCCGGCGGTCGTCAGCACCGCCGCCGAGGCACTCGGCGACCGCTGCGCGCCGCTCGTCTGCACCGACGGCAGACCGGTCGTCGCGGTTTCCTGCCTGATCGAGCATGCAGCCGTCCACGGCTGCACGCTCCGCTACCACGGCGACTTCGACTGGCCCGGCGTCGAGATGGCCACCGAAGCACTTCGCCGACACGGCGCCGAGCCGTGGCGACTGGGTGCACACGACTACCGCCGCGCGGTCGCCGCGGGCGCCGGCACGAAGACGTTGACGGGACACCGGGCTGACACGCCGTGGGATCCCGCTCTAAGCATCGAGATGTGTGAAGCCGGGCTGATGGTCGAGGAGGAAGCGGTCGTCAATGACCTTCTCGAAGACCTTGCTACCGGCGCGCCGTGTTCGCATCGGCAACTCACACGCCAAGTTCCGTAACGAGACGTTCGTCACTGTTGCCACAATCAGGCCGAGGAACTCATCGTTCGCCCGCCTTGTCTAGCCGCCCGAGCAGCCACAAGTGTCGCATCACGCCGCTGGGGCGGTCCGGCGTTTCCGACCGAGCGCTGTGGGGGCGAGGCCACGCGGCAGAGCTGGCGGGTCTCTACTGCCGGTCACGCATAGGCCGGACGACGCCCTCGCAATCGTCACGCCCTTTCTCGACCCGCTTCTCGATGGAAGAGCCGCCGGCACATGGACGCCGAGAACCGTCGGTGGACGACCGGATGCGCTTGAGAATGCTCGGCGGCTTTAAGGACTGAGCTCCGTCGCCCCCGCCTGAATAGGACTCATTCGCTGCGCTATGGGCCGTTCGGCCTCTTGCGGGACCCTTACGGCCATGCCACTCTGAGTGGGGGCCGTCGCCGGGCAGGCGACGCGGACCGAGGACAACCGCTGGCTGCAACTCCTGACGAGAGAACACTCGAAGACGTCACGCTTCCTGAAGCAGTCGAAGGTTTCACGAAGCGGCGCGTCGAGCTGGTCCAGAAAGCCGTCAAGGACTGGACGCACCAGCTGGTCGATCTAGGCGGTCGGAACAACCTGCTCCGGTTCCGCGATCTGAAGCAAGGGACGATTGACCTCACGAGCGCCGACGTCCGCGCGGTTTCCGCACTCCTACAGAACAAAGCGGTCAAGGTTTCGACGCTCTTCCAGGATCTGGAGGAGCGCGATCGGATGCTCCGCCGCGTGCGGACGATCCATAACAAGTCGAAGGAGAACTTCGAGGAGCGCGGACTCGAGACGCTCTCGGTCGCTTTTGGTCTCGCCACGTGGGAGAACAGGCGGGCGACGTGGGAGCCATGCGCGCCGGTGCTGCTACGAAGCGCGGTTCTTAAGCCGCTCGGCGCGGCGCAGGACGAGTTCGAGCTCTCGCTTGTCGACGAGATGGAGGTCAACCCGACGCTCCTTCATCTACTCAAGCTGGACTTCGACTGCGACTTCGACCAGGAGACGCTGCTCGATCGAATCGACGGCGTTATCGACGAGCCGTGGGAGTTGCAGGCGGCGTACGACTGGATGAAGGAGCATGCAGCGCGAATTCCCGGCTTCGCGATCTCGCCACGGCTTGTGCTGGCCAACTTCGCCTACGCGAAGCTCCCGATGGTCAAGGATCTGGAGAACGCGTTCGACGAGCTCGTCGCCCACGAGCTGATCGCGGCGATCGCCGGCGACGAAGAGGCACAGGAACAGATCCGGGCGCAAGGGCCCGGGCCGGACGCGGTACCGAGCGCCGATCAGATCGCGCTAACTGACGAGTTCCTTGTTCTCGATGCCGACTCGAGCCAGAACTACGCCATCAATGCCGTGATCGGCGGTCAGAGCCTGATCATCAAGGGTCCGCCGGGGACGGGCAAGAGTCAGACGATCGCAAACCTGATCGGCTCGCTAATCGCTCGCAACAAGAAGGTGCTCTTCGTCGCCGAAAAGCGCGCCGCGATCGAGGCCGTCACGAAACGCCTCCGGCAGCAGAAGCTCGCAGACTTGGTGCTCGATCTCCACGGCGGCGTAAGCTCGCGGCGCGCCTTCGCGCAGGCGATCGGTCAAGCGCTCGCAACCAGCCGAAGCGCGGCCCGCGTCGACAACGGTGCCGACCTGCGTCGGGTCGAGAAGCGCCGCAATGAGCTCAACGCGTACGTGGAGACGCTGCATCAGGTTCGGGAGCCATGGGCGGTCTCGATTTATGAGGTGCGCGCCGAGTTGCTCGGGCTCGAGCAGGCCAAGAACGAGGTCCGTTTCCGGGCCGACATGCTCGAGCGACTCGACGACGAGGCAAGGCGCCAGGTTGAAGAGGAACTTGCTGAGTTCGCCGGCCTGGGTGGGCTCACGCTCGCTGCGAGTGGCAGCCCGTGGGCCCACTCGAAGATCATCAGCAACGAGGAGGCGCAGCGCGCCTACGCGCTTATCGAGGATGTCCGCCGACACACGTTCCCGACGACCGTCGCGAGCCTCAACCAGGCGGCCGAGAACGCGGGGCTTGCGCCGGCACCCACGCTGGCTGAATGGGAGCCAAGGCTAAAACTATGGGCAGAGCTGCGGGACACAGCGGCGTTCTATGACGCGCGCATCTTCGACTTCGACCTTACGGACCTCGCGCGGCGGATGGCACCGGCCGCGAAGAGTGGCTTCGCCCGTCTCAACGCTTCCCTTTTCTCTAGCGAGTACAAGAGCGCACGCGAACAACTGCGCGCGATCGTCGTTGCGGAAGGGAAACGTAGTGATGCGGAGCTTCTCGAGCACTGCGAGCGGGCGATCGATCAACTCGAGCGCTGGCACGCGCTCGGAGGGGCGAGCACTCCGACTCTCCCATCGAACGCGGTCGAGCTGTCAGCGCCGTATCAGCACCTACTCGAGCAATTCGCGCAGGTCGGGCAGTGGACGGGCGCCGAGCGGCTTCTGGACACATCGACTGTCGAAGTCGAGTCGCTGCTCGATCGACTCCTCGCGGATCGTGCGACGCTCGTGAAGCTGCCCGAGCTCCACCGGCTCGGCACCTCGCTACTCGCCGCCGGCCTGGGCGAGTTCCTGGCAGAGATCCGCGCGTCGCAGGTCTCAGAGGAGTTTGCGATCCAACGTTTCCGCTACGCCTGGCTTCACTCGATCCTCGACCATCTCTCGCTCGCCGAGGTACTCGTCGGTGGCTTCGTTCCGGAGAAGCATGAGAAGCTGATCGACGATTTCAAAGCCGGCGATCGCGCTCACATCGAGACGACCGCTGCGCGGGTCAAGAGGATCTGCGCCGAGCAAGCGGTGCGGACGCGCGACACGTTCCGGGATCAGGAGCGTGTGGTCACACATCAGGCCGGCCTCAAGCGGCGTCATCTGCCGGTGCGCGATCTTGTGCGCAACACGGCCGACGTCCTTCTTGCCCTGAAGCCGTGCTGGGCGATGAGTCCGTTGGTCGTTAGCCAGCTGCTTCCGCCAAAGACCTATTTCGACGTCGTGATCTTCGATGAGGCGTCGCAGATCACTCCGGCCGACGCGATTTCCTCAATTCTGCGTTGCAAGCAGCTGGTCGTCGCCGGCGATGACAAGCAGCTGCCGCCCACGGCGTTCTTCGTGTCGGAGGCTCCCGACGAGGAGGACGAATCGGAGATCTCGGAGCTCGCGCCGGTTGTGGCCGGTACGAGGGGCTTCGAGTCGATCCTTGACGCGCTCGGCTCGCTCCTTCGCTTCCGGACGCTGATGTGGCATTACCGAAGTCGCGATGAGCGGCTGATCGCCTTCTCGAACGCGCACATCTACGACCGCATGCTGACCACGTTCCCGGGCACTGGAGGAAGCGCGCCACTCCGTTTCGAGCCCGTCGACTGGGACCCGGCGGCGGAGACAAACAGTCCGACACCGGAGGTCGAGCGTGTCGTGGAGCTGATCCTCGAGCACGCGCGCACTCGGCCGGACGAGTCGCTCGGCGTAATTGCGATGGGGATCAAGCACGCGAACAGGATCGAGGAATGCATGCGCGAGCGGCTGCAGGCGAGTTCGGAGCTCGAGGAGGAAGTCGGTGGCTTCTTCGACGAGTCGCGCGAGGAACGGTTCTTCGTCAAAAACCTCGAGCGCGTCCAGGGCGACGAGCGCGATGCGATCATCCTCTCAATCGGTTACGGCAAGAACCAGCGCGGCGACTTGCCGTACCGGTTCGGGCCGCTCCTCATGGACGGCGGCGAGCGTCGACTGAACGTCGCCGTCACCCGTGCGAAGAATCGAATCACTCTCGTCTCATCGTTTAGCTCGAAAGACATGGACCCCGAGCGCTCGGACGCCGAAGGGGTGAAGCTCCTCCGCCAGTACCTGCAGTACGTCGAATCTGACGGAGCGAATCTCGGCGACAGAATCATCGAGAAACCCGCTCTCAACCCGTTCGAAGTCGACGTGCGCGACACGTTGCAGCGCAGGGGGCTGAAGCTGGTGGCGCAGTACGGGTCGTCGGGTTACTGGATCGACTACGCGGTGCAGCATCCGACCCAGCCAGGACGTTTCGTGCTCGCGCTTGAGTGCGACGGTGCCACATACCACTCGTCGGAGAGCGCGCGCGATCGCGACCGGCTTCGCCAGGAGCAGCTGGAACGGCTTGGCTGGCGCTTCTCCCGGATTTGGTCGAGCGAGTGGTTCTACGACAAGGAGCGGTCAGTCGAGAAGGTTCTTTCGGCGTATGAGTCCGCCGTGGCCGACGCAGATGCCAAAGACCGCGGCGAGAAGACAGAGATGAAACCCCGCACGGCGCGCGGCCCAGCAGAGACTGACGGAACGCATGCACCGCCGGCCAAGCGGAACGGCCGTCCGCCACTGCGACGCGGACTCCAAATCGACGAGTACAGGCCAGCTGATCTCGTCCGACTAATCCATTGGATCGAGTCCGACGACATTCTGCGCACCGAAGACGAACTTCTCGTCGCGGCGATTGCCGAGCTCGGGTTCAAACGGCGAGGCGCCAAGATCGTAAACGCGCTCAACCGAGCGATCGCGCTGGCGAGGCAGTAGGCGGCTGAGGTGGCTGTCCTTCGCGTGGATCCGTGGGATCCCGAATACGGCACGTCGCTGGAACTCGAGCTGATTGAGGAAGCGCCGCAGGCTGTCGAGCTCGATGTCGAGCCGGTGGCGTGGCAGCCCCTTCGTCCACCCGAAGTCGAGGCGCTCCCGTGTTGCGCGTTCGTCGACGGTGTCCGCCGGATCGACGTGCGGCTGTTCGCGGAAGAAGCTGGCGCAACGGCGCCTGCCCTCGCCGGCTCGTGGGCTGTCGGTGTGGCGTGGTCAACGCGTCCTCCGACGGTTGGGCAGATCGTTCTCGGTCGAACTCTCGTCGTCGGCGGCGGACTCACGCATGGCGATCTCACACCGCGTGTCGGTGACGACGAGCTGACCTACGTCTTCATCGGCGTCCAGGGGACGAAACCCGTTGACCCGATTGTGGGGTTACAAAACGCGATGCGAGAGGCTGAGGCCGCCTTAGCGCGGACCGTTTTTCTGGGGGGAGATGCCGACCTCCTTCTGCTCGATGGGCCGTTGACTTATTTCGCGAACGGTCCCGTCGTGGGGCTGATCAAGCGGCAGTCGCGTGCCTACCTTCCCGACGATCGTTCCACGATCATCGGTGCACTTGAGGCCCGCGAGCGCACGCCGCTGTTCCAGCTCGGTGAGCAGCGTCTCGAGCGCTACACGTGGTACACGCGGCTCGCGCGGGTTCGACCGATCGACGGGGCAATGACAGGCGTCGTCCGACTCGAGGTCCCGAAGGAGATCGGGCTGGAGAAGGCGCGCACGCTGGCTGATCTCACGACCGCGGTGCTGCCGCGGTTCGCCTCGGTCGTCGGCCGCGACCCGCGCGCGCCCCAGAACCTCTATCCGGTGGGTCAGCTCGAGCGGACGCTGCGCCACCGGCTGGGTGATGCCGCGCTCGTGAAGCGGGCGCTGGAAGTCGACCTATGGGAGACCTATGTCTGACGAGATCAGCCTGCCGGGCGAAAGCCAGCAGATCGGAATGGTGCTCGGAACTGAGAGTGCAACGCCGCTTGATTGGTGGGTGGCGATCGAGCCCGAGCAATATCTACAACTCGACGACGTTCTGCTCGTAACTACCGAGGTTCCGGGGCTGGGAGAAGTTCGCATCTCCGGAGTCGTCGACATGGTGCGCGCCCAACACGAGGGCAGCCGGTTCGAGAGTGACGTCTTCCTCGTCGAGCAGGGCTTGCTCCCGCTCCAGATTGCCCGGAGCGCACACGTCGTTTCCACCCGGGTCGAGCCTGAAATCTGGGTGCCGCCGCAACCGGGCAACCGCGTCGTGCGCGTGCACGGGCTCGACCGCGACGAGGCTCTGCATTTCGACGCGATGGAGCAGCGCCTCACGGCAGGTCAGTCGCGCGACGGCCAGCCGATCTACCTCGATTTGTCGTTTCTCGACGGGCGACGGGGCGCGCACATCAACATCTCGGGCGTTTCCGGCGTGGCGACGAAGACGACCTATGCGTGCTTCGTCCTCTACTCGCTCTTCCATTCCGGAGTCCTGGGCGGCGAGGCGGCGAACACGAAAGCGCTTGTGTTCAACGTGAAGGGCGAGGATCTCCTCTTCCTCGATCGTTCGAACGCGGGTCTCGATCAAGTGAGCCGCGGTCGCTACGCGCAGCTGGGGCTTCCTGCCGGGCCGTTCGACTCGGTCGGAATATGGGCGCCGGTTCGTCGCAAGGTCGACGTGCCCACCCCGGACACGGGCAGCCGCCAGGACGGAGTGCGCGCCTATTTCTGGACGGTGCGCGATGTGGTGCGCGAGACGCTTCTCCGCTTCATGTTCGCCGAGGCGGGAGACGAGCGCAGCCAGGTTGCCGATCTTGTTACGCGGGTCGAATCGGCGCTGCAACGCGAAGCAGACGATGTTCCGGACTCGCCCGCGACGGTTCGGTTGCCAGACGAAGTCGGCCAGATGGTCCATGTGAAGTCTTTCGACCAGCTCTGCGAGTTGATCGACCGCCGCCTGTCAGCCGATGGTTCGAGCTGGGCCGGCTACGCGGCACCGGGCACTGTCTCCGCCTTCCTGCGCCGGCTTGACGGAGCGCGGCTTCACTGCGGTCACCTGATCAAGGGTGCCGATGCGCCGGAGCCAGACAAGCACAAGATCGACTGGGAATCGAACCAGGTCTCGGTCATCGACATCCACAACCTGCACGACCGCGCGAAACGGTTCGTGGTGGGCGTGGTCGTCAAGCGGCTCTTCGAGCAGAAGGAGACAACCGGCAGCGCAAAGCCGCTCGTCTTCCTCGTCCTCGACGAGCTGAACAAGTACGCGCCCCGTGAAGGTTGGTCGCCGATCAAGGAGGTGCTCCTCGATATCTCCGAACGGGGGCGCAGCCTCGGGATCATCCTGATCGGTGCGCAGCAGACCGCAAGCGAGGTCGAGCGGCGGATCGTCTCGAACGCGGCGATTCGCGTTGTCGGACGCCTCGACCCCGCCGAGTCGCAGCGGGCCGAGTACGGCTTCCTCACGGAAACAGCTCGGCAACGCGCTGCGCTGCTGAAGCCGGGGACGATGCTTTTGCAGCAGCCGCATCTCCCGATGCCACTCGAGGTCACCTTCCCCTTCCCCGCCTGGGCGACCCGCGTCAGCGAGGCGCTCGCGCCGGTGGGAGCGGGCGATCCTTTCGAAAAGTTCGAAAGATGAGACTCCTCCACACCGGCGACTGGCACGTCGGCAAGACCCTTGCGCGCCATTCGCGGATCGAGGAGTCGCGCGAGGCACTGGCGGCGGTGGCTGCCGTCGCCGTCGAGCATGAGGTCGATGCGCTCCTCGCCTGCGGCGACATCTTTGAGCACCTCGGGCCATCGCCGGAAGCGGAGCAGGTCGTCTACGAGGCATTGATGCGCTTTGAGGAGCACCGTATCCCAGTCGTCCTCCTAGCCGGCAACCACGACCACCCGCATCGCTGGCACGCGGTCGAGCCGTTGCTCGCACGTTTCGCCGTTCACGTCGTTCCCGAGGTGCGTCGGCCAGAGCGAGGCGGCATCCTTGAGATCCCTGCCCGGAATGGCTCATCCAGCGTGCAGATCGCCGCCCTTCCGTGGGTCACGGAACGTCGACTCATCGGAGCCGCCGAGCTCATGGGACTCGCCGAACAGCCGTACCAGACGTACGCAACTGAGGTCGCCCGCCTGCTCCAGGCGCTCTGCGGCGCGTTCGACCCGGAGAAGTGCAACGTGCTTGCCGCGCACCTCTACATCTCCGGTGCGAAGCCTGCCGGCAGTGAGCGACAGCTGACGATCGGTGATCTCTTCGCCGTCGCCCCACAGGCGATCCCACCGACCGCGCAGTATGTCGCGCTCGGTCACGTCCATCGGCCTCAGCGTGTGCCGGGCATCGCTGTGCCGGCACGCTACGCCGGGTCGCTACTGCAGCTCGACTTCGGCGAGGCAGGTCAGGAGAAAAGCGTTGTCCTTGTCGATCTCGAGCCGGGAAAGCCTGCACAGGTTCAAGAGATTCCGGTGAGCGCTGGCCGTCGGCTCCTCGACGTCCACGGGGCGCTCGACGAATTGGAGCAGTACCGCGACTCAGTGGGTGACGCGTTCCTACGGGTCTTCCTCACGTGCGAGCGGCCACAGCCGGGCCTAGCTGACCGGGTCCGGGAGATCCTGCCGAACACGCTCGAGGTGCGGCTCGAATACGAGCACCAGGAGACGGACGGGCGGAAGGTCGACCTGAAGACTTTGACGCCTCGAGAGCTATTCGAGCGTTACTACCGGGACCGCCACGCCGCCGCGGCCGACACCGAGCTCGTCGATCTCTTCGATCGTCTCCTAGACGAGGTGACAACGACGTGAGACCGCTCTCCCTGACGATCGAGGGCCTGACCTCCTTCAAGACGTCTCAGCAGGTCGACCTCTCCGAGCTCGACCTCTTCGTCATCACTGGCCCGACCGGCTCCGGCAAGAGCAGCATTCTCGACGCGATCACTTTTGCCATCTACGGGAGCGTTGCGCGCGTGAACGGACACGAACTGCGTGATCTCATTTCACACGGTTCCACCTACATGCGCGTCTGCCTCGACTTCCAGGTCGATGGCCAGCACTACCGGGTCGCCCGTCGAATCGGCAAGAACAAGCACGAAGCGACGCTTGAGCGAGTCGAAAACGGATCTGCTGTGACCGAGGTTGAACAGGGCGGCATTCGCGCCGTCAACGAACGGCTCGAGGACATTGTCGGGCTCGATTTCAAGGCATTCACGAAAGCGGTCCTCTTGCCGCAAGGTGCCTTTCAGGAGTTTCTCACTGGCGAGGTCGGCGAGCGACGTCGAATCCTGATGCGGCTGCTCGATCTCGGCCGTTACGAAGCTGCGGGTCAGGCAGCGCGACGAGAAGCTACGCGGCTCGACGCAATTGTCGGCGAACGTCTTGCACTAATTGAGTCGATATACGAAGACGCAACAGCGGAGCGGCTCCGCGAACTCAAGACGACTGCCAAGCAGGCGCTTAAGCACCACTCGAAGCTCGAGGACGCGAGGAGCGACGCGAAATCGGTCGCCGACGAGGCCGTCGAGGCAGAGCGCTCGGGCGCCGCACTTTCGGAAAACGTCGCAGAGATCGACACTGAGCTCGTGGAACTCAACCGCCTGGTCGAGAGCTGGTCGGAGATCGAGACGGACGAGCGAACGACCCAAGATGGCTTGGAGGCAACCGAGAAGGCGTTGATGAGCGCCCAGAAGAGCCTCGACCAGACGCGCAAGAAACTTGAGCTCACCATCAACCGGATTGGAGATGCCGCTGCACTAGCGCAGATAGCAGCCGCCGCGGTCGCCTACAAGCGAGAGCACGCCGAACTCGAGAGGCTTGACGGTGAGCTTGCGGGGGCGCGCAACGACGCCAAGCAGCAGAGCAACGCGCTCGCAGAGGCCCGTGTCGACGAAGCCTCTGCAAAAACCGCCGTCGACGAGCACGTCAAGGTTCGCGAGCGCGCAGAGGCCGCGAAACAAAGCGCCGAACTAGTCGAGCGCTGCGCAATGGCAGTGGCAGTCCTCGGAAATCTGGACGAAGAGCTCGCGCTCGGTCAAGACGAAGCCAAGTCCGCTCGCATCGCTTTGGACGATGCGCGGAAGCGGTTGCGACATCTGGAGGAGGAGCACGGCGCAGTTCTTCTCCGCGCAGGACTCACGGCAGGCGATCACTGCCCGGTCTGCAACGCCGTTGTTGAGACGTTGCCGGAACCCGACGAGGACGCGGGCGCACGTTTGGAGACGGCGACGCGAGCGGCCCACGCTGCAAGCAGCGGCGAGGAGGCCGCGCGCGCGGCCCTCGTTGCGCTCGAGACGCGGCGAAAGGCGGCGGCAGACGAGCTGAAGGAGGTGCGCGCGCTCCTTCCAAAGACCGAGGCAATCCCGACGCCAGCTGAAGCAGCGGCAGCGCTGGCGGGCGCCGAAGAGACGCGGGCTGCCGCAGCCTTAGCGGAAACAGCGGCCCGCATCGCATTCGAGGATGCGGCAAGTGCTGCTTCGAAGGCGGAGACGACAGCGGGCAGCGCCAATACGAAAGCAGAAGGCATTGGAGAAAACCGGAACGGCGCAGACACGCGTCTCAAGGCTGCACAGTCCGTGCTGACGGCGACCTTTGGATCAAAGCTGCCGGATGATGTGGCCGAAGAGATCGCACGTCGGCGCGACGAGCTGAAGGCGGTGGAGGACACCCACCGTGCCGCAGGCGAGGCCACAGAGGCGGCACGAGTCGGCCGTGAAGAAGCGCAACGCGCGCGTGCTGAGTGCGTCGAGCGGGTCGCATCGTTCGATCAGGAGTTCGTGGCGACACGAACTGCAGCCCGCTTCGCGTGCGAGGCCATAGCGCGGCAGCTCGCGGGAGCCGATCTTCCGGCGGTTCCGCCCGAGGACGCCATGCGCACGACTTTGCTGACTGAGTGGCCGACGTACTGCGAAGAACGTGCGTCCGCCGCACGACATGCCATCGCGCGATTCAGCAAACAGATTGAGTCGGCCGCCCGGACACTGGCGCAACTCGCCGATCAGACCGGCGTCGAGCTCGAGGCGAGATCACCGGCAGAAATTGTGCGGCATTTCGACAACGCAGTCACAGAAGCACACGGCGCCGTGGTCGCGGCAGAGAAGGATGTCGAGGCGCTAACGACGCGCATCAGCGAGCGCGAGACGCTCGAGCAAGAGATCACAAAGGACCGAAAGTTGTGCACCCTCCACCAAACGCTCGCGCGTGAGCTGCGCACGGATCACTTCATCGCCTTCGTGCTCGAGGAGAGCATGACCCGACTCGCAGCTCAGGCAAGCGACCAGCTCTGCCAGATCTCCGGGGGTCGCTACAGCCTCGTCGCCGAGGAGGGAAGCTTCGAAGTCATCGATCATCACAACGCCGACGAGCGCCGAAGCGTCGCCACGCTCTCCGGCGGCGAAACGTTCCTCGCCTCCCTTAGCCTCGCGCTTGCTCTTTCAGTTGGCCTACGCGAACTCGCCGGCACAGCGGCCGGGCGCCTCGAAGCGATCTTCATTGACGAAGGCTTTGGCGCTCTCGACCCCGAGACCCTCGACGTCGTGGTCGAGGCGCTCGAGCGCCTGCGCGAAGGCGAGCGGATGATCGGCGTCATAACCCACGTCCCTACACTCGCCGAGCGGATCCCGTCGGGGCTGTCAGTCATGCCAAACGGAAACTCAAGTCGAATTCGCGTCCGCTGACACTGTTGACGTGAGCCTCTTCAAGAAGAAGCGAAAGACGATCTCGCTGCGGCTCATCGAGTTCTGTCAAGACGGCTATTGCGCCGTTGTCGGAGAGTCGTACTACCAGGAAGCGTTACTCGCGACGAGCACCACTTGCGAAGCAGGTCCGGAAGGGAGACCGACTTTTACTGCAGTCCTGGTCGCAGAGCCGCGAAACCCGCACGACCCTAACGCGATCGCAATCTACTCGCCGCACGGGCAGCTCGGACACCTGTCCCGCGAGAACGCGCTGCTTTACCAGCCGGTGCTTAACGAAGTTGCGCGGCTTGGCTATGACGGCGGCGCATGCGAGGCCTACTTGACGGGCGGGCAACCAGACAAACCGTTCTTTGGCGTGGTCTTGCGCCTCGCCGGACCTTCGGAATGTCTGGTCGAGCTGCAAGACGAGGAGGCCGAGGATGTCTCGTAGTGGAAATCGTCCCGCTCTGGGCTTTGTCCGCGGGCACTACTACGCGGACTACGTGGAGGACGTGAAAGAGCTGCGCCGGTCAGGTCGCGAGCATGAGGCTCAGAAGCTGCTCCTCGAACTGGTCGATGCCACCGAAGCGGAAGCACGTGCGCAGACGTGGGCCATTGCTCCGTGGTATTACCAACAGCTCGCGATCAGCTACCGCAAGAGCGGCGATGTCAACGGTGAGATCGCCATCCTCGAGCGTTACGCCCGCCACGGGTACGGCCCGCAGGATTCGCTTGTCCGACGTCTCGCGAAGGTGAAGGCGTTGGCGAAACGTGACTAGTCGCTACTTCGACCTCAACATCCAACGTGTGCTGGAACACTGGACGGTGAGCGAGGCGCTGCGCGAGGTCATCGCAAACGCTCTCGACGAGCAAGCCCTCACGGGCACGGCGGAACCCCGGATCTTCCCCGATTCCGCCGGAGCGTGGCACGTCCGCGACTTTGGACGGGGGCTTCGATACGAACACTTCACCCAAAACGAGGACACGGAGAAGCTCGCCAAGCCCAACTTGGTCATCGGAAAGTTCGGTGTCGGTCTGAAGGATGCCCTCGCGACATTCGACCGGCACGACGTCGGTGTCGTGATCCGTAGCCGACATTGTGAGATCACCGTCGAGAGCGTCGCTAAGCGTGACTTCGAAGACGTTCTCACACTCCACGCGGTCGTCCGCGACGCGACCGATCGTGCGATGGAGGGCACCGAATTCGATCTGGTTGGACTCAAGCAGAGTGATGTCGACACAGCCAAGGAGTTTTTCCTGAGGTACTCGGGCGACACCGAGCTCGAAGCGACGCGGTACGGCGTTGTACTGCGGCGGGAGGCGGAGGCAGCCCGCATCTACGTCAACGGCCTTCGCGTCGCCGAGGAGCCAAACTTCCTCTTCAGCTACAACATCACGTCTCTCACTAAGGCTCTCCGCGGCGCGCTGAACCGCGAACGAAGCAATGTTGGCCGGCAAGCCTATTCCGACCGAGTCAAGGCGATCCTCCTGGCCTGCTCTTCGTCAGATGTGGCTGATCGTCTTGCGGCGGATCTCGCAAGCTTCGCGAGCGGCACGAACCACGATGAGACGACGTGGGTTGACGTAAGCCTGCACGCATGCAAGGTGCTTAACGCGCACGAGAAGGTGATCTTCGTGACTCCCGCGGAACTTTACGACAAGGCCCACCTGCTCACGAACGCTCGCGGCGATGGGTATCGCGAGGTCATCGTGCCCGAGACCGTCGCCCACAAGCTCGCGCAGGTCGAAGACATTGAGGGCAACCGGTTGCGTGATCTCGACGAATACCAGGCGGAGTGGAATCGTAGTTTCGAGTACGACTTCATCTCGCCCAACGCCCTGACTGCCGCTGAGCAGGCTGTTTTCGCGCTGGCTGCACCACTGCTCGAGCTCGTTCGGAATGAGGCGCAGAAGGTCGAGGATGTGCTCATATCGCAAACGATGCGCCTTAACACGTACGACGGCAACGAGGCCGCGGGCATTTGGGAAACGCAGGGACGCCGCATCATCATCAAACGTGACCAACTGAAGGATCCGGAGTCATTCCTGGGGACGCTTCTTCACGAAATCGCGCATGCGTTCAGCGGTGCGCCCGATGTCAACTCAAAGTTTGAGGAAGCGCTGACCCACCTCCTCGGCCAAACAGGCACCGCCGCCATGCGGCCTGGGAAGGCATCTGTTCTGAATTGAGCGAAGCGTCAGTCCTCGTTGAATTCGTAATTCGAGCTCTGCCTGTGGCGCGGAACGCTCGCGGAGCTATCGCAGCAGAGGCTTGGGGAAGCCACGCGTACGAGTGCGCAGCGAATTCACTGCCGGTCGGGTGGAGTCCGCTCGCTGACGACGTGTATCTGGAGCTGCACCAGTGGTCTGACTCCGACATCGACTTGACAGAAGCGCTGGATCCGATCACCGACGGACTGCAGCGCGCGGGCGTATTCGTCGACGAGGACCAGATTGCAGGCACGAGCTGTCGCTTCTACAGTCATCCAGACGCATCGAGCACCCGCTCGTCTGGCCTCGCTGCAATCGATGCCTCCTATGTAGTTGGACCGAGCGGCGATGGCGTCGCAAGGCCGATGGACGAGAAGCCGCCCGCCGGGTTGACGAGTGATGACGATGTTGTGGTCGTCCGTTTACGCTCGGCTGAAGACGAAGAGCGAAAACGTCGTTGGGCTCGGGGGCGGGAAACGCGGCAAGCGCTACTGCAAGCCAGGTCGGAGTCTCGCAACACGAAAGACGAGGGGCAGACTCCGTCTACGCGGATCGTTGCGGCCGCCGACCCAGCGAGATTGTTCCCTCTGCCGGCCGGAGCACTCCTCGGCGTCGTGGGACTCTCCTACTACCCTGATGCAGTCGACGGGTTGCGCGAAGATCGCTGCGCGACTCTTGCGCTCCTGGCGCTGAATTCCGACATCGCCGAAGACGTCGAGGCACGCAACCCGGCCGGGGTACACCGATGGTTCAACGCACAGCTCCTCTCGGAGCCAAATAATCCGCATGACGCAAACGCGATCGCGGTCGTCTCACCTCACGGACAGATAGGTCATATTTCCGCGTCGGCGGCGGTTCAATACGCCGAGATCTTCGTATGCTTGCGCGAACTCGGGTATGCCGGCGCCGCCTGTCCAGGATTCCTGGACGCCGAAGTGGGCAGCGCAGCTCTGATTCTCTCGTGGCCGTCAGTCTGCTGGCCCCCAGTGAACGAGGAACGTCGGAAGCAGGCATGGCAAGCGTGGCACGATGGCGTGGATCTTCAGACGACCGCGGGCCGGTACGGGTTCAACAGCGTCTCCTCCTTCTTGGCCGGCGCGCGGCAGCACGCCCGAGAGTGCGGCTTTGCGGCGATGCCACCAACAGCAAGCGAGCTCCGCAGTCGCCGGTAGCTCGTCGCGCCAGTGGGCCGGAGTGGTCTGAGAACGACGCAGACGGGCTCCGGACTCGTGGCACACCTCAATATCCGCGTTACAGCGAGCAGGCGCCACGCAACGGCTTCGTCATCGCGGCGAAAATCGACGAGCTGCCGCGGCGTTCTTAACGGCCGTCATGAGGCAGCATCTGCGCGTCGAACCGCCTCGCGTAGAAAGTCCAGGCAGTCCTCGATCTCCTCTTGAAAAAAGAGTCGGTCGATGAACGCTTCCGCTCCCGCCCGGTAACGCTCTGCTTCCGCTTTGGGACAGAGGAAGACAGCGACCACGACAGGGAGAGTGGCGGTGATCGCAGCCCGGAGGTTCCGGCGTCGCTCGGGATCTGCTGCAACGCCGGTCGTATCGCGGAGATCGACCCCGCGCAGGTCGAGGTTGCCGTAGAGATACTTCATCTCGAGCGATGCCTCTGCGATCTCGTAGAGCCGCTTCTGGATGTCGTCTGCCACCCGTCGGATGTTCTTGATCTCTAGATAGATCGCCGGTGCGCGGCCGGTCGCGGGGTCGGGATAAACGCCGTCGGGTTTGCGCTGCGCGATCAGAATCCCCGGCACCTGCCGACGGGGAGGACTCATCGCGATCGGGATTCCCTCGTCCTTCAGCCGCTCCCGGAAGAGTGCTTCGATCTCACCTCGTCTCTTACGCCCGAGGTCGGCGGAGCGGAGGGCGACGGCCTTCGTCGCAACTTCGCCGAACTGTGCGCGGACCGGCAGGTGGGCTTTGAACGCGTAGGCGCGGCGCAGTCTGGGCGTCACGATCTGCGCGGCTTCCGTTCGCGCCTCCCGTCGGAGTGACGTCCGGTTCAGACCCGCGGCCGCGAGAAGGAAGTAGTGACCCGCCTCAGTTCGCGCGAGCGTGTCGATCTCGCCCAGGTCAAGCTCAGCGAGTCGTACCTCGGCTCCCTCCATGTGAGCGGCGAGGATCGTGTGCCTCGAGAGCGCGTCGATCTGCCGGCGAAACTCGTCGAGTTCCGCGCTCGACATCACCTCGCCGCTGCCCTGTCCTGCGCACGAACTTCGTTCGCTCGTTGCGGTGCCCGGTAGAGGTAGTCAGAGATCGTCTCGAGGTCTCGCGGTACCAGACCGAAGGCATCGCACACGAGCTCGTCGACGCGACTGTCGTCTCCGGACGCGGCTGCCTCGGCGATCCTCGATGCTTCACGTCTCGCCATGACCGGCACGGGCAACGCGATGAGGAACTGCTTGCGGAATCGGCTGAAACCGTCCTTCACCTTTGGTGTGCGGAGCCGAATCAGGAACTCGAGCGGCCTCGAGTTCAAGAGGGCGGTCAGGACGTGGGGGTCGACGTCGCGCGGGATGATGTAGTAGGCGCTGTGCAGCGGGACATACTGGCCCGCGTCGAAGGCGAAGCGGCTCTTGTACGCGACGTCGGGAACGAGGATCTTCGCGCGTGCCGCGAGGTCGGATGGAACCGGGTCGTGCAGGTCGTACCACTCCTTCCGCCACTTGCGGACGCAGTGGCGTTGCTCCAGCACGGCTCTGTGGTCGGCGAGGTGGGAGTGGGCGCCCGGATACCTCTCGAGGTCGACGAGCCTCGGCTGTCCGCGTCCGTCGTACGTGTACGGAACGAGGATGCGGAGCCCCGGATCGGTGATGCGATACGCAGACAGGTCGCGACCGCGAATCGCGGGCCGGAGCAGCTCGTCTTCAATGGCCATTGCCTGCTCGGTCGGTAGGACGTAGAGCGCGTCTCGCCCCGTTGCAAGGCCGGCCGAGACGCGCTCGCTCACGTGCTCGACGGTGCGGTGTCCGGCGCCGATCTTGTCCTCGAGCTCAACGAGGTGGGGGGGAGCGAGGCGCCAGCCGGCAGGGGTCAACGATCGTCGCGGGACGCGCCACCGGGCCATGACGCGCACCTCGCCTGCTCGGGTCGGCTGGTCGGCACACTCGAGAACCTCCACGTCGTCTTCACTTACTGCGCAAGGCGTCTGGCGCTCGATCACCGTGACGCACGGCACCGTTGCCGCGTCGTCGAACACCTTGTGGGAGGGGAATCGAGCAACACTTCGGACGGCGCCCTCTCGTGCGACGAGTGACCGCAGACTTCGCGCCGATTCGCTGACGAGAAATTTGTCTGGCGTTATGAACGCCAGCCGACCTTCATCTCGGAGCAGCGAGAGGGAGCGCTCGATGAACAGCGTGTAGAGGTCGAGCCGCCCGCTGGCGGATTCGAGCGCCAAGCGAAGTCTGCTCTTGTACGCGTGATCCAGCCGCGTTGCTGAGACGTAGGGCGGATTGCCGACGACGAAGTCGAAGCCGCCTCGAACGGCAGGAGGGAGGCCGGCCGGCTCTGAGGCTAGAAGGAAGTCCGCCTCGACGATGTTGTCCTCGAAGCTGTCGGCAGGCAGGAGACTCGAGGTGGCCGCGGCAACCGCCGAACGCAACGCTCGACGCGCGAGCTCGCACGCCTGCACATCGACATCCACGCCGTAGAGCGAGTAAGAGACTGCATCAACGAACTCCGTGCGCCCGCCCCGGCTCCTTGGGTCGATCCCGGCTGCGGCGAACCGAGCAGCGAGCACGGCGACCGACCGCTCGAGGAAGACTCCGCATCCGCATGCAGGATCGAGTAGCGTGCCCGGCTCGAGCGCAGCACCTGCCGCGTAGCCGGCACGTTCGAGGACGAAATCGACCAGGTGAGCAGGGGTATAGACCTGGCCGGCCCCGCGGCGATCATCCGCTGAGATGTCCAGCAGGTGGCGCGTGGCACGCCTGTGCGAGTCGTCGAAGAGCATCTGGGTCTTCACGAGCCATCGAGACTAGAGTCGCAGGCGGACAGACGTTCGTTCGCCAGAGGTCGTTGGCCAGACCGTCAACGGCGCGGCGGAGAGTATGCGGCGCAGGCTCACCTCAGGCTGCACGTTCCCCCAAGACACGGTCGATAAGGGACCGTACGCGGCTGGGACGGCCGGTTGCCGCGGCCCGAAGCCGCCGCGGTGTTGTCAGGCCGCGCTCGAGTGCTTGGTGGATCGCGAGTTCGATCTGCTCCAGCTGGGTGCCGGTGTCGAGCGAGTCGACGATGGTGCGCTCGGGATTGGTCACCAGCACTCCGGCTACGCGGCGGATTTCGTTCGGGCCGGGCGGGTGCCCGAGCGTGTGGAACCGAACACCGGGCCGTGGGCGCTGGCCGCGCTTTGCCCGTGGCAGCGTGATGTGGACGGCATTCGGGATCACGTCGGAGAGCCCGTATAGCTCGAGCGCACTCTCATGAGAGACCGCCGCCGAGCTCGGCAAGGCAAGCCACGCGGCGACGACGTGCTCGTGCTGTCCCCAAGGGAAGTGGCGAAGGCGATACAGGCCGCGGCGGACACGTTCGTAGCGGCCCCCGGGCCGCGCATGGTGGTGCAGCGTGCTCCGGTCCATGCCTGCGGTGAGCGCCTGTGCGGCCGTGAAGTAACCAGCCTGCGACTCGGCGACCCAATAGAGGTGGTCGTGGTCGATCTTGTCCGACAAAAGAAGGAGATTATCCCTCAAACGTTGGACGCGACGGATCAGAGTTTCGGTCTTGCTACTACGAAATCACTCAATTATGAGCTAGTTTGCAGCCATACGCTACTCAACTCTCAGCCGGCTCGCGCGGATCGCCGAGGACCAGTGGGGGCTTGTGACCCGCCGCCAAGCCGAGCGAGCGGGTGTCTCTGCGGCCACGCTCCAGCGCCTGGCTTCTGCATCGGTGTTGGGGCGGGTGGCTCAGGGCGTGTATCACCTCGCGGGCGCGCCGACGCCGGACCATCTTGTGCTCCGTGCGACGTGGCTTCAACTCGCACCCGATGTCCTTGTCTGGAAGCGGACTCCCTCCGAGGGTCTCGTCTCACACCGGTCGGCCGCCGCCGTGTACGGCCTCGGCCATCTGCCGGCGGACCGCCACGAGTTCACCCTGCCTGCTCGGAGGCAGTCGCGTCGGCGCGACATGCGCCTCCATCACCGTCAGCACGCGAAGAACGAGTGGATCTCACTGCGTGGCCTGCTCGTCACCCGGCCGGCTCGCATCGCCGCCGATCTGCTCACTGAACGGGAAGACCCCGAGGCGGTGGCTCAGGTCGTCGCTGACGCAATTCGCGGCGCCTTCGACTACCCCGGCACGGTCGCGGATGCTCTCGCTCCGCACGCCGCGAAGTTCGGACTCCAGCGACAGGACGGCATAGCCCTCCTGCGCTGGCTGCTGGATCTGGTCGGCGACCCGCAGACATCCGAATGGATGGCCGAGGCTGGTGCGGGAGGCCGGCTGCGTTCCGTCGCGCGCTTGCCGACAATCTGAAGGCGGAGACGAATTGTCGGCGTCGCGTTGCGTAGGATCTGCGCCGTGAGTCCGAGCGATCGTGAGGAGGTGATCGGCACGTGCTCTTCCGAGCCATAGCCAGCTAGGCAAGGAGAGCCGATGCCGAATCCCTACAAGGCGCGCGTCGACGTGCGCCTCTTCCTCAACCTCCCGGGCTTCCACGGCGGCGCCCACGTCGTCGCGTACGTGGAGGACACCTCCGGCCGCGAGCTCACGAAGCGCGATCCCTTCGGCTACGAGGGCAGCCGGTACGTGAACCCGCAGCCGCGGATCATCCTCGAGATCGCGGACTGCTCCGAGCGGATCAACCTCGAGTTCGAGCTCGACTCCGAGCTCGACGTCGAGAACTCACTGCACAAGGTCGACATCCTCGTCTCGGCGCTCGCCGAGTTCCGCGCTGGGCTCGTCGAGGAGGCCTGCCTCTATCGCGAGCGCGAGCCCGAGGTGGAGCGGCTCAATCGGAGCGAGCCGGCGCCGCGTCCGAGGCGCTCGCGGCGGAGAGCGCGTCGATAGAGACGCTTGTGCCGCGCGTCGCTGATTTGTCGTTTCCGACCGTTTTCGCGCGCTTCAGTTGTCGATGCCGACAACGAACTTTATACCCACTTTATACCCCTCCCACCCAATTTCAGCCGCTCTCGGAGGGTCTAAAACGTCTTGTTCAAGCCAAATCGCACCCTGCGCGACCCCCACGGAGCGGGCTCATAACCCGGAGGTCGCAGGTTCAAATCCTGCCCCCGCTACTCACAGGGGCCCGCACACGCGGGCCTTTTGTTTTCTGTAGAGGCGGCAGGGA